>OHPT01000854.1_pt1 | contig 11725 bp, 10 predicted proteins | sample 1577831 | NCBI WGS metagenome assembly OHPT01 (sample SAMEA3879530, study PRJEB24766) | human gut metagenome | biome: human-associated habitat; feature: feces | place: USA | collected 1985/1987 | reverse complement strand
TCACGGTAGCCGTGCGCTGCCAGGGCTTCATAGATTTCTATTAACCGGTCATAATTTTTCGGATCCATGGAGATTGCCTGATCAAAATCCGCTTTGGCACTCTCATAATCTCCCAGCTCCAGTTCTGCAGAACCTCTGAGAAAATAAGCGTCCTTTTCCTCCGGCTTCAGGCCCAGAATGGCATCGTATACCTTTTTGGCTTCCGCAGGCTGTCCGTTCTTGGTGTATGCCGCCGCCAGATAGTAATTCATATCATAGTCCACGTTCTGAACCCAGCCGTCACTGAGTTCCAGAGCCTGTGTAAAATATTCTACGGCCTGATCATACTCTGTCAGCCCCATGCTGGCGATTCCCCGGCCTCTTGCGATCAGACGGCTGTCCTCTTTCTGTGCTTCCGCTTCGTCAAAGGCATTCAATGCCCCCTGATAATCCAGAGTTTCCACCAACTGCATTCCTTCGGTGATCTTCGTGGTATCACTTCCGCAGCCTGTCAGCATGCCTGTCATCAGACAGCAGACTCCTGCTGCCACTATTTTCCTGTGTATTTTTCCCATGCTTTCCTCCACGGCCGTATCTGTATTACCGGTTCCTATTTGTCTAACTGAGAAGTACAATGAGGGCATCTTGTGGCATCGATAGCGATCTCGCTCTTACAGAACGGGCATTTTTTCGTCGTGGGCACTGCCGGTGCTTCCTCTCTGTGATGCAGGGTGTCTCCCAGCTTATTGATGAATTTTACCAGACAGAAGATTACAAATGCTGTGATCAGGAAGTTGATAACTGCCGTGATAAAATTACCGTACATCAATACCGGTGCCGTATCGCCGCTTCCCAGCTTTACATATAAATTCGAAAAATCCGTGCCTCCGAAGATGGCCAGAATCGGTGTCAGGATATCTTGATTCAGAGAAGTAACGATAGCGGTGAATGCTCCGCCGACGATCACGCCGACTGCCATATCCATTACATTTCCCCTCAAAATAAACTTTTTAAATTCCTGAATGAATCCGCTTTTCTTGCTCATTTTTCTCTTCCTTCCTCTTATGGTATGAAGGTCGAGCCGCGCTTTCCGTCACTTCGTGACTACCTTTGCTCATGAATCGGCGCTTAACTCATGGACATATACGTTCGCAAAATCATGCAAGCATAATTTTGCGAACGTATATGTCCATGGTCGAACTGTTTTGTTCCATAATAGCATACCCCCCTTGAAACCTCAATAGGAAATGGGGTATACTCTTTTAGGAATCTAATGTAGAAGTAACCGCATTTTCCCAGAAAGGATCAATTCATGCAGCGGATCAATGAAGACATCAAAACCGGCAATTTCAAACAGATCTACCTGCTCTACGGAGAGGAACGTTATCTGAAGAACCAGTACACGACCCGTCTGCGTAAAGCGTTGTGTCAGGACGGCGACGAGATGAATACCCATTTCTATCAGGGGAAGGATTTCTCCTTGGGACAAGTCATCGATCTGGCAGAGACGCTTCCTTTTCTGGCAGAACGCCGGGTCATGTTCTTCAAGGATACAGGGCTTTTTAAATCCGGCGGCGAAAAACTGGCGGAATACCTGGCAAGCCCTAATGACACCACTTTTTTTGTGTTCACGGAAAGCGAAGTGGATAAACGGAGTAAACTGTATAAGACCGTGCAGTCCAAGGGTTATGTGGCAGAATTCACGGTACAGGATGAGAATTCCCTGAAACACTGGATTGCCGGTATCCTGGGCCGGGAAGGGAAAAAAATCTCCGAGAACACCGCACAGTTGCTGCTCTCCAAAACCGGCACGGACATGGAAAATATCCAGATGGAACTGGAAAAGCTGATCTGCTACTGTCTGGACCGGGATGTAGTCACCGCAGAGGATGTGGAAGCTGTCTGCACCACTCGCATCACCAACCACATCTTCGATATGGTCAATGCCATTGCGGAAAAGCAGCCGCAGAAAGCCTTGCAGCTCTATTACGATCTGCTGGCACTGAAGGAGCCGCCCATGCGGGTGCTGTTCCTGATCGCCAGGCAGTGTAACCTGCTGCTCCAGACCAAAGAATTAAAAAACAGAGGCCACGACAATAAGACCATTGCCTCCAAGATTGGTGTACCGCCCTTTGCCGCCGGGAAATATGTGGCACAGGCATCCCATTTCAAGACTTCCGTGCTGAAAAATGCGGTAAAGCAGTGCGTGGAGACTGAGGAAGCCGTGAAATCCGGACGGATGAACGATATGATGAGTGTAGAGATACTGATTTTGTCGGTATTGCCCTCGTAAGCTTACGAAATGCATTAAATGAGTTCTGCTCACGATATAGAAAAGTCCATGGACAGTTTTCCTGCTCATGGACTTTTTATTTGCATTACTTTTATTACCATGTTACATATTCAGATTCAAAGTAATGGTCTTCTTCAATGATACCTGTGACGCCTTGAACTTTTTTGGATATACATCTTTGTATCTGTAAATACTCAGGATAATTCCCACCAGTGCGTAGCACAGTAAAATATTATTTCTGCCAAAGGATAAGAACGGCAGGAAGGTCGATGTCAGCGGGATCCATCCCAACATTCCCGCAAAGTTCAGAGAAATATTTAATAAAATGATCATTCCGCATCCGAATCCCATCACCATGCCTAGTTCATTTTTCTGTCTGACCGACGCTCCGAACAGAAACACTACCAGTGCCGCCAGGATCGCGGCTACAAAGATTCCGGCCAGCAGTCCGTAACTGTTCAGAATATAAGAGAAAATGTAATCCTGATTGAATTCCGGCAAACCTCCCACCACATCTTTTCCACTGTTGCCCCAAAGTAAAATATTTTCATTAAATTTATGAAGCATGGCCATCATGTAATTGGCATCTCCGGAATGGGATAAATAGGAGCGGATCCTGGCTTCCTGATAGGCTTCCAACATGTGAAGTGCATACATTGCAGTCAATACCAGGACAGGCCCTGCCGTAAAAAGCAGCCACATGCCGATAATCGTCTTTTTCACAGGCAGTTGAAACCACCCCTTCCAGACAGCCACCGTAAGTTCTATCAGCATACTGACCATCATGATGACAGCCACACCGAGGCTGGGGATTCGGGATGTAATAAATACAGGAAGAATCAGCCACAGGATCGCCCTGCACAGTGCGGATACACCACCGTCCCTGTATTTATATAGGATAGCGCCGTAAATCGGCACATAGAACATCATCAGGGAAGTAACCGCCACCCGGAGCCTTCCAAATCCGATCCAGTTGCCGATTCCGTCGACATCCAGACCACCGAAGCCTGCCACCCGCAGCCCTCCCAGAATCAGAATAGCTCCTCCGATGAACCTGGAGTACTTTGCAATTACGGTATAATCCAGGAAGTAGATCACACACATGAGGAGGAATCCAATAGCAACGGCTGAGACAAACCCCTCCGTAGTATAGCGGTACACTTCTTGTCTCCATGTTTCCAGCTCCTGATAACCGGGTTGTCTGAGAATGGATTGCTGTATCAGAATGCCCAGCAGGCTTAAAATTCCTACGATCACAAGTAACTTCCATGCAATCTTAGGCTTGTGGATCCTGTCCAGCGAGATCCCCACTTCTACCGGATCTCCCATGTCCGTAACCGCATTTTTCTCTGCTTCCTCAGAGGTCATCCCTTCGGAAAGATTGTCTGCAATCTGGCATTCTATATGGTCTCTTATCTCCTCAGCGATATAAGGTCTTGCTTTTTTGCAGCGGATCTGTGACAACAGTTTTTCCAAATATGTTTCCATCCTTATACCCCCATTGCCAGAACGCTGGTCACAGCAGACTGATATTCCATCCACTCCGCTTTTTTGGTTTCCAGTAATTTTCTGCCCTCTTTCGTAATACTGTAATACTTCCTCGTCTTGCCTGAATATTCCTGCTCATATACCGTAAGCAGGCCCTTCGCTTCCAGCCCATGCAACAGCGGATACAGCGTACCTGCTTTTAACTCGAACACGTTACAGGATTTTTTCCGCAGTGTATCGATCATCTCGTATCCGTACATATCCTTCTCCGCCAGTAATCTGAGCAAAAGCATCGTCATACTTCCCGACATCAGTGATTTGTCCACAGCCATTTTTTGTCCTCCTTATATAGATAGCCGATATATATCGTTGTCTATAATATATATCGGCTATCTATATATGTCAATATTTATTTTTCAAAGCAATCACTAATCCATCTCAACTTCATCTACGATTTTGTATTTGTTATCCGTATCTTCTTTTCTTATAATAAACAGCACATCCGTAGTCATCTCGTTCTGTCTAACAGCGTTCCCCGAATCATCAAATCATTATTTGCTGTATTTTTCTACATTTTCAATGCTTTCCGATACCGTTGCATTCTCCGGCTCCCATTCACGGATCTGGCAGCTGGCAACCATCTGCGAGATAATCTTTTTATATTTTTTATAATCCTTTTGTGACATAGAGATGGTAATATTATAGAATCCCTGACCGGTGAAATCCCCTTTAAAAACATAGGATTCGCTTATCCATTCACCGCTTGTTTCGATTCCATGAAGCGCCGTAAGTTCCTCATTCACTTCCACGGTCTCCAGATCATTTTCATCCCCTGCATAATAAGGAGAAAAACTGTTACAAAAATAGATACTGCTCTCCTGGCTATCATCCGTATAAATCCGGATTCCCTCGTCGGGACTGGCTTCCTCTGTCTCGGTCGCAGGCCACCCTTCCTGAAGCTTCGCTGTCCATTCTACAGGTCTGTCTATGCTTAAGGTAAACCCTGCTGTCTCATTTGTGTATTCGCAGCGGATCATCTCCTGCTTTCCACAACCGGTCATTGCCCATAATGCTGCTAAAATCATCAGACCCTCAATCCATTTTTTACCCATAAGCACCTCCGTCATTCTACTCTGCTGTTGCTATCTCTACACCCTGGGCAATATCTTCCCCCCAGGATTTTTCCTCCCTGCAATAGCGGAACTCCTTCGCATTCAGGTCAATTGCTCCTAATTCTTCCTGTCCCGCAATATATAAGTCATCCCTAATGCGGTAACCCCTCGGTCCCCTTAAGTAACCTCCTAATATTCCGGTCAGAATAAATACCATAAAATAGAGTCCCGGAACACCTGCGACAAAAGCATAAAACGCTATCTGGAAGCTCCAGATGGGGATTAACAGATTGAGCGCTGCCACACAGGCAACGCCAAAAGCAACATATTCCGCACCTTTTGCTTTGTCCCGTCTGGTCCTTGTCGCCAACAGGAATCCCCATGCCGTATAGAGCAGCATACGTACCACCGTCCGGACTCCGCTCATTTCGTCAAAAGAAGTTTTGTAATCCTCCTTTAGTGCCACCAGGACAATCAGGATCACAACAGACAAAATAATTTTGTAGTAATTTGAAAAAATCTTCTTCATAGCTGCTCCTTTCATTCTACATTCAGGAAAGTATATCCTCCCATATCCGTATCCTTCCACGCCAGGGCGTCTTCCTTGTTCCTGTAATATACAGTCTTGACAACATTGGTACCCAGTTCTTCCCGGTCCACCGTTTCTCTCACTTCACGCAAATGCTCATTAAGTCTCTCTGCCGTTACTTCCCCTTTTACCACATACGAAATTTCATATACATTCCCCCAGTCAGGATCATCGATGTATCTTGTGCCTATCTGCTGATAAGTAGGTTCTCTATGCTTTATCATATATCCCAACAGCAGTCCTCCGACGATCACCAGTATTCCCACCAGGACAGCAGTTTTTACGATCCGGCTGTTCTTTTTCTTCGGGGGCTCTCCGTCCGTTTCCTCTGTCTCTCCTTTCTGCGGTTCTGGATTCTGCAATTCATCACAGGATATGTCTTTGCTCCTCAATTGTACTTGCTAATGACATAATTATACAATTGAGCAATTGGAAAATCAATTGAGCGAACGGCAACCTTCCTCTTTGTTAATCATAACGAAGAATTTTTCGCTATTTGTTACAAATTTCAAAAAAAGCGTGCAGATCTCTCCACACGCTTTTCGTTCATCGTCTTATTTATTCAAAAATTATTTCCACATTCCCGTCGCAAAGCACATCAATGCCGCCCAGGTATATAACGGGTAAAAAAATCCCTGGTCATCCACGCCGTCTTTTAAGATTTTCTGTGCTTCTTCTTTGGTCAGCAGCAGAAAACCATCAAAACATTCCGTTCCAACGGCGCCTTCCTGACTTACCTTCGGCATCTCTTCACGGTTCAATATGATCTGCACCAGTGCATTGCTCTCATCCGTCATACCGGGGGTACTGAATACCAGCGGATTCACCAGACGGATGCTGTCGCTCTCTTCCAGTGTGATGCCGGTCTCTTCCCGAAGCTCCCGGGCTGCCGCATGGAATACGGGATTTTCTTCCGTCGCATCCTCCGGGTCTAAAAGTCCTGCCGGAACGCTCAGCAGAAAATGTCCTGCCGGGTAACGATACTCACGGCTTAAGCAAAGTCTCGGTTCTTGTCCTCTGATCTTCAGGATCACAACGCAGCTGACTGCATCCGGCAGCATCTGTCTGAATTCTTCGTCGCTCTTTACCGCTGCCAGATTATCTTTGGCTCTTCTGGTAGCATCAAAATAATGTTTTCCCGGCTCATATTGCAGATCAAATACCTTGATAAATCTGCTGTCGTAGACGGTCTCTACATGTTCCTTTTTTATGATCGGTCTGTTCTCCATAGTCATTTTCCTCTTTCTGTTCTTCTGTTCCGCACGTTGCACACTATCTGTCGTTCGCTTCTGTTGTGCGGCTGTCATTTTGCAATTTTTCCGCTTCCCCGGCCGCTCTTTCCAGTCTGCAAAGTACCTGTTCGTAACGTCGTCCCGCTTTTTTCCAGTGGATCAGCTTATGCCATCCTTCCACGTAATCCGACCTGCGGTTCTGATACTGTAAATAATAGGCATGCTCCCACACATCTATGGGAAATATGGAGGTATACAATTTCAGATCCGGGACATCCTGATTCGCTGTAGTAAGGACCATCAGAGTACCGTCCTGGTCACTCACAAGCCATGCCCATCCGGAGCCAAATACCCCCGTGGCTGCCTGTGACATCTGTTCTTTCCATTGTCTCACCGATCCAAAATCCCGGACCAGCGCCTCCTCCAGAGCTCCACAGGGCTCCTGTCCTGCCGGGCTTCGCATACTGTCAAAATACAGCTGATGATTATATACACCGCCACCGTTATTGTGAATGCTTTTCCGGGCTTCCTCCGGCAGGGACGCAAGTATATTATCCTCCGAAGTGAGCAGTTCCGTCAAGGACATCTGCTGTAACTGCGGATAATCGGCAAGGGTGGCATTCAGCTTATCCACATAGGTCTGATAATGCTTGTCGTGGTGAAAATGAAGTGTTTCCTCATCTAATACCGGAAGCAGGGCATCATATTCGTAGGGAAGAGGCTGCGCAACAAAAGGATAATGTTCTTCTAACATGAGACTCCAATCCGCCTGCGGGATACAGGCTTACGATCATACAATATTTACCATACGCCTAGTATATGCTGTCCCCACGGATTTTATTTTCAAATTTGTGCTTTTACAGCCGACCACTCCTATGCTCTCTTTCTCTGCACGGCCGGATAGATCTCTCTGGCAACTTCTAGACTTTGTCCGGATCTAACTTTCTGCACATCCGCTGTCTCCTGGGCTAACAGCCATCCGCAGACTTCCTCTGCCAGTGGCTCTCCCTGTTCTCTCAGCCAGAAGCTGACATTCGCCAGCATCTGTAAATGATTCAGGATCGTATTACGGCAAAGTCTTCGGTCCGTAATGCGGGACTTCCAGGGCTCCCCCTCTACGTACAGTTGTGCCGCCTCCCGCAGATAGGCCCGGATCAATGCGGTCTGTTCATGATTGCTCTTCTGCAGTTCCTCACCGATCTTCTTGGTCTCCCAATACAGTTCTTCGCTGCATCGGCCAGCGGGAACGATCCCTTCCATGTATTTTTGTATAAAATGCAGGCTTTCATTTACCTGCCTGCAATATTCTCTGATCAGTTCTTCTCTTTTTGACATAATAAAAAACCGCCCTTAAATTAAAATTTAAGGGCGGAACATTCTTCCGCGGTACCACCTTAATTCGCCCATCTCTCACGGGATCAGGCCTCTGCAACTACGGATAAACAAACGCCCATCGATAGTCAGGTACGATAACGGGTACTCCCGTTGCAGCCTGTCCGCATCTGCCAGATATCCTGTCCGAATACGAAGTCGGTGCAAAGCTCCGAGACCATGTTCAAAGAAGCCTTCCATATCCCTTCCCACCTGCCGAGACTCTCTGCGACGTATCTCTTCTCCTACTCTTCTCTTCACAGCCTTTATGTCTTTAACTGTTTGTATTTTATTCCTTTCGCGGACATTTGTCAACACTTTGTTTTTGTCACAAACACAAACAGTGGAGCAACTTTCGCGACTCCACTGTTCTTATCCATTTTTATATCTTACAGTTGTGCAATATCCACCAGCGTCAGTTCCTTACAATCGTTCATATGCTCCATGCTGGTCACGAGAGCATTGGCGGTGTCCATTGCAGTGATGCAGTAGATACCGGTCTCGATAGCGGTACGGCGGATCAGGAAACCGTCTCTGGTCTTGTCGCGGCCCTGGGTCGGGGTATCGATGACAAGGTCGATCTTGTGTCCCAGGATCAGGTCCATAACGGTCGGGGATTCCTGAGAAATCTTGTTGACCTTTCTTGCTTTCACACCTGCTTCATTCAGAGCAGCTGCGGTACTTCTGGTAGCATAAATGGTGTATCCCAGCTTTTCGAAGCGTCTTCCGACTTCAATGGCTTCACCCTTATCCGCATCCTTCACGGTGATGATCATGTTCTTGTACTTGGGCAGTTCTACGCCTGCTCCCAGGAATGCCTTGTACAGAGCCTCATTGAAGGTCTTGGCGATACCCAGACACTCACCGGTAGACTTCATCTCCGGTCCTAAGCTAATCTCGGCACCACGGATCTTCTCGAAGGAGAACACGGGCATCTTGATGGCAAAATACTCTGCCTCAGGCTGTAAGCCGGGCTCGTAGCCAAGCTCACGGATGGTCTTGCCGATGATCACTTCGGTCGCCAGATCCACGATAGGAATACCGGTTACCTTACTGATATAAGGTACGGTACGGGAAGAGCGGGGGTTAACCTCAATGACATATACTTCGTCACCGATGGCAATGAACTGGATATTGATCAGGCCCTTGACATGCAGTGCCTTAGCCAGTCTTCTGGTGTACTCTGCGATCTTCTCTTTTACTACTTTATCAATGGTCGGAGCCGGGTATACGGAGATACTGTCTCCGGAGTGGATACCGGTTCTCTCGATATGCTCCATGATACCGGGGATCAGGATATCGGTACCATCGCATACGGCATCGACCTCGATCTCCTTACCCTGTAAATACTTATCTACCAGGATCGGGTGATCCTGTGCGATACGGTTGATGATCTCCATGAATTCTTCGATCTCTTCATCGGAGATAGCGATCTGCATGCCCTGTCCGCCCAATACATAGGAAGGACGTACCAGTACGGGATAGCCCAGTCTGTTGGCCACCGCCTTAGCTTCCTCTGCGGTGTATACGGTACCGCCGGCTGCACGGGGGATCTTGGTCTCTTCCAGAATCTTGTCGAACAGTTCTCTGTCCTCAGCGGCATCTACATCCTCCGCCTTGGTGCCCAGGATGGGCACGCCCATCTTCATCAGGCTCTCGGTCAGCTTGATAGCGGTCTGTCCGCCGAACTGTACCACAGCACCATCGGGATGCTCAATATTTACGATAGATTCCACATCTTCCGGAGTCAAAGGCTCGAAATACAGCTTGTCCGCAATATCGAAGTCGGTACTTACAGTCTCCGGGTTGTTGTTGATGATAATGGTCTCATAGCCTGCCTTGGAGAATGCCCAGGTAGCATGTACGGAACAATAGTCAAACTCGATACCCTGTCCGATACGGATAGGACCGGAACCCAGTACCAGGACTTTCTTGCGTCCGGTGGTCTCCTTGGCTTCGCACTCGCCGCCGAATACGGAGTAATAATAAGGAGTGGAAGCTGCAAACTCTGCGGCACAGGTGTCTACCATCTTGTAAACAGCCTTAATGCCGTTGTCATAACGCATCTTCTTGATCTCTTCCTCGGTCTTGCCGGTCAGTCTTGCGATGACGTTATCCGGGAACTCGATTCTCTTGGCTTCCTTCAGCAGTTCCACTGTCAGAGGCTGTGTCTCCAGTGCATGCTCCATCTCGGTCAGAATGGCGATCTTGTCAATGAACCACAGGTCGATCTTTGTAATGTCGTGGATCTGTTCATAACTGATACCCTTACGGATTGCTTCAGCGATCACATAGATTCTCTGGTCATCCACGATCTTCAGACGCTCTAACAGTTCCTCCACAGACAAAGCGCTGAAATCATAGCTGCGCAGGCAGTCCACATGCTGCTCCAGGGAACGGATAGCCTTCATCAGTGCTCCCTCGAAGTTATTGCAGATACTCATAACCTCACCGGTTGCTTTCATCTGGGTGGTCAGAGTACGTTTTGCAGTGATAAATTTATCAAAAGGCAGTCTGGGAATCTTCACGACACAGTAATCCAGTGTCGGCTCGAAGCTGGCATAGGTCTTGTGGGTGATGGCGTTCTTGATCTCATCCAGGGTAAAGCCCAGTGCGATCTTCGCTGCTACCTTTGCGATAGGATAACCGGTCGCCTTACTTGCCAGTGCGGAAGAACGGCTGACACGGGGATTTACCTCGATAACACAATATTCAAAGCTGGTGGGATGCAGTGCAAACTGTACGTTACATCCACCGGTGATCTGCAGTTCGTTGATGATCTTCAGAGCGGAAGTACGTAACATCTGGTACTCATTGTCGCTCAGGGTCTGGGAAGGCGCTACTACGATACTGTCTCCGGTATGCACGCCGACGGGATCGATGTTCTCCATGTTACATACGGTGATGCAGTTGCCTGCGCTGTCACGCATTACTTCGTACTCGATCTCTTTCCAGCCTGCAATACAACGCTCTACCAGTACCTGACCCACACGGGACAGACGTAAACCGTTCTCCAGGATCTCTTCCAGTTCTACCTGATTGTGGGCGATACCGCCGCCGGAACCTCCCAGGGTATAAGCGGGACGCAGTACGACCGGATAGCCGATGGTATTGGTGAATTCCACACCGTCTTCCACGTTCTCAACGACCTTGGATGCTGCACAGGGTTCACCGATGCGCTCCATCAGGTCTTTGAACTCCTGACGTCCTTCGGCGTTACGAATGGTAGCTGCGGTAGTACCTAACAGCTTTACATTATGAGCAGCCAGGAAACCGGACTCCTCAAGCTCCATACCAAGGTTCAGACCAGCCTGTCCTCCCAGGGTGGGAAGGATGCTGTCGGGCTTTTCCTTTTCAATGATCTGCTCCAGAACCTTTACGTTCAGGGGCTCGATATATACCTTATCTGCGATATCTTTATCAGTCATGATGGTCGCAGGGTTGGAGTTCACCAGGATTACCTCTACTCCCTCTTCCTTCAGGGAACGGCAGGCCTGGGTACCTGCATAGTCGAATTCGGCTGCCTGTCCGATGACAATAGGACCGGAGCCGATTACCATTACTCGTTTTACATTAGGATTCTTGGGCATCTTAGTTCTCTCCTCTCATCATATGAATGAACCGGTCAAACAGGTAACCGGAGTCCTGGGGTCCCGGACAT
>OHPT01000833.1_pt1 | contig 11957 bp, 10 predicted proteins | sample 1577831 | NCBI WGS metagenome assembly OHPT01 (sample SAMEA3879530, study PRJEB24766) | human gut metagenome | biome: human-associated habitat; feature: feces | place: USA | collected 1985/1987 | reverse complement strand
CGGAACAATCCGCAGGCATCAAGGTCGGGGGCTTTTGCCCCCGACATCATAGTGTTTAGAAATTCAAAGACAAAGGCAGGTGAATGAAATGGATAGCTGCGATGCTCACGGGCGAAGTCGCTGCATAGGATGGGAAGCAGAAAAAGCACAGAGACGCAGCAGATCCGTTTCGTTCTGAGCCTTTTTTCTGTTCAGTTCTTTCTTCTTCATGGCGATAGAGTTTCTATTGTTCCTGTCCTATGGAATCCCAATAGCACGACAAGTCAGGTGAAAAGCAGGTTGCAGAAGATGCCGCAGGCGTGGATCAACGCAAAGGGGCTTCTTTTTGTTGCGTGATTTACGCAGAAGATGGTGTCTCTGTGTGCAAGTTTGGAGAAGAAAGGAGACGGGAGAGATGGAGACAAAGGACTATACTCAAGAGATCATTGACATTATCCGGAGCAATACCTCCCCGGCGGTGATGAGCAGCCGGCTGGAGGATTACCATGCCAATGACCTTGCGGAAGTTCTCAAAAAGCTGACGGTACAGGAACGCTGCAAGCTGTACCGGATCCTGGATAAGGATATGCTTTCGGATATTTTAGAATATACGGAAGCAGATGAAGCAGCAGAGTACTTAAAAGAAATGGAACCGCGCAAGGCTGCGGCGATTCTTTCCGGAATGGAGACAGACTCGCTGGCAGAAGTGCTGCGCATGCTCGATAAAGGCAAAAAGCGTCTGTTGATCGATCTGCTGGATGACGATGTCCGCCACGATATCGAAGTGATCGCATCCTTCGATGAGGATGAGATCGGCAGCAGGATGACCACTAACTGTATTATCATCCAGAAAAATGTTACCGTGAAGGAAGCAATGAGCAGCCTGATCTGTCAGGCAGCCAAAAACGATAATATTTCTACAATTTTTGTCGTAAGCAGCCAGCAGAAATTTTACGGTGCCATCGACTTAAAAGACCTGATTATTGCAAGGCAGGATCATCCGCTTGAGGAGCTGGTTGTAACCTCTTATCCGTATGTATATGCGGAGGAGGAGATCGACGAGTGTATCGAACGCCTGAAGGATTATTCTGAGGATTCGGTTCCTGTCCTGGATAACGATAACCGCCTGTTGGGCGTCATCACATCCAGCAGCATCATCGAGCTGGTTGATGACGAAATGGGCGAGGATTACGCAAAGCTGGCTGGTTTGACGGCAGAAGAGGATCTCAAGGAGCCGCTAAAGGAAAGCATGAAAAAAAGAATGCCGTGGCTGTTGATCCTGCTTGCTCTCGGCATGGTTGTTTCGTCGGTTGTAGGCATGTTTGAGACAGTTGTGACGCAGCTGCCGATCATCATGTGCTTCCAGTCCCTGATTTTGGATATGGCAGGTAACGTCGGTACACAGTCCCTGGCTGTGACGATCCGGGTATTGATGGACGAATCCCTGACAGGCAAGCAGAAGGCAGAGCTTGTCTTTAAGGAAATGAGGATAGGCTTATGCAACGGTGGTTTGTTGGGACTGATGTCCTTTGTACTGATCGGACTCTATATTTTTGCAATCAAAGGAAAGACCCTCGCTTTTTCCTATGCGGTATCCGCGTGCATCGGTGTTGCCCTGCTTCTGGCAATGCTGATCTCCAGTGCGGTTGGTACGTGTATTCCACTGCTTTTCAAAAAGATCAAGGTCGATCCGGCAGTTGCTTCCGGTCCTTTGATTACGACCATCAACGACCTTGTTGCGGTAGTGTCCTACTACGGCTTGAGCTGGCTGTTTTTGATCGAGTTCTTCCATATGGCGGGTTAATTCTTACGGAGGATTAAGAAATTCCTTCAGAAAAATAAGCTTTTGTTTAGAAAAAATTTCGGAAAAGCCTCTGCGGCTGTTTGGAATTTGCCTTTATGATAAGGGCAAATGAAACAAACGACTGCGGAGGTTTTTTTATGGATATCGATAGAGAAAAGGAAGGAAAGTGCCTGACGGTGACAGTGCCCTGCTATAATTCGGAAAGCTATCTGGAACGGTGTGTGGAATCCCTTTTAAAAGAGCGCGACGGGCTGGAAATTATTCTGGTGGATGATGGGTCGACGGATAGAACCGGACAGCTTGCAGATCAGTATGCGCGTGCATACCCGGATGTGGTTCGGGTTGTGCACAAGAAAAACGGCGGGCACGGTTCCGGTGTCAATGCAGGGCTGATGCTCGCAAACGGAATTTATTTCAAGGTCGTGGATTCGGACGATTGGCTGGATGAGGCTGCATTTCATAAGCTGATGAGCGTCCTGCGTTTCTGGTGCCGGACAAAGGAGGAAAAACGCCCCGACCTGGTTGTCTGCAATTATGTATACGATCATCTGGAAGAGGGAAAAACGAAAGCAGTCCGCTACGGAAATCTTTTTCCCGAGCAAAAAATCTGCAGGTGGGACGAAATCGGCTGCTTTTCGCCGGAACAGTATCTTGTCATGCATGCGCTGATTTTTCGGACGGGAGTGCTGTATAACTGTGGGTTAAAGCTTCCGGAGCATACGTTTTATGTGGACAACCTGTTTGCAAACTGCCCGCTTCCGTTCGTGCAGCGGATTTATTATCTGAATGAGGATTTGTACCATTATTATCTGGGGCGCGAGGATCAGTCGGTTAACGAAAAAGTGCTCGTGTCGCGCATCGATCAGCAGATTCTCGTGACGCAGCTCGGCAACCGGTTCGTCGGGTCGGACGCGGTGCAGAACACTGAACCGAAGCTGCGCCGCTATCTCTACCGCAACAGCTCGATTATGATGGCGATTTCCACGATCCATCTGCTGATGCTCGGAAAAGAAGGGCGGCAGCGCAGAAAAAAGCTCTGGCAGTCGTTAAAAAATGAGAATCCGAAGCTCTATCGAAGGCTGCGGCTTGGCAGCATCAGCGGTCTGACCTGTCTGCCAGGTGCGCCCGGGGCGGCGGTGGTGATCGGAGGATACCGCATGGCGCGCCGGATCTGGCAGTTTCAGTGAGGGTGCGGCGATGAAGAATAGGAAAAAGCAGGATAATGCTACGGCGCAGTCCGCAATCTACGTTGGCTTTGTAGACACGCCTGGTCTGTTTGCTTCGATCATCCGCCGAGTGATCGGGCAGAATTATGTGCATGTCGTGCTGGGCTTCGATCCGGAGTTGAAAGAGGCCTACAGCATCGGCAGACGCAATCCGGCGATTCCGCTGTTTGCAGGCTTTGAACGGGAAAATCGGGAAAAAATTCTGAAAAAATATCCGACCGCGCGCTATCAGGTCTGCCGCGTGGCATGTACGAATGTGCAGAGGGAAGCGCTGCAGCAGGAGGCAAAAACGGAATGGGAACGACGCTTTACCCATCATTATATGGTGATCGGGCTTGTGTTTTTGTTAGCTGGAATCGCCTTTGACCAGAAAAATCACGACACCTGTTCGTCGTGGCTGGCGCCGTGTAACCCAGAAGGTCGGGCTGCAGGAATGGCAAAAGCCGTTTCCGCTTGTCACGCCACGGGATGTGTATGAACAGTTGGGAAAAGACAGCTGTGCCGGAACGCTTGTATTCGAGGGAACACTGGCAGAGCTGGTGGAGGGCAGCGCAGTAGGAACTGCAGCGGCATCGGAATCTGCTGGCATGGGGCGTGACTGGCGGCCGCGTCCGGCGATGAATTGATGGATGTTCGTGCTGCATGCGCAGCAGCGCAGTCATGGCGCGCACATGTTTTTGGGCGTTGCATGCCTGTAGAATGGAGAGGAATATGAAGGTTCGAAAAAAGGATATGCCTGCAGGCGGACGAAAAAAACATTTTTGGGAGACACTGCTGTTTTTGGCGGTGATGGTATTCACGCTGCGGTTTTGCTTTAGCGGGCAGAAGCCGCAGGAGATCTGGGCAGCGGTAAAGAGCATGCGGGGAATGAGTCTGGCCGGGGCGGTGGCACTCGGCCTTTTCTTTGTCTGCATGGAAGGGACGATCATGAGGATTCTGCTTGGGGCAGCAGGCGGAAAAAGCGGACTTCTGACATGTATCAGCTATTCGTTTCTCGGATTTTTTTATTCCGGAATCACACCATCTGCGACCGGCGGACAGCCGATGCAGCTCTATGAAATGAAGAGGGATGGAAACAGCGTCAGCAGCAGTACGGTCGTGCTGATGGTCACAGCGGTGTGCTATAAGCTGGTGTTAGTCTGTATCGGCACATTTCTGCTGATTTTTCAGGGGGAAATGCTGCGGCAATATCTTGGCGGATATTTCGGTCTGTATCTTCTGGGTCTGTTTTTGAATCTGGCGATCACGCTTGTCGTGACTGGAATGATTGTCCTGCCGCAATGGATAATTGCCTGGGCGGATATTTTTGATCGATTGTTTGTGAAACTGCATTTGTGGAAAGCTTCGGGAAGCGCGGGCAGACAGGAAAAGGTGCGGTGCTTCGTGCAGGAATATCATCGGGCAGTCCTATTTTTAAAAGAGCATCCGGGGCGGCTTGCGGCAGCATTTTCACTGACCTTTGTGCAGAGAAACAGCGCATTTGTGATTACCTGGCTGGTGTACTGCGGAATGGGGCTTTTCGGGACAAATTTGTGGAGCGTCGTCTTTTTACAGGCGGCGGTGACGCTGGCAGTGGACATGCTTCCGGTGCCCGGCGCGCAGGGAATTACGGAGCTCGTGTATCGGAGCGCGTTTGCACAGATTTTCATCGGAGGGACGTTACCTGTGTCGATGATCGTCAGCAGGGCGGCGTCGTTTTATGTGCCGATGGCGGTCGGGCTTGCAACCGTGCTCTGGAGGATGGCGCGTAAGGCAGGAAAGAGCGAGTGGAAGCAGGCTGCGTAAATCAGCATAAACGAATGATCCATTTACGCCTTCTAAAGATAATTAACGATACAGCAAGCTTGAATGTTTGATGTGACAAGATGTCCATAAACAGCAGACTCCAAAGCTTGCCTGAAATGGTATCGTGGCATGTTTCTTACAGCGCAGCCAAGAGGATAAACTATTGTGTTGTATTACGGCGAATCAATATAGGTGTAATTTGTTTGTGGATGGGTTCGCCCAATGGTTTAGGAGCACGCTTTTTCTGCTCATCCATCTGCCGGACCAGAAGATCCATGGCGGTTTTGGCAATGACATCAATCTGCTGACCAACGGTTGTGATTGGAAGGATTGCTTCGCTGGCAATCGGGGAATCGTCAAATCCAACAATCTCATAAGTTGAAGGAAATGTTCCGTATTTTTGGAAAATTAAATTCAGAAACATATTGGCATAGGTATCATTCGCAAGAAAGATGCCTTTTTTTTGATCAGGGTATTTGGCTTCTATTTTATCGAAAATTACCCGGATCACGTTTAAAATCTCATGATAAGTATTACCTTCTACACTCAGATCGATATGATATGGAACATGATGTTCTTCGCAAGTTTCCTTAAAAGCCCGGATACGGTCATAAGCCGGGGCAGACTTCGTCACATTGACATTTATATGAATCAGTATGTCACATTTATCCCGGATCAACAAGGAAGTAGCCTGAAGTGCTCCCATATAGTTATCAGTATTGACGCTGCTGATATGTTCTGCTTCACGTTCAATTGCGATGACAGGAATCTGATAGGAAGCGAGCTTTTCAGATGGAAGCGTGTGACTTAAAACAATCAGTCCCTCAATCTGATAAGATAGAAGCTCTTCAATGTATTGTTGCTCTTCTTCAGCCCCATGTTCGCTGGCGAAAACAAGAAATTTATAATGATAATCTCTGTAGCTGGAAAGAAATTGTGCCAGCATCTCAGAATAATAGTGCAGATAGAGGTTTGGAACGATGATTCCGATAAATTCACTTTTTCCATTCGCCAGGACCTTTGCCAGCTTATTCTTTTTATATCCAAGTATGTCAAGAGCCTGTGAAATCTTTTCCTGGTTTTCTAAGGTAAGAGAATCAGGATGATTGAAGTATCTTGATATTGTAGTCTTTGAAAAATTTGTGTATTCTGCAATATCTGCAAAAGTTACCTGTTTTTTACTCATAAAAGCGGAATCTCCTTCAATATGACGACTAACAGTTTATAATAGTCTTTAGTATAGCAATTCTCATGGAAAAACACAATGGGAAAATAACCGATTACGTAACCGGTTATTTTCACACGCAAAAGTGTTGACAGAATGAGAGGAATAGAGTATTATCAAATTAGAAAGTAACCGGTTACTTAACCGGTTTTGTGCGAAGCGTTAAAGGAATGGAGGGAGTAATGCATGAAAAGAATGCGAAACCAAGCAAAGTCCGCAAGCAAGCGAACCTGGAGAGAAAAGGGGACTTATGTGAAGAAAAACTGGCAGCTATATTTATTCTTCCTGATGCCGGGACTTTTGCTGACAATTATTTTTAAGTATCTTCCGATGGGTGGTCTTCTGATTGCTTTTGAAGACTACAATGTAATCAAAGGAGTTCTTGGGAGTCCCTGGGTCGGACTGGAGTATTTCAGACGATTTTTATCTTCACCGGATTTCATGAGCTATCTGATGAATACATTAAAATTGAGTATCTACGGATTGCTGTGGGGGTTCCCGGTTCCAATTATTCTTGCATTGCTTCTGAATCGTATTCAAAAGACAGGAATCAAGAAGAAGGTTCAGCTTTTGATCTATATGCCGAACTTTATTTCCGTCATCGTACTTTGTGGTATGGTCCGTATGTTTTTATCGCCTGTAGGACCGCTGAATAAAGTACTCGGAATCAGCACAAACTGGATGACAATGCCTTCTGCATTCCGGACAATCTATATTGCAAGCGGAATCTGGCAGGCGGCAGGATGGGCATCTATTATGTACACAGCAGCATTGTCGAATGCCAGCAAAGAGCTGGAAGAAGCTGCTCTCATGGATGGAGCAAATCTTCTGCAGCAAATCTGGTATGTAGAGTTGCCTGCAATTAAAAATATTATTGTAATTCAGTTTATTTTACAGGCCGGAAATATTATGAGTATAGGTTTTGAAAAAGCTTATGCGTTACAGACAGATATGAACTTGCCGGCATCGGAAATCCTGTCTACATATGTATATCGTATCGGACTTTTAAATGGAGATTATGGATATTCTACAGCAGTAGGTCTTTTCAATTCTGTTGTAAATGTTATCTTGCTGGTTTTTGTAAACTGGGTTGTTCAGAAACTGAATGATGGAGAAGGATTATAGGAAAGAGGGAGAAAAGATGGAGAAAATAAAGAATAAAAAATATTCAAGGACAGACAGCGTAATCCTTGGAATCGGATTTACCATTCTTGGTTTATTCGTCCTTTCTATAGCAATACCGATTGTTTATGTGGTACTCGCATCCTTTATGGATCCGAATGTTTTGAATAACCAGGGATTGAGTTTTAAAATCAAGGACTGGACATTAGATGCCTATCGAAGAGTATTAGAGAATGCAATGATCTGGCGTGGATTTTTAAATTCTTTCCTGTATTCACTTGCATTTACAGTTATTTCCGTTTTTGTGACATTGCTGGCAGCATATCCGTTGTCTAAAAAAGAATTTGTAGGAAGAGAATTATTCAATATTATTTTCCTGATCACAATGTTCTTTGGGGGTGGAATGATTCCTACCTTCATTTTGATCAATCAGCTGCACTTGGTTAATACGGTGTGGGCAATCCTGATTCCGGGGGCATTTAATGTATGGAATATGATTCTCGCAAGAACTTATTATCAATCAATTCCGACAGAATTAAGAGAAGCATCTGCGATCGACGGGGCAAATGAGATCCAGCATTTCTTTAAAATCATGATTCAGGTATGTAAGCCGATCATTGCAGTTCTGGCACTCTGGTCCTTCGTTGGAATGTGGAACAGTTATTTCGATGCAATGATTTATTTGAATGATGCAAATCTGCAGCCATTGCAGTTAGTGCTCCGTTCTATTCTGGTACAGAATACACCACAGCCGGGAATGATCGCAGATATCCAGAGTACGGCAGAAATGGCCAAAATAGCAGAACAGCTTAAATATGCAACCATTGTAGTATCAAGTTTACCACTGTTAGTAATGTACCCATTCTTCCAGAAATATTTTGATAAAGGAATTATGGTCGGATCGGTAAAAGGCTAATAAGAAAGGAACGATACAGATATGAAGAAAAGAAAAGTAAATGCATTACTTGCAATTGGACTATTCTTGACGATGATGGTGGGAATCGCAGGATGTGGAAAAGAGCAGCAGCTTGCAGCTGAAATTGATCCGGATACACCTGTATCGGAAGTGCAGTTTCCATTGAAGGAAACCGCAGAACTTTCCTTTATTACAAGTGCACCGGCTACATCAACACAGGAGCCAAATGAACGAGTGATCTTTCAGCGCATGGAAGAGCAGACAAATGTTCATATTGACTGGACTTGTTTTGTATCAGACCAGTTTTCTGATAAGAAAAACCTGGCACTTGCCCAGTTTGGAAATCTGCCGGACGGATTATTCAATGCCGGAATGAGTGAGTATGACCTGCTGCGTTATGCAAAGCAGGGAATCATCATTCCATTGGAAAACCTGATAGATAAATATATGCCGAATTTACAGGCAGTATTTGAAAAATATCCGGAATACAGGACGATGTGTACAGCACCGGATGGACATATTTATTCCTTTCCATGGATTGAGCAGCTTGGAGCAGGGAAAGAAGCCATTCAGGCAATCGGAGATATCCCGTATATTAACAAAAAATGGCTGGATTATCTTGGACTTGAGATTCCGACAACAACAGATGAACTGGAACAGGTATTAATTCAATTCCGTGATCATGCAGATGAACTTGAAAAAGAATTTTCCATTGAAGGTGATGTAATCCCGATGTCATTTATTATCAATAATGGAGATCAGGATCCTGCAATTTTGATCAATGGATTTGGAGAAGGTTATGGAGATACAGGGGATCATTTCGCTGTAACGGATGAAGGAAAAGTTATTTACACAACGGTTCAGGAAGGTTATAAAGAAGGTATCCAATGGTTACATAAGCTTGTAACAGAGGATCTGGTCGACCCGGAAGCATTTACACAAGAGTGGTCCACCTATGTGGCAAAAGGAAAGAATCATCGATATGGTCTCTGCTTTACATGGGATATTGCAAATATCGATAACAATGAAGATTATGTGATGTTGCCAGCGTTGACAGGACCGGATGGAATGAGAAATATCACAAGACAGAACAACAGCGAAACAAGCGGATTCGATCGTGGAAGATGTGTCCTTACATCCAGCTGTCGTGACACAGCACTTGCCGCCGCATGGATTGATCAGATGTATGCCCCCCTTCAGTCACCGCAGAATAACTGGGGAACTTATGGAGAAAAGGATTCTTTTAACATTTTTGAACTGTCCAGGAATAAAGATGGCGGAGAAATGCTGAAGCATATGGATCTTGGAACTCAGTCACCGGTAGAAGTACGTGAGGCACAATCTGTAAATGGTCCGCTTGCAGTACTGAATGAATATTATGATGTATATGTAACACAGCCAGAAGATGCAAAATGGCGTTTAGACAATATGCATGAAACTTATCTGCAGGATATGAACAGCAAGTATGTTTATCCAAACGTCTTTATGAGCATTGAGGATACCAATAAAGTGTCTCAGTACGATACAGATATTAGAAAATATGCAGAGCAGAAGAAAGCAGACTGGATCCTGAATGGTGGAATTGAAAAAGAGTGGGATTCCTATCTGAAGAAAATGGAACAGTATGGACTTCCTGATTATCTTTCAATTAAACAGAAATACTTTGATCAGTATCAGAAGTCATTGAGCGAAGAAAAATAACGCTACGAACAATAGGAGAATTTACATGAGTGAGATGTTAGAAAAGGCTAGAAAATATGAAGATGAACAGGGAAAGCAGATAAAAGCAGAAGACAGACCGGCTTTTCATGTGAGTCCATATGTCGGATGGATGAATGATCCGAATGGTTTTTCATACTATCAGGGAGAGTACCATCTTTTTTATCAGTATTATCCATACGATACACACTGGAACAGTATGCATTGGGGTCATGTGGTTAGTAAAGATCTGCTTCACTGGAAACATCTTCCGGCAGCTTTGGCACCGGATGAAGATTATGATAAAATTGGATGCTTTTCAGGAAGCGCAATAGAGTTAGAGGACGGAAAACAACTGCTCCTCTATACTGCGGTAGGTCAGGAAACAATGGAAGATGGAACTGTAAGGGATATTCAGACACAGGCAGTGGCTGTTGGAGATGGAAAAGATTATAAGAAATATGAGAAGAATCCTGTTCTGACAGCCAAAGATCTTCCGGAAGGTGCAAGTAAAGTGGATTTCCGTGATCCAAAGATCTGGAAAGGAAAAGATGGGAACTTCTATTGTGTTATCGGAAGCAGACCGGCAGATGGAAGTGGACAGATTCTTCTTTATAGAAGCGAAAACGGATTTGACTGGAAATTTGTCAGCATCCTTGCAAAAAATAAGAAACGTTTTGGAAAGATGTGGGAATGTCCGGATTTCTTTGAACTGGATGGGAAACACGTTCTTTTGACCAGTCCACAGGATATGCTGCCGGAAGGCTTGGAATATCATAACGGAAATGGTACTTTATGTATCATAGGAGAAATGGACCAGGATAAATATACCTTAAAAGAGCAGTTTGCGCAGTCTGTGGATTATGGAATTGATTTTTATGCAATGCAGACGTTGGGAACCCCGGATGGCCGGAGAATTATGATTGGCTGGATGCAGAACTGGGACACGATTGCTCATCGTTGCAATGACTCAAAATGGTTTGCACAAATGAGTCTGCCGAGAGAATTATCTGTGAAAAACGGAAGACTTTATCAAACGCCGATCAAAGAACTCGATGCGATGCGAAAAGACAGAGTTGAGTACAATAATGTAGTAATAAATAATGATACGATCTCATTGGATAAAATCGAAGGACGAACGATAGATATGGAGCTTGTGATACGTCCGGAAGATAAGGAAAATGTCTATAAGAAATTCGCATTACGTTTTGCACAGAATGAGAGGTTTCATACAGAATTGTGCTTCCGCCCGGATGAGTCTGTCCTGAAAATTGACAGAAAATTTTCGGGAAGCGAACGAGCATTGGTTCATCAGAGAAGATGTCTGGTAAATGGAGATGCCAATGAATTAAAGCTTCGTGTGATTTTGGATAGATTTAGCGCAGAAGTATTTATTAATGATGGCGAGCAGGTTATGTCGGCTGTCATATTTACAGAGCAGGAGGCAAAAGGAATTTCATTCTTTGCGGAAGGTGCAGCTAAAATCGATGTGGTGAAATACGATCTGGTTTAGAAAACACATGATAAAACTTACATGGAGTTGGAAAACGCATGGATAATGATAGGGGGATTCCTAAAACGGGAATCCCCTTTGCAGTACAGATGGTGCGTGAAAAAATAGGAGCACTGCGTGTAATGCCAACCAGAGAGGAAATTCAGAAGCTGCTGGCAATCCGCATGCAGACAGGAGCATGACTTGTAGAGTTCACACATTCACACAATCTTCACAAAATAATTAGCACTCATCTCTTGTTATCGCAGTGTGGATTTTGTCTAACTTCATAGAGTGCCGTAAGTGCCTATTTATGGGCGTTTCTCGGATTTTATGATTTTATCTTAACTCGTCAGAAATCGTCATTTTATAAAAAATTGGTGTCAAAATTGGTGTCAATCAGCAGAGAGATACCTTTTCTTGCTATAGTATATCAGTATCACAAATTGAAAAATTGAATATCGCAAGTAGATTATGGAACGCCCAGACAGGTGTTCCTTTTCTATTTCCAGCCGTTCAGAAATGGACGGCTTTTTCTATATCCAAACGAAAGGAGAATTTTAAAAGCTATGAAAAAGATATTGAAGCGATTAGCCACAGGCTTCCTTGCCTTTGCGACTATCGTTACCGCTTTGCCGACAACGGCAGTCCACGCTTCCGAGAAGCAATATTGGACAGAAAGTGCAGAGCGTGTCGGTATCATTGAAAAA
>OHPT01000809.1_pt1 | contig 12182 bp, 9 predicted proteins | sample 1577831 | NCBI WGS metagenome assembly OHPT01 (sample SAMEA3879530, study PRJEB24766) | human gut metagenome | biome: human-associated habitat; feature: feces | place: USA | collected 1985/1987 | reverse complement strand
AGAGGTACAGGGCCTTTGTCCTGAAGTTCTTTGTAAGTGGCCGTATATATATAATAGGTGTAAAACCATCTGAAACTCTTCTTTACCCGTTCCATAGGTATAGCCATAGCACTCAGATGCTCTTTACCTTTGGCAACAGTGAAGTATTCCCCATCTACTCCGGAGAGTTTTTGGCAGGCCTTCACATTCAGCTTTTCTTCTTCGCCCCAAAAGTTGAATTTAGTTGTAGAGTCCAGATTTACTAATTGCCAGTTGGCATCCGGTTGAAACAGAAAAGGATTATGTGTCTTATCTCCTGCAATGAAAGCGGAATCGCCTTGTGCATAGATTTCCCTGTACATACTTCCGTCCCTTTCAACTCGTGAAGTCGTCCGATAATAGGTGCTGCAAGAAGTCATGCTAAGTAACAGTAGCATGGTTATTAAGAAATAGTTGGTTTTCATATTCTGTCTATTTTAATCGTTTTTCTTTGATGACTTGTAAGATTTGCATCTTCCGGGATTTCCGGTGTTGTGTATATTGAGAGGATAGATAAGTATTCTTTTCCAGCAGTCGCATTTCTTCCCAGTTGTCAGGTAATGGAATGCTGTTTGACCAGTTATCATATTCATTTTGCATTTCTGTCCGGTGAGGGACAGAAGTGAAGCAAGTGTCATTGATGAATAGCAGGAGTAATAATGAGGCGGCAATGCCGGATGCCCATGCTCCTATGAGAAACTTTCTCCGTTTCCTTTCCGGTGAGATCCCGGATATTCTGTTGAGGATGGTAGCGGTCAGTTCCTCCGGATTTTCCAATATCGGCTGGTTACTTTTGATTTCGGTCAGCCATTTTTCATACTGTTTATCTTCTTGTTTCATAAGTCGGGATCTATTTGATTCATTTTATTACGTATGTTCTTTCTGGCAAGGTACAAGGTACTTTTTATCTTTTCGGGCGATAATCCTGTGATAATCTGTACTTCTGCTACCTCCAACTCTTCGACATCCCGAAGCGTGAAAACGAGTTTCTGCTGGGGAGGTAGTTCGTTGGTATATCGCAATATCAGTTCTTTCAACTGCTTGTTGGAAAGAGATATCTCAATATGATCGTCAGAAGGAATATTTACCGAATCGGAAAAGGCGGATTCATTATCCAGCGGAGAATGGCGTAACGAACGCAAACGGTCGTAACAGGTGTTACAGGTGATTTTGTAAAGCCAGGTTGACAGGCGGTTTTCCTGATTGTACGTTTTCAAGGATAACCATACTTTTACAAATGTTTCTTGTGTTATGTCTCTGGCTTCCTCTTCATCACAAAGTAAACGGAAAGCTAGTCGGAACACCAGTGGCTGGAATTCTGAAACCAGTAGGGCGAAGGCCCTTTTGTCGTCCTGCTGACTTCGGCTGACCAGTTCCTGTATTTTTTCCTGATTCATCATTATTTATTCCTGTTTACTATATGATACGTAGCAAAATGCTTCAGGTCGTTTGTAAGTCATCAAATATATAAAAAAATCCCCGGACAACACATTGCCCGGGGGAAAGATATCTGAAAAGAGAATAAAGATTATTTGATTCTCTTATATCCGTATACAGCCAAGTCACCGAGTTCTTCTTCGATGCGGAGCAGTTGGTTATATTTAGCCATACGGTCCGAACGGCTTAATGAACCGGTCTTGATCTGTCCGCTATTCGTAGCTACTGCGATGTCTGCAATCGTTGCGTCTTCCGTTTCGCCGGAGCGGTGGGAAGTGACAGTCGTATAGCCATGACGGTGAGCCATTTCGATAGCGTTCAGTGTTTCTGTCAGCGAACCGATTTGGTTTACTTTAATCAGGATAGAGTTGGCACAGCCTTTTTCGATACCCATTGCAAGGAAATCTACGTTGGTTACGAACAGGTCGTCGCCGACCAACTGACACTTGTCGCCCAGCTCGGCCGTCAGCATCTGCCAACCCTCCCAGTCGTTCTCGGACATACCGTCCTCGATCGAATCGATCGGATATTTGGCGACCAGGCTCTTGAGGTACTCGACCTGCTCTTTCGAAGAGCGCTTTGCACCGTTCGCACCCTCGAACTTCGTATAGTCGTAAACACCGTCCGCATAAAACTCCGAAGAGGCGCAGTCCATAGCGATCGACACGTCGCCGCCCTCGCTCTTGCGGCCCGGCTTGTAACCGGCAGCCTTGATCGCTTCGAGGATCGACTCGATCGCATCCTCCGTACCCTTCAGCGCGGGTGCGAAACCTCCTTCGTCGCCTACGGCCGTCGAGAGGCCCCGGTTGTGCAACACCTTCTTCAGGCTGTGGAACACCTCGGCACCCATGCGAAGACCTTCGCGGAACGAGGGAGCGCCCACCGGACGGATCATGAACTCCTGGAAAGCGATCGGAGCGTCCGAATGCGAACCGCCGTTGATGATGTTCATCATCGGTACAGGCATCACATAGGTATTTGTACCACCGATATATCGGTAGAGTGGGATGTCAAGGTAAGCGGCGGCAGCCTTGGCTACAGCAAGAGATACGCCGAGGATGGCATTGGCACCCAGATTGGCTTTCGTTTTGGTTCCGTCCAGTGCAAGCATGGCATGGTCGATACCCATCTGGTTGAGGGCGGACATACCGATGAGCTTGGGAGCAATGATATTATTGATATTGTCCACGGCTTTCAGGACACCTTTGCCTCCGTAACGTTTTTTGTCACCGTCACGCAGTTCCAATGCTTCGTGTTCTCCCGTGGATGCTCCTGACGGGACAGATGCACGGCCTATGAAGCCGGATTCCAAGGTTACGTCTACTTCTACAGTTGGGTTACCTCTTGAATCGAGGATTTCACGTCCGATAATCTTCTCTATTTTCATATTCAGTCAATTTTAATTATAAACTATCTTACTAACAAATGAAAACAAGGAATTGTTTTTCGTTTTTAATCCTTTATTGTAATGCCTAAAAGAGCAGTCAGCTCCATGGCTTGGGAAGTATTGACGATGGCTCCCCGTATGTCGGGCAGGTTGAGGCGTATACCTCCTATGTGCGAGTCGCTCAAGTCGATTCCTCTTAGAGGGGTGTGTGAAAACTCGGATTCTACCAGCTCACAGTTTTCAAAGGCGATGGAGGCAAGTTTGCAGTTGTTGACGTCGCTGTTGCGCAAGTCACAAGAGGTGAAGCGGGCTTGATTGATTTTACTCATGGAAAGATTGAGGTATCTGGCATTGCAGTCCTTCATTGCCAGATGGTTCAATATTGTTTCCGGCAGATTGGTTCCCACCAGTTTGCAGGATATGAATTCCACTCTGAACAGAGAACTTTCGGCAAATGAGATGTTGGAAAGGTCGCAATGTTCAAAACGTACATCAGTGAAATGGCAGGATTTCAGTTTGCAGGCGCTGAATTGGATATGACTGAAAGTACAGTTGGTGATGCTTTTGTAGAAATACTCCATGTGTTCCTCTGTCCGCTTACCGAAGTGAAGGTCTCTGACAGTTTCTTCCGTATTCAGCCATTCTCCCAATGATTTGGAACTTTCACTTTGTCCCTCTAAGGTAGGAGGGATGATGCGTACGGGAGGCATGACAAAAGGCTTGCTGGGTTTCATAGGGGTGTTTGGGTTATATACAGCGTCCGAAGGCACCGCCGGCGAAGGCTGCCAGGACTCCTAATGTGATACTTAATAAGGTATATAAAGCAAACATTCCGTAGAATTCTTGCTTTATCAGAATCAGTCCGTCATTGCTGAAAGTGGAGAAGGTGGTGAATCCTCCGCACAGGCCGGTAGTCAGCAACAGCCGTACCTCAGTAGAAAGGTTGAAACGGGCGGATAAGGTATAGAATAGCCCGATGAGGAAACTTCCGAGGATATTGACTGTGAATGTAGCCCATGGGAAAGAGTAGGGGACTATGCGCTCGTGGAGCATCATCTGCACGCAGTAGCGCAGTACGCTGCCGGTACCGCCGCCAAGGAATATAGCTATCAGTAGTCTAGTCATAGGTTGTCTGGGGTTGGTTTTGGCTGCAAAGGTAGTGAAGACAAAGGAATTTCAGTAAATCATAGCCCGAAATTTCATAAAGCGATTCTGTACTGGAGGAAGTAGTTATTGGCGGGATGTATATAATTTTGATATTTGATATGAGTGATTGCCAATCTTGGTTCCGGATAGTTCGTGATGGGGCAGAAGCGATTTACTAAATCTTGGAGGAAGATTTAGTAAATCGTTGCCGGAGATTTAGTAAAATGTCCGGGAGATTTTAGTAAACGAGTAGAAGGGGCTTTGGAAGGATGACTGGTTTGTCTGTATTTTTGGATACGGTAATAACTTGTGAAACTTGAGCCACTCTTGAAATTGAGGTCTTAACTGTTCAAATGCCATATTGTAGAGACCTCTCTAGAACCTTGTCTTGATAATCAGCGATTTATTTTCATTGGCTGTAGAGATTGTACCCATTCCTTCTCATTCTCTTCCTGCCTTTCTTTCTTCACTTGTAGAGAAGGGTTGTTTTTAATTTGTTGTTTTTTAGAGTTTTAACGAAATTGGTTGTAGATGTCATTTCCTTGTATTCCCGTCATTCACACCCTAACTTTGCAACATCGAATTCAAGAGAATGAAAGTTTATCGTTGAGGCCTCACGATGGATCTCCACTTCTTGAAAGAGAGGAAAAGGCTTCGGCCTATTTATTACATTATTATATTAACTTTCTAAAACATTAAAAATTATGGGACTTCAGTATGTAGTGGCAAAGAGAATCTTTGGTTTTGACAAGGACAAAAATGTAAAGTATGTAGCTAAATCCGTAGGAGCGGGTGAATTGGATTTTGATAAGTTATGTGCCAAAGTGAGCCGTATTCTTGGTATTCACAGAAAGACGGTGGACTTAGTGGCTGCAGGACTGGTGGACATCATGTCGGAAGAAATAGACGATGGAAAGACTGTTCGTTTAGGTGATTTCGGATTGTTCCGCCCTTCTTTTGTAGGGAAGAGTGCTGATACGGAGGCTGGCGTTTCGGCCAGTAACATTGTCCGTAAACGTATTCTGTTTTTTCCGGGGAAAGCTTTTAGTCAAATGTTGGGCAATATGAGCGTCACCAAGATGGTGGTTCCCGATACGGACTATACGGATGGAAGTAGCAATGGTGGAGGGGATAACTCCAATCCTTCGGGAGGCAATGACGGGGACCAAGGTGAAAATCCTTTGGGATAATTCCAGTGCACGATTAAAGTTGTAAAAATATGGAGGGCGAAGTTTTCGTAGCGATACTTCTCCTTCTATTTTGTTTGTAGGCAGGATATTGTTCAAGGGAAGTTGGTTTTCATGCAAACGTTTGCCGACAAATCATCTATCATTTTAGTTTAATTGCGTCAGAGTGTATTTCTTTCCTGCCTATATTTGCATCTGGAACATAATTTTATAAATATAGCATGAGAAACATGAAAGCAATCTGTACAAAATTAGCCTGCTTCCTGCTCGTTTTGTTGGTGAGCGGCGTAGCAATGGCAGAGAGTATTACCTCTCCCAACGGACAACTTCAATTGAATTTTTCGGTAAATGCGCAAGGCGAACCCGTTTACGAACTTTCTTACAAAGGAAAGCCGGTGATTAACCCTTCCAAATTAGGACTCGAACTGAAGAACGACCCCGGTCTGATGAATGGCTTCACGATGGCGGATGCAAAGACTTCCACTTTCGACGAGACTTGGGAACCGGTATGGGGTGAAGTAAAGCAAATCCGTAACCACTACAATGAGCTGGCTGTGACGCTCAACCAAAAGGCGCAGGATAGGAACATCATTATCCGCTTCCGTTTGTTCGACGATGGTATGGGCTTCCGTTATGAGTTCCCTTTGCAGAAGAACTTGAACTATTTCGTGATTAAGGAGGAGCGTACTCAGTTTGCCATGACTGGCGACCATACAGCCTTCTGGATTCCGGGCGACTACGATACGCAGGAATATGATTACACAGAATCCAAACTTTCTGAAATCCGCGGGCTGATGAAAGGGGCCATTACGCCTAACTCTTCGCAAACCCCGTTTTCGCCCACCGGTGTTCAGACTTCTTTGCAGATGAAGACTGCTGATGGTTTGTACATCAACTTGCACGAAGCTGCTTTGGTGGATTACTCTTGCATGCACTTGAATCTGGATGATAAGAATTTTGTTTTTGAATCTTGGCTTACTCCCGATGCAGTAGGCGATAAAGGTTATCTGCAAGCTCCCTGCACGTCACCGTGGCGTACGGTTATCGTAAGCGACGATGCTCGTGACATCCTTGCCTCTAAAATCACGCTGAACTTGAACGAACCTTGTGCTTACGAGGACGTTTCCTGGATTAAGCCCGTGAAATACGTAGGTGTATGGTGGGAAATGATTGCAGGTAAGAGCACCTGGGCATATACAGACGACCTTCCCTCCATCAAACTGGGTGAAGTGGACTACTCCAAAATGAAGCCCAACGGCCGTCACGGTGCCACTAACGAAAATGTAAAAAAGTACATCGACTTCGCAGCTGAGCACGGTCTGGACCAAGTATTGGTAGAAGGCTGGAATGAAGGCTGGGAAGACTGGTTTGGCAAATCCAAGGATTATGTATTCGATTTTGTGACCCCTTATCCCGATTTCGACGTGAAGATGCTGAATGAATATGCCAAGAGCAAAGGCGTGAAGCTGATGATGCATCATGAGACATCCGGTTCGGTGCGCAACTACGAACGTCACATGGACAAGGCCTATCAGTTTATGGTGGATAATGGCTACAATGCCGTGAAGAGCGGATATGTAGGTAATATGATTCCCCGTGGTGAACATCATTATGGGCAATGGCTGAACAACCACTACCTCTATGCCGTGAAGAAGGCAGCCGACTACAAAATTTGCGTGAATGCGCACGAAGCTGTACGCCCTACCGGTTTGTGCCGTACTTATCCTAACTTGATTGGCAACGAATCTGCACGAGGAACTGAATATGAGGCATTCGGCGGTAGCAAACCGTTCCATACCACATTGCTTCCATTCAACCGCTTGATTGGCGGTCCGATGGATTATACACCGGGTATCTTCGATACCAAACTTGACTTTATGGGCGATTTGCCCCACGGACAAGTGCAGACTACACTTGCTAAGCAACTCGCTCTGTATGTAACTTTATACAGCCCGTTGCAGATGGCTGCCGACTTGGTTGAGAACTACGAAAAGCACATGGATGCTTTCCAATTCATCAAGGATGTGGCAGTAGACTGGGACGACAGCAAGTACATTGAAGCAGAACCGGGTGATTACATTACCGTGGCCCGTAAGGCAAAAGGAACCGGCAACTGGTTTGTTGGAGGTATTACAGACGAGAATGCACGTACAGCCAACTTTACGCTCGACTTCCTTGAACCGGGCAAGCAATACGTAGCCACTCTCTATGCCGACGGTAAAGATGCTGATTACAAGGAGAATCCTACTTCTTATCAGATAAAGAAGGGTATCGTAACCAGCAAGACCAAAATGTCCGTGAAGGAAGCGCGTAGCGGTGGTTTTGCATTGAGCTTGATTGAAGCAACTCCGGCTGACAAGAAAGCTGTGAAGAAGTGGAGATAATTTAGGGTAGAAAGAGTTTTTATTAGGCATTAGTGAGGCCCCGCAGAAGTCCAATCTTTGCGGGGCTTTTTTTTGTGTTAGGGTAAGCTCATTCTTATACCGTAAAAATAGCATCAAGACCCGAGTTTTTGGTAAGTCCGTTCTTTGGGGAAACCTTTATTTTTGCACTCAGATAACAGATTGCATAATCATTAAAAATCAGAGATATGAATACGGATAAGAAAATCAGTCGTCGGGAGGCTTTAAAGCGTATGGGATTTGCCGTGATGAGCAGTGCTATCGCATCTTCCGGCCTACTCTCGTTGGCATCCTGCGAAACAAAAAGGAGTAAGCGTATCATCTTTTATTTTACCGGAACGGGTAACAGTCTTTACATCGCCCGTCAGTTGGCTGGAGAGAACGCAGAATTGTTGAGTATCCCTCAGATGGTGAAACGGGGGAAGTATGAATTTGAGGCAGATGAAATCGGCATCGTTTATCCCATCTACGGTCATATGCCTCCCTATATGGTACGGCAGTTCATTCGGAAAGCAAAACTGAAGGCAGAATACAAGTTTGCTGTCCTCACCTATGGTGCAAGGAAGTGCGATGCGGTAGAGATTTGGGACCGTATATCCCGTAAAGCCGACAATGCGTTTGACTATATCAACACTATCATCATGGTGGATAACTGGCTACCCAACTTCGACATGAACGAGCAACTCAAGATAGACAAGCACATCCCCGAGAACTTGCAGAAGATAACGGCAGATATCAACAGTCGGCAGCATTGGCACGAACCGGTGACGGAGGAGGAACGGCAACAGCACCAAGGTTTTATGCAGCGGAGTGGACTCGACCCCGAGGTGGGCTTCCTGATGAAAAGCGAGAAGTTCTTTACCGTGACCGATGTTTGTATTGACTGTGGCATTTGTACCTACGTTTGTCCGCGCGGCAACTATGAGCTGACGTCGAGAGGAGTGAAGACGTCCGGTGACTGCGAGTTCTGTTTTGCCTGCATACAGAATTGTCCGCAGAAGGCTATTCAGTTCATAAAGCAGGAAGATGGCTCTTTTCCTGACGGAACGGAGAAGAACCCCAATGCCCGCTATCGTAATGAGCATATTTCGCTAATAGATCTGAAACGGGCAAACAATCAAAAACTATAATCATTAACCTCTGTATTTTGTCGGATTTACACCCAGATGTTGTTGTACGTAACGGCTAAAATAAGCAGGAGAGGAAAAACCGAACATATCGGAAATACGGACGAACGTTAGTGATTTGTCGCGCAGCAAACGCGAGATGTCGAGTGTGGTATAACGGTTTATCCAGTAGTTTGCTGTATAACCGCTTACTTTCTTGGAAACTTCCGAAAGATATTTGGAGGTGACACATAGGCAGTCGGCATAATAGGTCACTTCACGATGCTCGCGGAAAGTTCCGTTCTCCAGCATGTTGAGGAAACGGCTCATGATGGAAGCATTTTGTACAGAGATATTGTCCTCGCCATATAGATGGGAGTGGAAATCGAAGAAGTCGAGTATCAACATCTGTGTGGAGGCGATAAGCATATCGCGATGGAAATGATGGTCTGTATTCCGGAGTCTGTATTCCACTTGTTCAAAATCCCGGAGACATAGCTCTTGCTGTTCGGTAGTCAGGGACATGATAGGATTGAGAAATAGGGAAAGTTGCCCTTTCATGCCGTAGTTGTTCTGTGGTGTACTCAGCACCACAAAGCCCGATGCGATATAGATGACCTTTACGCGAAAATCTTCTGAAGGTTGAATTTTCTCTACCAGTTTTCCTTTGCGGACAATCATCAGGTCGCCGGCACGTAGCTCGCGCTCCTCTCCATTGTACTTCAATCGGCAGATTCCTGACAGACAGAGGGCGTGTGCAAGATAGCCACTGTATGCGTCCGTCCCCAGACCTTGAAGAGTATCGGCTATTATAATATTTGCGGTTTCTCCCATTATACAGTTGTTTGGTTTCGATCACAAAAGTATATGTTTCCAATAATATAACTTCTATTGTGGGCAAGAAATATATTGCCTTTTTTATTCATTTCAAATCTGCCCGAATTTCGCAAATTCTTCATACCTTTGCATCCGTTAATTTTAGAAACCAATAACAAAACAGAACTTATGGGAGGTTTTTTCGGAACAGTCGCCAAGGCAACAAGCTGTGTGGCAGATTTGTTTTACGGCACAGATTATAATTCACATTTAGGGACAAAACGTGGTGGGTTGGCTACATACGATGCAGAAACGGAGCAGTTTACCCGTTCCATTCACAATCTGGAAAGCACTTATTTCCGCACGAAGTTTGAGGATGAACTGGATAAGTTCAAAGGAAATTCCGGAATAGGAATCATCAGTGACACAGACCCTCAACCCCTTATCCTTAACTCCCACCTCGGTCGCTTTGCCATTGTAACGGTAGCCAAAATAGTAAATCTGCAAGAACTGGAAACAAAACTGTTGGCCCAAAACATGCACTTCGCCGAACTCAGTTCGGGCAAAACCAATCAGACGGAACTTATCGCCCTCCTTATTATACAAGGAAAGACATTTGTCGAAGGAATTGAAAATGTGTATAAGCATATCAAAGGTTCCTGCTCCATGCTGTTATTGACGGAAGACGGCATCATTGCCGCTCGCGACCGCTGGGGACGTACTCCGATTGTGATTGGCAAGAAAGACGGAGCGTATGCCGCCACAAGTGAGTCGAGCAGCTTTCCGAATCTTGGTTATGAGATAGACCGTTATTTGGGACCCGGAGAGATTGTTCGCCTGCGTGCCGATGGTGTGGAACAGATGCGCAAGCCTGATGAGGGAATGCAGATTTGTTCCTTCCTATGGGTATATTACGGTTTCCCCACTTCCTGCTACGAAGGTAAGAATGTGGAGGAAGTGCGTTTTGCCTCCGGTTTCAAGATGGCACAGACAGATAAGTCAGAGGTGGATTGTGCCTGCGGTATTCCTGATTCGGGTGTAGGTATGGCGCTTGGGTATGCCGAAGGTAAAGGAGTTCCTTATCATCGTGCCATTTCCAAATATACTCCGACTTGGCCTCGTAGTTTTACTCCCAGCAAGCAGGAATTGCGTTCGCTGGTGGCAAAGATGAAGCTGATTCCCAATCGTGCCATGCTCGAGGGTAAGCGTCTGCTGTTCTGTGATGACTCTATTGTCCGGGGGACCCAGTTGCACGACAATGTGAAGGTGCTGTATGAGTATGGTGCCAAGGAGGTGCATATCCGGATTGCTTGTCCTCCATTGATATATAGCTGCCCGTTTGTAGGATTCACGGCTTCCAAAAGCGACATGGAACTGATTACCCGTCGTGTCATCAAGGAACTGGAGGGTGACGAGAATAAGAATCTCGATAAGTATGCCACTACCGGCTCACCCGAATACGAAAAGATGGTGGACGTTATCCGCGAGCGTTTCGGACTTTCATCCTTGAAGTTCAATACGTTGGAAACTCTGGTTGAGGCTATCGGATTGCCTAAGTGTAAGATATGTACGCATTGTTTTGATGGTAGCAGCCATTTTTGATTGACATTTTGTCCTTAAGAAATAAAAAAGAGGCGTGAATTGCTTGGCAGTTCACGCCCCTTTTTTTATCTTTACAGCACAAAATAGTGGTTAATGATTAGTGATTAATGATTAATGCCATTCGGATAATGCTTTTCGCCAATTACTAATCACTGACCATTAATCACTAACCATTAATCACTAATCATTATTCATCATGACTTTAGTAGAACGTTTTTTAAAGTACGTAAGCTTCGATACTCAGTCCAGTGAAGAGACTGAGATTACTCCGAGTACTCCGGGGCAAATGGTATTTGCCAGGTTCTTGAAAGAAGAATTGGAAGCTTTGGGGTTGGAAGAGATTACATTGGATGAGAACGGTTATCTGTTTGCCACTCTTCCTGCCAATATAGATAAGTCTGTACCTGTTGTCGGCTTCATTGCCCACATGGATACTAGTCCCGATATGAGCGGGAAAGATGTTTCCCCGCGCATTGTAGAGAATTACGATGGAAAGGACATTGTTCTTTGCGCAGATGAGCAAGTAGTTCTTTCTCCTGCTCGATTCCCCGAATTGCTCGACCATAAGGGAGAAGATTTGATTGTTACTAACGGAAAAACATTATTGGGTGCCGATGACAAAGCCGGTATTGCGGAGATTGTTTCGGCAGTAGCTTATCTGAAAGAACACCCTGAAATCAAACATGGTAAAATCCGTATCGGTTTCAATCCCGATGAGGAAATCGGTTTGGGTGCGCATAAATTCAATGTTGAGCAATTCGGTTGCGAATGGGCTTATACTATGGATGGCGGTGAAGTAGGCGAACTGGAGTTCGAGAACTTCAATGCGGCTTCTGCCAAGATTGTTTTCAAGGGACGCAATGTACATCCGGGCTATGCCAAAAACAAGATGATAAATTCTATCCGCGTAGCCAATCGTTTTATTTCCATGTTGCCCAGTCACGAAACACCGGAACATACCGAGGGGTACGAGGGCTTCTATCATCTTATTGGAATTACGGGTGAAGTGGAGCAGACCACGGTTACTTACATTATTCGCGATCACGACCGTGTCCGTTTTGAGAGCCGCAAGAAAGAATTT
>OHPT01000793.1_pt1 | contig 12304 bp, 7 predicted proteins | sample 1577831 | NCBI WGS metagenome assembly OHPT01 (sample SAMEA3879530, study PRJEB24766) | human gut metagenome | biome: human-associated habitat; feature: feces | place: USA | collected 1985/1987 | reverse complement strand
TAGAGCACCTGACTGTTAATCAGGGTGTCGCCTGTTCGAGTCAGGCAAGAGGCGCCAGTAAAGCGATGGAAGTTTTCCATCGCTTTTTCTTTTTTATCCGTTCCGGTGCGGCTTTTGTTGACAGGGAAAGCGGCGGGGGATATACTTATAAAAAATGAACCTCTCAGGCCGCCTGCGGCGTCCAGCTCTCCGGATAGGAGAGCCCTTGGCAAAACCGAAAACTTACCCTTTTCGCCAGAGCCTCCCCTATTAGGGGAGGTGGCACAGCGTCAGCTGTGACGGAGAGGTTGAGGAAAAATGCGCCTGATGAAAAAGGAGAAAAAAATGAAACAGATCATTCTGACGGGCGACCGCCCGACGGGCCGGCTCCATGTCGGCCACTATGTCGGCTCTCTGAAGGAGCGTGTCCGGCTGCAGAACTCGGGCAAGTTCGACGAGATCTATATCATGATCGCTGACGCACAGGCCCTCACCGACAACGCCGACAACCCGGAAAAGGTGCGCCAGAACGTCATCGAGGTGGCACTGGACTACCTGGCTTGCGGACTGGACCCGACGAAGAGTACCATCTTCATCCAATCCCAGATACCGGAACTCTGCGAACTGACCTTCTACTATATGGACCTGGTGACCGTGAGCCGCCTGCAACGCAACCCGACGGTAAAGACCGAAATCCAGATGCGTAATTTCGAGACAAGCATCCCCGTAGGTTTCTTCACCTACCCCATCAGCCAGGCAGCGGACATTACCGCCTTCCGCGCCACTACCGTGCCCGTGGGCGAAGACCAGGAGCCGATGATTGAACAAGCTCGTGAAATCGTACGCCGTTTCAACTATATATATGGTGAAACCCTCGTGGAACCGGAAATCCTGTTGCCCGACAATGCAGCCTGCCTGCGCCTGCCGGGAACGGACGGCAAAGCCAAGATGAGCAAGAGCCTCGGCAACTGTATCTATCTTTCGGACTCTGCCGACGAGGTGCAGAAGAAGGTGAAGAGCATGTATACCGACCCCGACCACCTGCGTGTGCAAGACCCCGGAAAATTGGAAGGCAACACCGTATTCACTTACCTGGATGCCTTTTGCCGTCCGGAACACTTCGGCCTTTATCTGCCCGAATATCCGAATCTGGACGAACTGAAAGCCCACTACCAACGTGGCGGTCTGGGCGACATGAAAGTGAAGAAGTTCCTCAACGAAATTATGCAGGAGACACTGGAGCCTATCCGCAACCGCCGCAAGGAGTTTGAAAAAGACATCCCCGCCATCTACGACATGCTGAAGAAAGGTTGCGAAACTGCCAGGGAAACCGCTGCCGCAACCTTGGACGATGTACGCAAGGCTATGAAGATAAACTACTTTGATGATGCGGAACTGATTGCAGAGCAAGTAAAGAAATTCGGCGGAGAATAAGGGATAGGAGATACGAGTTACAGAAGTTACGAGTTACAAGGAGCTACCTGTTACAAGTTACTGGTTACAAAAAATGAGGGGCATGCGTCATAATAACGCATGCCCCTTCTCATTTCTATAACTCGTAACTCCTTGTAGCTTGTAGCTCGTAGCTTTCTAATTGGCAGATTTCACCAATACCACACGGTTCAGAATCGGCTGTCCGAACTTATCGACACCACCACCGGCATCCACCTTCAGGCGGTCAGCAGGAATTCCGTATTGTTTTACCAATACATCGACCACGGCTTGTGCACGCTTCAAACTCAACTCTTTGTTGAATGCCGGCGTACCGGTTGCAGAGTCTGCATATCCGTTTACAGTGTAAGTGGCGTTCGGGAACTGTTTCATCTGGTCTGCCAGATAAGACAAGTTCATTGCTTCACGTGGAGAGACTTCGGCAGAACCGATATTGAAGAATACGGTACGCGGTGCTATATCCGGATCGGGAACAATCACTTCGGTTTCCGTAACTTCGGCCACCGGCTGGTTCTGTGCAGCCACCAATGCATTCTGCAGCTGCTGGTTGGCAGCTCCCATCTCTGCAAGCTGTGCCTGCATGGCAGCCAGCTCTACCTGAGAAATCAACTGAGGCATCGGGCGACGGAATCCACGGGCGGGGAAACGGTATGTCAACCCTACCGTTGCACTCAGCACGCCATCATATCCATGATCGCCGCCAACTTCGCCATCGAACTTATCTTCAACGCCCATTGCGCTCAGCTCCAGGTTAATATCTATCGCATTGGAAATACGGAAGCGATTGATGATACCCGCGTTTACAGACAGAGCTTCGCGGTGAGGCTTTGTGTAGTTGTGAGTGAAGCCAGCACCTACATAAGGAATGATTTCATACACACGGTGCTGGTTGTATCCTCCAAACAGCGCATTCAGATTGAACATCACATCTCCGTGCAGATTCATATAGTCGAAACGCTGTTTGTAGTAGCCGTCATCCATCTGAGTGCCTTTCACGTAGTCAGCACCTGCATCATACGTATATCCTCTTGCCTGAAGGCCGCTATATTGCAGACGTACTCCCAGTCCCGGGGTGAACCATTTGCCGATGGCAAAATTCAGCGTCGGACTGATACGCTTGCCAAAACTTCCTGCCTTATCATTATCTCCAAAAGTTGCTTCGGCACCACCGCCTATAGAGAAAAACCAATTACTCCAGAACGGATTAGTGATTACCTGATATTTATCCTGAACCTGGATAACACCAAATTCTTCCACAACTTCAGTCTTTTGCTGCGCCATGGCAACAGAAGACACACCAGCTAAAGCCAGTAACATTAGAATCTTTTTCATATACCTTAAAATAGTTAAGTGGTTAATTAAACTCTTTATCATTCAAACTGTCTAATTAACGCCAACAGAACTAAAAGGTTCTGAATATTTGTACTTTTTTTGCCTTGATGCAAAAGAAAGTACTCTTCCTTATTTGGAGAAAAGCTTTTCTATGTCGTCTTCTTTAATGGTCGCCAGCACCGTCTTTCCGTCCGGAGTATAATTCGGGGATGGGCATGCAAACAGATTGTCCACGAGATTGGACATTTCCTCGTTGCTCAGCACTTGTCCATAGACGATGGCCGCAGCACGTGCCAAGGTCGATGCAAGAATTGTCTGCACCTCTTCCTTAACGTCATTCCCTTTTTCCATAGCAGTATGTACCATATTCCGGACCAATTCTACCGGGTTCAACCCCTCTATGCCCGAAGGTATGCCGTTGATGGCATAGCTGCCGCCACCCAGCGGGCTCAAATCGAAGCCTACTGCCGACAAATCTTCCAATATACTTTCCAGTACGGCAGCTTCCGAAGCCGGCAACTGGATAATCTCCGGAAACAATACCCCCTGGGATACGCCTTGTTTCTGTCGAATCTGGCTCATATAGCGGTCGAACAATACCCGGACATGCGCCCGGTGCTGGTCTATCAGCATCAGACCCGATTTAACGGAAGTCAGAATAAAACGCCCCTTGAACTGGAAGTGTTGCGCTCCTTTCTCTACCGTTGCCTCATTGCCATAGAAAGAGGCGCTTGCCCCGGAAGGAACCGTTTCCTGGAAATAAGGAACCCTCTCCTCCTCTCTTGGAGCCGTACCGGTAACCGTATCCTCTACAAAAGGCTCTTCCTCCATCGGCTCGTTCATCCTGCTGGCTTTTTCCAAACCGGAATAAAGCCCCTCCCACTCCACTTTGGGGCGCGAATAATTGCCACCGCCTCCATAGGAAGAAGCGGAAGACGTCTTGAAGGGATTGAAATCCGTGTTATAGTGTACCTTCGGAGGCTCTATCGGACGAGCCTGCTCGAATGCAGGAATATCCGGCATGTCCTCGGTATCAAAATCGATAGTAGGTATAGCGCTAAACTTGCCTAAGGATTCCTTGACCGCAGCCGACAGAATCTGCCAGATAGCCTGCTCATTCTCGAACTTAATCTCCGTCTTCGTCGGATGGATGTTCACATCGATATTGGCAGGGTCTACCTCGAAATAAATAAAGTAGGAGATTTGCTCACCGGCAGGAATCAGCTGCTCATAAGCGTCCATCACCGCTTTGTGGAAATAGGGGTGACGCATATAACGCCCGTTCACAAAAAAGTATTGGTGCGCTCCTTTCTTGCGCGAGGTTTCCGGCTTGGCAACAAAACCGGAAATCTTTATCATCGTCGTATTGACGTCTACGGACAGCAACTGCTGATTCAGTTTCTTTCCGAAAACTGCCATGATGCGTTGCCGCAAAGGCATTACCGGAAGATTGAACAATTCCGTATCATTACTATACAGATAGAAGGCTACCTCAGGATGCACCAGCGCTATACGCTCGAATTCCGTAAGGATATTGCTCAACTCCGTAGAGTTGGCTTTCAGGAATTTACGCCGGGCAGGAATATTGAAGAATAGGTTCTTGATGGAAAAATTGCTTCCCTTAGGGCAGGAAACGGCTTCCTGGCCCTCGACTTTAGAGCCGGCAATCAACAGTCGCGTCCCCAGTTCCTCGCTGGCTGGGCGTGTTTTCAACTCCACTTCAGCTACCGCAGCAATGGAAGCCAACGCTTCTCCACGGAAGCCCATGGTGCGTAGGGCAAACAAATCGGCAGCTTCGCGTATCTTTGAAGTTGCATGGCGTTCAAAAGAAAGACGCGCATCCGTTTCGGACATCCCCTTTCCGTCATCAATCACCTGGATGCAGGTCTTGCCCGCATCGGTAATCAGCACATGTATTTCCTCTGCTTCGGCATCAATTGCATTTTCCACCAATTCCTTCACAACAGATGCCGGACGCTGAATCACCTCTCCGGCAGCAATCTGATTGGCAACCGAATCGGGCAGCAAATGAATGATATCGCTCATGATAATGTTTAATGATTAGAGATTAATGATTAATCATTATTAAATGATTCCGTTACTGATGGCATACCACAGATAAATCAGCACAGCTATGACAACAAGGATTATGCCCAAATGCATCGGCTTACGTCCGCTCTCCTTGCGCCGCTTCAAGTGAGTTGTTCCTTCTATGAATTTGCCCCGTATATCCTCGGGCGAGAATTCCTTTTCCGGCAGCATACCCAGGTCACGCTTGGCGTTTTCTTCCATCTTCGCCAACTTCTCTTTCCGCTCATCCACATAGATATAGCTATGATTGAAGCCACGAGGCTTCCGCATTGCAAACATTCCCATGACGCTACTTATTATTTCGTTTAATATGCATATTCCTTGGCGAAGTTACAGGTTTCCGGTCACTTTTCTTCAATACTTCACCTGCTTTTTTAGCCCTCCACTCGAAGATGTCCTCCTTGTTGAGCGGACGGATGTAGTCGAACCAAACAAAAGAAGGCAGCCTGCTCTTATCTGGTGGAATCTGGTCCAAAGGATAGGCTGTACCGGTAGTCTTTCCAACAAAGACTCCGCGCTCCATTCTTCTCTCCTTCAAGTACATTTTCAAAAGTCCACCTTCCGAATAGTTCATCATAATCAGCGAACTGTCCTTCTCCTCTACCGGATAATACACCACCAATACATTGCCGTTTACCTCCACCAGACGCATGTCTCCATCTATGAAGAAAGCTTTCATCTCCTTACCGGAAACTTGGTTATAGTGAATACTGTCCTTTTTCTCTACCGTCAGGGCCTGATTGATGATATGTGCCCAGTCGATGGTACTATCGTTCATGTAAATTTTAATTTCCTCGCCCAACAACTGTTGTTCCCCGTGCCACAAGATAGGGTCGGTGTACATCGTCATGCAAGAGTCCTTGGAATTATACACCAACGAATCGCATACGGCCTGCACATCCGTGCGATAAGCACGCACCTTATGATAGGCACGCATCTCCCGGTACATGGAATCGGTATTCATATGGTAGGTAATCAGCCGCAAAGTATCACCGTGCATAAACAGACTGTCGCCCTGCGAATAGTCGATAGCTACGGCACGTTTGGTGGCAACGGCGCTTCCGGTCAGTTCGTTGTAGAAACAATAGTCGCCAGTCAACATGTTCCGGTTGACCGTATCATTCATCTGTACATTGTCAAAAGCCTCGCCGTATCCCAAGATGCGGTCGTAGAAAAGGCTGTCACCGGTCAGTTTCTTGCCTTCGTTAGTCAGTACGGAACGGTCGAGCAGTTCTGCCTGCTCAGTAGTCGTATTGTACACGCCACGTTCGGAATAAATATGATTTTGGTCACTCACAATGTCGGAGGGGCCTAAAATAGTAGCAATCTTGGTAGCTGTACTATACTTCAAGGTATCCGAAGTCAAGACAAACTTCGGATTGACCAGCTTCACGTCGTGATTGAAGACAGCCAACTTGGTGGCAGGGCTATATTCTCCCCACTCGGAAGTCAGCACATTATCCTCGTCGGTCAGCGTACCGCCTTCGAAGTAATAACCCAAATCGTACAGACGGTCATAGTTCAAACTGTCGGTTGTCAGCACCGTATTACGATTTATCATACGTACATTCTCACGCAGCATGGCCAGCTGCGACATGCCGTCATAATACAGATAGTCTCCATAGATAAACAAGGTGTCGCCCTGCTCCATACGCACATTGCCGAATGCCTCCACAGAATTTATCTTTTCGAATATCAGCGCACTATCACAGAACATGTACATACTGTCATGCTTCATCCTCACCGAACCGATGAGTACCTGCACATCAGGACGCAACTGTTTGTCCGCCTGCGCCTCATCTGCGTACAACAAATCGACGCGCGTCTTCTTCTTTTCCGACGTCTCCGTCTTTTTCTGTTCAATCGAGTCCACTTTCCTCTTCTCCGGTGCACCAGTACTCTTCTTTTTGTCCTGCGCACTCAGCAGACAGATGCCAAACAAGCATAGAATGCCTACCAGGAGGTATCTATGCTTGTTCAGGAAATGATTTTTTGTATTCTTCTTTTGCATACAAATCCATGTAAATCCTTCCGGATTATTCTTTGATCCAGCCCGGATACTTGAACGTACAGTTATTCTTCCAATTATCCTTGATACGGACATACGTGTGCTTCTGCTTCTCACGAATCCACTTGTCCAGCACTTCGTCGCGGCGTTTCTCCAACACAATCTCTTTCAAGTTCTGATAGTCATCGGCAATGGTAGCCTTGTGTCCCGTCGTACGGCTCTTCAGTTTCACAATCACACACTCTTCTTTTCCGGTCTTTTGCGGAATCATGGTGAAGGCTTCGGAGATTTCGCCCACTTTCATCTTATCCACCACCTTGGCTATTTCAGGGGGAAGTTCCTGCATCTCAAAACGGGAAGTGTTCGTATTGGGATTCGGCAACAAACCATGATTGTTACGCGTATCCTTATCCTGCGAAAGCACTGAGGCAGCCTCTTCAAAAGAGAACTTGTTATTGCGGATATCATCGGCAATAGAATCCAAACGGGCACAACCGGCAGCCAGAGCTTCTTCCGGAATATGCGGTTTCAACAGAATGTGGCGTGTTTTAATACGGTCACCGCGCTTCTCTATCAACTGAATGATATGGAAACCATATTCAGACTCTACAATCTTGGAAACCTTGCTGGGGTCTTGCAAGTTGAAAGCTACATTGGCATAAGCGGGGTCCAGCATACCGCGTCCCGAAAACTCTATTTCACCGCCACGCATGGCCGAGCCACGGTCCTCGGAGTACAGACGAGCCAACATGGAAAAGCTTTCGCCCTTATTGACACGGTCGGTATACTCACGCAGACGCCTCTTTACATCTTCTATTTCCTCCAAAGGAACCTTGGGCTGCTGAGTGATAATCTGCACCTCCACCTGGGTAGGGATATAAGGAATGCTGTCCTGCGGCAAATCCTTGAAGTAACGGCGCACCTCAGCCGGAGTTATCTTAATCTCACCCACCAGTTTCTGCTGCATCTTCTGAACTTTCAATCCTTCACGGGCATTCTCGCGCAGCGTTTCACGAATCTGGCTGGAAGTCTTATTGAAGTATTCCTCCATTTTCTCACGCGAACCGATGTTGGCGATATACATGTTCGTCATATAGTCCACACGCTGGATAACCTCACTCTCGGATACTTCGATACTGTCGAGGGCAGCCTGGTGAAGATACAGCTTCTGCACGGCTATCTCCTCCGGTATCACGCAATAAGGGTCACGGTCAAATTTGCGTCCTTCATACAATGCACTCATGCGTGCTTCTTCCACTTCGGACTTCAGTATAGCCTCGTCACCTACTACCCACACTACCTCGTCAATTACGTTGTCTTGTCCATAAACGGTAGAACCGACTAATAGCGTCAAGGCAAATAAAATTACAAACTTAAAGTTCATACACTGTTTCATTCTTGGTGTCTTATTCTAAATAATATTTAATCTTGTCTCTTTTCACCGCCCGTTGGTACAAATCATCCTTCACTTGCTTCATGAATTCCACCTGCTTCACGTTCAGCAGCATATCCTTCACTTGCCTACGGGCAAACTCATAGGGTTCCTGCTCTCCCACCGGGCGATAATCGCTCACATTCAGGAAATAATGGAAAGCCGTATCCTTCAGCTCTACATGGCGATTCTTGTCCAGATACTCGTCCACATTAGGAACCTTCAAGGGCAGCATATCCAGCACTTCCGATACCGGCACCCATTTATCATAAAAATACTCATACTTCACAGCATTCTGCAGACTGTACTTTTCCAGATGTTCCACCGCCTCACGGGTTTCCGTCTTGTACCAGCGACGAACATTGCCCAGCTGCGGGGCTGTCAAAGGAACTTTGATGAACAAGCCTTTCATCAACGGACGTTCCACCTTGAAGAGCGCCTGGTTCTTCTCGTAATACTCCGTCAAGTCTTGTTCTGAAATCTCCTCTGATAGCCGCTGATGTATTAAAGCCTGCTGATAGGTATGCATTATCAATGCTTTGCGATAATTCTCCACAAGTTTATCAATCTCACCGTTATTGGGAATATTGCTCTGCGCTTTATCGTACAGCAAAATATCTTCCACCCAATTACGGATATAATGTTCTGCAAACAACAGACTGTCGTCTTTGGACAAACCGGCAGGAAGTACCGATTGCAAATCTTCCCGGTAAAGGAAATTGCCGTCCAACTCCACTAACGGTGTCCACCCTTTATGGTCGTGCTGCTCGCTGCACGCCGCACAGAGAAGGAAAATTAAAAGCCCAAAGCAGGTTGTTCGCATCACCAACTGATATTTACTTCGTTTTGAGGTACGAAGATAGTGTTTTAATCGGTTGCATCAGTGATTATTAACGGTTTTTAAAACCTCTTGGTCAATTTCAACCTTACCGGCAGCACGCAACTTTGCCACCCAATGCGTTTCCAAATAGTTCCGATAAGCGGTTACGAGCGGCTCTCGCACCTCTTGCCAACTATCTGGTCCCTTCTGCTTACGACCTTGTACAGCAGTAAAGGGAAATGACAAAACCGGGGTTGCATTCTTCCCTTTGAACACCAATTCATCCACATATGCATTATCACCGGGAGCAAATAATCCTTGCTCTGCCCGCACCTTGGGAGTATCGCCGGCATTGAAAGTGAGACGGATGGCATCCATCCACTCCTCTTCCGGAATCTGTTTCAGAAATTTCCGTACTTGCTTCGCCACCCGCTTGGTAGTACAATGCAGCACAATACCCTTATAACGCGGTTCGTCCCAATGGAAGTCCGAACGGTGCGCCTCAAAATATGCTTTCAATCCCGCTTCATCCACCACACTCCTCTTTCCCACTTCACGGTCAGTGATTTCGGCAAGCAACATGCTGTCACGATGCCCCTGCACCAACGCACAGAATTCGGGATGCTTCAATTCCAGACGGGAGTTTTCATAGTCCAGAATCGTTTTTACTGTAAAAGCCTCCAACTGTCTGCGCGTCCCTGCCGGATAAACAGCGGCAAATCCGGCAAACTCTTTTCCACCGTATGCCTTGCCATCCAGTGTAAACAATACACGGGAAGTGCTTCCTTTGGCCAGCAGTTCGTCGATACCGGCTTTATCCGGCATATAGTGATATTCTTTCTTCAGTTTATCCACAAAAGCCCGCGTTCCTTTATCCATTCCATGACGACGGGTTTGACAACGGATTATCTTGTCCTTCATCCTCTCAAAAGGAAGGATTTCCTGCTGTTCGAGTACTTTCACGATATGAATGCCTTGAGGAGTGAGGAACGGACGGGAAATCTCTCCGGCATTCAACCCGAATACAATATCCTCAAACTCCACCGGCATCTGCAGCCAACCCACCCAAAACGCTTTCTTCTCATCGGAAAATTGCTCGACGCAAGCATCGAAAGACGGCACAGCTCCCCCTTCCTTTGCAAGAGCCCTGTAGATAGAATCCATCCTGGACTCCATCTCACGCAAGGTATGACCGGAAATATTCTGGGGAAGATATTTAAAAATATGCTTCACATATACCCGGCCCGCACGCCGGCCGGATTTCATCTTGTCATAATACTGCCGTGCCTCCTGCTCTGCCGTCTCCTCATCTGTCAAGTATGATTTAATCAGACAGCGGCGATACTCATCCTGCTCCTTCTGGAAGACACGGGAAGTATCCAATCCCGCAACTTCGGCAGCCTCTATTTTCAGCCTGAAGTCTATAAACTTATTCACATATGCATCCAATGCCTTCCGGCCTGCACCGACAGAGGTACCGCCCTTATTATAGCTACGTTCGAATTCAGAACGGAGGACCTCCTTTCCATTGATACGCATCAGTACCGGATCGTCCTGGGCCGAAACAGCCAATCCGAACCCGAGGAAGAAAAACACCCAAAACAATCTAACCATAAGCACCATCCGTTCTTTTTATACGGCTGCAAATATAAACAAAATGCCCGGAAAGCGGCAATCTCTCTCCGGGCATTCACTATTATTTTGTTATTATCTTACTCTGGACGGCTATAGTTCGGTGCCTCACTGGTTATAGATACATCATGCGGATGGCTTTCGAGTACACCTGCATTAGTAATGCGGGTAAACTTGGCATCGTGCAGTTTCTCTATATTGGCTGCACCGCAATAGCCCATACCGGCACGCAGACCGCCAACCAACTGATAAATCACTTCATACAAAGTACCTTTATAAGGAACGCGGGCAGCAATGCCCTCTGGAACCAATTTCTTCACGTCACTGGTACCGCTTTGGAAGTAGCGGTCCTTGGAACCATTTTCCATAGCTTCCAGCGACCCCATACCCCGATAGGACTTGAACTTACGACCGTTGAAAATAATCGTATCGCCCGGAGACTCTTCCGTTCCGGCAACCAGCGAACCGATCATCACGCTGTAACCACCGGCAGCCAACGCCTTCACCACATCGCCCGAGTAACGCAAACCGCCATCGGCAATCAAAGGAATACCCGTGCCCTTCAGTGCCTTTGCCACATCATAAACCGCAGACAACTGAGGAACACCCACACCGGCAACTACACGGGTAGTGCAGATGGAACCCGGACCGATGCCCACCTTTACTCCATCAGCACCAGCCTCGACCAATGCCTTCGCAGCTTCACCGGTAGCAATATTACCAACAACAATATCAATATGAGGGAAGTTAGCCTTGGCTTCTTTCAATTTTTCAATAACCCCCTTGGAATGTCCGTGAGCCGTATCAATGACAATGGCATCCGCCCCTGCATCCACCAAAGCCCGCATGCGCTCCAAAGTGTCATTCGTCACTCCCACTCCGGCAGCAACGCGCAGACGACCTTTGCTATCCTTGCACGCCATAGGTTTATCCTTTGCCTTGGTAATATCCTTATAGGTAATCAGACCTACCAATTTGTTGTCTTTATCTACTACCGGCAACTTCTCGATTCTATGTTCTTGCAGAATTTGAGAAACAGCCTCCATATCCGTCGTAGGATTGGTAGTAATGATGTTCTCCTTAGTCATTACCTCATCGATACGCTTATTCATATCTTTCTCAAAACGAAGGTCACGATTGGTAACAATGCCTACCAAATATCTTTCATCATCTACCACCGGAATACCACCAATCTTGTATTCAGCCATCAAAGCCAGCGCATCAGCTACCGTAGAACCTCTCTTGATAGTCACCGGGTCATAAATCATACCGTTTTCGGCACGCTTCACAATAGCTACCTGACGTGCCTGCTCCTCAATGGACATATTCTTATGAATAACTCCGATACCACCTTCGCGGGCAATGGCAATAGCCATCTTCGCTTCGGTAACCGTATCCATGGCAGCAGTTACAAACGGGATTTTTAACTCAATGTTTCGTGAAAACTTAGTCGAGAGTTCGACTGTTTTGGGCAAGACTTCAGAATAAGCGGGGATTAACAGTACGTCGTCATAAGTTAATCCATCCATTACAATCTTATCAGCAATAAATGACATAG
>OHPT01000791.1_pt1 | contig 12330 bp, 10 predicted proteins | sample 1577831 | NCBI WGS metagenome assembly OHPT01 (sample SAMEA3879530, study PRJEB24766) | human gut metagenome | biome: human-associated habitat; feature: feces | place: USA | collected 1985/1987 | reverse complement strand
AAGCCGAGGGAAATGCCCTGCATCATTGTGTCTTCCAATGCGAATACTATGCCAAAGCGGACAGCTTGATACTATCGGCTCATGACAAGGAGGGGAACCGCATCGAGACGATTGAGTTCTCACTGACCGAGGGGAAAGTGATACAGAGCCGAGGGCTGTGCAATACGAATACTCCGCACCATGACCGGATTGTCCGGCTGGTCAATGCTCATGCCCATCAGATACTCGCAGCCAAACAGACAGCGTAAATTCCTTATATATGTTCCGCTCCGACTTCCGCCGTGAGGCGTTGGTCGGAGTATTTAAGATTTTATTTTACATTGGAAGCAAAGGCAAATCGGCAAGAGAAAGCTGGCATAAAATACGGAATAACATCCAGCGAGAAAGTAATATTTATGCAGTCTTTCACTTTGTTTTCAGTTGCTTTCACGTTGTCAACCCTGTGTTTTCAGTTGTTTGTACATCATTGTATATCAACACTATATAAGCGTTGATTTTTAAGATATTATAGGTAAACTAATTACATAATCAGATAGTAATTTTGTATATTTGTAATAAGGAAAATAAGTAATAAAATAACCATCTAACTCAATCGTAATGAGGAAAAGAAACTTGACAATAGCAATAGGTAATCAGAAAGGGGGAGTCGGCAAAACCACCTCTACGGCATGTATAGGCGCAGCACTCGCATTGCAAGGAAAACGTGTGTTGCTCATTGACCTGGATGCACAGCAGAATCTCACGTTCACGCTGACGCAGAACGAAGACCCGGAAACAAGTATTTATGATACGCTGGTCAAAGACCAACCATTGCCCATCATTTCTATCCGAGAAAATCTGGACCTCGTTCCGGCATCGCTGGACCTGGCAAGAGCCGAAATAGACATGGCTACCATGATGGCAAGGGAAGGCATCCTCAAATCCTGTCTTGATGAACAGAAAGAGAAGTATGACTACATCCTGATGGACTGCTCGCCCTCACTCGGTATCGTGACAACCAATGCGCTGGTGGCAGCGGATAAACTCTATATACCGCTCACCGCTGAAGCCTTGCCCTTGAAAGGCTTGACCATGCTGGACGATATAGTTCGGGAAGTGAAGCGCAGGGTGAACCCGACGCTGGAGTTGGGTGGTGTCTTCTTCACCCGATTCAATAACCGGAAGTTGAACAAGGAAGTGATTTCCATGGTGGAAAAACGGTACGGAGAGAAGGTTTTTCAGACGAAAATCCGGGAGAATATATCCATAGCCGAGATGCCGCTTTCCGGTCAGACTATCTTTGAATACGACCCGAAAAGCAATGGCGCAACGGACTATCGGACACTGACCGATGAAATAATCAGTCGGGAGGAAAATAGGTAAACTATCTTACTATATGACTAATCACATAGGTTATTGGTAACATAGTAAGTTAATCAGCAAGTAAACAAGTAATAAAGTAAGCAATATGAGTAAGAAGAATTTATCCTTATTGATGGACGGCTTCATGGGTGAAGCCATTCCATCTGACTCTGTACAGGAACAGCCTAAGGAACAGGCTGTTGAGCAAGATGCAGAACAAGCGGAACAACCTGCTGCTCAAACGGATAAGCAGGATAGTCCAAAGGCAGCACCTGCAAAAGCATCTTCGAAGAAAGAAACAACCGAAATGGCTGCTACTGAGCAGATGAAGTCCAAACTGGAAGCCAAACGCAGGGAGAATGTGGGTCGCCCCAAGAAAGGCGAGCCAGCCAAAAGTGCCAAGAAGCCCCAGGAAATCCGAGCCACTTTCATTGTGGATCCGGATTTGCTCCAAAAGGTGAAATACATTTCCCTCGTGGAAGGCATCCTCTTGAAAGACGTTATTTCTGAAGCCCTGAACAATTATGTGGATAAATGGGAAACAGACAACCGGAAAATACGCCTGCCCAAGAGGAAGTAAGCACTTCTGAGAATAGGGACTATATCTGTTCAAACAGGAAAAACAACCCTGCAGTTGTGCTTTCTCAGTGAAAAATACTATCTTTGTAGGCAGAAGGCAACTGCCTACAAAAATAGGAAACGATGCGAAATACGTCTAAGATAATCAAGGGAACAACCCTTTCCGCTAAAAATGTAACAGCAACAGTTGAGCAAGGTGAAAAACCTTGGTTTATCCATTCAAAAATGGTCGCTAATATCATGTATTCAAGAATGAAGGAACAGGGAATTACTCAAAAGGAACTGGCGGAAAAGATGAACTGTACCCAACAGTATATCTCCAAAATCCTTAAAGGACGGGAGAATCTCTCCCTGGAAGCTCTCTGTAAAATAGAGTTGGCTTTGGGTATCCGGATTTTGCAGTTTGATTCCAACAACTAACCCGTATTGTTTAATGAAATAAAGAATATCAGTATATGCCGTTACAAAGTGAAGCAGCGCTCGAAAATGGACTTATTGCTACTCTTCAGCAAATGAGCTATGAATATGTTCAGATTGATGAAGAGAAAAACTTGTATTCCAATTTCAAGAGACAGCTTGAAAAGCACAATAAAAAAAGACTGGAGGATTTCGGACGTTCTGCCTTTACAGAGGCAGAGTTTGAAAAGATTCTGATTTACCTGGAAGGAGGTACCCGTTTTGAAAAAGCCAAAAAACTGCGCGACCTGTATCCGCTTGAACTGGAAAGCGGTGAACGGGTGTGGGTGGAGTTTCTGAACCGTACCCACTGGTGCCAGAACGAGTTTCAGGTCTCCAATCAGATTACAGTGGAAGGAAGAAAAAAGTGCCGCTATGATGTAACGATACTCATCAATGGCTTGCCCTTGGTTCAAATCGAACTGAAACGCAGAGGGGTGGAACTCAAACAGGCATACAACCAGATTCAGCGTTACCACAAGACTTCTTTCCATGGTCTGTTTGACTACATCCAGCTTTTCGTCATATCCAATGGAGTGAATACCCGCTATTTTGCCAACAATCCGAACAGCGGCTATAAGTTTACCTTCAACTGGACGGATGCTGCCAATGTGCCTTTCAATGATTTGGAGAAGTTTGCAACCCTTTTCTTTGACAAGTGTACCCTGGGAAAAATCATCGGCAAGTACATCGTGCTGCATGAGGGGGATAAATGCCTGATGGTGCTTCGCCCCTACCAGTTTTATGCGGTTGAGAAGATTTTGGACCGTGTGGTCAACTCTAATGACAATGGCTATATCTGGCACACGACCGGTGCCGGCAAGACGCTGACTTCCTTCAAGGCTGCACAGCTGGTTTCTGAATTGGATGATGTGGACAAGGTGATGTTTGTGGTTGACCGCCATGACCTTGACACACAGACGCAAGCGGAGTATGAAGCATTCGAGCCGGGAGCGGTGGATAGTACAGACAATACGGACGAACTGGTGAAACGCTTGCACAGCAACTCCAAAATTATCATTACCACCATCCAAAAGCTGAATGCTGCTGTCAGCAAGCAGTGGTACAGTAGCCGTATCGAGGAAATCCGTCATTCACGCATTGTCATGATCTTCGATGAATGTCATCGAAGCCATTTCGGTGACTGTCACAAGAATATCATCAAGTTCTTTGATAACACGCAGCTGTTCGGCTTTACAGGTACGCCTATCTTCGTGGAGAACAACGTGGATGGACATACCACCAAGGAAATATTCGGCAACTGTCTGCATAAATATCTGATTAAGGATGCCATTGCCGATGAGAATGTACTTGGCTTCCTGGTGGAGTATTATCACGGCAATGAGGACGTGGATAATGCCGACAACGACCGCATGACGGAAATCGCCAAATTTATCCTTAATAATTTCAATAAGTCAACATTTGACGGAGAGTTTGATGCGCTATTTGCTGTGCAATCAGTACCCATGCTTATCCGTTACTATAAGATATTCAAAAGTCTCAATCCGAAAATTCGTATCGGAGCAGTCTTTACCTATGCAGCAAACAGCAGTCAGGACGATGCACTTACCGGCATGAACACCGGAAGCTATGTGAGCGAGAGTACCGGAGAAGCAGATGAACTGCAGGCTATCATGGATGACTACAACGAAATGTATGGAACCAGTTTCACTACTGAAAACTTCCGTGCCTATTATGACGACATCAACCTCCGCATGAAGAAAAAGAAAGCGGATATGAAGCCGCTTGACCTTTGTCTGGTAGTTGGTATGTTCCTCACGGGGTTTGACAGCAAGAAACTCAATACGCTGTATGTGGACAAGAACATGGAGTTCCATGGGCTGCTGCAGGCTTTCAGCCGGACCAACCGCGTGCTGAATGAGAAAAAGCGGTTCGGCAAAGTGGTTTGTTTCCGGGATTTGAAGAGCAACGTGGATGCTTCCATCAGACTTTTCAGCAACAGCAACAATCTGGAAGATATTGTACGCCCTCCCTTTGAGGAGGTGAAGAAACGGTATCAGGAACTGACTGCCGATTTTCTACGACTTTACCCCAAACCAAGCACCGTTGATTTGCTGCAAAGCGAGAAGGACAAGAAAGACTTTATCCTTGCTTTCCGTGACATCATCAAGAAGCATGCTGAGATTCAGATTTACGATGAATTTGAAGAAGATGCCCCCGACCTTGGAATGACCGAACAGCAGTTTATGGATTTCCGCAGCAAATACCTCGACATCTACGAGACCTTTGCTGCAGGCGGAAAACAGGAAAAGCCAAAGGAATATCAAATGCCCGAGGAAGAAACAAGTGTGGTTTGCGAAGATGACCCTCTGGCAACACCGGACACCGGGTTGGAAGATATAGACTTCTGTCTGGAGCTTCTGCACAGCGACATCATCAATGTAGCCTATATCCTGGAACTCATTGCTGATCTGGACCCCTATAGCACGGACTATTCGGAACGCCGCCAGCAAATCCTTGATACGATGATAAAGGATGCCGAACTCCGTAGTAAAGCCAAGCTGATTGACGGGTTCATCCAGAAGAATGTGGATGATGACCGGGACAGCTTCATGGCGCGTAAGAAAAAGGCAGACGGTACGAGTGACCTAGAGGAAAGGTTGAACGACTATATCACCACGGAACGCACGCATGCCATCAACCGGCTTGCTGAAGAAGAGGAACTGGATTCAGCCGTTCTCAACCATTACCTTTCGGAATATGATTATCTGCAAAAGGAAAAACCTGAAATTATTCAGGAGGCTTTAAAAGAGAAACATCTGGGGTTAATCAAAAGACGTAAGACCTTGACAAGAATACTCGACAAGTTGCGGAATATTATCCGTACCTTCAGTTGGGAATAATATAGTAAACAATTAGAAAAACAGATATGAGCGAAGAATTGCAACAGAAACTCCGTGACCAGCTTTGGGAAGTAGCCAATAAGCTGCGCGGTAATATGTCAGCCAGTGACTTTATGTATTTCACCTTGGGATTTATCTTCTACAAGTACCTTTCAGAGAAGATAGAAAAGCATGCCAATGATGCGTTGGCAGAGGATGAAATTTCTTTCAAGGAACTCTGGACAATGGAGAAAGATGAAGATGTGGAAGAACTGCAGGAAGGTGTGAAGACGGAATGTCTGGAGAATATCGGATATTTTATTGAGCCTGACTTTCTCTTTTCTTCAGTCATTGAAAGCATCAAGAAGAAGGAGAACATACTTCCCATGCTGGAGCGTTCCCTGAAGCGCATTGAAGACAGTACGCTCGGACAGGACAGCGAGGAGGATTTTGGCGGACTATTCTCGGATATAGACTTGGCTTCACCGAAGCTGGGTAAAACAGCCGATGACAAGAATACACTGGTCAGCAATGTGCTTCTGGCTCTCGATGACATCGATTTTGGCGTGGAAGCGTCACAAGAGATTGATATTCTCGGTGATGCCTATGAATATATGATTAGTCAGTTTGCTGCCGGTGCGGGAAAGAAAGCCGGTGAGTTCTACACACCCCAGGAAGTCAGCCGCATTTTGGCTGAGATTGTCACCATTGGCCATACCCGTCTGCGTAATGTGTATGACCCTACCTGTGGCAGTGGATCATTGCTGCTCCGTGCGGCAAGCATCGGTAAAGCCAACGAAATATTCGGTCAAGAGAAGAATCCCACGACCTACAACCTGGCTCGTATGAACATGCTCTTGCACGGTATCAAATTCAGCAACTTCCGCATCGAAAACGGAGATACGCTGGAAGCGGATGCTTTCGGTGACACGCAGTTTGACGCTGTAGTGGCAAATCCTCCTTTCTCTGCAGAATGGAGTGCTGCCGACAAGTTCAACAACGATGACCGTTTCAGCAAAGCCGGACGGCTTGCTCCACGCAAAACGGCCGACTATGCTTTCATTCTCCACATGATCTACCACCTGAACGAAGGGGGAACGATGGCATGTGTAGCTCCTCATGGCGTGCTCTTCCGTGGAAATGCTGAAGGAGTAATCCGCCGCTTCCTCATTGAAAAGAAGAACTATGTGGATGCCATCATCGGTCTGCCTGCCAACATATTCTATGGCACCAGCATTCCTACCTGCATCCTGGTATTCAAGAAGTGCCGCAAGGAAAATGACAACATTCTGTTCATTGATGCCAGCAAAGGGTTTGAGAAGGTAAAGACGCAAAACAAGCTCAGAGAGCAGCACATCCGGAAGATTGTGGACACGTACCGTGAACGTAAGGAAATAGAGAAATACAGCCACTTGGCTTCTCTCGAAGAGGTTGCGGAAAATGACTACAATCTCAATATTCCCCGATACGTAGATACGTTTGAGGAGGAAGAACCGATTGACATCCACGCTGTCATGAAGGAAATCAAGGAATTGGAAGCCAAGCGTGCAGATCTCGACAAAGAGATTGAGGGCTATCTGAAAGAATTAGGACTGGTAGAATAAGCAAGAAAGAAACTGACAATGAAAGGTTACGCAAAACCGTTACATGAATTTATAGAAGGTCATAAAATTCAATTTGTAATACCTGTCTACCAACGCAATTACGATTGGTTGATAGACAACTGTGACCAGTTATTTAGCGACTTGGTAAAACTAAGCCGTTTCAACAGAAATTCGCATTTCTTTGGATCTATTGTAACGTCATCAGCTGATAGTGGTTACAATAGATTGGTGATTGATGGTCAGCAGCGCTTGACAACTATTTCACTTCTTTTATTGGCTGGAATAAAGGCGGTGAAATCAGGTACTATAGAGATTAGCGAAGAATCAAAAATAGAAGAAGCATACGAGGTATTCCTAAAAGCAAAGTTCTGTAATTCTGAGCGCAAAATTAAGTTGGTTCCCATAGAAAATGACCGTATTGCATACGATAAAATCTTCAATAATGAAGAGATCTTTGACGAAGAATCCAAAGTAACTCGCAATTACCGCCATTTCTATGATTTATTGACAAAAAAGCCACAGGCTCTTTCGTTTGACCAACTGCTTGACGCTATTGAACGGTTGCAAATAATATCCATAGAATTGGATTGTGAGGATGATGCACAGCTTATATTCGAGAGTCTAAACTCAACCGGATTGGCTCTTACTGAAGCTGACAAAATACGCAATTACCTCTTAATGTCCTTGACACCAGAGGATCAACAGTTGTGCTTCAAGAACTACTGGCAAAAGATAGAACAAGCAACAGAAAACCAACCGACCAGGTTTTTGCGTGACTATCTCACTATTCAGCAACAGTTACAGCGTCCGGTCCGTCAGTCAAACATCTACCTTGAGTGGAAAAGATATATGGATGGGCATAACCGCAAAGAAGAATTGGTTAAAATGCTTGATTATGCGCACTACTACCAGCAAGTGACAGAAGCAAAACTATCTACACCAAAACTTTCGGAAAAGATGCGGCATATCTGCAATATAGAAACAGATGTGACCAATGTGTTCTTCATTCAATTCTTGAATTACGCTTCACTAAATAGTCTTCCTGAAGATGAAATATTCAAAGTTATTGATTTGATTGAGAATTATTTGGCAAGGCGTATTGTGTGTAACATGCCGGGAAATGCCCTTACACAGGTTTTCTGTGCACTACACAAAGATGTTCTCAAAAGCATAGAGATGTATAGTTCTGCCAACGTGGAAATTGACAATTCTTATGCCGATATATTGGCTTATCATATCATGCGACGTGATGGCAACTACCAATTGCCAAGAGACATGCAGTTTGTAGAAGCAATCAAGACTCGTGATGCCTATCATATGCTAAAACCATTCCAGATTTTCCTCTTTGAACGGTTGGAGAACTCGGTACATGGCGAATACAACGATGTGGCAACAGACATGAAAAAGAAAGATGCCACCATTGAACATATTATGCCTCAAACCCTCAATGGAGACTGGAAAGCCATGTTGGGAGATAACTTTGAGGAGATACAAGAAAAATATCTTCATACCTTTGCCAACCTGACTCTGACAGGTATCAACAGCGAGTTAAGCAACAAAGCTTTTGAGATAAAACGTGATGGCAAGACTATAGGAAAGGAGGTTTATCCAGGATATAAGAATTCCAAGTATCGCTTAACAAAAGGTGTTACCTTGTGTGAAAAATGGACAGAAACCGAACTGCAAGATCGATGCAAAGAAATAGTGGAAACATTTTTGCGGCTCTACCCATTACCACAAACGACTTTCAAGCCACTGCCGCAACCGGTAGACGAAGTTTCTTTAGATAAGGAAAGCTTCATTCCAACAAATAGAAATCTGAAAGGTTTTCGGTTGTTTGGCAATGAATATACGGAAATAACTTGGAAAGGGATGCTTTTGCGAGTTGTTAAACTGGTAATGGATCGATATATGGACATCGTAGATACACTTTATGATGCCGAAGGATTCTTTTGGTCTGCCAAGCAAGCAGATACAAGATATTGTACGCTAATTGCTCCACAAAAATATCTATGGACTTCAATGGATAACAGAAGTAAACTTCGTTGCTTGCGTTTTCTGTTTGAAAAATGTGACATCGCCGAGTCTGAACTAGTGATGTTGCTTGAACCGATAAAAGAATAAAGTATTTATGGAATACATAGATTTCAAGAAATTGGTAGATGCTCTGACTTCCAAGCCTAAAGAAACAGAGTGGCTGGAATTCAAGCACAATTTTCATTCTAAGGAAGAGATTGGTGAAAGAATCTCCGCTTTGTCAAATAGTGCCTACTTATGCAGTATGCCTTTTGGTTATATAGTGTTTGGTGTTAATGATGAAAATCATGATGTGGTAGGTACAGATTTATATGGAAAGCAGAAGATGGTTGGCAATGAAGAACTTGAATCTTGGTTATCAACGAGATTGAATCCCCGGATTGATTTCGAAATTATAGATGATTTCGATTACGAGGACAAAGGGCATATCTGTATCTTCAAAATACCAGCCACTACCAATCGTCCGGTTAGTTTTTTGCATGAATCATATATAAGAGTTGGCACAATAACACGTAAGTTAAAGGATTTCCCTGCAAAAGAAGCGAAGATTTGGAAAGGCAGTCAGAAACCTTTGGAAAAAATTATCTTGAAAAAAGGGTTGACTGGACAAGATGTTTTCTCATTTCTTAGTGCAGAAGCCTATTTCGACATGATGCACCTGCCGCTTCCACAAGACACAAATGGTATCTTGGACCGTTTCCTGTCTGAAAAACTAATCGTGACAGATGAGGTTGGTTACGGCATCACTGAACTTGGGGCTATACTATTTGCCAAGCATCTTTCTGATTTCGATGGTTTGAAACGTAAGATGGTGAGGGTTATTGTCTATAAAGGTAAAAGTAAGATTGAAACTATTCGTGAACATAATTTCGATAAAGGCTATGCCATAGGCTTTGAAGAAATGGTTGCATGGATAAATAGCCAGCTTCCTGCCAATGAAGAAATCGGTTTGGCTCTAAGAAAGGACGCTCGCATGTACCCGGAAATAGCCATTCGTGAGTTGACCGCAAATATGATCATCCATCAAGACTTTTCGGAACAGGGTTTTCCGATGATAGAAATCTATTCTGATCGTATAGAATTCTCCAATCCAGGACAGCCACTTATCAGCGTGGAGCGTTTCATCGACGAATATCAGTCAAGGAACGATTCACTCGCTGACATTATGCGCAGAATGGGTATTTGTGAAGAGAAAGGCAGCGGCATGGATAAGACCATATTTTATGTGGAACTATACCAGCTGCCTCCGGTTCGTTTCCAACTGCAAGAGACTCGAACCACTGCGACTGTATTTTCCTATCGCAAATTTGCCGACTTGGATAAATCCGAGAGAGTAAGTGCCTGTTACCAGCATGCTTGTCTTAAATATGTGTCGAATGAGAAAATGAGTAATCAGTCCCTTCGTGCTCGTTTGGGTATTGAGGATAAGAATTATCCTATGGCTTCAAGAATAATTAGAGATACCTTAAAAGCCAAGTGGATAAAAGAAGAAAACTCCGAAGGAAGCAACAGACATAATTATATTCCATATTGGGCATAGATCATGTAACTGGCATGTAACTGAAAGGCTCAAATAACTATCAAAAATGGCTCAATGCCCCTTATAATAGGGTATAAAGCATATAACTACTATGTAACTGGCATGTAACTGAGCCATGATTGGCAAACGTAAATTAAGGATTAAAAATGACAATGACAACAAATAAGAATCATAATAGCCCCAATGTCCCAAATCTCAGATTTCCGGAGTTTACGGGAGAATGGAAGAAATGTACTATTGCTGAATTAGCTACTAAAGTAGGTAGCGGAGTAACCCCAAGAGGCGGTGAAGCGGTGTATAAGACAGAGGGACATCCTTTTGTGCGTAGTCAAAACGTAGGATTGGGACATCTTTTATTAGATGATATAGCCTACATAGATGAAGATACCCACCAACGCCAGAAGAATACAGAGTTACAATTGGATGATGTACTGCTTAACATCACAGGAGCTTCTATTGGTCGTAGTGCAATCGTGACTAAGGAAATCGTTAGGGGCAATGTGAATCAGCATGTTTGTATTATTCGCACAAAAGATAATCTTGTATCTTCTTTCCTCTGTAATTTTTTACTTTCAAACTATGGGCAAAAGCAAATAGATAGTTTTCAAGCAGGTGGAAATAGACAAGGCTTAAACTTTGAACAAATTAAATCAATCAAAATTGGGTTACCATCTATAGAAGAGCAAAAGAAAATAGCAGAATTATTACAGCTATTGGAACAACGTATTGTAACTCAAAACAAAATCATTGAGAAACTGCAGTCCTTAATCAAAGGAATTGCACAGCATTGCATTAAAGAATCAACAAGTGGAAACACATATGTAAAACTTGGTGATATTTGTCAAATTACAACAGGGAAACTTGATGCAAATGCACAGGTAGATAATGGGATTTATCCATTTTTTACTTGTGCAGAACAACCATTCAAAATTGATAGCTTCGCTTTTGATACAGAAGCTTTACTAATCTCTGGAAATGGTGCTAATTTGGGATATATCAATTATTATAAGGGAAAGTTTAATGCTTATCAAAGGACTTATGTATTAGACTTGTTCTCCGAAAATATCCAATACATTAAATGGGCGTTAAAAGTACTGCTACCCAAAAGAATTGCAATAGAAAAGAGTTCAAGCAACACTCCTTATATAGTGCTATCAACTCTCACGGATTTAAGGTTGCCTATACCTTGTAAAAGTAAGCAAAGTTTCATCGCAAACCTAATGCAATCTTTGGAAAGAAAACTATCAAATCAAATCGCACAGTATGATTCCTATAATTATTTGAAGCAATACTTGCTCCGCCAGATGTTTATATGAACATTTGACGGAGTAGATACTGCTTTTGACCTATATAAAGATTTAATACTTTATGATTAATATCTATTTTGTCTTGAATTTTATCAAAAATAATTGCCTTCTGTTTTTGTTCAGAAATAGTGGGCAATGTTATTTTTAACTTTTCCAATGGAGTACGTACTATTTGCGGCTGTCCAGAGCCAGAAATAATACTATTGAAGTTATACGCAGAAAGATAATGATATAAATATCTCTTACACACCTTATCTTGATACTTATCTGTATTTATCACCATTGCATTTCCAGTTATCCAAGACATTGGTTTTGTATAATTTACCATACCACAAGTATTTCCACGGCAAGTTATACAAATTTGTTCCGTTTCATGATTGTAATCCTTATATTTGCCAATAATCCCATTTGCCCCATATACAAGAAAACCATCTTCTGTTAATTCTGTTGAAGATATTGTTTGCGGCTGATATATTTGTGCAATTTCGCTTAAATACACGTTATTGCCATAAACTCTTTGCATACAACATACTCTTAGTCCTTTGATTAAGGATTGTAAAGTTTGTAGGTCTGCGATTATTGAAAGGCATTATAACCAAGCCGAAAAACAGACAGTCTTTATT
>OHPT01000773.1_pt1 | contig 12555 bp, 10 predicted proteins | sample 1577831 | NCBI WGS metagenome assembly OHPT01 (sample SAMEA3879530, study PRJEB24766) | human gut metagenome | biome: human-associated habitat; feature: feces | place: USA | collected 1985/1987 | reverse complement strand
CCGTTTGTAACGGCTGTATACGGCGGTAAGGCCGATGGTGTACGTGCATACATAGACAAAATCGGCACAGAGCTTGAAGACACCATGAAGATGTGTGGTGTATCTTCGCTTGATGAAATCACAAGGGACTGTGTGATGACCTTCTAGTTTAAAAACATGCTTCATGACTTTTCGTTTTTATATAAATTCTTCAAATAAAAGCACCATAACCGGCATCGTCACTACAGCACAAAGCGTTGTCACTACATTTATTGCGCTGGCATACCTTGAATCATTGCCATACACCTGACACATCTGTGTAACAGTCGATGCCGAAGGCGTAATAACCGCCAAGAAAACAATAAGCATAATCTTTGGCGCATCTGCAGAAAGATATGCCATATGGCTGATTTTAATAAGAATAAGTGATATCAACGGAACCAGAAGCATCCTGAGAAAGGTAACAAAATACACCCTTCTGTTGGCAAAAACCTTCTTCAAATCCATCCCTGCAAAAAGCATGCCTGTCACAATCATGCTGGCAGGTCCAATCATACTGCCGACAGAACCGATTGTGTCATTGATAAGCTGCGGCAGATGAATCCTTGTAAAGAAAAGCACCACTCCTATTACTATGGAAATCATATTGATATTAAGGACAATCTTTCGCCAGTCATAGGAGCTTTCACGGCTTATAATCTTTTTGCAGTGTGTCCACAAAAATACCAGCTGCACACTCATGAAAGCACAGCCGTAAAGCACCCACTCCTGCCCCAGTATAAATGTCACAATCGGAACAATCAGATTGCCTGAATTTGAATAATAAACTGATGCGACCTCCACCTCATTCATATGGAAAAGCCTGCCCATAGCAGAAATGATAAACAGCAAAACTAACTGCAAAATCACCGATGCCGCAAATGCAATCAAAAGACCTCTCACTGTTTTTGAAGTGTAATCCACCTGAAAGGCATTGATAATAACACACGGTATAATCAGATACAGCACAATCTTTGATAAAACCTTGCTGTCCTCATCCTTCACAATACCTGCTTTCACGATAATAAAACCCATTAAAATCATGATAAAAAGCTCTATTATCTGTTCCATTAAAAGTATACTGATATGCATAAAAATCATCTCCTGCTCTAAATATCTATGTCTTAAAAGGCATGCATATCTAATTCATAATTTATAAATCTATAATCTCGTAGTCCACTTTGAACAATCCCACACATCTGTCGCAAGCCCATCATAGAAATCCGGCTCGTGGCATACCATCAGTATGCTGCCCTTATATTCCTTTAAGGCACGCTTCAGCTCATCCTTAGCATCCACATCCAGATGGTTGGTAGGCTCATCCAAAAGCAGAATATTTGTCTCTCTGTTTATCAGCTTGCACAGACGTACCTTTGCCTGCTCACCACCGCTGAGTACCTTTACGCGGCTCTCAATATGCTTTGTGGTCAGACCGCATCTGGCCAGGGCGGAACGCACCTCATACTGGGTAAACGCGGGAAATTCCTGCCAGATCTCTTCGATACAGCTGTTGTCACCGGAACCGGACATTTCCTGCTCGAAATAACCGATTTCCAGATAATCCCCCTGCTCCACTTCGCCGGACAGAGGCGGGATCAGTCCCAGAATGCTCTTCAACAGTGTGGTCTTACCGATACCGTTGGCACCGATCAGCGCTACCTTCTCGCCACGTTCCATGGACAGATTCAAGGGCTTGGACAGCGGCTCGTCATAACCGATGATCAGATCCTTTGTCTCAAAAATGATACGACCAGTGGTGCGGCCCTCCTTGAAAGAGAATTCAGGCTTCGGCTTCTCCGCAGCCAGCTCGATGACATCCATCTTATCCAGCTTCTTCTGGCGGGACATGGCCATGTTTCGGGTGGATACACGGGCCTTGTTTCTTGCTACGAAATCCCTCAAATCGGCGATCTCCTTCTGCTGACGATTATATGCGGCCTCCAGCTGGGATTTCTTCATGGCATAGACTTCCTGGAACTTGTCGTAATCGCCCACATAGCGGGTCAGCTCCTGATTGTCCATGTGATAGATCAGGTTGATGACACTGTTCAGGAAGGGAATGTCATGGCTGATCAGGATAAATGCGTTCTCATATTCATTCAGATAACGCTTGAGCCATTCGATATGTTCCGCATCCAGATAGTTGGTCGGCTCATCCAGCAGCAGAATATCGGGCTTTTCCAACAGAAGTTTGCCCAGCAGAACTTTGGTACGCTGACCACCTGACAACTCTGTCACATCACGGTCCAGGCCGATATCCATCAGTCCCAGAGCTCTTGCCACTTCCTCCACTTTGGCATCGATCATATAGAAATCATGCATAGTCAGCAGATCCTGGATTGTTCCCAGGTCTTCCATGTACTGTTCCAGTTCTTCCGAGGTGGCATCTCCCATTTTGTCACAGATTTCATTCATCTGTGCTTCCATATCGTATAAGAAATCAAAAGCGGAAGCCAGTACCTGACGGATCGTCATACCGGGGGTCAGCACTGTATGCTGGTCCAGATAGCCGACGCGGACATTCTTCGCCCATTCCACTTTGCCCTCATCCGGCATCAGTTTACCGGTGATAATATTCATAAAGGTAGATTTTCCCTCGCCGTTGGCACCGATGAGACCGATATGTTCCCCCTTCAGCAGGCGAAACGATACATCGTTAAAAATAGCACGGTCTCCAAATCCGTGGGTCAGGTGTTCTACGTTTAATATGCTCATATTTCCTCACATTCTGCTGCTTTGCAGCGTCGTTTCCATCAATAGTCCTTTGCAAGTATAGCGTACTGTCCGTAGTTTTGTAAAGAAAGAAAGCAAAAAGGGTGGAAAACAATAATTTTTTGTTGTGAAAAAGAGCACATATGTGCTATGATGTACGCGGTTTTGCGAATGGGGTTCTGAATAGTTACTATTTCCTGATTAAATACAGAAAGAAGGCAGCGTATGCTTTTACTTCAACAAATGGTGATTTTTTTCCTGATCATGCTGATCGGGTACATCTGCAGAAAGGTCGGAGTATTCGGGGAAAATACCGGCAAGATGATCTCCGGTATCGTCATTAATATCGGCAATCCGGCGCTGATCATTGCCTCCGGCATGAATCCTGAAACATTGGAAAATAAGGCGGCATTGTTGGTTACGCTGGCTGTGGCGCTGATCTTTTTTGCTATCATGTTTGTGATTGCAGAGCTGATTCCGAGACTGCTTCGGGCAGACAGAGAAGATTATGGTTCTTATCAGGTCATGACGATCTTCGCCAATATTGGCTTTATGGGCTATCCTCTGCTGGATGCCATGTACGGCGGTGAAGCAGTGATCCATGCTGCAATTTTTAATCTGCTTTACAGTGTGCTGATCTATACCTATGGCATTAACAGGATGAAGACCTCCGGACAGCGGGAAAAGCTGAACTGGAAGCAGCTGATGAATGTGGGGGTGATCTCCTGCCTCATTGCAGTGACCCTGTATATCAGTAATCTTCCGGTTCCGATGGTCTTCAAAGATACTGCCACCCGGATCGGAGCTGTCACCGGACCATTAAGTATGCTGGTAATCGGTGATTCGCTGGCACAGATCCGGTTAAAGGATCTGTTTACGGATGTGCGGCTGCTGCTCTTTTCTGTTGTGAAGCTGCTGCTTATGCCGGCACTGCTTCTGTGGGGACTGCGTTTTTTCATTACAGACCCCATGTTTCTGGGTGTCTGTCTGGTCATGACGGCCACACCTGTCGGCAGCATGACAGTCATGCTGGCGCAGCAATATGACGGTGATTACCGGCTGACCTCTAAGGGCGTGGCGCTGACCACTGTGCTGTCCGTAGCTACAATGCCGTTTCTGTTCTGGCTGTCGTTGAATGAATTTTAAAAATCTGATTTGGGTATAGAAACCATAAGTTAGTCATGCAATGGTATACTGAATAGGTATCCTCCTGCAGAAGGAGGTCCTATGCCGAAAGAAGAAAGGAAAAAGGGGACACATTTAACTTGGGATGACAGGCATGAAATTCAGAAGGGACTGAAAGAACATCGTACCTTTAAAGAGATTGCATACATTATAGGCTGTTCACCTGATACGGTTTCCAAGGAAATACGCAGGCATCGTTATCATAAGTTGCGAAACAGGGATGGCATACTTCATGCAAGTCCAAACCGGTGTAAATACCGAAACAGCTGCAGGCGTTGGGATGTGTGTAAAAAGAAGAAGGGACATAAGTGCAGAATTCCATGCCGGGAGTGTATCAGCTGCAATAAGCTGTGTCCTGACTTTGTGGATGCACCATGCCCAATAGAACACAAGGCGCCTTATGTGTGCAATAACTGCCCCAAGTCCATCAGCTGTCTGTTTGATAAGTACCTGTATAACGCTGATTATGCCCATAAGGAGTACTGTGAAACGCTTAGGAAATCCAGACAGGGAATAGACATGACCAGAGATGAACTGGCAGCATTGGACAGTCTTGTGAGCCCGCTGATCAGGAAAGGACAGCCCCTGGCACATATCCTGGCGCATCATGCAGAAGAGATTCCCTGTGGGGAACGAACGCTTTATAAGTATATCAGTGCCGGCTATCTGACCGCAAGAAATCTGGATATGCGGAGAACGGTAAGATATCGAAAAAGAGTGAGAAGCGTTCCAACTCCCAAAATCAGCTATCGTAAAAAAGAAGGACATCATTATTCAGACTATCTTGATTTTATTGCGAAAAACGAAGGCATACGAGTGGTACAGATGGACACAGTGGAAGGAAATAAAGGCGGGAAATTACTTCATACGCTGTTATGGCCGGAAAACAATCTGATGCTGGCATTTCTGATTGAAACCAAAGAAATGAAGAATACCGTAGCTACTTTTGACTGGTTGGAAGAGACGTTGGGAAGTGAAATGTTTCGGGAACTGTTTCCTGTAATACTGACAGATAATGGATGTGAGTTTGCAGATCCGGAGTTGTTTGAAAAAGGACATGACGGAAAGAAGCGTACCAGAGTGTTTTATTGTGAATCGAGACATTCTGAGCAAAAGGGAGAACTGGAAAAGAATCATGAGTACATAAGATATGTACTGCCAAAGGGAAGTTCGTTTGATGGATTGAACCAGGAGCAGGTGTTACGTATGGTAAATCACATCAATAATACAACAAGGCCTAAACTTCATGGTTCGACACCCATGAAGAAGGCCCTGAAGTCATTTGACAAAAATGCAATGGAAAAGCTTGGACTGGAGATCATCCCACCCGATGAAATCTGTCTGAAGCCTGAACTATTGAAATAAATAAAACAGGCAGGAGGATACAGAAAAGAATAAACAGTTGATGGCAACCAGAAGTTACTCGTGCAAAAGACTTTTGGAGGCTTCCTTTAGTGTACCCTAAAATCCATTCATTTTTAATTATTATAGGTCAGAAAGGGATGAAAAACAACCTGAAAATGGCAAGAAACAGGGCAAAGCAGAAGTTAGTCGTGCAATTCTTTTTCTGAAGCGTGGCAGTAGAAGTTACTAATGCAATCAACCCTGTTCTGGCTGTTGAAAATTTAATGAAACTTTTTCTACCGGATTGTCGTCTGATAGAATAGGGATCCCCAAAAAGGGGATACTGCAACTGAACATGGGAAATATCCCTGCAAAACAAGGAGAGATTTTATGAAAAAGAAATTAGCATGTATGTTACTTATGAGTGCTCTGGCACTTTCTATGACCGCCTGCGGAGGCAAGGATAATAACGGTGCTGCATCAGACAACCAGCAGTCCACCATGGAGAGCACCGCAGCGGGACAGGAGACCGGCGAGGCCGGTAGTACAACCGCTGCACAGAATCCGAAGGACGCTGCGAAAGCGTTACAGAGTGCAAAAAAGGCAGTTACGGATGCACTGGGAGACAATTACTGGCCGGATTCCGAGATACCCGGGGAAATGCTGAACGAGACCTACGGTGTCAGTGCGGAGCTCTATGATGCCTACCTGGGAGAGGCACCCATGATCAGCGTCAATGTAGATACTTTATTGATTATTCATGCAAAAGATGGTAAGGTAGAAGAGGTAGAAAGTGCATTGAACGCCTACCGTGACAGTCTGGTGAATGACACGATGCAGTATCCCATGAATCTGGGCAAGATTCAGGCATCCCGAGTGGAACGGATAGGCGATTATGTATGCTTTGTACAGTTGGGTGCGGACACTTCCTCTGTGGAAGAACAGGGCGATGAGGCCGTGATCACTTACTGTCAGGAGCAGAATGAACTTGCCCTGGAGGCTATCAGACAGACTCTGGAGTAAATACGGAGTAGAGTGAATGGTATTCAGCAGTGTATTGTTTCTTTTTCGGTTTTTGCCGATTTTTATGATCTGCTATTTCCTGGTTCCCCGGAAGATGAAGAATCTGGTTCTCTTCCTGGGGAGCCTGGTCTTTTATGCCTGGGGAGAGCCCGTCTATATTTTCCTCATGCTTTTTTCTACCATATCCGATTATGTGTGGGGAAGGCTGATCGAAGAATACAGAGGGAAGGATCGCTCCAGGATCTTTTTGCTATGTTCCATTGGCATCAATCTTTTTATCCTAGGATTTTTTAAATATGCTGATTTCCTGCTACAGACGGTGAATACAGTATTTGGAACATCAATTCCGCTGTTAAAGCTTCCGCTGCCCATCGGAATTTCCTTTTATACGTTCCAGACCATGTCTTATGTGATCGATGTGTACCGGGGCGATACAAAAGCGCAGCGCAATATTCTGCAGTTCGGTGTCTACGTGACCATGTTCCCACAGCTGATCGCCGGGCCCATCTTAAAGTATCATCAGGTGGAGCGGTATCTGCAGGACAGGCGGACCGATCTGGATGCCATCAGTTACGGGGTAAAACGATTCGTGACAGGACTGGCCAAAAAGGTACTGCTGGCCAATAACCTGGGACTTTTGTGGAAACAGGTAACGGAACTGGGAAATGAGCAGATGAGTATTCTGATGGCATGGCTGGGAATTGCCGCCTTTGCATTGCAGATCTACTTTGATTTTTCAGGCTATTCCGACATGGCGATCGGACTGGGGGCAGTCTTAGGCTTCCATTTCCCGGAGAACTTCAATTATCCATACGTTGCCACTTCGGTCAAAGATTTCTGGCACAGATGGCATATTTCTCTGAGTACCTGGTTCAAGGAGTATGTGTATATTCCGCTGGGCGGCAATCGCAAGGGCTTGCCGAGACAGCTGTTTAATATTCTGGTGGTATGGATGCTGACCGGTATCTGGCACGGTGCGGGATGGAACTTCCTGTTCTGGGGGCTGTGGTTTGCGCTTTTCCTGATTCTGGAAAAACTGTTTCTGGGAGAAGTTCTGGAGAGTGTGCCCAAAGTGTTCGGCAGGGTTTATACGCTGGCGGTGGTATTGATCAGCTGGGTGTTTTTTGCACTGGAAAGTCCCGGTGAGATTCTGGCTTATCTGCAGGCTATGTTTGGAATGAACGGGGTAGGGCCCGTGAATTCACTGGCCATGTTTTTGAGCAATGAGTATCTGGTGCTTCTGGTCATCGCATTGGTGGCATGTCTTCCGCTAGGCAGCAGACTGGTGCATGCTTTGAAAAGCAGTAAGACAGGCCCCCATGGCACTGTACCGGTTGGGAGAAAAGGTGATTCCGGCAGTACTGCTGCTTCTGTCGGTGGCGTATATTGTGGATGCGTCGTATAATCCCTTTTTGTATTTTCGATTCTGACCGGGAAGGAGGAACCGCATATGGATGATAAAAGAAATTCGCTGTTGACCATCGGACTGGTCTGTGCGGTACTTCTGGTTCTGGGAGTGGCAGATCTGTGGAACAGTGACAGAGTATATTCGGAAGCGGAGAACCGGGTGCTGGCTTCCCGCCCTGCCTTTTCCTGGGAGAGTCTTTTTACGGGAGAATACGGGGATGCGTATGAGAAATACATGTCCGACCAGTTCGTAGGACGGGATAAATGGGTAGGACTTAAGACCCGGGCAGATATCTGTTTCCGGAAAAAAGAGATCAACGGGGTCTATCTGGGAGCAGACCGGTATCTGATCGGAGTGAACGATCCCGGGGAATACACGGAACAGATGGAGAACTCCCGTGTGGCATCGTTGACAAAACTGGTGAACCACTGGGATGCCAAGGTGATGCTGGTACCGACGGCGGACAACATTCTCACGGATAAGCTGCCGGCATTTGCACCTTATTATGACGAAGAGCGGCTGCTTACGAAGGTAAGGAATTCTATTGGAGAAGAGCATTATATAGATGTGTATCACGCTTTGCAGGAGCATGCACGGGAGCCCATCTATTATCGCACGGATCATCATTGGACCAGTCTGGGGGCATATTACGGTTTTCTGGCCTGGGCGGACAGTGTGGGACGTTTCCCCTACCCGTATGATGTAAACGGCATGAAGACGGTGTCGGAGAATTTTCAAGGAACCCTGCAGTCCCGTATCAATGTGGACTGGACGAAGGATAGCATACAGTATTTCCCGGAGACGGAGAAAAAAGCAGTATCGGTGACGTATGATTTTGCGGACACGGCTGATTCTCTGTATGCACCGGATTATCTGGATACCAAGAACCAGTATGGATTTTTCCTGAATGACAATCATGCATTTATTGAGATTCATACGGGATACAATCCCGGTAAGACGCTGTTTGTCATCAAGGATTCTTATGCCAACAGCCTGATTCCGCTGCTCACGGCCCATTATGAGAATATCTACGTGGTGGATCTGCGGTATTTTAACGGGAAACTGTTCCAACTGATGGAGCAGTATGAACCGGAACAGGGAATGGATGTGCTGGTGTTGTATGATTGTATTCATTTTTTAGAGGATTTTAAGTATTATTAAGGAGGCTTATTATGGCTTATTTGGGCATTCCCCAGAATACCATTGCGGTACTGCAGAAGTACCATTTCAATTTTCAAAAAAAATTCGGACAGAACTTTCTTATAGACACGACGGTTCTGGACCGGATTATTTCTTCTGCGGAGATCACGAAGGAGGACTGCGTGCTGGAGATCGGGCCGGGCATCGGTACCATGACCCAGTATCTTGCGGAGCGCGCGGGCAGCGTGGTGGCCGTGGAGATCGACAAGGCACTGATCCCTATTCTGGAAGAGACATTACAGGATTATGATAACGTCACGGTCATCAATGACGATATCCTGAAAGTGGACATTAACCGGCTGGTGGAAGAGAAAAACGGAGGACACCCCATCAAGGTGGTGGCAAACCTGCCCTATTACATAACGACACCGATCATCATGGGCTTATTCGAGAGCCGTGTGCCGCTGAAGAGCATCACTATCATGGTGCAGAAGGAAGTGGCGGACCGTATGCAGGTAGGCCCCGGCACGAAGGATTACGGCGCCCTGTCTCTGGCGGTGCAGTATTATGCAAAGCCGGAAATCGTGGCGAATGTACCGCCCAACTGCTTCATCCCGAGACCGAATGTGGGCAGCGCGGTCATCCGCCTGACCCGCTACGAAGAACCGCCGGTACAGGTGAAGGATGAGAAGAAGATGTTCGCCCTGATCCGGGCTTCCTTCAACCAGCGCCGTAAGACCCTGGTGAACGGTCTGGGAAATGCGGGCCTCCCAGGCATCACCAAGGAATCCGCGGCAGCAGCCCTGGCACAGATGGGCCAGTCTCCTACCGTAAGAGGCGAAGCATTGACACTGGAGCAGTTCGCAAGACTGAGTGATCTGTTGTAGAGCGGCTTATCATGAAGCAGACAAGGAGTATACGTTCAGACAGCTGCAGATTCATAGGTCACTCTGTCTCCGACCGATAATAATTTCGATATTTTAACGGTGCCATATTCCGGTATTTTTTAAAAACCCGTTCAAAATAAGTAATATTTTCATAGCCCAACTGTTCCGCAATGGAAGTGATGCTGTCATCTGTTTCCAGAAGGAGCCGGTGGGCTTTTTTGATGCGGTTGACATTCAGGTAATCGTTGATGGTGAAACTGGTGACTTCTTTGAAAATACGGCTCAGGTAAAATTTGTTGATATAGAACCGCCCAGCGAGATCCTCCAGAGAGATCCTCTCAGTACAATGTCCTACAATATAGTGCGCCACTTCATCGACCTTTTGATACTTCGGGTTCGAATGTCTGGCCGGGGATGAGACAACGGGACCCTCGGGCTGCAAGCGCAGCACGGCAATGAAAAATTCTGCCAGCTTCGTCATGGCGGCCAGAAGATAGCCGGGCTTTTTGTGGATCAGCTCAGAGGCAATGTCCTGCAACAGAGACTGGATATAGGGGCGCATTTCTTCTGGCAGTGTCAGAATACTGCCCTGCTCCGTGAAAAAACTCTGCAGCTGCAATCCTCCGAAAGATGCCAGAAAGGTAGAAAAGGGCTCTTCCATGATTCCTAAAACGATCCGGTCGTGATGTGGTCCGGCGGAAGCCATACCGGTGCGGTGGATCTGCTCCTTGTCAATGAAGACCAGCGTTCCCGCGGTGACCAGATAGGTCTGCTGGTTGACAAAATAATACCGTTCCCCCTCTAAAAGATAATAAATCTCGTATTCTTCGTGAATGTGACGGATATCCATGGAATAATTATAGTCCCGTACAACACGGTCGATGTGGAATCCGTCTACAAGCTCATTATAGAGCCAGTGATCCTGAGGCGTCGAAGCAACAGCATTGCCCGCAATGCCTGATTCCGGTGGAGCCGGTGTCTGAAAATCCCCTGTTTCAAACATAATAGTGATCTCCTTTTTCCTATGCTATATTAGTGCTATATTAGACTGCATTCTGAAAAACAGTATGCGCAGGCTATATTACAAATCTATGAGCTTGTATAAAAACAAAAGTCAATATAGTACGAAAATGGAAAAAAATACGCAAATAATAGCAAGATTATTATACAGCCATAGGCTATAATGTGCAATATAGAGAAGGCAGTACGGGCCGATGGAGCAGAGGATCCCAAGGACCGGAAACACATAAGGAGGATACAAAAATGGAGTATGCAGACGGAAAGGTAAAAGATTTACAGATCGCCTATATTGGCGGTGGTTCCAGAGGATGGGCATGGACATTTATGACGGATCTGGCCATGGATGAAGAACTGTCCGGAACCATCCGCCTGTATGATATTGATGCGGAGGCGGCAAAACACAATGAGATCATCGGCAACAGACTTTCTGCAAGAGAGGATGTGGTGGGCAAATGGAACTATACTGTTTCTGACAGCTTACAGTCCGCATTGACCGGTGCGGATTTCATCGTGATCTCTATTCTGCCGGGAACTTTTGATGAGATGGCTGTGGATGTACATATGCCGGAACGACTGGGAATCTATCAGTCTGTAGGAGATACCGCAGGCCCCGGCGGTGCCATGAGAGCACTGCGTACGATTCCCATGTATGTGGAAATCGCACAGGCCATCAGGGCATATGCACCGAAAGCCTGGGTCATCAATTACACCAACCCCATGTCCCTGTGCGTGAAGACTTTGTACTACGTTTTTCCGGAGATCAAAGCTTTTGGATGCTGCCATGAAGTATTCGGTACCCAGAAAGTGTTAAAGGGTATTCTGGAAGAGACCATGGGGCTTAAGGATGTGAAACGTGAGGATATTCAGGTCAATGTACTGGGTATCAACCATTTCACCTGGTTCGACTATGCTTCCTATAAAGGAATCGATCTGTTCCCCATTTACCGGAAATATACCGAGGAGCATAAGGAAGACGGCTACAAAGAAGCAGATAAAAACTGGGCGAACTCTACTTTCGAGTGTGCCCATATTGTGAAATTTGATCTGTTCCGCAAATATGGTCTGATCGCAGCAGCAGGCGACAGGCATCTGGTGGAATTCATGCCCGGTGTGGGTGACAGTTACCTGAAAGATCCCGAGACGGTAAAGAGATGGAAATTCGGTCTGACTACCGTAGACTGGAGAAAGAAGGATCTGCAGGAACGTCTGGCAAAGAGCGCGAGACTGGCAGCCGGTGAGGAAGAGATCGAGTTGAAGCCTACCGGGGAGGAAGGTATCCAGCTGATCAAGGCACTCTGCGGACTGACCCGCAAGATCAGCAATGTCAATATTCCCAATACCGGACATCAGATTGCCAATCTGCCGGGAAGTGCGGTTGTAGAGACCAATGCGGTATTCGAGAGAGATGCCATCCGCCCGTTGTATGCCGGAGAGCTTCCGGAGCAGATCAAGGAGCTGGTGGATCCCCATGTGGCAAACCATGAGCGGATTCTGAAAGCAGCTATTCTGTGTGATTTTGATCTGGTGGTGGAAGCATTCCTGGAGGATCCGCAGGTGAAAGGAAGAGCTTCCAGAGAACAGGTGGAAGAGCTGGTAAGGGATATGCTCCGCAGCACGGCAAAATATCTGCCGGAAGGCTGGAAAAAGTATCTGTAAAAATAAAATAGAAAAAAGAACCGGGGAGGTGCTGCAGAACGATGAGGCGGCACCTCTTTTTGTGTATACGATGAGCCAGGTACAGATTTGTGCTTGCACAAGAATCTGTACCTGGCGAATGTACATCATCGAGCTTTTAAGCGAGATGGTGTACAAAGTATA
>OHPT01000771.1_pt1 | contig 12569 bp, 6 predicted proteins | sample 1577831 | NCBI WGS metagenome assembly OHPT01 (sample SAMEA3879530, study PRJEB24766) | human gut metagenome | biome: human-associated habitat; feature: feces | place: USA | collected 1985/1987 | reverse complement strand
ATAGAACAAAAACCATCCTTCAGAGGTCTCAATGGGAGCTGCACCGCCACCGATCTTTAAGGACTCCCACCATTCGGAAGACTTGCCCATCACATGTCTGTGTTTGCCCCAGAATACCATATCGGGGCTCTCACTGACGAAAATATCACCGAAGGGCGTATGTCCGCTGTCGGAAGGGCGGGACAGCATCATGAAATTGCCGTGTACTTTTCTGGGGAACAGTACGGCGTTACGGTTAAAAGGAAGGAACGGATTCTCGATTCTGGTAAACGTCTTGAAATCCGTGGTTTTCGCAATACCGATGGCTGCGCCGTAGAAATCCTGACACCAGATGATATAGTAGGTATCTTCTACCTTTACCAGTCTGGGATCATATGCATAAATCGGCATGAAAGGCTTGCCTTCTTCATCTACGAACTGGATCTTATTCTTATCAAAATCCCAGTGAATAGCATCCTTGCTGCGTCCTAAATAAATATAGGGAATACCGTTGACCTGTTCACCGCGGAACACGCCGATGAATTCATCACCGTAAGGCATTACCGCACTGTTGAAGATTCTGGCTACTCCTTCTACAGGATTTCTGCCAATAATAGGGTTCTCACTGTATCTCCATACCGGTGCACCGGTATGTCCTTCCGGTTTATCCTGCCAGGGTACATTAGGTACTGCAGGGCTGATCATCTTAACTTTGCTCATTCGAGTTACCTCATTTCTGTATTATTTATCTTGCTTCCTGTTTTAAGAACTCTTCATTTCTGCGGATGAGTTCACATCTCTGTGCCACACACTCCACGCTTCTTCCGGGATCAGAAGGGGTGTTGAATACATAATCCACAAGCTTGTCTATAGTAGTAGTTGCCACATGCATGCGGGTATCGCTGGATGCATAGTAGATAAAGACTTCCCCCTTCTCATTCGCGATAGCACCGTTGGTAAATACTACGTTTGAAACATCTCCCACTCTCTCTTCCCCTCTGGGACCGATCAGCAGACCCGAAGGCTCTGCGATCACTTTTGCAGGATCTTTCAGATCCGTTGCAAAAGCATAAATGACGTAACGTAAACCGGCTGCGGTATTACGGACTCCATGTGCGATATGTATCCAACCTCTGTCTGTCTTGATAGGGGTAGCGCCCGCACCGTTTTTGGCCTCGGTAATGGTGTGATATTTACGCAGACTGGTCATGCGCTCTTCGTCGATCACTGCATGAGTGATATCGTCTATCAATGCCCATGAAATACCGCCTCCGCTGCCTGCATCGATGAATCCGTCCTGCGGACGGGTGTACAATGCATATTTGCCGTCTACGAATTCGGGGTGCAGCACCACATTCCGTTGCTGGCTTTGGGAGACGAGGTTGGGCAGGCGTTCCCAGTTTTTAAGGTCCCTGCTGCGTATGATTCCTGCTGCTGCAATGGCCGATGTGAGGTCTCCTGCGGGTGCGTCCGGATCTTTGCTTTCCGAGCAGAAGATACCGTATATCCATCCGTCCTCGTGTTTTGTCAGACGCATATCGTAGACGTTCGTTTCTTCCGGATATAGGTCCGGCAGTTGTACCGGATATTCCCAGAAGCGGAAGTTGTCGATACCATTGGGACTTTCTGCGATGGCAAAGAATGATTTGCGGTCATGCCCTTCTACTCGTGCCATAATAAGATATTTCCCGTTGAATTTGATAGCGCCTGCATTGAATACGGCGTTAATGCCGAAACGTTCCATCAGATAGGGATTTGTTTCCGGATTGAAGTCGTATCTCCACTCCAGCGGGGGGTGGTCTGCTGTCAGAATGGGGTATTTGTATCGTTCAAAAACACCATTGCCGGGCAGTATCTTTTCATTTTCACGTGAGATGAGCTCATCATATTCTTTAGTGAGAATATGTAGTCTGTTATCATATCTATTCATATCAATTCATAAAATTAGAGTAAAGCATCGGCTTGCGATCCTTTTTGTATTACTTGACAGGACAAAAGAGACTGTTTACAAGCCAGACATACCTGAGATATACGGTGTTGTAGGGACAGTCTCTTTGTACTTTTGTCATTTTGAAAGTATGGGGGTACTTTCAAAAAATACATGTGTCAAGTCTATAAACTATTGTTTGGTAATCATATAAGAGCGGATGGTGCAATTGGGTTCTAAGAAGCTGACCCAGTACCAACCATCTTCCACTTTATCGATCCGGCAATCTTCTATCGGATATTTCACTTTTTTGTCCACTGCATTTCTTGTTACTTTATACAGTACCGCATCACCTTTGTTGCCTTTCGTCAAATCACCTGTAAACTGAACTGCAAAACCGCTGGCATAAGTTCCTGTTCCTTTTATAACAATTTCGGACATATTGAACTCTTCCGAATGAGTAATGGAACCCACTGCCGAGGTAGAGACAGACTGATAAGAAGATGAACCTGCTATTAAGTAACGATATGATGGATTCTCCAGATATAGGTCGTCGATATAGACTATATTGATGCTGATTGACTCTCCTTCCTGGTCTTTGATTGTTACCGTCTTGTTGAAACGATATCTTTTAAGACCTTCGATGATAACATCTGTTCCATTTTCCGCTATCGTGCATTTCAGATAAGTGGCAGAACCATTATTTGTGCAGGTATAGCCTCCGTTACCGTCCAGAATCTTGATTGTCAAAGGTTCACCGACTGTCAAATAAGCAATTTCTTCACTATTGTCAACTACAAGTTTCTTTATTACTTTTACTGAAAATTCTGCACTCTTGTTCAGTCTGTCGGTCACTGTAACTGTTGCATTGCCTGGTGCCAGAGATTCTATCTGTATATGTCCTTCTTCATCTACTGTAGCTTTCACGACAGATTCTTTGTCAACTGTTACTTTGTAGCCTCTGTTTCCTGTATAAACATTGACTGTCTTGTTTTCACCCGGATACATTGTTGTAGCCGAATTGGACAAAACCAGTTCACTTAACTGATCGACGATGACTTTGACATTGGTACTCATTTTAGCCCAGTCGGTAATAGATAAGTCGGTACTACCGGCCTTCAGAGCTGTTACTTTAATTTTGTTACCTTCGGCAATGGCGGTTGCTACATCTTCATTGGAACTTGTAATTTTATAATTGCCGTTGCCTTGAACTATTTGAATGATTCCTTCCGGGGCGGCTGCAAGCAGGAATCCTGCTAAATATAATAGATTTCTTTTCATGATATTCATTGTTTATTTAGACTATTTATTCAGCTTCAATATCTTTCATTTTACCAGTGATGGTTACTACACTAAACTTAGGGACTGTAATGGAGCGCAATCCGCTGAGAGATGGATTTACTTTTTTGCGTTGCCACTTAACTCCTTCATCTGATGTATACGAGATCATGGTCTGAAACTCTTTTCCTTCAATTTCCAGTTTGGTTTCGAAGGCCTTGCTTGTAGAATTGTTTACCAGTACGATCGTATAATTGTCGTCCTTGATGTAAGCTGTCATCAACAGTTCTTTCGGGAATGCTTCTTCGTCACCTTCGGGAGCAACAGTCTTGATATCCACACGTCGGCTTCCTTCCGGGATAAACTTAGTAAATTGTCCGTAACTGTAGTAGCGGGACGCTCTTTCATAATTGGTTCCGGGAAGTGCTTCTTCCAGTCTGATCAACGCTTCATTATTCGTACAAGGACGTGCACCTGCCCACCAGATAAATGCGTTCAGGTTGGAAACTGCCAGATAATTATGGAAAGTAGTAGCCCATTGCATCGCGTTTTTCCAGGATGGATCGTATGTGTCTGTAGAACTGGTTTCCGTATTCCATAAATGAATATTATTTTCAGCGCAGAGTGGTGATTGTACAAACTCAGTGTTGCCAATTAATGTGTATCCGTGAGCTGCTGCAATAATGTTGGAGTTAACCAGATCGGGACAGGCTTTCAAGCCATTTTCAAGAAAAGTGACTCCTGCTTTCCACCACGAGTGCTCTCCAAAGATAATCTTCATGTCTTGATAACCTGCTTTATCTAAAGCTGGGCGAAGATTCTTCTGGCAGAAGTTAGCCAGATTGGTATAACTCCAGCTACAACCGTTCCATCCCGTTCCACTGCTGTTAGGCTCATTAGATGGTGATATTGCATATATCTCAATGCCGAACTTTTCAGTGTATGCTTTGATGAAGTCAATCAGATAGTTAGCATATGCGTCTTCCGAACCGGATGCCAGACTACCGCCTGAGGGCTTTCCGTTAGATTTCATAGTTCCGGGAGGACTCCAGGTAGAGAATATAAATTTCACATCTTTATATTTTTTCTGCAGGATATCTACCAGCCACATTTGACCTAATTGTACTTGTTCGCCACATCCGGAACCGTTAAAGTCTCTCCAGTAATCATTGATCATAGAGGGATCGTTGGCTGCAAGATTGAAGGTACGGTTCATTCCGAAGTCAATGACGTTTGTGGTAGGGTTCTGATAGTGTGGAAATACCTCACCTCTGAAAATATTCAGCTTCAAGCCATTTTCTCCGAAAAGATCATTGACTACATCTTCGCGCATCATGTTGTTCCATATACGATGTGACCACTCTGCAAAGGCACATCCGAAGCCATCGATTATCTGATGTTCGTGCCCTTCTCCGAACTGTACTTTGATGACAGCTTCTGTGGTGGGTTCGGCTGAGAATCCGTCATCCTCGTCTGTTTCTTCTACCGGGTCCGGAATGTAGACGTCACTGTGACTCAGACTTCCATCGTCACAAGAGTATCCAATGAATAGAAAGAGGGATACGAATAATAATGAATATATCTTTTTCATGTTGTTTCTTTATTAAGTTAATCTTGCTAGGTTTTTTATTTCCATAAACTGGTTTGTTCCATGGCAGTATTATTGTTTAGTTCACTTGTCGGTATAGGATAATAAAGGTGTTTTTCCTGGAAGTTTTCCGCACCTTGTTTTCCATTCGCCTTGAAGATCAACTGAATTTCGCTGGGCGAATACCAACGTTTCAAATCGTCAAAACGATGTCCTTCCGCAAAGAACTCCAATAAGCATTGGTGTTCTATTTCATTCATTAATTCAGCTTGTGCAAAAGTCTTTTCCGTAAGTCCTGCTCTTTGGCGGATTTGCTTTAAAGCATAGTTGGCACCATCCGGATCATTGGTTTTGGCGCATGCTTCAGCATAAAGCAACAGTACCTCGGCAAAGCGCATTACGCGCAAATTGCTGGACCTTCCTTCTTTGTTGCCCATGTTGTCCGGTGCCTTGTCATCCACATAATATGCGGTATTTTTCTTTATCAGGAATTTACCTGCTGTTCCATTGACGTTGAAACTTGGTGCTCCGCCTGCCATTTTTCCTTCATTGCCTTCCCAAAGATCATCCATGGAGTAATTATTTCCATACCATTTCTCGTTAGGAACTTTATCTCCATAGTTGGCAGCATCAAAAAAGAGGCTGGCATACATACGTTTGTCAAACTTGGTATCTGCATCACTCGGACGTGTTTCTTTTGTAAACTCTCCTACGATCAGGGAGTTCGGCATTAATTTAGCCCATCCGCCGGATTTTACCGGGCCGATAAACTGAGGAATGTAGCAACCTAAACAGATACCGCTTTCATTGCTCCAGGAGTAGTCTCCGTCCGGACTGTATGCCAGTTCAAATACGGATTCTTTATTGAACTCTTCTTCATTTGTGAAATTCTTTTCGAAGTTGTCCATCAATTCGTAAGAATAAGGAGCTTTCAGTAATGTACCTAATAGCTGTTTGGCTTCCGGATATTTGTGTTGGGTGGCATATACTTTGCCCAGCATTGCAATAGCTGCACCTTTAGTTATGCGTTCTTTGGCAGTAGAGCGTTCTACTGGCAGGTTGCATTTGATGGCGTTATCCAGATCTTCTTCTACTTGTGCCCATAATGCAGCTTCTGTAGCAGCGGCTTTATTGGTTTCATCTTCGTTGGATGGAATCAGTCTCAAAGGCACTTCTTTGTAATTGTTGACTAACAGGAAGTATTGATAGCCACGCAGAAAGAGTGCTTCGCCTTTGATCATCGAGCGGTCTTCTTCAGTAATACCTGATGCAGGTATCTGATCAATATACCGCAGTACGATGTTGGCACGCTGGATGCCTGAATAAAGCGCTCCGTAAGGATCATTTCCGGTAGAGGGCGAGTTCAGGAAGTTTGCAATATTCCACATCGGAACTTCTTCTCCTTTGATTGTGTAGATATCGTCACCACGACCGTTTAAGTTTAGCCAGCCGTCAAATGCGCCGAAGTATCCGTACATGGCTCCTTTTATCGGAGAATAGGCGGCTGCCAAAGCACTTTCTGCATCTGCTTTATCTTTCCAGAAGTTGCTTTCCGTGAAGTAATTGGGGTCCGACAGATTCAAAAAGCTGGATTCGTTGCACGATGTCAGCGCTCCGGAAAAAAGAGCTGCCATGCACATATATGATAACCAATTTCTTTTCATGTTCATAAACTGTTTAATGTTTAATATTAATTTAAGGTATTACAGGTTGACTTGTATTCCGAAAGAAATAGTACGGGGCAATGGATAGCGTCCCTGGTCGATACCTCTTGAGAATACATTGTAAGCAACACCTGCGACAGAACTTTCACCCAGGTCGGGGGTATAGCCGGAATATTTGGTCAATGTGAACAGGTTCTCCATTGAAGTGTATATTCTTACGTTTTCAAGTTTGATTTTCTTTGTCAGAACTTTGGGTAATGTATAGCCAATGTCCAATGTTTTCAAACGTATGTACGAGCCGTCTTCCAGCCATCTGTCGGTGTATGCCCATTTGTTGTCTGCACCGTCAGTCTTAGAGAAACGAGGAATATCAGTGTTCTGATTGTCCGGTCTCCATGAATTGGCCAATACGGTACTCATGTTTCCGTTGAAGTTTCCTGATTCCAGGCGATAACGGGGATAATTATATATCTTGTTGCCTACCATTCCGTCAAAGAAAAGGTTAAAGTCGAAGTTGTTCCATTCGCCGCCGAGTCTTATGCCAAAAGTGAAATCGGGGAACGGACTTCCTACGTCATGCTGGTCATCTGTGTTTATTTTGCCGTCACCGTTCCAGTCTTTGTAGCGGACATCACCAACTTGTGCAGCGGGCTGGATGAGTTCACCGTCTTTGTTTTTATAATTAGCGATCTCTTCTGCCGAGCGGAATAATCCGTCTGTTTCGATCAGGTTGAAATATGACATCGGGTGCCCTTCTGCAAACATATTGATACCGCGACCACCGGCACCGTGTGCGCTGTATCCGGAGATCATCAGGTTTTGTCCGCCTAATGTTATTTTGGTCACTTCATTCTTGTCGGCTGCGATATTGGCACCGATGTAATAGTTGAACTTTTCCTTGATGGCACCGCGATAGTTGACCGCAAGTTCGAATCCTTTGTTCCGTACTTGTCCCGCATTCTGAATAGAGTTTCCGCTGATACCGGTAGATGCGGTAGAAGGAATAGGTAATAGCACATCATTTGTATTCTTAACGTAAGCATCAGCAGTAAGCGTCAATCGTCCGTTTAGCAGACTGACATCTAAACCGATGTTATAGGTCTCCGTATTTTCCCATGTTAAATTGGCGGGTGAGATTGCCTGCACATATGGCATAGAACCAAACCAAGGCGAATTATTCATCACATAGTTCATGCCGTCCGATACTACACTTTGTGTCGGATAGTAGCTGGTCATCTCCTGATTACCGAGTTTACCATAACTAAAACGCAGCTTCAACTGATCGAATACATTCTCTAAAGGTTTAAAGAATTTTTCGCGGTTGATGTTCCATCCAATAGAAGCAGAAGGGAATGCACCATATTGATGTCCACTTCTGAAACGTGAAGAACCGTCACGGCGAATAGATGCCGAGAATAAATAACGGTCGTCAAAGGAATACATGACACGTCCGAACAGAGATACCAATGCAAGTTCATTCAGCGAACTGGATGCTTTCAGGTTGGAAGGATCTACATTGCCCGGCATTGTTTCAATGAACTGGGGCATATCTCCATTTTTACCATAAAGGCTGTAACTTTTGTCTTTCTGGGCAGAGTATCCGGCAAGGAGTGACAAATTGTGTTTGCCGAATGTACGGTCATAATTCAGGGTGTTTTCTAATACCCATGATTCCCATGTTGACGATTTTTCTTCAAGGTCGGGCTTGTCGTTTTTACCGAATGTTCCTAAATCGTATACATCCTTGTAATAACGCCACTTAGTATGCTCTTTTCTGATACCTACATTGAGTTTGTACTTTAGTCCTTTGATGATTTCAGCCTGTAAATAGGCATTGAGGAAAATCTTGGTTGTTTCTGTCCGTTCGTCGTTGACTGTCATTTCAGCCAATGGATTCGGTAAATTGATGTCATTGGAAGTACCCCAGCCCCCTGCGTTTGTAGGATCGTATACCGGTACTACTGACGGGAACTGAAAGATATCGAACATGGTATCCTGATGAATGTATCCACTACCTTTTGTCAGATTTACAATCATAGATTCACCTATTGTCAAGCGATTGTCGAAGAAAGAATAATCGCTTTTCAAACGGATATTGTAAGATTCATGATCAGTGTTGCGCAGTATACCTTCTTTATTAAGGTAGCTGACAGATGAACTGTAAGAACCGCTTTTGGAACCGCCGCTGATGGTAGCATTGGCTTTATAAGTCATGGCTGTGCGCAACATCACGTCTTGCCAGTCTGTTCCTTCACCAATGAAAGGGGTAGCTCCGTTTTCTGCACCATAACCGTCGCCTGCTAATTTGTAGTAGCGTGCGAAGCGGCTGTATTCTTCTCCATTAAAAACTTTCAGTGTTTTGGGAGTCTGGCTGATTCCTGTGAAGAAATTGACATCTAATTTAGTCGGCATGTCTTTACGACCGCTTTTAGTGGTAATCAGTACAACACCACCTGCTGCACGTGAACCGTAGATTGCTGCCGCAGCAGCATCTTTTAAAACTTCGATAGAGGAAATATCGTTAGGATCGACCATACTGATATCTCCAAATGCTCCGTCTACTACATAAAGTGGATTGTTGTTGGATAAAGAGCTGATACCACGAACATTGATCGTCATACTTCCATTGGGATCACCACTGGAACTGGCTACTGATACTCCGGGTATTTTCCCTTGTAGGGCTGTGGCTGCGTTAGAAGCAACCTGACCGTTAAGTTCTTTTGCACTAACCGAACCTACAGCCCCCGAAAGATGACTCTTCTTCACTGTACCATAACCAATCACTACTACTTGTTCCAGAGCGATATTATCTTCTTCCATAGATACATTGATTGGAGTTCCGGACGTGACAGCTTTTTCTATTTGTTTCATACCTATTGTTGAGAATATCAGTATATTCCCTTTATTCGCTTTGATGGAGTATTTACCATCCATGTCTGTTACTGTGCCGGTGTCTTTACCTTTCACTCTGACTGTGACTCCTGGTAAGGGTTCATTTGTTGTAGCTTCTGTTACCATTCCTTTTATTTCAATATCCTGGGCTGCCAGTGGAATGCTAGTCAGGCAAAGAAAAAAGAATAGTAGAAAATAAATTTTTCTTCTCATAATTTATTGTATTAGATTATAAACTCTATTCAATTGTTGATTGATCCATGGAAACTTCAACCAATAACTGATGATGCAAAAGTAGGCGATAATGCTCCATCAGACAAGTAGTATTTTATCATTTACTAATACAATTCTATCGTATTGTATTTTAATTTGAATAAACAAAAGATAAGATGTCCTATCAGAGTGTTTGAATGCTGCTTTAATCAGTTGGATTGCTTATTAAGAATGTCAAAAGAGTACATTTTATGATTGAAGTTATATTATGTTGTGTTACCGGGGGACAAAGGTATAAGGATATGTATGTTGATGCAAGTGTTATTCGGTAATTAACAGCTGTGGAGGTGTGATTTCTATTACTTATAGGAAATAAAACTATTATGACTGCTCATTTTGTTACTTATAAGAAATAGTATTTATAATCTCCTATCTTATGAGCGTGGATAGATAAATAAAAAAGGAGAAGCCAGTTATTTTAGCTTCTCCTTTTCCCTTCCTGTTAATCATCCTGAATGATTATTTGAAAACAATCTCCATGGGTCTACCTATCCAAACTTGTGGTTGTTCTAAATGAAAGATGCGGGCGATGGTGGACGCCACATCGTATTGCATCATGCTTACATCGTCAAACCGGAGTCCTTTCTTAATATTCTTGCCGGATATGATGAAAGCAGTTTCCATTTCTTGCATGGTTTTTCCGCCATGACCTTTATCGATACCTCCGTGATCGGAAGTTAATATGAAAATGGTATCATCCAGCATTCCTGCGTCTTTTACCGCCTGAACGATTTGGCCGACATACATATCCAGTTCTTTAAGTTTCTCGTAATATTCCGGTGTGTCGTGTCCGGCAGTGTGTCCGGTGTGGTCCGGACCGTCGTAGCAGATGGCTACAAGAGCGGGGTGTTTCTCCTTTATATAAGAAGAAGCCATATTGCCCAGTTCTTTCGGAGTCTTGTTGCAGTCGGCAACATGATAGTGATAACTTAAAGACAGCGTATCTACTAAATATTTAATTCCTTCCCATTCATACAGGCAACCGATTTCCGCTTCCGGGCGGGCATCGCGCAGTAATTGAAAAACAGTAGGGAAGATACCATTCTTATTTAATACGCGTGAGGGAAGTTCCGGTGTTTTAGATCCCCATTCGGTGTATCCGTGAAGTTCCGGTCCGGCTCCCATAAACATGGATGCCCAGTTGATGGCGCTGGAAGAGGGGAGGGCAGAACGCTTTTTCAGTGTGTAAGCTCCGTCCTCCATCAGTTTCTTTACGTTTGGCATATCTGCTTTGGGAAGGCTGTAGGCTCCCCAGCCGTCCAAACCGATGAAAACAACGTGTTTAGCTTTGTCTTTTCCTTTGGCATGGCAGGAGAAAGTGAAACTGAAGAGGAGTGCGAATGTAGCAAGTAGTGTTAAAAAGGTTTGTTTATTCATGATACTTTTATTTATATGGTTAATGTTTTATTCGTTATTGAATCAAAGGCCATAACTAATGATGAGCAAAGGTAAGACTATTTTAAGGGGGAGACAAATATAATATTAGCAGATACTAATACTTTTATGGTATTTCTTTTAAAATTTTGTCTTTTGCTTGGCGTTGTTTCTTTGGCTGTCAAATTCTGTCGTTGACTATTTGTCTATAATATTGACCGTTTTAATGATTCTTCTGCTCAAATATGAATATCCTTTCGGCTTGGCTACAATAATATCCTTACAGTTTTATAATAAACCGTTTGAGCGTTTTTAATAAATAGTTGAAGGGTTTATTATAAACGGTATCCAAGTTTATTAAAAACTATTTTTGGGAAATTTCTGAGTAACCTTGGAATTATATAAACAAAAAGGGAGAAAATCAGTGCTGATTTTCTCCCTTTTCCATTCCTTTATAGATGGAAACAGATGCCTTATTGACTGCTGTTATGTCTTATATTTTATACGTTTCATATTGCTTTTCTTCTTTTTACTACCTTCAAAGATACAAAATAAAAAAGGAAAAGTCAAGAGCTGGCTGTGATAAAACAGTTTCCGGTGTGAATGGACAATAGTTTCCAGTCGCACTGGAAACTATTATAAGACGCTGATTCTCACTTATTCTTTATGATAAGAATGATCTTTCGGAAACTCTTCTCCTTCCCATGCTTTTTTCGAAGTCCAGGATTGTGAAGCATCCGTCCAAAAGGGATCATCGGCAGACAGACCTAGCGGTAGGAAAGCAAGCGATGCCATATACAAGCTGCCGTTATTAGTGTAATAATCGGAGATACCGGGCTGGGAACCGTTGAATCCCAGTGTCAGAAAGCCTGCTGTATTGAAGTTGCGGCCGTCTCCGAACATACGTTGGATGACAGCCGTCATGGCTGCGCGTACCTGTCCGTTTGATAATTCTTCGGGAAGCCAGTTGCGCCACGCAAGCAGCGCTAATGTCTGCAAAGAGCCGGTACGGTAAGTGATAGAACGTCCGAAAACAGGTAGCGTACCTTCCGGAGAGATGAGGCGTTCGAGGATTACTCCGAATCGTTGGGCACGTCTGATCGCTTCATGGAAGTTGCAGCCGGGCATATTTCCTATCTTCTCACGTTTGCCGGCTTCGGTGATTATCTCCAGTGCTTCTATATACATAGGATGTATGACGAAGCTATTGTAATAATCGAATGCGAAACGAGGTCCGTCCGAATACCAGCCGTCACCTACATACCATTCTTCTATCTTGCGCAGAGAGGAACTGATGCGGTAAGTGTCACTGGGCGCACCAGCTTTCCGAAGGAAGGACTCGACGGTGGCGCTGAACAACGGCCAGTTGCTATAGGAAGGATCGACCCGTCTGAGATCCGTAAATTCGGCGATATACCGCTGCTTGGTGATGCTGTCCAATGGCATCCATAAGGCATCATAACTTCTCAGGAAACTTTCTGCCAGGAAGGCGGCATCCACCAAGGTCTGATTCTCCTGACGCCATAACAGATAATCGGGGGAAGCGGGATCTACCGCGTTAGCATAGCTTTTCAATGCCCATTCACGGAGTTGC
>OHPT01000670.1_pt1 | contig 13969 bp, 8 predicted proteins | sample 1577831 | NCBI WGS metagenome assembly OHPT01 (sample SAMEA3879530, study PRJEB24766) | human gut metagenome | biome: human-associated habitat; feature: feces | place: USA | collected 1985/1987 | reverse complement strand
CCCTGCCGTATCTACCTTATCCTTGCCCACGTTCATGTAACTTGCATCTGCCCCATTGGATGCGAAGGCTGTACTTTGCCAATAGTAACCGGATTTCTCCGCATCCTGAAGTTTCCCTGTTTTACGATTACGTAAGCCACCAAGCGGATACCACAACTCCTGTCCATTATAATTTAAAGAGTAACCTAAATTCTCCGCATCCCAATTAGAGGTAGAGAGAAAAACACTCGCCTCAATGCCGGATGTAGAAGAAGATGAATTCAACCATGTATCACGCGGTGCAACCATGTAACCTTCAGGACAAGGATCGTATACAGATTTCTGAATAGAAGCAACTGACGGATAATCATATCCTTCGGGATTTCCCCAGAGAGCATTATCACCCCAATAGAGCCAGTCATATGAATAATAGTAAGGTGGGGCGGAAACATTGCTCTTGGAACGTGAATACTTAATATATGTAGCCGGATTCCGGACAGAATAGGCCACCGTACCTCTTTCTTCACTACCACTTTCTATTTTCAGGCTAACTACCCCACTCTGGTCATACATCTCAGCTTCAGTATTCTTTCCTATTTCACTGGTTGTTACAAACGGGTCCTTACGTCCCCATTGATAAAGTAACCCTATGGCTCCCGCATCACCCGGAGTAGCAGAAACAGCACCCAGATTACGATCCATAACTGTATAACTATTGCCTTTGCTATTTACTCCGAAAGGCTGATCTGCAACATCAGTAACCCAAATATGATAAGACCAGAGAATAGTAGCATCTTCTGCATCAGCATCTTCCATGTCATAAATAGCGACAACCGCATTACCCGGTTGCCCATTCAAAGTAGCTGTAAAAGATTTACAGTCGGAAGATAATGACACATTGCTTATAAAATCGGTAGAAACATCATTCCAAAGTAATTTGGCAGAACGAGCTAATCGGCTATCGTCCGAAGCATGATTCTCGTAAGTGTACTTCAGACTGGTAGTATAGTAAGGAGTACAATCAACAGTTACTGAAGTTGTACCGGGAGCCACTATGATTGAATTGGCCTTACCATAATAATTGGTCACCGATACCCATTCAATGCTCTCTAAAGCAACAGAAAGTACTTTACCGCGTTCAATGCTCTTTCCATTCAAGTCTACAGAGCAAGTCCCCATTCCTTTAGGAGAAACAAGTGTTATATCCAACGTACTGCTCAATGCCATCGGCGGAAGGGCAAGATACAGTTCCTGACCTTCGGATATGTTTATATCGCCTTTCAACATAAGTGTTTTAGATGTATTCTCCAGGAAAGTAACCTGTCCCGTCGTTGCATCTACACGTACATCTCCCGCAAGCATATCGTTCTTGGACTCAAAAGTAACGGAGGTAAGAGAAGCAAAATCTTCATTAGCCGGAACTATCAGTTTCAATCCTCCACAGGCTGCATTCATTTTCATATTATTCAAACCATCATTATCCGTTAGGCAATAAAGCGGACAAGCGGACTGGTCTATCGCACCTTGTGTATAAGTCTGAACCGTCGGTAAAGAATAATCCAGATTATTACCCGAAAGTTGGGCATTAGCAGGATAATAAATCAGATATTGATTGGCAACAGGAACATCGTACATACTAACGCATGCATTCGACAATACAGAGTATTCCGTTCCATTGATGCCTATTTTTTCTCCGGTCTGGATTTCTACCTTCAATTCATCTTCCTGATTAAGGGTTAAAGTAAACGAATTGGGCTGTTCATAAATTAATTGTTCGGTATCGTCACAACTAACCATAATTACCACTAATGCAGCAACGAGATATTTTATCAGTGTTTTCATACTGTTCCTTCTCCTTATGTTTAAGAGTTAATTATTAAGTTTAGCATCAAGTGTAAAGATATAGTTTTCGATATTCGTATAACCGTTGTTTGCTATCTTTGCAGCATCAGAGGGGTCATTCTTATCCAAGCCATATTTGTCTTCAAATTCATCAGGCATACCGTCATTGTCGCTATCCAAAGGTTTCTCCCCGTTTTGAATAGTACCTACACCTCCCAATGAAAACTGCTGTACATCTTGTTCATTCTGAATAATCGTTCCCTTTTTACCCAGTGAAGTCAGCTCATCAATCAGATATTGGTCCACTTCGTCACGAACCGGAAGACTGGCACCTACATTCTTTACAATCCAGTTATAGGCTTCTGTTGCAGATGTTTGCTGGCTAATAGCAGGATGTTTATCCGAAGGCGCACTCAGGAAAGTAGGTTCCCCTTTGCAATATTCGGCCCAGTTGGCTCGCGTCAGTTCAAAACCATTGAGCGAACCATCCTTATCATTATCATAATAATTTCCTTTATAATAAGCTCTAAAGTCGGCATTACCTCCCAGAAACGGCGGAGTAGGACTCATCGGAACTTTTTCCACCTTAATAGAGTTATCTTCTTGTCTTACATTCTGCCAGTTGTCCACAGGCCCTACAATGAAGTAGTTATCCTCAATAGTTGTTTCCGACTGACCGGACGAATCACCGCCCATATTATAAGCGGCACCACTTCCCCAGTTATAAACCACATTGTTTACAAACTGATTCAGACCTTTCACTTTCGGATTACGTGTTTTATTATCAGTATAAAGATTACGGAAAAGGGTAATGCCTGATTCTGTATCTGTTTGAATCAAACCACCGCAAGAATGATTTTGTAATCCCTGACCAAGAATTGAATTCTGAATGGTAATATTGCGTGGAAGTGTTCCTTTACTATCCCAGTTGATGGAGAAGTTTTCATCACGTCCCCAAGTAACAGATAAATGATCGAAAATCATATTTTCACCATTTGCTATTCCGGCAGCGTCTTTTCCATCAGGCCCATTCGTTCCCATACGGATACGCAAGTGACGACAAATCAGATTACTGGCTCCAGTAAACGAAACGCGGTTACCATAAAGGACTACACCATCTCCAGGAGCTGTTTGAGCTGCAATAGTCAGATTCTTGGAAAATACAAGTGCCTCTTTCAGGTTGATAATACCTGCAACATCGAATACAATTATCCGGTCGGGTTTACTTACTGCAGCACGCAATGAGCCTTCTTCTCCGTTGTCTTCCAAAGTAGTAACATGGTAAACGTCACCACCACGACCTCCTGTTGCCCCGGCTCCATAACCTTCAGCACCGGGAAAGGCCAAAACTTTACCATAATCAGGGAAAGGACCGTCGCTGCCTTTCTTTATAATAACTTCAATATCATTATCACTGCAACTCATTCCTAATGTTGCAATAAGGAGTAAAACCCCGGCATTCTTAAAGAAATTAAATAGAGTAGTTTTCATTTTTAGGTTGATTTATACAGGTAAACATTTTGTTGTTCGTTAAAAGCAATAAAGATTGCTGCCTCTGTCCGGAAGGACAAAAGCCAATCTTTTAATAGTTGAAATAAATTACGAGAAAGATTGAAAAGATATAGCCTTAAATTCGTAAAGTCGATTACCTGTTGCAGGATAAACACCTCTGCGAATTTAAGGCTATAGACATTAAAAGTATGTCAAAGAGTGGTTATTCACCGCTTTGTAAGTAGCCTGGATGTTGTGTCAGGTTAGGATTGTCAATCATCGGATGTCCGGAAGACTTAGCAGCAAAAGGTAATAATTCACATTTGTTTTTCTCAAAACCATAATACAAGCCGTCACTACCGTCTGCAGCCTCAATCCAGTTCGGATAAGTACCACCATTTTCCGCAGAACCGGTCGGTTTCGTATAGATAATATTACCTATCTGCAAAGCATTATAACCATTGGTAAATCCTACTGCCTTACGTGCGTTACCATTATAAGTACTTGTATAGGCTTCGAACATATTGACGGGATACCATTTATCTTCATCGGCCATAGTTATACCGTGTGCTTTCACAATGTCTGCCAATGTTTCCTGGAAAGCATCATACTCAGCAGAATTAGTAGGCACAGCTTTAACCAAAGCTATTTCATTAGCATCTGTCAGATCAATATAATCTAAGGCCAGGAATTTATCACCATAAGCCTGAGCATCTACCTGGAACTTATACAAACGATATACCGGCACATCCGCATACTCATTTCTGCGATCAGAAAGATCTTTCATCGCCTGTTTACAAGTAGCCAACTCATCAGCCAGCCTGTTCATACGAGTTAAATCGCTACGTAATGTAAACTCACCAGCAAATTCCCACTTACGTTCCTGAACAATAGCGTCCTCAAATTCCTGTTGTCCAGTAGGTATTTCCATAGAGCCAATACCGGCACGTTCGCGAACTTCTTTCAAAGCATCTTTAGCGGCTTGAGTCGGTCCATTATTCAAATAGTTCTGAGTTTCAGCATACATAAGCAATACATCTGCATAGCGCATAACAGGAATATTCAAGTTACGTTGTGATGCTCCTGCCGGTTCTACACACCATGAAATACGGAACTTACCCGGCATGATACAAGAGTAAGTAGTACCGACATCTACCCATGTGTCGCCAGCGGCACCTTTATTCAGAAAATAAACACTATAAGATGTACAAGAAACATCACGGCGGGTATCGTTATCATCAAATGACAAATAGTAGGTAGGCAACATGAACTGCATGGCCTTACGCGAACCATACGTACCACCTCTTGAACCCGGATGTGCATATACACCAAAATTAGAGTTAGTGGTAGTACCATATTGGGCAAGTTCCCAAATCATTTCACCACTGGTTGCGGAGAAATTACGTTGACAATAATTATACCATAGGTACTGAAAACCAGTCATATTATTTTGTGCTTTAACCAGAGAGTGTTCGCTACGATTGATAATTGCCTTACATGCATCATCAGCAATCTGATAAAACTCCTTTACCTTAGCATCATCACTACGCCGAGCCATCTGGAGAGTACTCGGATCATTGGTTTCGAAATTCCAACGCAATGAATATCCTCCTGCATAAAGAGCTACGCGAGCCAGCAATGCATAAGCACCTTGTTTAGATAAACGTTCAGGAGTACCATAACCACTTTCACTGTACCAAGGCAAGTATTCTACTGCCTGCTGAAGGTCAGCTACAATTTTATCGTAGATTCCATCCCGAGGTGAACGTTTAGGATAAAAGGTGTTTTCATCCGACGGATCCATCTCTTCCAAGGGTTGAAATATGGAAGGTACATCACCATATATACGGATAAGATTATGATAACAAAACGCACGAATAGCAAGCAATTCACCCATTAAAGCATTGCGTTTGCTCGTTTCCGGCATATTACTCAGTTGACTAATACCGATATTTGTAGATTCGATGATACGATATTGTTCCTTAAAAATAGTAGTGACCGTAGCCGGCATGGTCGGATCATACTTATAGTTACAAATCATATATTTCGAGTTATTTGTAGTACCATCTTCACTGGCATGCATCACTGTTTCTCCCATGCCCAATTGGTAAAACATTTCTGAGTGAATCAAGCCACGATAGCAACCTTGTACAAACATGTCAGCTTTATACTCGTTTTCAAAAACGAAGTCTGAATCTTCTGCCGTTAAATCTGGCATTTCAAGCCAGTCCTGGCAAGAAGATATTCCGAAAGAGAAAGATACTATGGCCAAAGCAATAAATGTCTTTTGTATGCCAGCCAATATGATTGATATTTTTTTCATGATAAATCTTTATTTAGAATGTTAAGTTAAGACCAACAACATAACTTCTTGAACGAGGATAAGTAGAACTATCATAGCCCGGTGTACAAACCACGTTATCATTAGCTGACGATACTTCAGGGTCATAACCCGAATAACCGGTAATAGTAGCCAGATTGTTAGCGGTAAAATAGACGCGTGCATTAGATATCATTATCTTTTGCAACCACTTCTTAGGGAATGTATAGCCCAATGTCAGCTGTGCAATACGCAAATAAGAACCATCCTCTACATAATAAGAAGAAGGATAAGTAATATAACTTGAGTTGGTTGTATTCAAACTCCATTTACGCAGTGATTCATTAGGATTCAACTCTTTAAGACGTGCCAGCGTAGTGGCTTTCTTTCCTGTTGCAGGATCAACCAAACGATAATAATTATTGCCAAATTCAGCCGGAACATTCTGATAGAGAGCATAAGGACTCATACTGTGCTTTGTTGCATTATACACATCATTTCCAATAGAGAATTTCATGAATACACTCAAGTCAAAACCATAGAAAGAGAAAGTATTGTTGAAACCTCCAATGCAATCAGGAGTACCGTTACCTATTTTCACATATTGTCTCGTAAACTGATCGCCAGCTTCATTGTCAGCTGCAAACTTTATATCACCAGGCTGAGGTTGTCCATCAAAAGGTTTCACAACACCATCACGCAAAATGAAAGAACCATCTTCTCCCTGAGTAAAATCATCAGTAGTATAAATGCCGTCATATACGTATCCATACATATCACCCAATGCTTCACCTACCACAGCATAATAGGTTAACGTACCCGAACGGTTACTACCAGCTGCGAACGTCTTATGATCTTCTACTCCTTCTAGAGCCAAAACTTTAGAACTGTTGAAAGCAAGATTCAGGTCAGTAGTCCAACGGAAGTTCTTCGTGTTGATGTTCACCGTATTAAGAGTGATTTCCCATCCACGGTTACGCATTTCACCAACATTCTGATACTGACTTGAGTAACCCGTTGAAGACGGAATAACACAATTCATCAACAAGTCACTGATTTGGTTATTATACCATTCAGCAGTCAAATTCACGCGACTGTTAAACAACGATATATCCAGACCAATATTCGTTGCATGTAAAGTCTCCCATTTCAAATCCTTATTACCCAATGTAGTACCTACAACATAAGCTGAATTATTCTCATTATTACCCATAGGGTAAGTGGTTTGTGAATAGTTAGTGGTATATTTACTACTACCAATAGCATTATTACCAGTCACACCATAACCAACACGAAGCTTTAAACTATTAACTACATTCATCAATTTACTGTTCTTCCAGAAATTTTCTTCTGAAATACGCCATGCACCAGATACGGAAGGGAATACTCCCCACTTGTTTCCTTTGGCAAAATTAGTTGCTCCATCACCGCGAACTGTAGCTGTTAATAAATAACGTTCGTCAAATGTATAATTAAAACGTGCAAAAGCCGAAACAATGCCACTGTTTTTATGGCTCGTTGATTGTTCCTTAACTGTTGCATCAGTAATATTATCCAGTCCATGATTTGGATAAGGGAACTTGATAAGTGTCATCTTATCACTCTCACTTTCTGAATAAGTAACTTCATGACCCATAAGAACATTTACCTTGTGTTTCTTGGCAAAAGTCTGGCTATAATTCAAGGTATTGGTTACTTGCCATTTATATGACTCTGAATTACTGATACTACCGTTTATACCAGTATTACTGGGATCCATTATATAGGAAGTAGAATTCTCATCGGCAAAAGAAGTAGATTTACTATGCGACCATGTATAACTACCTGCTGTTCTCCAAGTAAAATGTTTCAAGAAGTCAAATTCCAGACCTGCATTTACCGTATATAATTTGGAACGTTTATTCGAAGTAGAAGCATCATTCTGTACAATCGGATTGGCAGTATCAAAAGAAGCATCAAGTCCCGAGAAGTCCGGATAAGTCTGCGTATAGAGCAAATCATCATGGGTAAACATGCTTCCTCCATTAATAGGCTGAAGAAGCACATTCTTCATTCCGGAATAAGCGCCACCACCATCTGTCGAATTGCCTGAAAACATTGTGTTAAGATCAAAACGAACCCCTTTATAAAGTTCCGTATTAACCTTCGCACGGATTGAATTCTTCTTTATACCATGATTAGCAAGCAAACCTTCCTGATCACTATAATTATAACTCAACATCACCTGGGTCTTTTCAGTTCCAGTAGAAACATTGACATTATGATTTTGTGTCAGGGCTGAACCTCCAAATACTTCATCTTGCCAGTCGATGCCATAAGCATCTCCATATTGGCTATTGATACGTCCATAAACTCCTGAATAAAAATCACTGGCATCAATGCCTTTTCCATTATCAAATACATTACTCCACACTGCTGTTTTACCTTGCAGTTCTGCCATCTCATATTGATACTTTACAAAATCCTCAGCATTAGACATCATATCCAGTTTTTTGGAAAGTTTGTCAAAAGAGAAGTAAGTATTATAAGTTATCTGTGTCTTTCCTTTCTTACCGGACTTTGTCGTAATTAACACGATACCGTTAGAACCACGTGAACCATAGATAGCAGTGGCCGATGCATCTTTCAAAATATCAATGCTTTCAATATCATTCACATCAATATTGGTCAAAGCATCACTCATTTCAAAACCATCTACAATATAAAGAGGTTCCGTGCTCTGAGTAATAGAAGTACCACCACGGACAGTGATATTAATACCAGCACCAGGTGCACCACTTTTTGTGACGATGTTCACACCTGCCGCCTTACCCTGCAAAGCCTGAGCAGCTGTTATTGCCGGAACAGCTGCTAACTCACTGCTTGAAACAGAAGAGGTAGACCCCGTCAAATCTTTGCGCTTCACCTTTGCATAACCAATAGCAACAACTTCTTCCAACATCACACTGGATTCTTTCAATGTAATGTCAAAATGCGTTTTGTTACCGATTATCACCGTATGGTTGTCATAACCGATAAAAGAGACTATCAACTCCTTGGCAGAAGCTGGCACAGAGAGTTTAAAGTTACCATCCATATCAGTAATTGTACCGACAGAACTATTACCTTTCACCGTAACAGAAGCACCGATTACCACGTCAATTGCATCCCTGACGGTACCGGTAATCGTTTTGTTCTGAGCTAAAATGCTTAGAGGACAGCTTATTAATATGAGCATTAATAAGCACAGATTTTTGTGTAAGATTCTCATAGATTATTAATATAATTGATTAATAAATAAATTCAAGCCTAACAAATTACACCATGACCGTTATCGGACACAGAACTTGTGTCAGCAAAAATAGAAACTCTTACGTCTATATAAAATGCGAATTTTGACCGAAACACTTTTGCTTTTGATTTTATTCATGAAAAGAAAAGCACTTCAGAAGCTAAATCAACAGATTCACAAAGGATTAATAATGATTTTGATCTAAGACTAAACGTTTTGATTTTACAATAAGTCCTCTTCTTCTACATTGGTTTCACGCCCAAAAGATCTATATTCCAAGGGGGTAAATCCAGTACGTTTTTTGAAAAGAGAGAAGAAATGCTCAGTGGATTTATAATCGAGCATAAAAGATATTTCCTTGACAGACTGGGATGTACCTACTAACAACTGCTTTGCTTTACGGAGTTTCAATTCCTGAAAATATTTGGCAGGTGCATATCCCGTATAATCCTTAAAAACCTTGCGAAACCAGGAATAGCTAATATTCAGTTTCATAGCCAATTCTTCCGGATCAATATCTTTGAACACATTTTCATTCATAATGATTTTCGCTTGTTCAATCTTTTGATCAACATCACCGACCTCAAAAATCTTATTCTTAGAAATGGAAAGGATCATTCCTATCATATGCAACACAATACCAGAAAGATATTGCTGAGAAGAAATCTTATCAGCTTCAGCAATTTCCAATGCACGCGAGAAAAGAGTAACTAATTCCTCATTCAATCCTACCTCTAATACTTGATTATCTTTAGAAAGGAAACCACCTTTCAACATATCATCTATGACCGGTCCTTCAAAACCAATGTAGTATTCATTCCATCCTGTCTGCTGGTATGGGTGGTATGTGTGCCACTGTCCGGGAAACAGCACCATGAGCCTTCCCTTACAAACTTGCTTCTCAGGAGTGGTCTCAGAGGTAAATAATCCTCGACCTTTAGTTATGTAAACCAGCTGATACTCACGTAAAACACGTCCTTTTTGAGCATTGAAGAAGTAACCAGAAGGATGATCCTTCAAGGGATAGGGAGAATTCGGCTGGATAGACTGAAAGCCTACAGTATTTACCCACAGACCGAATTTCTGGTCCATGTCATTTACAATCAAGTACTTAAATTCAACCCCTAAATCATTATAGTTCTTAGTCATAATACGTGTTTTTACAGGATAGGATAGGTAAGGGCAAAAATAGAAATTATTTGCGAATAAAAAAATGTCCGCTCCGGGTTAATTCTAAAAATATACCGGAGCGGACTAATAAATACGAATAAAGAGAAAGAGTCTATTTCTTTACGACAATCTTATCATATTGTTGTTCGGCCTTGATTTCTGTATACTTAGGTGCATCTATCATCTCGATAAGTGCACGGAGTACAGGGCCTTCACCCATAGGATCGTTCTCCTGGGTAGGACGGTTGTAATAGTATGCCACAGAAGGCATAATGCCGGTTCCTACACAAATAGAAGTTACATCACCATCATCTGAGATTTTTTTCATCATACCCTTCAAACCTTGTTCAGCCACATAGATAAAGTCCGGATGCAACCACCCCTCCTTCACACCACGGGCAATACCGAACACGAACATAGCGGTACCAGTGATTTCTTCATAAGAATCTTCCTTATCCAGCAATTGATGCCAAAGTCCGTTCTTACCTTGATAGCGTGCTACACCACTGGCTTGCTGACGGAAATTTTCAATAACCGCTTCACGCATCGGATGATCTTTCGGCATCATACTAAGCAAATCAGCTTGTGCCATAAACACCCAGCCGTTGGCACGGCTCCAGTGAGCTACTCCATGTTCCTTGTTGTCTGTATGATAACAGTGATAATAAATCTGCTTTTCAGAACACCAGAGATAGCGATTATAATTCAATACCTGATTAGCGGCATCATTGAAATACTTCTCATCACCGGTCAACTTACCCATACGTGCCAAAAAAGAAATTGCCATAAACGCATCGTCCGCCCAGATAGTATTAACGTGTGGCCAGATGCGGGCAATGGTACCATCAACCAGACGAGGTTCACCATAATTCAGATGTTCGGCAGTCTCATTAATGTAACCCAGAAATGAATCATTAGGATACTTCAACTGCAACTCTATCAAACTGGCTCCCATCGGTCCATTATCGTCCAGACGTTTGCCACGGAAGATCATGTGCCAACTCAATTTGCGGACAGCATTCCAACCATCCCGCTTAAAAGCTTCATCATATTGTTTACGGAAGAAATCAAGGTTACCCTCGTTGAATACGAAGTTCATATTCTTCAAGACATATTTCTCATACTTCTTATCACCGAGCTTATCACCCAGTTCCATCAAAGCCATATTTGTTACCCCATTGGTATAGTGCCAGTTATTATACTTGCAAGCAACCTTTACATCCATATCAAGAGGTAACTTCTTGACGGACTTATATATCTCACCAGTCTTCGTATTCTTGAACTCGTATGTAGTGCTGGCAAGAATGCGGTCTGCAATCTTTACGGCAGCTTCTCTTGCCGTCATCTTGGTTTGGGCGGTAAGGGTTGCCACTGCCAACAGCAGGGCGAGGGAAAAGAATGTTCGTTTCATGATATTTGTTTAAGTACTTGGTTATCACTTAGGAAGATTAAATGCGCGAGTCATTTCCTGCATTTGCTCCTGACTCATGCCATCAGGCTCAAAGCCCATGTTTTTGGCAGCAATATAAATCAAGGCAGATTTATTCAATACATCTACCTGATCGAAAGCAGACATAACATCCACATCTACAGCAAAAACACCATGTTTTTCCCACATAGCCACGTCATAATCTTCAAGTTGTTCAATAGTTGCTTCCGCCAGTTTCACGGAACTTGGCAGTTCGTAAGGAATGATGCCTAAACCACGCGGACAGAAAGCCTTCGTTTCAGGAATCATACTCCAAAGTAAATTGGTAGCCACATCTTTCTCCAGGAATTTCTTGCAATGCGTCATAGCAATCAGTTCGATAGGATGGGTATGCAATGAAGCTTTATAGGGAGATCCTTTCTCAATCAAGCGATTGTGCACACTAAGATGGGCAGGAAGTTCGGAAGTAGGCATCACCGGATGATCGGCAATGATGACATAGCTGGCACAGTCATCCAGAATACGAATCACAGAACCGTGCTCCATCGGCCAACGGGCCAGATCGCGCATCCGTTTATTGGTGCCCTTGCAATAGAAATAGCAATCTTTCAGATACGGAAGAGTAGCACCGATTTGTTTCACTTCGCTGATGGCAGGCAATGCTTTTATTTCATCGTCTACAAATTCAGTAATATTCAGGGTGATATTACCGCCATTACGTTCGGCCCACCCTTTTTGCCAGAGATATCCGGCAACCTCTGCCACTTGATTGACTGCATAAGTCAATGCCGGACGGTTTTCGAGAATTGATTTCATTATAATAAATTAAGTTACGGGTTACGAACTACAAGCTACGAGTTGCTGCGCTATCATACCGAAAGGCACTTGTAACTCGTAACTCGTAGCTATATATACTATTACACTTGTGCCATTGCCACCACAATAATAGAAGATATCAGAACTACCAACCCCAGAATAAGAACCGCAATCGTAGTATTGCTGACACCTTTCCATTCCTTCAACAGAATTCCCCAGACATTGCTGAACGTTACGTTCAATGACATCAGGATACTCCAGGAGAAAGCAAGCAGTACAGGACTGTCTGTCAGGAAGCTCTTACCCATTTCAAGGCCGAAGAACTGAGAATACCACAACACGCCTGCAAGCGCACAGAACAACAGATTATTCGTCAGTACCGAACCTTTCACAGAAAGATATTCCTTACCCGTCTTATTCTTGATATTCTGCCAAATACAGTAAGCGGCATTCGTACAGAAACCTCCAAGAGTTACCAGGAAAATTACAGGTAATCCGGCATAGAGCGCTTCTACTCCACCAGCCAAAGCAGCCTCTTTTATCGGTGTTCCCGCATCCAGACCGAGAGCGAAACAAGCGCTCATCACACCTGCCAACAGAGCCACAAGCAGCCCCTTTGTCAGAGCAAAATCCTTAACGGCAGCGCGTTTCTCCTCTTCCGTCATATTCTTGGAACGAAGACTACCGGCATATCCGATAATAGCAATACCTGCCAACGTGATACATACGCCGATGAGCAACATCAGTCCTTCACCATGAAGCAAGTCTTTTCCGGCAAACAAAGCCGGGAAAAGTGTTCCGAAACCGGCGCACGTACCGAGGGCAATACTCTGTCCGAGTGCTACACCCAGATAGCGCATACTCAAACCGAATGTCAGTCCACCCACGCCCCACAGAACGCCGTAAACCATTGCAGGCAAAGCGCCTCCGGCCCCCCAAAGTTCAATCAGCGAACTTCCCGCCGGAATGGCAAGCAACGCACCTAACAATGGGAAAACAAGCCATGCAAAGATTCCCTGTACAAGCCAGAAACTCTCCCACGACTAGTTTTTCACCTTGTTAATGGGTACATACGAACTACTCTGTCCGAAGCTCCCGATAGCTATAATCAACAATCCTATCAGTGTATTCATGATAATAACGTTTAGTGATAAATGATGAGTGTTTAACACAAAGAACCGTACAAAGATACAGCTTTCTCCGCTAAACACTCGTCACTAACCATTAATCCCTCAATTACGTTTCGACGTAACGTCTGCTTCGTATTTCTGTATCTCAGTAATGAATTCCTCACCTACAGGTACACCGTTCTTCAGACAGAACATATCCCAAACAGCATTCCAAGGCAGAGATTTTCCTTCTTCGAGCAGAGCAAGGCGTTCAAACAGCTGATCGTTCGCCTCGTATTTACGCAATGTATCCAGCGGTTCCAACAGAGCTTGCAACACACACTTCTGTGTAGCACGGCTACCTACTACATACGCACCGATACGATTGATAGAAGCATCAAAATAGTCCAAACCGATATGCACGCGATCTAACGCATTACAACGTACGATTTCTTTGCAAAGATCCATCGTCTCATCATTCATTATCGTTACATGGTCAGAATCCCAACGTACCGGACGGCTTACGTGGAGCATCAGCTCAG
>OHPT01000661.1_pt1 | contig 14035 bp, 6 predicted proteins | sample 1577831 | NCBI WGS metagenome assembly OHPT01 (sample SAMEA3879530, study PRJEB24766) | human gut metagenome | biome: human-associated habitat; feature: feces | place: USA | collected 1985/1987 | reverse complement strand
ATCTACTGGCGCGACCGGATTGGCGACTGGGGCTACAGCGCAGGCTTCAACCTCACTACCATCAAAAACAAGGTATTGAGCCTTGTACAGGAGGGTTACTCGATTATCGCAGGCGACAAGAGCCAGAGTTACACAATGGCAGGCTATCCTATCGGTTACTTCTACGGTTACAAGGTAGAGGGTGTGTACCAGACGGACGAAGAAATAGCCCGGTCGCCCAAGAATACCCTGGCCACCGTGACTCCGGGCGACCTGAAATTCAAGGACGTGAACGGTGACGGTGAAATCACCACTGCCGACCGTACCCTGATAGGCGACCCTACCCCGAATGTCACTTACGGCATCGCCCTCGGCGTAAGCTATAAGAACTGGGAGCTCGGCATCGACATGATGGGACAAGGCGGTAACCAGATATTCCGTACCTGGGACAACTACAACTGGAGCCAGTTCAACTTTATGGAGCAACGCATGGACCGCTGGCACGGTGAAGGGACCAGCAACACCCAGCCGCTGCTGAACACCAAGCATACCATCAACAATCTGAACTCCGAGTATTACATAGAGGACGGCTCGTTCTTCCGCATCCGTAACGTGTCGCTGGCATACAACTTCGACAAGGCGCTGATTTCGAAGATAGGCATGCAGGCGCTGAAGCTCTACGTGAACATACAGAACCTGAAGACGTGGAAGCACAACACCGGATATACCCCGGAACTGGGCGGAAGTGCCATCGCCTTCGGGGTGGACGACGGCAGTTATCCGATGCCGGCGATTTATACGTTCGGATTTAATCTGACGTTCTAAAAGCCTCTCCCCTAAAAAAGAGTAACTTCAAACCTCCCCCGACTCCTTCAAAGGGAACGGGGAATGAAAAATATAAATTTATGAAACTGATAAAATACATATTTACATTGCTGGTGGGTGCAACAGCCCTCTCACTGACATCCTGCAACGACTTCCTGGACCGCGATCCGCTGGGGCAGTTCACGGAAGATGACTCTCCCAACGCCCTTGTAGGCGGGAAGATATTCAACGTCTACTACCTGATGCGCTCGTACGACATCACTGCCGGTATTCCTGCTTTTATGGTGCACATGGTGCGCAGCGAGGACTCCGAGAAAGGCAGTGACGCCGGCGACGGCAGCAACGAGGCCGCCATGTGGGACGACTTCGAATACACTGCCTCCAACGGGCCGCTCAGCGCCTATTGGGGACAGAACTACAAAATCATCTACCAGTGCAACGAAATCCTGGACGACATTGAGAAGAGCGGACACAAGGACGACACCGAAGCCATCCGCAACCGCGGCGAAGCGCTCTTCTTCCGTGCCTGGTGCTACTTCAACCTGGTACGCGCCTTTGGCGAAGTGCCGCTGGTCACCATCAAGGTAGTGGAAGCCTCCGATGCCAACGTGCCCAAGACCACGGCGGAAAAGATATACGAACAGATTGACAAAGACCTGACCGAAGCCGAAGAATGCCGGCCCCTGCGGTGGGACAGCGACTATACGGGACGGCTGACCTGGGGCGCCGCACGCTCCCTGCACGCACGCACCTATATGATGCGGAACGATTGGGACAATATGTACACAGCCTCCACCGAAGTGATAAAGTCGGGCATCTACAACCTGAATACACCGGTCGACAAAGTCTTCACCGTAGAAGGGGAAAACTGCGGCGAGAGCATCTTCGAACTGCAATGCGAAGCCACCGATGCCATGAAAGAGGATGCCAGCATCGGCAGCCAGTTCTGCCAGGTGCAAGGGGTGCGCGGAGCCGGCGAGTGGGACCTGGGATGGGGCTGGCACATGGCCACCAAACTGATGGGAGAAGCCTTTGAGCCGGGCGACCCGCGCCGGAACGCCACATTGCTCTACTTCCGCCGCAGCACGGACGAGCCCATCACACCGGAGAATACCAATACACCTTATGGCGAATCTCCCGTTTCTACCGCCATGGGCGCTTACTTCAACAAGAAAGCATACACCGACCCAGCCTTGCGCCGCAAGTATACCCGCATGGGCTTCTGGGTAAATATCCGCCTGATCCGTTACCCGGACGTGCTGTTGATGGCTGCCGAGTCTGCCAACGAAAAAGGTTTGATGGGCGAAGCAAGCGGTTATCTGGAACAAGTACGCGCACATGCCCGCGGCACACTGACCAATGTACTTCCTAAAGTAGAGTCTCTGGATCAGAGTGTATTGCGTGAAGCTATCCGTCACGAACGCCGCGTAGAGTTGGGATTAGAACCCGACCGTTTCTATGACCTCGTACGTTGGGGTATCGCACAAGAAGTGCTTCAGGCTGCCGGAAAGAACTATCAGCCTAAAAACGCACTGCTGCCATTGCCGCAAACAGAGATAGATAAATCAAACGGTGTATTGATACAAAACCCCGATTATTAATCAATTAGGAATTAAATAGGGGATATCAGAAAGATGCCGGCAGGTGACTAAAAGTTTCTCGGTGTGAAACCATTGGTTTCATGCCTTGAAACTCTCAGTTTCACACCGAGAAACCGGCAGTTTCATCGCTTGAAACTGGTAGTTCCAACTGGAGAAACAAACAAACGCAAAGTATCTCCTTACCGGACTCTAACTTATATAAATAAAAAGATATGAAGAAAATACTCAAAAGAACAAGCCTGTTGCTGATCAGCGCTTTAATGAGCATAGCGGCGGCACAGGCTCAAAAGTCACCGCAAGACATGGATCGCTTTATCGACGCACTGATGAAGAAGATGACCGTGGAAGAGAAAATCGGACAATTGAACCTACCCGTCACGGGAGACATCACCACGGGACAGGCCAAAAGTAGCGACGTGGCACAAAAGATTGAAAAAGGATTGGTGGGCGGACTCTTCAACCTAAAAGGTGTAGACCGTATTCTTGAAGTGCAAAAGCTGGCAGTAGAGAAATCACGCCTCGGCATTCCCCTGCTGTTCGGCATGGATGTGATACATGGCTACGAAACCATCTTCCCCATCCCATTGGGATTGTCCTGCACCTGGGATATGGCGGCTATCGAGAAATCCGCCCGTATTGCAGCCATCGAAGCAAGTGCCGACGGCATTTCCTGGACATTCAGTCCGATGGTAGACATCAGCCGCGACCCACGTTGGGGACGTGTCAGCGAAGGCTCGGGAGAAGATCCGTTCCTGGGTGGAGCTATCGCACAGGCAATGGTATACGGATACCAGGGTGCCAATCTGCAAGACCAATTGCACCGCAACGATGAAATCATGGCTTGCGTAAAGCACTTTGCATTGTATGGAGCCGGAGAAGCCGGACGCGACTATAATACAGTAGATATGAGCCGCAACCGGATGTTCAATGAATTCATGTACCCGTATGAGGCTGCCGTAGAGGCCGGAGTGGGTAGTGTGATGGCGTCATTCAATGAAATAGACGGTATTCCCGCCACCGGAAACAAATGGCTGCTGAGTGATTTGCTGCGTGGTCAGTGGGGCTTCGAAGGGTTTGTGGTAACAGACTTCACAGGCATTTCAGAGATGATAGAGCATGGTGTCGGCGACTTGCAAACCGTCAGTGCACTCGCTCTTAATGCAGGGGTGGACATGGATATGGTAAGTGAGGGCTTCGTCGGTACACTGATGAAATCCATTAAAGAAGGAAAAGTAAGAATGGGCACGTTGAATACAGCCTGCCGCCGGATATTGGAAGCGAAATACAAGCTGGGACTGTTCGACAATCCTTATAAATACTGTGACGTGAACCGTCCGAAGCGGGATATCTTCACAAAAGAGCATCGTGACGCCGCCCGCAAGATTGCCGGCGAAAGTTTTGTTCTTCTGAAGAATGCCCCCGCCACCGCACAGTCACTCGCAGCTCATAGCTCGTCACCCGTAACTGCTTCCCCCGTGCTTCCGTTGAAGAAACAAGGTACAGTTGCCGTCATCGGCCCTCTCGGAAATACCCGCAGCAACATGCCGGGCACCTGGAGCGTAGCCGCACGCCTCAACGATTACCCTTCTTTATACGAAGGCTTGAAAGAAATGATGGCAGGCAAGGTTAACATCACCTATGCCAAAGGTAGTAACCTCATCGGCGATGCAGCTTACGAAGAACGTGCCACCATGTTCGGTCGTTCATTGAACCGCGATAATCGCACGGACCAGGAGTTACTGGACGAAGCACTGAAAGTTGCAGCCGGCGCCGATGTTATCGTAGCTGCCCTGGGAGAATCTTCTGAAATGAGCGGTGAAAGTTCAAGCCGCACCGAACTCGGCTTGCCCGATGTACAACATACCTTGTTGGAAGCCTTACTGAAAACGGGTAAACCCGTAGTACTAACCCTCTTTACCGGTCGGCCGTTGACGCTGAACTGGGAACAGGAGCATGTACCTGCCATCTTGAATGTATGGTTCGGAGGCAGTGAAGCGGCTTATGCCATTGGCGATGTTCTGTTCGGTGACGTCAATCCGAGTGGAAAACTAACCATGACTTTCCCGAAGAATGTAGGCCAGATACCTTTGTTCTACAATCATAAGAATACCGGTCGGCCACTGGCGGCAGGCAAATGGTTCGAAAAGTTCCGTTCAAACTATCTGGATGTGGATAACGAACCGCTGTATCCCTTCGGTTATGGATTGTCGTATACCACTTTCCAGTACAGTGACATTGCATTGAGCACACCGACATTGGGAAAAGATGGTTCCGTTACAGCCGTAGTCACCGTCACCAATACTGGTAAACATGACGGTGCGGAAGTAGTTCAACTCTATATCCGCGACCTCGTAGGAAGCATCACCCGCCCTGTACGCGAGTTGAAAGGTTTCAATAAAATCTTCCTTCGCGCCGGAGAAAGCAAAACGGTATCATTCACTATCACGCGTGATCTGCTTCGCTTCTATGATTACGACCTGAACTACATAGCCGAACCGGGTGACTTTGACATCATGATCGGTGGAAACAGCCAAGCTGTGAAGACGGCGAAGTTGACACTTAAATAAAGTGATTAGGGTTTAGTGATAAGTGACTAGTGGGCTACGCTATTATTCCGCATGGCACTAATCACTTATCACTAAACCCTAATCACTAAACTTTAACCCCTTATTAATTATGAAACAATTAACAACCTATCTTCCCCTCCTCTTTTTGCTTCTCCTCGGAGCCTGCAAGAATGCCAAGACCGGAAGTGCCGCCCAACTTTCCGATGATGCCCTCATGGACACCGTTCAACGGCGAACCTTCAATTACTTCTGGGAAGGCGCGGAGCCTAACAGCGGTCTTGCCCCCGAGCGTATCCACATGGATGGTATCTACCCCGAAAAAGACCAGAACGTCATTACTTCCGGCGGTAGCGGCTTTGGCATTATGGCGATACTTTCAGGTATCGACCGCAACTACATCACTCGTGAAGAAGGTCTGGCACGTATGGAAAAGATAGTCTCTTTCCTTGAAAAAGCCGACCGCTTCCACGGTGCCTATCCTCACTGGTGGTATGGAGACACCGGCAAGGTAAAGCCTTTCGGACAGAAAGACAACGGTGGCGACCTCGTAGAAACAGCTTTCCTTATACAAGGACTGCTTGCCGTACACCAATATTACGTCAACGGTTCTCCCCAAGAACAGGCACTTGCCAAACGCATCGATACCCTTTGGCGTGATGTCGACTGGAATTTCTATCGCCAGGGCAACCAGAATGTACTCTACTGGCATTGGAGTCCCGAATACGGTTGGGCAATGGACTTCCCCGTACATGGTTACAACGAATGTCTCATCATGTACCTGCTTGCCGCTGCCTCACCCACGCACGGCGTTCCCGCCTCCGTCTATCATGAGGGATGGGCACAGAACGGCGCCATCGTCGAACCCCATAAAGTAGAAGATATCGAACTTCATTTGCGCTATCAGGGTTGTGAAGCTGGTCCCCTCTTCTGGGCACATTATTCCTTCCTCGGATTAGATCCGACGCATCTAAAAGATGAATACTGCGCCAGCTATTTCGATGAAATGCGTAATCTGACCCTCGTGAACCGTGCTTATTGCATCCGAAATCCGAAGCACTACAAAGGTTTCGGCCCGGACTGTTGGGGACTGACTGCCAGCTACTCCGTCAACGGATACGCCGCCCACATGCCGAACGAGCGGGATGACCAGGGAGTCATCTCTCCTACAGCCGCTCTTTCGTCCATTGTCTATACCCCGGACTATTCGCTCGCTGTGATGCGCCATCTCTACGACATGGGCGATAAGCTATTCGGTCCTTATGGTTTCTACGATGCTTTCTCCGAAACAGAGAACTGGTATCCCAAACGATATCTTGCTATCGATCAGGGACCTATTGCCGTCATGATAGAGAACTATCGTACTGGCCTGTTATGGAAACTATTTATGAGCCATCCGGATGTGCAAAACGGATTGCAGAAACTGGGATTCTCAACAGATAAATAAATAAGAAAAGTCTATACGGCAAAAGTTTTTTCACCACAGATTACACGGATTCTCACAGATTATCAGTTTTGAATAATTATCTATTCACTTTTCACCTGCGTTAATCCGTGTAATCTGTGGTGACTTCCGACAACCCTACTTTTATTATCCCACAAGATCGCTCACACCGTCCTTATCCTTTATCTATCTCATAAACAATGCATTAAATTGATTTGAGTAGTAAATGAGTAGTCCCCGATTTGTTAAAAATCAGGGATATGTATTGGTGGTGAATATCTTTTTTGTAGTTCGCACATCGAAATTTCTACATTTGCGATGAAGTTTAATTCGAGCACTGCGCAGAGCTAAGAAGAAAACAAAAAGAGTTATCCACCTAAAAAAATTTAATGCGATGAAGAGTAAAACACATCTTCTGAAAAAAGCCTTATGGCTAAAGAATCTATTCTTGACGGCGTGCCTCATATTGGTAGCAATGCCCGTACTCTCCCAGACAAGAACAGTAACAGGTACCGTAACCGACACATCGGGTGACGCACTGATTGGTGTATCCATCCTCGTGCAAGGTACCAGCAACGGTGTAGTTACCGATTTAGATGGTAAATATACATTAACGAACGTTCCGGAAAACGGAACACTCACTTTTAGTTATATAGGTATGTTACCGCAAGATATAAAAGTGAACGGACGTTCGGCTATCAATGTGACATTGAAAGAGGATTCACAGCAGTTGGAAGAAATTATCGTAATCGGTTATGGTGCTGCAAAGGCCAAAGACCTGACGGCTCCCATTACCGTAGTTAAAGGTGAGGCCCTGACTGCCGTACCTTCTACCACCCCTATGGCAGCCCTCCAAGGAAAAGTTCCCGGTGTCAATATCGTAAATAATGGTGCTCCGGGTGAAGGTCCTACCGTACAGATCCGTGGTATCGGTTCATTCTCCAACAGTAAGCCGTTGTTCGTTGTAGATGGTATGTTCTACGACAACATCAACTTCCTGAACAACGCGGATATTCAGGAAATGTCTATCCTGAAAGATGCTTCGGCTGCCGCTATCTATGGTGTACGCGCTGCAAACGGTGTAGTTCTCATCACCACCAAAAAAGGTTCGCGTAACCAGAAAGCAAAGATCACTTATGACGGTTATGTAGGTATCCAGAAAGCATCCAATGTGCTCGAACTCTGTAATGCACACGAATATGCAACTATGCTTCTCGAAGGTAACTTCGACTCCTATAAGACTCACTTCACACAATCCATCGACAAATACGGCGGTAGTTATGATGACCCCGACTTCCATAATTGGACTTTTGGAGCAGACAACGACTGGTACGACCAGCTTCTGCGCACTGCCGCTATCACAAACCACAGTTTAAACATTAACGGTGGTTCCGAAAAAGCGGTGTATGCTGTCGGCGTAAGCTATTTGTATCAAGATGGTATTATGGATGTTGATAACAACTACAAACGTATGAACTTCCGTGGTTCTGTCGATTATGATGCTACGAACTGGCTGAAAGTCGGTTTCAACGGTGTGTTTAGTAACTCCACACAACAAGTGCCTAACAATCAGGCATGGCAGAAAGCGTTCAACTGTCCTCCCATCGTAGCTCTTTATGATGACAAGTACAATGAAAAGTCTTTTCCTGACAAATTTGGTTCTCCGGATGCAATCGGTTATACATCAAACTTCTATAATCCTGTCGCAACTGCCAAGTATTTCGATTCAAGCAAAGAAAACTATCAGGTATTAAGCAACTTCTACGCTCAGATTGATTTTATTCCCAGCAAATTGAATTTCAAGACGAACTATTCCTATAGTTTCCTCTCTACCCAAGGTCGTGAGTTTACTCCGAAATACTACGTAAGCAGCTGGCAACAATCAGCCACCACTCAGCTTACAAAGAACGAAAACAAGTATTACAACTATATCTGGGATAATACCCTGACTTATAATGACCAATGGGGCAAACACAGATTCGGCGCCATGGCAGGTTACTCCATGCGTCAGGAACAATGGCGTATGTTCGAAGGTAAAGCAAGCAACGTTCCCGATGGAGCTGACGAATACTGGTACATCAAGAACGGTGACGCAGCAGGTGCTACCGTAAAAGACGACGGCTACTGCTACAGAGGTGTTTCTTACTTCGCCCGTCTGAACTACAACTATGATGACAAATATCTGTTGATGTTCACAATGCGTGCCGATGGTTCCAGCAAATATCAGGAACATTGGGGTTACTTCCCTTCAGTAGGTGCAGCCTGGGTTCTGTCCGAAGAATCATTCTTGAAAGATCAGAAATGGATTGACTTCCTGAAACTACGTGCAAGCTGGGGTAAGCTGGGTAACGACCAAGTAGCAGCAAGCGACGGTTTCGCTTCTATCGCGACTGGTAACGCTGCCTCCGGTGTATTTGGTAATTCTACCATTGCAGGTTATCAGAACAGTACATACTTCAGTTGGTTGAAGTGGGAAGTTGTTGAAGAATGGAATGCAGGTATAAACTTTATTACCCTCAACAACCGTCTGAATATCGACGTTGACTATTATCACCGTATGACTAATAACGCTGTGATCGCTCCGCTACTCCCATTCAGCACCACCACCCTTGCCGGAAACTATGGTAAGATTCTCAACTCCGGTATCGATGTAAGTGCCAACTGGAACGATAAAATCGGTAGAGACTTCTCATACAATATCGGTGTAAACATCTCTACTTTGAGAAACCGCGTGAAAGACCTGAACGGTAACAGTATCATCAGAGGCGGTAAGACCGTTAATATTGTAGGTAAGGAAATGAACTCATTCTATGGATTCAAAATGATAGGTGTTTATCAGACAGAGGCAGAAATTGCCGCTGATCCTATTGCAGTGGCCAACGGTTGTGTACCGGGCGACTTAAAGTATGCCGACCTCGATGGAAACAATGTTCTTGACGGAAATGACCGTACTACATTAGGTTCTTATATTCCTAATTTTACTTACGGTATCAACCTCGGCCTTAACTACAAGAACCTCGACTTCCAGCTGACTACCTACGGACAGGCCGGTGCCCAGATGTTCAACCGTAAACGTGCGCTTCGTTATTCTTCACAGAATTATAACTTCGACCGCGCCCAATATGAAAAACGCTGGACAGGCCCGGGTTCCACGAACTCCAATCCGTCGGCTGCCGCCCTGCTGAAACCTTGGAACGTAAGCGACCAGAAGTATAGCTCTTACTTTGTAGAAAGTGCCGACTACTTCCGTATTCAGAATATTACGCTTGGTTATACATTCCGTAACCTCAAGTTTGGTAACTATACCATGCCGGGCTTACGCCTGAGTCTGACTGCCGACCGTCCGTTCACAACTTTCAAGGCCAACGCATTCACTCCTGAATTGTCCGACAGCCAAGGTTGGGATACCGAAGTATATCCTTTGACATCGACTTACACCTTAGGTTTGAAAATTGATTTCTAAGAAATAACCCATTAATAATTTAGAACTAATGAAAACATTAATAAGACCTTTTATATATATAATGTCCGCCTTGATGGTATTATCGTTCGCATCCTGTAATGATTTTCTGGACAAAGAGCCTGAAGGAAAAGTGCCGGAAGAGAAGGTGGATTATACCAATATCAGCAATATGTACCAACCGGTATCAGGCGTGTATGCAAAGATTCGTACCAGTGGTTTGCACTGGGTGATCTGGGAAATTACTACGATTCGCGACCAGGACGTATTTAGCGGCCAGTGGAATGGCAGTGACTATTACAACCTGAGCGAATATAAGTATAATGATTCTTTCTGGGGCTTCAACGAATTGTGGATGCAATATTACAATATTATCAAAACTGCCAATGCAGCTATTGAATCGTTAGACCTGTACGCTGAGAATATCACCAACGATAGCGATATGAAAAACTATAAGGCATATCGTGGTGAAGTGATGTTTATGCGTGCTTATGCCTACTATCGTCTGGTGCAGGCATTTGGTCCGGTTACCATTCTCCGCGACAATAATCAGGTTGATTTGAGCCGCTCCACTGCCAATGCGGTAAACAAATATGCATTGGAAGATTTGCAGTACGGCATTGATAATATGCCGCGTATCCGTCCGAACCAAAATGAACACAAGGGAGCCGTTACAGCGTTCTCTGCCGAGATGCTGGCTGCCAAGTTTCATCTGAACATGGGTAACTATGCAAAGGTAGAAGAACTGACAAACGATATTATTGAGCATGGTAATTTCTCACTCTATCCCGACTTCTACCAATTATGGAAGATTCCCGGAAAGCTCTGTGACGAGTCTATATTCGAATGTCAGATGACTGACTTCGGCAATGGTTCCGGAGATCTGATTGATGGTGACCAATGGTTTGTTTGTCAAGGTCCCAATAACTCCGGCAGTGACATCAGCGGTTGGGGAGACTGCGGTATCCTGAAATCTTTCCGTGACTGGGCATACGCTCGTGGAGAGACAATACGTGCCACCACTTCATTCCTGCTGGCAGGAGAAACGACACCGGACGGTGATTATATCCGGGAGCAAGTAGATCCGAAAAAGACCGACTGCTGGAACGGTAAAGCATACACCCCGCTGAACCAATTAACACCGGGACGTACGAAATACGGTACAAACAATAATGCACGTATTTTCCGCTATGCTGATGTTCTCTTGATGAATGCCGAGGCGAAAATCAAAAATGGCAAGAATGGTGACGCTCCATTCAATGAAGTAAGAAGACGTGCCAAGATGCCGGAACTTACCAATGTAACTTTCCAACAAGTTATCGACGAACGCCGTATGGAGTTGGTGTGCGAATGGGGCGAACGTTATAACGACCTTGTACGCACCGGTCTGGCAAAAACAGAATTGAAAGGCTGGTCTGAAGATAAGGCACTTTTGCCGCTTCCTTTCAACCAGTATACTCAGATTCCTGATTTGCTGAAAGAGCCGAAGGATGAGTAACCTTATGAATTAATTTAGTTTTCGCAAGTTAATGATAACAACATACAGATTGCACCGGATTATCATTAACTTGCGAAACTTAAATAAATGCCCAAACAAAACATATCATGAAGAAAGTTTTCAGAAAAACAAGCTTATTGCTGGCTACTGCCCTGATGGGTGTTACCGGTATGCAGGCACAAAAAGCTCCGCAGGACATGGATCGCTTCATCGACGCACTGATGAAGAAGATGACTGTAGAAGAGAAAATCGGTCAGCTAAACCTGCCCGTTTCCGGTGAAATCGTTACCGGACAAGCACAGAACAGCGATGTAGCCAAAAAGATTGAGCAAGGATGGGTAGGCGGACTTCTCAACCTGAAAGGAGTAGAGAAGATCCGCGATGTACAGAAACTTGCCATAGAGAAATCACGCCTGGGTATCCCCCTGATATTCGGTATGGATGTGGTGCATGGCTACGAAACAATCTTCCCTATTCCATTGGGGCTCTCTTGCTCATGGGATATGGACGCTATCAGAAAGTCCGCCCGCATTGCTGCTACCGAAGCCAGTGCCGATGGCATCTCATGGACATTCAGCCCGATGGTAGATATCTGCCGGGATGCCCGTTGGGGACGTATTGCCGAAGGAAGCGGTGAGGACCCTTATCTGGGTTCACTGTTGGCAAAGGCCTATGTGCACGGTTATCAAGGTGACAGTATGCAGGGAAAAGATGAAATCCTTTCTTGTGTAAAACATTTCGCCCTCTATGGAGCATCAGAAGCCGGTAAGGATTATAATACAGTCGACATGAGCCATCTGCGTATGTATAACGAATATTTTGCTCCTTATCGGGCGGCGGTTGAGGCTGGTGTCGGTAGTGTGATGAGTTCTTTTAATATAGTAGACGGCATACCGGCTACGGCAAATAAATGGCTGTTGACAGACGTGCTTCGTGACGAATGGGGATTTCAGGGACTTTTGGTCACAGACTACAATTCCATTGCTGAAATGTCCATTCATGGTGTGGCTCCTTTGAAGGAAGCCTCTGTCCGTGCTTTGCAGGCGGGGACGGATATGGACATGGTTTCCTGCGGCTTTCTCAATACGTTGGAAGAATCGCTGAAAGAGGGGAAAGTCACCGAAGCACAGATTGATGCAGCTTGCCGTCGTGTGCTGGAGGCTAAGTATAAACTGGGCTTGTTTGCCGATCCATATAAATATTGCGATACGTTACGTGCGGAAAAAGAACTTTATACACCTGAGCACCGTGCAGTTGCACGCGAGGTTGCGGCAGAGACGTTTGTTCTACTGAAAAATGAGAATCACCTGCTTCCGTTGGAGGAAAAAGGGAAAATTGCATTAATAGGTCCGATGGCAGATGCACGCAATAATATGTGCGGAATGTGGAGCATGACCTGTACTCCGTCCAGACATGGTACATTACTCGAAGGAATCCGGTCGGCAGTAGGAGACAAGGCTGAAATACTTTATGCCAAAGGCAGCAATGTATATTATGATGCGGAAATGGAAAAAGGAGCTGTCGGCATCCGTCCGTTGGAACGTGGTAATGATCAGCAACTGCTGGCCGAGGCATTGCGTACGGCTGCCCGTGCCGATGTGATTGTGGCTGCTGTGGGTGAATGTGCGGAAATGAGTGGTGAATCTCCTTCCCGTACTAATCTGGAAATCCCTGACGCTCAGCAGGACTTATTGAAAGCATTGGTGAAAACAGGTAAGCCTGTGGTACTGCTCCTGTTCACCGGTCGTCCTTTGATCTTGAACTGGGAAAGCGAACACATTCCTTCTATTCTGAATGTATGGTTCGGAGGTAGTGAGACAGGGGATGCCGTTGCCGATGTTCTGTTTGGCAAAGCCGTCCCGTGCGGCAAGCTGACTACTACCTTCCCTCGTTCGGTAGGGCAACTTCCTTTGTTCTACAATCATTTGAACACCGGACGTCCGGACCCGGACAACCGTGTTTTCAACCGGTATGCCAGCAACTATCTGGATGAGGGTAACGAACCTCTTTATCCTTTCGGATACGGTTTGAGTTATACCGACTTTGTATATGGCGACCTGCAGCTCAGTTCGGAAACCTTGCCGAAAAATGGAAACCTGACAGCTTCCGTTACCGTCACCAACAAAGGGAACCATGACGGCTATGAAACGGTACAAATCTATTTGCGTGATATCTATGCGGAAGTAGCGCGTCCGGTGAAAGAGCTGAAAGGCTTCGAGCGCATCCACCTGAAAAAAGGCGAAAGCAAGCAGGTGACCTTCACCATTACCCCCGAATTGCTGAAGTTCTACAACTACGACATACAGTATGTATACGAACCCGGCGAGTTCCATGTAATGATTGGACCCAACAGCCGCGATGTAAAGACTACGAGTTTTGAGTTGAAATAGGTATAGTTTTGCTTTTAGGTAAGAGGGCAGTCCGCGAAAACCGGGCTGCCCTTTTTTAACACCGTCACCAAATCTTTTTTGCATTTTGATTGTTCAGAGGAGAAACTGAATGATTTATCCACTAAAAAATCAATGTAATGAAGAAGAACCTAAACCTTCCCAAGAAGAAAACCGGAAGACTGAGAAACCTATTTCTGACGGTGTGCCTGCTGGCAAGTGTCGCCGCATCGGCGCAGGAGAAAACAGTAACCGGTACCGTGACCGATGCCCTGGG
>OHPT01000646.1_pt1 | contig 14327 bp, 8 predicted proteins | sample 1577831 | NCBI WGS metagenome assembly OHPT01 (sample SAMEA3879530, study PRJEB24766) | human gut metagenome | biome: human-associated habitat; feature: feces | place: USA | collected 1985/1987 | reverse complement strand
TCATAGTGTATAATCTACTTAGAAAGGTGGTCGGAGGTGAAAATTCCGATTCGCCCTCAGTTCAGCTTAAAAAGAAATAGCATTCACTTTGGTCGGGGGATGCTATTTCTTTTTGTTATTATCGTCACCATGTCTGTCGATGTATGATAGAGCTGCAAAGACAACTAACAACAGAGTAAGTACTTCCATTGTATTCATGGGCATCCCCTCCTTTGTATTACTAGAGGGCATCTAACAATCGGAAAATCGCATCCGCTTTCGTTTCGATTACACAATAACATTATAACACAAATCGAACAAATGTTCAACTCGAGATATGGTGTCTTTCGGTGCAGTCTATCGATTCACTATGAAGTGATTGATACCGCCTTGTCTATGGTATATACTATGGATATACCGTATGCAAGGAGACATTTTTTATGATAATCTATGATTCATCATAGATTATCATAAAAAATATTGATCAAAAAATAGAGACAATAAAAGAGTGAGTTATATCATGGATACAATCAGAGGTAAATTTTTTAAACAACATTTATTATCAGATCAATTCTTAGATCTGATCGAGAAAAACAAGCGCCCCATGGACGAACTGATGTCGTATTATCAGTGCGCCATCATGGAGGTGGAGACGAAATTCAAGGTTTTGAATCAGGAGTATTCCCTGGAATACGACCGCAATCCCATCGAAGGGATCAAGACCAGAGTCAAATCGTATGACAGTATTCTGCGTAAGATCCGCCGGAAAAATATTCCCATGACGCTGGAAGGCATCGAAGAGAATATTCGCGATATCGCCGGAGTCCGGGTTATCTGTTCCTTCCCGGATGATATTTACGAACTGGCGGAGAGTTTCTTACGGCAGGATGACATTACTCTGATCGAGCGCAAGGATTATATAAAGAATCCCAAGGAGAGCGGCTACCGCAGCCTGCACCTGATCGTACAGGTGCCGATCTTTTTGCAGAATACGAAGAAGTTGGTCTATGTGGAAGTCCAGTTCCGTACCATCGCCATGGATTTCTGGGCCAGTCTGGAACACAAGCTGCAATACAAGAAAAATATTCCAGAGAGTCAGGCAAAGTTCCTGAAGGATGAGCTGTATGATTGTGCGCAGCAGAGTGCGGCACTGGATAAACGGATGCAGAATATCCGGAATGTCATTGCGGAGAGTGAGACCGCAGAAGAGGAAAAACAGGATTTCCTGCCGATCTTTTTGCGGGAAAACAAAGGGTAATTACGCAGCCTGAAGGTATGTAGATGATGGAAAGGCGAGAAGAATTGTATGAAGATCAGAGATATTTTGAATAAAGATACAGCAACGATCTCTTTTGAGGTATTTCCTCCGAAGAAGAGCACGGATTTCGGAAATGTGGAGGCAGCAGCACTGGGGATCGCGGCATTGCAGCCTGCTTATATGAGCGTGACTTATGGCGCCGGCGGCAGTACCAAGGGACATACCATTGCTTTGGCAGGAGAGATTCAGAAGCAGCACAATGTGCCTACCGTGGCGCATCTGACCTGTGTCTGTGCTGACAGGAGCAGTATCGGCGCAGCTCTTACAGAAATGCAGGCGGCGGGAATCGAGAATATTCTGGCTCTGAGAGGAGATATTCCCAAGGATTTTGACGGAGAAGTATTTACGGATTTTACGCACGCCTCCGACTTGGTGCGTTTTATCAAAGAGAACGGAGATTTCTGCGTTGGCGGTGCCTGCTATCCGGAGGTGCATCCTGATTCTGCAAATAAGAATGCGGATATTCAGGGGCTGAAGGAAAAGGTGGATGCCGGATGTGAGTATCTGACGACCCAGATGTTCTTCGACAACAGCAAGTACTTCGATTTCGTGGAGCGCTGCCGCAAGGCGGGCATCACGGTACCGATCATCCCGGGCATCAAGCCGATCTCGACGCCCAAGCACCTGGAGATCCTGCCTCGCACCTTCAGCGTCAGCCTGCCCGAGGAGTTGGTGAAGGCCGTCCGGGCCTGCGGCGAGGACACACAGGCGGCCCGCGAGGTCGGGATCGAATGGGCGATCCACCAGGCCAAGGAGCTCAAAGCGGCCGGAGTGCCGATCATCCATTTCTACACGATGGGACGCACGGACAACATCCGCAAGATCGCCTGCAACGTGTTCTAATTCCGAATAGGGCAAAGTAATTGCTATTAAACACTTAACCATGACACCCGTAGAGTTTCGCCGCCACCTGCACCGCCATCCGGAGCTCTCGTTCCGCGAAACGGAGAGCGCCCGCTTCATCGCCGAAGCGCTCCGCGAGGCAGGCATCCCCTGCCGTCCGATCGCCGGAACCGGCGTACTGGCCAAAATCGAAGGACGCGGCGACCTGCGGCGGGCCGTCGTGCTGCGGGCCGACATCGACGCCCTGCCCATCCGCGAACAGAGCGGCGCGGCGTGGAGTTCCGAGAACGACGGAGTGATGCACGCCTGCGGGCACGACATCCACGCAGCGGTGCTCTACGGCACCCTGCTCCGGCTCTCCGCCGAGCGGAATTTCGAGGGTACTCTTTTCGGAATCTTCCAACCCGGAGAGGAATCGAATCCCGGCGGAGCCTCCAAAGTGCTGGCCGAAAACCCCTTCGAAGGCTATACGGTGCTGGCCGTCGTCGGCGAGCACGTCGAACCTGCACTGGACGCGGGCACGCTGGGCTTCCGCGCGGGCAAGTACATGGCCTCCAACGACGAACTGCGCCTCACGCTCGAAGGCGCGGGCGGCCACGCGGCCATGCGTGCCGAACACCGCGACACGGTGAGCGCCGCCGCACAACTGATCCTGCACCTCACGGCCCTGAACACGCCCGAACGGGTCGTTTCGATCGGCAAGGTCGAAGCTGCGGGCGCCACGAACGTCATCCCGGACCGAGTCTATATGGAGGGAACGATGCGCACCTTCGACGAACGGGAGCGGGCCGAAGTGAAACGCACGATCGAGGAACTCGCCGCTGCGAACGACGCCTCATACGGCGTACGAACCCGGGTACACTTCACCCCCGGCTACCCGTGCGTGGTCAATGACCCGGAGTTGATCCGGCAGGCCGTCGCACTGGCCGAAACCGAAGGGATCCCCTTTCAAATGCTGCCCCTGCGCATGACTTCCGAAGATTTCGGCTTCTACGGCACCCGCTACCCGGCAATCTTCTACCGCCTGGGCGTCGGTCCCGGAGCCGGAAAACTGCATACATCCACCTTCAACCCCGACGAGGCGGCCATTCCGACCGGCATCCGGTTCATGGAACTCCTCGCCCGTAACTATTTCAACCGATGAATAAACTGAAAAATACGAAGAAATCGGCCGCATTCGACCGCTCTTCGCTGATTATTAACCTGTTCCGGGAATTCCCAAACAACAAATTTTCCCTCAAGCACCTGGCTTCGGCCTCGGGCGGCGCCACCAAGGAAGGCCGTCTTCGCACCCGTGAAATTATCGCGGAACTGCTCGCCCAGGGCACTATCGAGGAGTGCGGGCAGGAAAAGTACCGTCTCAGCGGCAAGGAGCGTCCCCGCCAGGAGGGCATCGTACAGATGATCTCGACAGGAGCGATGTATATCCGCTCCGAGGAGTTCGAAAACGACGTATATGTCAGCCAGCGCAATTCGCTGAATGCTCTGGACGGCGACCGCGTGGAGTTCGTCATCACCCGCCGCTCCCACGCCGGGTCCCTCGAAGGCGAGATCACCCGCATCGTGGAGCGCAGCCGCAAGCAATACGTGGGCACGGCCGACGTGAGCGACCACGCCATCTTCGTCAAGATGGATCCCCGGCGCATGCCGATGGACGTCTATCTCTCCAAGCGGGACAACCCTAACGTACAGCACGGCGACAAAGTCGTGATCCGCATCACGGACTGGGCGCTGGGTTCCAAAAGCCCCGCCGGAGAGCTGGTCGAGGTATTGGGCCGCGCCGGAGAGAACAATACCGAGATGCACGCCATCCTGGCCGAATTCGGATTGCCGTATGTTTACCCCGCATCCGTGGAAAAAGCCGCAGACAGGATACCTGCCGAAATTCCCGCAGAAGAATATGCCAAACGTGAGGATTTCCGCAATGTAACCACCTTTACCATAGACCCCAAAGACGCTAAGGACTTTGACGATGCCTTGTCCATCCGCAAACTGAAGGACAATCTTTGGGAAGTGGGTGTACACATTGCCGACGTGACACATTACGTAACGGAAGGCAGCATCATCGACAAAGAAGCCGAGAAACGCGCCACATCCGTTTACCTCGTAGACCGCACCATCCCGATGCTGCCCGAACGGTTGTGTAACTTCATCTGTTCCCTGCGCCCCGATGAAGAGAAACTGGCCTACTCTGCCATCTTCGAGATGACGGACAAGGGAGAAGTGAAGAACTCGCGCATTGTGCATACGGTTATCAAGTCCGACCGCCGCTTCACCTACGAAGAGGCGCAGCAGATTATCGAAACCAAAGAGGGAGACTTTAAGGAAGAAATCCTCAAGCTGGACTCGCTTGCCAAGATATTGCGTGAAAAACGGTTTACCGCCGGCGCCATCAACTTCGACCGCTATGAGGTGAAATTTGAGATTGACGAGCAGGGCAAGCCTGTCAGCGTATATTTCAAGGAATCCAAAGACGCCAACAAACTGGTAGAAGAGTTCATGCTACTCGCCAATCGCACTGTGGCAGAAAAAATAGGACGTGTGCCCAAAAGCAAAAAGCCGAAAGTATTCCCCTATCGTATTCACGACCTCCCGGACCCGGAAAAACTGGATAATCTGGCACAGTTCATCGCCCGCTTCGGCTACAAACTGCGCACCGGCGGAACCAAAACGGATGTATCCAAATCCATCAACCATCTGCTGGATGATATTCAGGGGAAGAAAGAGGAGAACCTTATTGAAACCGTATCCATCCGTGCCATGCAGAAAGCACGCTATTCCGTGCACAACATCGGTCACTACGGATTGGCATTCGATTATTACACCCATTTCACTTCGCCCATCCGACGCTATCCGGACATGCTGGTGCACCGGTTGCTGACCAAATACCTGGATTTAGGCGGACGAAGCGTTTCCGAACAGAAATACGAAGCCCTCTGCGAGCATTCCAGCAGCATGGAACAGATAGCTGCCAATGCGGAACGCGCCTCTATCAAGTACAAACAGGTGGAATACATGACGGAACGCCTGGGACAGACTTACGACGGCGTTATTTCCGGTGTTACCGAATGGGGACTGTACGTTGAGCTGAACGAGAATAAATGTGAAGGAATGATACCTATCCGCGACCTCGATGATGATTACTACGAATTCGACGAAAAGAATTATTGCCTGCGCGGACGACGGAAGAAACGCACATACAGCCTCGGCGACGCTATCACCATCAAGGTGGCACGTGCCAACCTGGAGAAAAAGCAGTTGGACTTTGCACTGGTTGAATAAAACAGGATTATTATAAAAGCTTACATACACATACATGAAGACAATTACTATTACAGATCGCGCGCAAATAGAAGATATTATCCGTAAATGCCCTTATTGTACGGTCGGGATTACCGACGGAGAAGGCAATCCGTATGTAGTACCCATGAACTTTGCCTGGGAAAATGATACCGTCTACCTGCACTCGGGGCCCGAAGGAAGTAAAGTAGAAATGGTGGCACGGCATCCGCAGGTCTGCATTAACTTTTGTGAAGGGCACGAACTGGTGTATATGCACAAACAGATAGCTTGCAGTTACAGCATGAAATCCCGCAGCGTTATCTGTAAAGGCAAAGTACATTTCATAGAAAATATGGATGAGAAACGCCGGATACTCGATGTGCTCATGAAACAATATACAGACAATGCATGCAATTATGCCGAACCGGCTGTACGCAATGTGAAAATATGGGAAGTGAAGGTGGATGAAATAAGTTGCAAATCGTTCGGGCTGAGGCCGAGTGAAGTGAAATAACGAGAAAGAGCGTGCTTTCCCGCACGCTCCTAACCTAACTAATAAACCTAATTAACATCATTGTATGATTCCTAAATCTTTCTTGTCAGAAGCTTTATTGGATAATGGTGATGTTGAAATCTGATAAAAATTACCAGTATTCGCATCTACATATTCAGGTCTATAGTTTGTAATATTCTTACTCCTCAATTTACCCCAGAAAGAAGCAATACGTCCGGAATTATACAGATTAATATAAGACACTGACAATTTATCCCAACTCATCTCATTGAAACGAATACTGGCTCCTCCCTTTCCACTGTTGGCAAAAGAACAATTAGTCACAGTAGCACTTTGTACTCCTATCAAACGCATAGCAGAACCTTGCTCTTTATTGTCCACATTTTCAATTGTACAATGGTCAACTGTCAACAATGGTCCACTGGTGCTTTCATCATTTCCACCTCGATAAATATTCAAAGCGCTACCTAATAACCGATAAAATATACAATTATCAACATGTAACTCTTCTACATTGTACTTACCTTTATCATCTTTCTCTCCAGCAAAATTAATTGCTTCCCCTGACATGTCATGAAAAAAAGAATTCCGGATAATTACCATTGGTGAGAAAGTAGATTTTTCACCACGGATGGCCGCCAAGCCAGATTCATTGAAATTATAGAATTCGCAATTATCAACAGTAAGTAAATAAGGAGTAATAGTACCTGATTTCACGGTTATACCACCTTCGGACAAAGCTTTCCCTGCCTCACCTTCACCATTGAAAGCAAGACCTTGTATTTCCAAGTTTCCACCATTGACAATGGTCACAAATGCTTTACCAGACATACCATTAAAGCATAAAACGGGGCGTTTAGATAAATGGGAATCTGCTTGAATACGAATATATTTATCTATCAACAAAGTATTATCCAGCCAATAGACACCCTCTTCCGAGAGATTCAAAATATCACCGGACTGTGCTTGATTCAAAGCCTCTAATAGTGTATTTTGTCCTGCCTTCACACTGATTTCATTACCGGTAAGCACCAATTCATGATTTTCAGAAAGAGTATACCAACTTGCACCGTTTTTTTTCTCCATATATGGCTTTAAATCAATACTATCTGATAAAGTCGTATTATTCTGAAACCCTCTTTGTGTTACGGTATAGGGATAATTCACCACATTATCAATAAAAGTAAAACCAGAAATATCATCAAAAGACTGATAAAGCGCTTTATCCGACTTACTAATGAACTGATTACGAATAAAAGAGATATTTGAGGGTGGTAATGTACGTTCATTATCTTTTCCTACACAAAATAAGATATTATCACAATTAATAAAGCGGTTATCTTCTAACGTTACATCCTTTACATGATGATAACGGTTAGGTAAAGAATTAGGAACCGCATTCATCAACCCAAGAGCCGCAAAAAAACGATCACCTTTCAGCCCATAGAACAAATTTCCCTTAATAGTATGCCCTTCATTGACTATACGTACTCCGCCTGTACAAGGTAATCCATTTCCTATAAATGCATTTCCTTCAACTAAATTACGGTTACCATGACGTAAAGCCAAAATACCACGACATTCTAAAAATACATTATTACGAATAATGTTATCACTTGATTTGATAGAAACAACTTCAACTTCTCCATTACAATGGTGAAACATATTCTCTTCTATCACAGTATTCGAAGAAAAAAATGCATGATGTGAGGTTCCCACACGAATCGTTTCGCCCCCATTTGAGCCCAATATCGAACGTTCACCGAAATAATTATGATCAATTCTATGATTATTATTACGGTCTCCCTCACCATTTAAAATAACAGCCAAAGTTACTCCTGCATAAAGCTTACCCAAAATAGAATTATGGTCCAGTCGGTTATTTCGTCCGTAAAGAAGAATCCAGCTTCCAGATACCCCACGATCTATCGGATTGAAGTAATCAATGACACAATCTGTTATACGGCAGTTGTTAGCAACTTTTTCACCATTACGAAACTCAATCACAGCTCCTTTAGGAGTGTAACCATTACGAAAATGCAATCCGTTTATTTCAACGTATTCTCCACATAAACGAAGATTAGATACACCTTCTATAAAAACACTGCCTGGTTGTTGAGCCATAACAACAATCGGCTCTTCTACCTTACCATACCCCTCAAGTTGTAACTGGATATTTGTATATGTACCTGATTTAATATAAATCGTATCACCTGGACCAGCTTTCTCCAAAGTACTTTGAAGAGAATTTAAGTCAATAGTCCGATTTCCTTGCGAACATGCGGCCAACAAAGGAAAAATCCAACAAAGTTTAATAAATGATTTAAGCATCACAAGCTATATATTAAAGTTTCACTAGTTAACGAATTTTCATCGGATAATAAATACCCTCTGTCATTAATGAGAAATTATCTGTACGGAAAGGAGTTGCTGGGAAACCCTCTTTATTAAAAAGATTAGCTTCCGTCCAATTAGACCAACCATAACGTACCGCAATAGGACGCTCTACAACATCAGACCAGACAAATACTTTTCCATCCCTAATTTCCGCTCTTGCCGATACAAAATTATAATCCGCCCCACAAATAGAAAAACCTTTCAATTCCCCGCCCAAAGCAGTCAAACCAGAATAAACAAAATCAAAACTAATTTCTGCTTTATTGTCTTTTATTTGCATTGATTTATATACCGGGCCTGAATATGGTACTTTTTTATCATATTGCAAATGCAAAGCACAGGATGCTAAACGTTCACCAATAGGTTTCTTATAAATAGGGTGTACATCGTTTTTCTCCCCTTTATCAATACTGACTACCATAGCAGTATTCTTTACTGTTTTCCATGTAAATAGCTGGGCATCACGTAACTCAGCCCAATTTGGACGATCTTGCCAAAAAGGATGATCAAAATTCGACAACTGAACAAAATAAAATGGTAAATCAGGTTGATGAAAATCAGTACGCCATTGTCTAATTAATGCTGGAAAAAGTACTCTATACTGCTCCGCCCGCTCTGCATTACCCTCGCCTTGATACCAAATTACACCTTTAGCCGTATAAGGAATAATACGCTGCAACATAGTATGATACAATCCACAAGGGCGTTTATGATGTTTAGGGCCCACTGGTTCGAAAGGACGAACAACGTTTTTATATCCCATAGTCACTGAGTCATTATAAACCCTATAAAGTACCTTATACTCCTCCATTTTTTTCTCATATAAGGTATCATCCATAATAGCAACTTTACGATAATTATCCAAAATAGGACGTAATTTATCATCTCTTTCCAGCGTCTCTTCTTTCACCCAAGCTTCAGCAGGCGTTCCACCACGATAACAACAAATGATACCAATAGGAACATTTAATTCTTTCTGAAGCTTACAAGCAAAATAATAACCGATGGCAGACATATTCGCAACTTGTGGCGCTGTTGCGGTCTGCCATTTCATTTCTTTATTAACATTATGCCCTTTATAATATACTTGAGGTACTATTAGAAAATGAATATTCTGATTATTAGCTGAACGAACAACAGCTTCTCCATTTTCACTCATAAACAGCTTACGCTCCATATTTGATTGTCCTGTTGCTAACCACACTTCTCCAACATATACTTCAGACAGTAGAACAGATTCATTTTCTGAAGTTACTTTTAACCGATATGGCCCCCCAGCAGCCAGATTCTTCAAAGACAACATCCAGCGCCCGTCAGGCTTAACTTCTGTCTTTACTTTTTGATCTTGAAATTCGACCTGTACTATAGCAAAAGGACGTCCTATTCCCCAAATATTATTTATATCTTCTTGCTGCAATACCATTCCTTCACCAAAAACTTCAGCTAAAGACAACTGGAAATTATTACCCGTGGAGGCTCCCCAAAGGAGCCCCCAACAGATACAAATTTGCAAACATACAAATATACAACCTCTTTTCATCATTTTTATCAGTTATAACCCTCGTTCTGAGATAAAATTTCTTTTCCTAACAAACGAATTTCACGTCCCGGAATAGGATAAAGCATTTGAAATCTTTCTACCTTAGTAAATTTCTGCTTTGGTAAAAGTCTAGAGTCCTGTCCGTGTGCTTCCATAATTCGAATCGTTTCAGATACTCCAACTACACGCTGTAAATCAAACCAACGTTGGTTTTCGAACGCAAACTCAAATTTACGTTCCTGAAGTAATTCATTTCTAGAAACCGAAGTTACGGGAAGATACCCTGCACGTGCCCTCACTGCATTATAAACGGCTAAAGCATTCACATCATTAGTTATATCATTCGCATAAGGTTCAGAGGGAGCACCTAATACCGCTTCAACATACATTAAAAGTACATCAGCATAACGTAAAATAGGAGCATCGGCAGCATTATCCTTTTGTGAAGGCTTAGTTCCCCTTTTCAAGTATTTACCACACACAATCCAAATACCCGCCTTATCTTCTTCCATTAAATTGGTCTGGCTACGTACAACATCACTTTCACATTCCTCAGCGAATGGAGTAGTAGGTGTATTTAAACCTGAATTACCACCAAATACAGAAAAATCATAACTAAATGTTTGTCCTTCACCCGAAGTAGAATTAAATTGAACAGCAAATAATATCTCACTATTCCATTTAGTGCTTTCTGAGAATATAGAGCTATAGTCTGAAGCTAATTCTACTCCTGAAACAGTACTCTTGCTAGGATCTGACATATTAATCAAAGTAGCAAGCAAAGTCTTTGCATCGGAATGACGACCTAAAGTAAGATATACTTTAGCAAGCAACGCTTTAGCTGCCATAGCATTTGCTTTGCCCTTAGTCATGTCAGGCAAATTATTTATAGCAAACTCTAAATCGGGAATAATGACAGTAGAATAAACCTCAGAAAGAGGCTTCCGGCGAAACATATCTGTTTCATTGGCATCTATCGTACGAGTAATAATAGGTAAATCCCCCCATAAACGAACCATATTAAAGTAAACTAATGCACGTATAAAGCGTGCTTCACCTTCTATTCGGTTGCGAGTCACCTCATCATTTACTATACCCAAATTATCTATTACTAAGTTTGTACGGGAAAGAGCATTGAAACAGGCTTTCCAATAATTATATACATCACCACTCTCAACAATATCTTTCACAAAAGTGTCAATATATCCAAACTCACCTTCTGCCAAATAAGAAGAAGAAAGATCTGAACGCATTTCCATCAATACATAATCATGATTCAAAGACATTTGTTGGAGACCGTCATAACAACCAACCAAAGCCAATTCAACATCACTTGTCTTATTAAAGAAGTTTGTTTGTGTCAAATCTGATTTAGGTTGTAAATCCAATGCATCCGTACAGGAAGCCAAAAATAAGCTTAAACCCAAACCTATTATATATTTCATTTTTTTCATATCAGTCAACATTAGTAATTAAAATTGAAAATTAAAGCCAAGCGTATAAGTACGAGCCAACGGCATTGCACCACTCTGATAACCATCAATCAATGGAGTATCAAAGCTCTTAATACCTTCAGGATTATACCCTTTATAATCACCCAACAAGAAATAGCATGGATTATAAATAGACGCATAAACACGTAATGAACAGTTCTTCATAATATTTTTAGGCAATGTATATCCTAAATTGATACTGCGTATTGCAATAAAAGAAGCATCCTCTACAAACCAGCAGGCTGAAGCTTTATGTTTGATATTATTATAGGAATTCTGGTACTCTGGCAACAATTTCCCATTCCATTGACTCTGAGCATAATGCTCATCAATATTAAATACTTTATTGCCATGTGACCCTTGAACCACTACATTTAAATCGAAATCTTTCCATTTTAAATCATTAGTCATACCCCAAGTTACTTTCGGATATGGAGAGCCCTGTGCTACCATATCATCATCGTCTATTTTTCCATTGCCGTCCAAGTCTTTAACATGTACTAATTCTGGTTTCACATCAACCGGCCATACAGGACTGATAAGCCCTTCGTTAGGAATCTCTTTTTCAACAACAAAGCCATAGAATTGAACTAAAGGTTTACCGACCTCAGTTACAAAATATGTAGGACGTTTTTCTTCTCCTTTAGGACTGCTTATAATCTTATCTACACCACCTAAGTTTAAAACCTTATTAAAGTTCTGTGCAATATTTAAACTTGTAGACCAAGAGAAATCCTTTGTTTGAATATTCTGGGTTGTAATTTCAATTTCATAACCGGTATTACTCATTTTACCCATATTAACCAACTGGTTTGTTTGTCCCGTCATACTAGAGATCTCTCTTTCCAAAAGTAGTTTATCCGTTATCGTATAGTAAGCATCAAGATTAATTCTCAAACGATTATTAAACATACCCAAATCAAAACCACCATTATACTGATAAGTTCTCTCCCAACCCAAGTCTTTATTTTCACTGGAAATTTGTGTATATCCAGGAGTTACTTTATTATTGATTACAGCATTGGACTGTGAAAGAAGACCAAATGCTTGGTAATTACCAATATTTTTATTACCACTGGCACCAAAACTTGCTCTAATCTTTAATTCATCAATTATCTTCTTAACCGGAGTAAAGAATGATTCCTCAGAAATACGCCAACCTAAAGATACTGAAGGGAAATACCCCCATTTATTATTAATACCGAAACGAGAACTTCCATCCCAACGTGAACTTACAGAAGCAAGGTATTTACCTTTATAAGAATATGTGACACGTCCTAGTGCCGATAATAACAGTTCCTCATACTCAGTAGTATTACCCGAGTTAATGATACCAGCATTCAAGGTTTGAATATTATCAGTCGGAAAGTCTGAAGCTGTCATATTGCTATTATAGCCTGTAGTCTTTTGAACTGTATAACCAGCCAATATACTTAAAGAATGATTTTCTCCTAAATTAGGAGTATAGGTCGCAATATTTTCATTCAACCAATCTATTACTTTTGCAGTTTTATATTGTCCGCTCGTTTTACCATTATTATGAGCTAAACTACTCTGATAAAATTTATAGTCCATCATAGAAGCATATCCACCAAAAGAACTTTTTAAAATCAAACCTTTAACAGGTTGATACTGTAAGTAGATATTTCCTAAGGCTTTAATATAACCAGTTCTATCATTACGCTCTAAAGTAGTAGAAATACCATTATTACCACCAGCATTTTTTACACTAATATATTCTCCATTATAAGGGACTTTCGAAAAATGATATTCATGAGCATAGTCACCTATATTTAATGTAGGATCAGACAAACGAGCCCATTCAATTGTCTCAGCAGTATGCCTTACTGGGATGTACATAGCATCTCTAAATACCTGATTAATATTTGATTGAGATCCTGAACGATAAGCGCGTTGGGAATCAACAACTGCATTCACATTGACGCCGAATTCTAATTTATCATTAATCTTAGCATCAACCTTAGCATTTAAATTAAACTTTTTATAACGATCTGTTATAACAATTCCTTTCTCATCCAAAAAAGAACCAGATGCGTAGTAGTTCACATTTTTTGAACCGCCAGAAACACTAATCTGATGGTTCTGTATATATCCCAGTTTTATTGTTTCTTCTACCCAGTCAGTTTGAGTTCCCAAAACATCAGAAGCAACATAAACTTTTTTCATATCATCTACCATAGACGCATGAGCTCCACTAATCGGTCTACCCATTTCTGCATATATTTGTTCTGCTTTTATCTTCCAGTCTTCAGGACGTGTACGTTGTATTCCTTTCAACAGTCGCTCTTTAACACCACCATAACTATTTATGCGAATAGTAGGTTTAGAGCCTTCAGAGCTACCACTACGTGTAGTCACAATAATAATACCATTTGCACCTCTTGAACCATAAATAGCAGCTGATGCAGCATCTTTCAATACCTCAATAGATTCTACATCATTCATATCAACATCTGACAAATCTCCTGGGATAGGATAACCATCTACTACGATCAGAGGATTCGTATCTGCAGAGATAGATCCAATACCACGTATCTGAATTTTAGGACTAGCCCCCGATTGCGCTGAAATATTTTGAATTTGCACACCCGCCAATTTACCAACTAACGCTTGGTCTGCACGAGAAACGGGTAATTGCCCCAGATTTTCATTTTTAATTTTTGAAATAGAACCTGTTAAATGAGATTTCTTCTGAACACCATAACCAACCACCACGACTTCATCTAGCTGTTGTTGATCCTCAGTCAAAGTTACATTTATTTTTGGCTGTCCTTTGCAAGCTACTTCTTTCTGAGTAAACCCGATATATGAAAATACAAGAATGTCTGTCGCTAAATCTGGTACACTAATTGAATAATTTCCATCAATATCAGTAATACATCCAATAGTAGTCCCCTTTACAAGAATATTCACACCTGGCAAAGGCGAATTTGTCACATC
>OHPT01000628.1_pt1 | contig 14522 bp, 9 predicted proteins | sample 1577831 | NCBI WGS metagenome assembly OHPT01 (sample SAMEA3879530, study PRJEB24766) | human gut metagenome | biome: human-associated habitat; feature: feces | place: USA | collected 1985/1987 | reverse complement strand
TGCCGGTCTGAGTGAAGAAGCCGCCCAGTATATTGAAGAAATCCGGGCGGATTACCGTGCTTTGACCGATCTCGACTTTATTTTTGCAAGAGGTGCATTGGCTCTGTCCATGAAAGCCAGCCGTCCGGTTTTTAACGAAGAAAATAAAATCCATATCCGTGAGGGACGTCACCCGCTGCTGGATCCTAAGACGGTCGTTCCGATCACGGTCACTCTCGGAGAAGAGTTTGATCTGCTGATCGTGACCGGTCCAAATACCGGTGGTAAGACCGTTTCCCTGAAGACAGTCGGACTTTTCTGTCTCATGGGGCAGGCAGGGCTGCATATCCCTGCCGGTGACCGCTCGCAGCTTGCAGTTTTTCATCAGATCTATGCGGATATCGGAGACGAACAGAGTATTGAGCAAAGTCTGAGTACTTTTTCTTCCCATATGACGAACATTGTATCGTTTCTTAAGAAAGTAGATTCACATTCTCTGGTCTTATTTGATGAGTTATGTGCAGGAACAGACCCGACAGAGGGAGCGGCACTGGCGATCGCCATTCTTTCCCATCTCCATTCACAGGGGATCTGCACCATGGCGACGACTCATTACAGTGAGCTGAAAGTCTATGCACTTTCCACTCCGGGAGTAGAGAATGCATGCTGTGAATTTGATGTGGAGACCCTTCGCCCTACCTACCGTCTGCTCATCGGTATTCCCGGTAAAAGTAATGCTTTCGCCATTTCTTCCAAGCTGGGACTGTCCGATGAGATCATCAATGCCGCGAAAGAACAGATCAGCAAAGAAGACGAAAGCTTTGAAGACGTCATCGCAGATCTGGAACAGAGCCGCGTAACCATTGAAAAAGAACAGCAGGAGATTGCAGAATATAAGGAACGGATCCGCACGTTACAGGAACAGTTACAGAAGAAAAACGAGAAAATCGATCAGGCAAAGGATAAGATTCTGCGGGATGCCAATGAAAAAGCAAGAGCCATCCTTCAGGAAGCAAAGGATGTAGCCGACGAAACCATCCGTGATTTCAATAAAGTAGGTGCTTCCGCCGACATCAAGGAACTAGAGAAAAAGAGACAGAAGGTCCGTGACAAGATCAACGAAAAGAACGGAAAATTGGCTCTTGGTAATAACCAAAAGAAGCCGGCCAACCAGAAGACCGTGGATCCCAAGAAACTGAAAAAAGGAGATTCCGTAAAGATCATTTCCATGAATCTGAAAGGAATTGTGAATACACTGCCGGATGCCAGGGGCAACCTCTTCGTACAATGTGGAATTATGAGAATGCAGACGAATATTAACGATCTCGTACCGGTAAAAGAAGAGACTATTACAGCACCTGCTCTGCAGCGTACCAACACCGGCAAGTTGAAAATGTCCAAGTCCTTCTCCGTGTCCTCCGAGATCAATCTTCTGGGATGTACGGTAGATGAAGCCATTGCAAAACTGGATAAATACCTGGATGACGCTTATCTGGCTCATCTCCCCAGTGTGAGAGTCGTGCACGGAAAAGGCACCGGTGCCCTGCGCAGTGCCGTACAGTCTCACTTAAAACGTCTGAAATACGTCAAAGAATACCGGTTGGGTGAATATGGTGAAGGCGATGCCGGTGTAACCATTGTTACTTTTAAATAATAACTGACAGGAGGCCTATACTACATGGTAAGTAAACAGAAAATTCTCATTGTAGATGATGATAATAATATTGCGGAACTGATCTCCCTATATCTGACGAAGGAATGTTTTGATACCATGATCGTCAATGACGGAGAATCCGTGATGCCGGCTATGGAGACCTTTGCTCCGAATCTGATTCTGTTGGATCTGATGCTTCCCGGCATTGATGGTTATCAGGTGTGCAGAGAGGTCAGGGCACAATACTCCGTTCCCATCATCATGCTCTCCGCAAAAGGTGAAGTCTTCGACAAAGTATTGGGACTGGAGCTGGGTGCGGATGATTATATGGAAAAACCTTTTGATTCCAAGGAACTGGTGGCCCGTGCCAAAGCAGTCCTCAGACGTTACAAGCCCTCCAATGCCCCCACAGAAAATTCCAACGACAAGTGCGTGGAATATGAGGATCTGACCATTAACCTGACCAATTATTCCGTCATCTATATGGGACACACCGTTGAAATGCCGCCGAAGGAACTGGAGCTTCTCTACTTTTTAGCATCCTCACCGAACCATGTATTCACCAGAGAACAGCTCCTGGATCAGATCTGGGGCTATGAATATATCGGTGATACCCGTACCGTGGATGTACACATCAAACGTCTCCGTGAGAAGATCAAGGATCATGCCAACTGGAAGATCAGCACCATCTGGGGCATCGGCTATAAATTCGAAGTACGTAATTAAGTCATACCAAAAGCAGGATTTGTTATGAAAAAAACACTTTATCTAAAATTTATACTTGCATATTTTATTTTTGGTGTATTTGGTTTCATCATTGTTACAACTTTTGTTCCCAATATGACCAAAGAACACCTGATCCGGGAAAAGGCAGAAAGTCTATATTCCGAAGCAACCCTGATCGCCGGAACCTATGCCGGCGGATTGTACACCAGTGAAACAACTTTGGAGACTGTTAAAATGCAGCTGGACTCCCTGGCGGTCTACCTGAATTCCGAGATTCGCATCATCAATCCCTCCGGACGACTGGTACTGGATACCAATAGTCCCTTAGATGTGGAGAATGTGGTAGTCATCGAGAATTTTGATTCGACCGTAACCAGCGGCTCTTATTACATTGTTGGTGATTTCTTCGGTAATTTTGATTCGGATGTACTTACTGTATTTGCTCCCATTACCTCCAACTACAAGGTAAAAGGCTATGTAGTCATCCATACCGATATGAATGATATTCAGAAATCCTGTAACAGCCTGCTGAATATTTCCTATATCACCCTGGCAATCCTGTTCCTGCTATCCCTGATCATTCTGATCTTTTTCACTGAGATCGTATATATTCCTCTGAGGAAGATCACTCATGCCACAGAGCAGTATGCTGCCGGTAATATGCATTATGAATTTCAGGTGGATAGTGAGGATGAAATCGGTTATCTGGCTTCCTGTCTGAATTATATGGCAAGCGAAATTGCCCGTTCCGAGGATGATCAGAAAAAGTTTGTAGCCAATGTATCCCACGATTTCCGTTCCCCTCTGACCTCTATAAGAGGATATCTGGAAGCCATGCTGGATGGCACGATTCCACCGGAAATGCACGAAAAATACATTACTATCGTATTGAATGAAACAGAACGACTGACGAAGCTGACCAACAGCCTGCTGACTCTGAATAATCTGAACACCAAAGGAATGCTCTTAGATAAAACAGATTTTGATATCAATCAAGTGATCCGTAATACTGCAAGTACCTTTGAGGGCACCTGTCATAACAAATCTATTGCTATTGAGATGATCCTGACCGGTAATGAAATGTATGTCCATGCAGATATGGGCAAAATCCAGCAGGTACTCTATAATCTCATGGACAACGCCATTAAGTTCAGCCACCATGATTCTGTGATCCACATTGAGACCTCGGAGAAGAAAAATAAATTGTTTGTCTCCGTAAAAGACACAGGAATTGGTATCCCGAAAGAAGATCTGAAGCTGATCTGGGACAGATTTTATAAGTCCGACCTATCCCGAGGCAAGGATAAAAAAGGAACCGGGCTGGGTCTTTCCATTGTAAAAGAAATTATCAATGCTCACAATGAGCATATCAATGTGATCAGTACTCCCGGCGTGGGAAGTGAATTTATTTTCTCCCTGCCGAAATCCCATCAGGAAGACGAAGAGGATTAAGCCATACGACTTAATCCTCTTTTTTCATCTATATATCTATATATCCATGACACGATATAAATAACTGTTTCCCTGTTTTCCGATTCGTTCCACCGTTCCCATTTCCAACAGAATATTCAATACGGTCTGAGCCAGTGAGAGAGGGATGTGGGCGGCTTTTGCAAAATCTTTACTGTGAAAAGGTTCTTCCAGCTCATAGGGCACAAATTGCAGATAATCCTCCGGTTGTCTGATTTCCACCTCTTCGATCAGATCCGTAGGAATCCTGTCATACCGTGTGGAGCCCTTTTTCTTATCATGGCTCCAGCCGTTCAACAGCCGGTATTCCTCCATATTCACCAATACGAACTTAAATCGGATATTCGGATCCTTCAGGAACATTTTGATCTTATATAGTTCCTTAAAAGCCTGATAGGTGCAGCCTTTTTTCGGTGATTTCCGTTTTTTACTCAGTTCTCCGCTGTCTTCATCGATCCAGATCAGCCATTTTTCATAAGGGATCGGATAGACAATAGTCACAGGATATAAAGGAAGAAAGGTCTGCAATTTTCCCCGCATCCGGTTAAACTGTCTCGTCTGAATCTCTATGATCTCTCCATCCCTATAAATATCCGCTACATAATTCTCTATGGGAATCTCCTGATGATCCTCGTCCGGCTCATAATAGTCCTTAAAAATAGCATGAACCGTCTTCTCTGAGAGAGTTCCGATTCCCAGTCTCTGACGGTCCACGCCTATTATTTTTCTCTTAGCTTCTTCAAAACGCTTCTGATCCATATGATCCATATTTTTTAATCAATCTCGGCATGCTTCGTATACAGAATCTTAAGCAGGATAGGAGTGGAGATACTGGATACAATGATCAGCAGAATGACTGCTGTAAAGTATTCCGCACCGATCATTCCCACAGACAATCCCTTCTGTGCTACGATCAGGGCAACCTCGCCTCTGGTCATCATACCGACACCGATTTTCAAGGCATCCGGTCCTTTGAATCTGCAGATTCTCGCCATCAGACCACAACCGATGATCTTGCACAGCAGAGCAACAATAACAAATCCGATAGAGAACAGTACAAATTCTCCGTTCAAATGGTCAAAGCTGGTCTTAAGTCCGATACTTGCGAAGAAAATCGGCCCGAAGATCATATAAGAATTGATATCCATCTTCTCGGCTATGTATTCCGAATCCCGAATAGAACACAGGATAATACCTGCCACGTAGGCACCTGTAATATCCGCAATACCGAAGAATACTTCCGCTACATAAGCGAAAATAAAACAGAGCGCCAGACCTAAAATAGGAATACGTCTTGTATGCGGATATTTGTTATCCAGATACTGGAATACCTTGAACAATACAAATCCGACACCAATTGCAAACAGGAAGAACAGAAGAGTAGAAATTACTACACTTCCTGGATTGGAATCCGGATTTTTAAATCCGATGACAAAAGTAAGTACAATAATACCAATGACATCATCGATAATAGCGGCACTCATGATTGTTGTGCCGACTTTACCTTTCAGTTTTCCCAGTTCTTTCAGAGACTGCACAGTAATACTTACACTGGTAGCCGTCATAATGACACCAATAAATACAGCTTCATAGAATTTCTCAGAGCCCCAGGGTGCCACTCCGTAAAATCCCATGTACAACAATGTTCCTCCTACCAAAGGAACAAATACACCAAAGCATGCGATCAGAAATGCCACAAATCCCGTCTTCATGAGATCCCTCAGATTCGTCTCCAGTCCGGCGGAGAACATCAGCAGGATAACACCGATTTCTGCCATCTGGATCAGAAAATCCGATTGTTGCACCAGTCCCAGTACACTGGGTCCGATCAACAGACCGGCAATGATCTCACCTACCACCTGTGGTGCCTTACATTTTCTCGCAATGATACCAAACACCTTGGCAAATATAATAATGATTGCCAGATCTCTGAAAATACTATAAGATTCCATTTTTCATACCCCTCTTTTTCATTTAAGTTATTACATTATAACTTCACGAATTCGTGCTATTGCATTTTACATCCTGCTTTGCAGGATATTCGTTCACTTGTGAGCCTATAAAAACAAATATCTGCTTCGCAGCCGCTTGCTTTTATCTGTGTCTCACTAAATTGAGCACTTTTGTTATATCACATATATATCTTTTTCTGCAATATAAAAAGTGCTCAACTTAATCATTAACTCTTATTTATTCATCATCTTCAGAATCCTCGGTAGGGAAAATCAGATTTTCTTCTGCTTCGTCCTCATCCTCAGAAACAGCTTCCTGTGCTACTTCTTCCATGGCTTCCTCAAGATTGTCGAATTCATGGTCTCCGTTGGAAAGCTTCTCACGTACCTTGGCAATCTGTGCTACCTTTACGCCGTTATCCAGATTGATCAGCTTTACACCTGATGTGATTCTGCTCAAAGTGGAGATATCCTGCACACGCAGCTGAATAATAATTCCTTCGGTAGTGATCATCATGATCTCGTTATCATCATTTACAGCCTTGGCACCTACCACATCACCTGTCTTTTCTACGATCTTGTAGCATTTTACACCCTTACCGCCACGTTTCTGTACGGTAAATTCATCCATATTGGTACGTTTGCCCATACCGTTCTCGGATACGATCAGCAGATCGCTGCCCTGGGTCTGTAACTGCATGCCGATGATCTCATCCCCGGGAGAGAGATTCATACCGATGACACCCATGGACGCTCGGCCGGTGGCCCGGACATCTGTCTCCTGGAAGCGGATACACATACCCTGTTTGGTTACCAGGAATATCTCGCTGTTGCTGTCGGTGATCTTCACCTCGATCAGTTCATCCTCTTCTCTGAGGTTGATAGCGGTCAGTCCGTTCTTTCTGACATTGGAGAACTCCATCAGAGGCGTCTTCTTCACGATACCGGTCTTGGTCACCATAAATAGATTCTTGTCATCACTGTATTCACGGATAGGAATCATTGCGGTGATCTTTTCACCGGGTGCCAGCTGCAAGAGGTTCACGATAGCAGTACCTCTTGCGGTACGGCCTGCCTCCGGGATCTCATATGCTTTTAATCTGTATACTCTTCCCATATTGGTGAAGAAGTTCAGATAATGATGAGTCGTCGTCATCAACAGATCCTCAATGTAATCCTCATCGATGGTCTGCATTCCCTTGATACCTCGGCCGCCGCGGTTCTGTGCTTTGAAATTATCTACGGTCATACGTTTGATATAACCGAGACTGGTCATGGCAATAATAGTATTTTCCCTCGGAATCAGATCCTCCATGGAGATATCCAGTTCGTCATAACCGATCTTACTGCGTCTGTCATCGCCGTATTTCTCAGCGATAGCACTCATTTCTGTCTTAATAACACCTAATAACAGCTTTTCATCTGCCAAAATAGCCTTCAACTCCGCAATTTTTGCTACCAGATCCTGATGCTCGTTTTCCAGTTTCTCTCTTTCCAGACCTGTCAGAGCACGCAGACGCATATCCACAATAGCCTGTGCCTGTACATCAGAAAGTTCAAATCTCTCCATCAAACGTTCTTTTGCAATCTGGGCATTCTGACTGCCACGGATAATAGTAATAACTTCGTCAATGAAGTCCAGAGCCTTTAACAATCCCTGTAAAATATGATCTCTTTCCTCAGCCTTGTTCAGATCATATTTGGTTCTTCTGGTAACCACATCCTCCTGATGTTTCAGGTAATAAGTCAGCATATCCAGCAGATTCATGACCTTAGGCTGATTGTTGATCAGCGCCAGCATGATCACACCAAAAGTATCCTGAAGCTGTGTATGCTTGTACAGCTGATTCAGAATAACATTGGCATTGGCATCCTTACGAAGCTCAATAACCACGCGGACACCTTCACGGTTGGATTCATCACGGATATCTGTGATACCGTCGATCTTTTTCAGTTTTACCAGCTCAGCAATCTTGATGATCAGATTGGCCTTATTGACCATATATGGCAGTTCGGTGGCAATGATCTGGCTCTTACCGTTAGGTAGTGTCTCGATATTGGTCACTGCACGGACTCTGATCTTACCACGGCCGGTACGATAAGCTTCCTCACAGCCTCTGGTACCCAGAATCAGTCCTCCGGTAGGAAAATCGGGAGCTTTCACAATGGGAAGAATCTCATCGATCGTAGTATCTCTGTCTTCTTCTACACGATTATCAATAATTTTAACAACAGCCTGTACCACTTCACGAAGGTTGTGAGGTGGAATATTGGTAGCCATACCTACGGCAATACCGGTAGTACCGTTGACTAGCAGGTTTGGATAACGGCTGGGCAGTACGACAGGTTCTTTTTCAGTATCATCAAAGTTCGGTACAAAATCTACGGTATTCTTACCGATATCTGCCAGAAGCTCCATGGAAATCTTGGAAAGTCTTGCCTCGGTATAACGCATTGCTGCAGCACCGTCACCATCCATGGAACCGAAGTTACCGTGGCCATCTACCAGAGGATAACGGGTAGACCAGTCCTGTGCCATATTAACCAATGCACCGTAGATGGAGCTGTCACCATGAGGATGATATTTACCCATGGTATCACCGACAATACGGGCACTCTTACGATGCGGCTTGTCGGGACCATTGTTCAGTTCGATCATAGAATAGAGTACACGTCTCTGTACCGGCTTCAGACCATCCCTCACATCCGGAAGCGCACGGGATGCGATAACACTCATGGCATAGTCGATATAGAAAGTTTCCATTTTTTCTTTCAGATCGACTTCATGGATTTTATCAATCTCAGCCTCCGAAGGCTTATCAAAAATATCGTCGTTCATGTTTCCTCACAATCTGTCGTAAAATACGACTCTCTATTATTAAATACCGTAACTATTCAGAGCCTGATAACGGCTCTGAATAGTTATTAGATGTCCAGATTCTTAACAAACTGAGCATTTTCTTCGATGAATTCTCTTCTGGGTTCTACCTTGTCACCCATCAGTGTGGTAAAGGTCAGATCCAGTTCGGATTCCGTCTCTTCATCGTAGTTGACTCTGAGCAGAATACGTCTCTCCGGATCCATGGTGGTCTCCCAGAGCTGTTCCGCATCCATCTCACCCAGACCTTTGTAACGCTGGATCTTGTTGTTCTGGTCACGACCTACTTCAGAGAGAATGCTGTCCAGTTCTTCATCACTGTAGGCATACCATACCTTCTTGTTCTTCTCCAGCTTATACAGAGGCGGCTTCGCCAGGAATACATGTCCCTGCTTGATCAGCTCCGGCATAAACCGATAGATGAAAGTCAGCAGAAGAGTACTGATATGCGCACCGTCTACATCGGCATCGGTCATCAGAATGATCTTGTTGTAACGAAGCTTGGAAATATCAAAATCCTCATGGATTCCGGTACCAAAAGCAGTGATCATTGCCTTGATCTCAGCATTGGCATAAATCTTATCCAGTCTTGCCTTTTCTACATTCAGTATCTTACCACGCAGGGGCAGGATAGCCTGTGTTGCACGGGAACGTGCTGTCTTCGCACTTCCTCCTGCGGAGTCTCCCTCTACGATGTAAATCTCGCAGTTCTTCGGATCCTTATCGGAACAGTCTGCCAGCTTACCGGGCAGAGCCATGGTATCCAGAGCGGTCTTTCTCCTGGTGAGGTCTCTTGCCTTTCTGGCTGCCTCTCTGGCACGCTGTGCCAGAATCGACTTCTCACAGATGGACTTTGCAATCTGCGGATTCTGCTCTAAGAAATAAGTCAGCTGCTCACTGACAATATTGTCAACAGCGCCTCTTGCCTCACTGTTACCCAGTTTCTGCTTGGTCTGTCCTTCGAACTGAGGATCCTCGATCTTGACACTGACAATGGCAGTCAGGCCCTCACGGATATCTTCACCGGACAGATTCGGCTCACTGTCTTTTAACAGCTTTGCGCTTCTTGCGTAATCGTTAAATGTCTTCGTAATGGCATTACGGAAGCCCTGTAAATGAGTACCTCCCTCGGGAGTATTGATGTTATTTACAAAGCTGAATACGCTCTCGTTATAAGAATCATTGTGCTGGAAGGATACTTCCACGTACACATTATTCTTCTCACCCTCAAAATACAGAATGTTTTCGTATAAAGGCTCCTTACTTTTGTTCAGGTAAGCAACAAATTCCTTGATACCACCTTCATAGTAGAACTCAACGACTTTCTGCTTCTTACCATTTTCCAGAGTAATGGTATGTATCTTACCGATCTTGCCGCCGGTATGGGCTTTGGTGGATTCCTCGGACGTAGCAAAAGCATCTGCAAATGCTTCAGAGTCATTTGCTGTATCCGCAGAAGCTGAAGTTTCTTTGGAAGTCATTGCTTCTGTGGATGCTCCTGCTTCCATGGCATCTTCCTGTGCCCTCTGTAACAGTTCACTGATCTGCTTCTTTTCGTGCTCTGTAGACATAGCTTCCACAGCTGCACTGTCAACGACAGAACCACCTTCCAGAAAAGTTTCCTCTTCAGTACGATTATCTCTTAAAATGATGCGCAGCCCCTTGGTCAGGAATGCCATCTCTCTGAGTCTTCTCTTCAATACATCAAAATCATATACCGTTGTCTCAGTAAAAATCGTATCATCTGGCAGGAAAGTAACTTTCGTTCCGGTCTTTTCCATAGGGCAGGTGCCGATTTCTTTCAGAGCATAGCATACATGACCTCTCTCATAACGCTGCTTATATACCTTGCCACCCTGGCAAATTTCTACTTCCAGCCAGTTGGAGAGGGCATTTACAACAGAGGCACCTACACCGTGCAGACCACCGGATACCTTGTATCCCCCACCGCCAAACTTACCGCCGGCATGCAGAATCGTAAATACGACTTCTACTGCAGGGATACCTGCTTTGTGATTGATGCCTACCGGAATTCCTCGTCCGTTATCAATAACGGTGATGGAATTGTCTTCATTGATGGTTACATCAATGGTATCACAGAATCCTGCCAGTGCTTCATCCACCGCATTGTCTACGATCTCATATACCAGATGATGCAGTCCTCTGCTGGATGTGGTACCAATATACATTCCCGGACGCTTTCTTACAGCTTCCAGACCTTCCAATATCTGAATCTGATCCGCGCCATATTCATGTTCTACCGCGGTATTGTTCATATTTTCTTCGCTCATGATTCCTCACATTCTGCCCTACAGGCTGCCAAAATTATACTCATCTGCCGGAGTTTCTTCCGGTTCCGATTTCAGTCCCATATTTTCATTTACACAGGTGACAGTTCCAGCGGATACTTTGAATACCCGGTTGATTTCAAACCGGTTATTTACAAATTCCTCCAGACCGGTACAGGTAATGATGGTCTGAATATCCCCGATACTGTTCAACAGATAGTTTTGCCGGTTACTGTCCAGTTCAGACAATACATCATCAAGTAATAATACCGGCGTATCTTTCGTAATCCTTTTTACCAGCTCGATCTCGGATAATTTCAAGGAAAGAGCAGCAGTACGCTGTTGCCCCTGGGATCCGAACTTACGGATATCCACGTCCCCTACCAGAAAAGAAAAATCATCTCTGTGGGGTCCCACAGATGTCATCTTTGCCCGCATATCCCGGTCCTGACTGTTTCTCAGCTTACTTTCAAATTCATCCAGTTCCACATCCGGCTCATACTGGATACGGATTTCTTCCCGCCCACCGGACAATTTTTTATGAATCTCATAAATGATCTCATTGAGCTGTTCCACGAACAGCTTTCTTCTCTCTATGATCTTACTTCCGTAAGACACCAGCTGCATATCCCAGATAGTCAGAGTTTCCTTCAGATCCGGATTCATATACATATCTTTGAGAAGCTTGTTACGCTGATTGACAATTTTGTTGTAATGATTGAGATTGTAGAGATAGAAATTGTCCAGCTGACACAGTTCCATATCTACAAATCTTCTCCGCTCAGAGGGACCATTTTTAATGATTCCCAAGTCTTCCGGAGAAAAAAACACAACATTACAAAGCCCCAGAAGATCCGCTGCTTTCTTGATCTTCTGACCATCTATGGCAATTCCTTTGGATTTGGACTTTCTCAGATGCATATCCACACGGATTTCTTTACCGTCTTTCTCGAGATAAGTTCTGATATGTGCCTCTTCCTTGTCGAAATTAACGATTTCTCTGTCCTTGCTTCCCTTATGCGATTTTGTGGTGGCAGCTACATAGATTGCTTCCAGAATATTGGTCTTGCCCTGCGCATTGTCTCCGTAGAGGATATTTGTCCCCCGGTCAAACTGCAGGACAAGAGAATCATAATTCCTGTAATCTGCCAATTCGATTGATTTGATGATCATAGTAACCTGCTTATTCTATCACGATGGTCTCGCCATCATATTCCACTTTATCTCCGGATACCAGCTTTTTGCCACGCTGTAATTCCGTCTGTCCGTTCACCTTTACCAGGCCATCCTGTACGGCGAACTTGGCATCCACACCGGATTCTACCACACCGGCTGCCTTTAATGCCTGACCAAGCTTAATATAATCATCCTTTAAACGGATCGTATGCATTGATTTAACCTCTGTTCTTAAGTTTAAGCAACTGTTGTAAAGTTCACGGGAAGGATCAGGTAAATATAGCTTTCCTCTGCATTCTTGATAAAACAGGGTGCCTTGGGATTTACCATATAAAGATCCACTTCCTCATCATCGATGACACGGAGAGCATCAATCAGGAACTTGGGGTTGAATCCAATCATCAGATCCTTACCCTGTTTCTGAATATCTATTTCTTCGTTCATGCTTCCCAGAGCGGAATTGATTTTAAGTTCCATTCCACTGTCTGTGATATTTACGATAATAGGTTTCTTATCGCCCTCCTTTACCAGAAGAGTAGCACGATCGATACAGCTTAAGAACTCTTTCTTGTTGACTCTTACTTTGGTCTCATAATCGCTGGAAAGCATCTGGTCGATCTTAAAATATTCTCCCTCGATCAGACGGGATACTACAACGGTCTTATCAAATTCAAATACAATATGATTCTCTGAAAGGAAAATATTGACTTCTTCCTCTGCACTTCCAGGTAAAATCTTACTTACTTCCTGAAGTGTTTTACCAGGAACAACTACTTTCTTATGATCGTAATTATTCTTTAATTCAATATTACGGATGGAAATTCTATGTCCATCCAGAGAAACTACTTTTAACTGATTCTCTTCAATCTCGAAAAGTTCACCCGTCATCAGTTTATTGTTGTCATTGTCAGCAATTGAGAAGATTGTCTGACGAATCACTTCTTTTAAAGTAAACTGGGAGATTGAAATACATTCATTTCTTTCAATAAATGGAATATAGGAAAAATCATCACCGGATTTACCGACAATGTTAAATTTTGCTTTTTCACATGTAATAGTTGTTTTAAAGGATGCGTCAGTTTCGATCGTAACATCACTGTCTGGAAGTTTACGGACAATCTCGGAAAAGATTTTTGCATCCAGTGCGATTACACCACGTTCTGCAATCTCGCCTTCGATCTTTGTTTCGATCCCAAGTTCCATATCATTTGCAGTAAGTTTAATTTCGTTTGCAGAAGCATCGATCAGAATACATTCTAAGATCGCCATGGTAGTTCTGGTTGGAACTGCTTTTGAAACAATATTAACACCATGTAACAGATTAGATTTAGAACAAATTAATTTCATGTTGTAGATAACTCCTTCCTGATGAAACGTAGTGGCTCGCCAAAACGTGTTCATAAAAAAATAAATAGAAATCCGCCGTAGTCGTCTTAGAGGCTGTTAATAAGTTGATAACCGCAGAAAGCCTTAATTTTCAAGGGGTTAAAAAAAATTTGAGGTGGTATAACCCTGTGAAAACCATGCGGAAATTATCTTGAAATGATGTGAATTGAGGATGAGGCTCATAAATGCCTTAAACAGGTTTTAAACATGAAAATGAGACTTGTCCATACGGAATTCACGTTAATTTAACAAGATATCAACAATTTTTTGTGTATAACTTCGAAAAACCTTGATAACTTTAGTTAGGATTGATTTTTTTCTTGATAGTTTCTATTAAATTGCGTGTATTTTCGTTTGATTCGTATTCATCGGCAATTTTTTTGATACCATGAATAATGGTGGAATGGTCTCTTCCCCCAAGTAACTGTCCGATCGAGTCAAGCGGTATATCTGTCATATTCTTACAGAGGTACATTGCAATCTGTCTTGGTCTGGCAATTTCGTTACTTCTGTTTTTTGAGATCATCTGATCTAGCGAAATATTGAAATGTTCGGTGACAACTTCAATTACAAGCTGTGGCGTGATCTCTCTTGGCTTGTCCGGTGTAATAATATTCTGAAGTTCTTTCATGGCAATTTCCATTGTGATATCTGTTTTTTCAAGATTGGAATATGCCAGAAGTTTGTTTAAAGCTCCTTCAAGTTCACGAATGTTGGATTTAATGTTAGTTGCAATATAATTAAGAATCTCATCGCTGAGTTTCATGTCGTCTGCTTCAACTTTTCTTCGCAGGATAGCCATTCGTGTTTCGTAGTCTGGAGTTCCGATATCAGCAATAAGACCCCATTCGAAACGTGAACGAATCCGGTCTTCTAAGGTTTCCATGTCTTTTGGCGGTTTATCGGATGTTAAAATAATCTGCTTGCCGGCAGAGTGGAGTGCATTAAATGTATGGAAAAATTCTTCCTGTGTACTTTCCTTACCGATGATAAACTGAACGTCATCGACCATT
>OHPT01000625.1_pt1 | contig 14594 bp, 9 predicted proteins | sample 1577831 | NCBI WGS metagenome assembly OHPT01 (sample SAMEA3879530, study PRJEB24766) | human gut metagenome | biome: human-associated habitat; feature: feces | place: USA | collected 1985/1987 | reverse complement strand
ATAAAGCATATTTAGTTGTATTTATTTGGATTTTATTTTCATCTTTAATATGCCTATTTGTTTATTGAAAAAGAACTTTTTATCCGTGATAAGCTGACTAAATCAGATGTGCTGAAATTGCTATTTAATAATCCTCAGAATCTGAATCTGAATTTTAAAAATATTGATGGAAATAGAACAGGAAGTGCCTTATATCAGGCATTTAGTAAGATTCTTGAAATATCTGGTCATGAGTCTATTAATTTCAAAAAATCAGCTGACGAAATTGTAGAACAAGTAAAAACGATATTTTCTGCTTTGGGTTGGAATACGGAAGTTTTGTGTTTTGATTCGGAAAAAGAATTGGACAAGCAACCTTACTTTAAACTTTGGCATTTATTGTACTCTTTTGAGGGTGATAGTACGCCGACCGGAGATGGAAATCTGATTCAAAAGATAGCAGATTTATGTGGTTTTGAAAAAGATTATGCTTCAATTTTGGCGAATATAACTTTTCAAGAAGATTATGGTAGTTTGAGTACAAAAACAATTCGTAAGATATTACCTCATCTAAAAGATGGAAATCAGTATGATGTTGCTTGTGAATATGCAGGGTATAAACATTCAAAATCCTCATTAAAGAAAGAAGAAATTAAGAACAAGGTATTGAAAGATAAATTAGAGCTTCTTCCTAAGAATAGTTTGCGTAATCCGGTTGTTGAGAAGATACTGAATCAGATGGTCAATGTGATTAATGCGATTATTACTACTTATGGCAAACCGGATGAAATCCGTATTGAACTGGCTCGCGAATTAAAGAAAAATGCAAAAGAGAGAGAAGAACTGACGAAATCTATTGTGGATACAACAAAAACGCACGAAGGGATAAGAGCTATTCTGCAAAATGATTTCGGAATGTCTCATGTAAGCCGTAATGCAATAATTCGTTATAAATTGTATGAAGAGTTGAAAGATAATGGTTATAAAACCTTGTATTCTAATACCTATATTCCCAAAGAAAAATTGTTCAGTAAGGATTTTGATATTGAGCATATTATTCCACAGGCTCGTTTGTTTGATGATTCTTTCTCTAACAAAACATTGGAAGTGAAAAGTATAAATATTGAGAAAGGAAGTAAAACTGCTTATGATTTTGTGGAGGAGAAATATGGCGAACAAGGTTTGCAGGAATATTTAAATCGTTGCGAGGTACTGTTCAGGGATAAGAAAACTAAACTTAGAAAATTGAAAATGCAGGAGAGTGAAATCCCTGAAGGATTTATTGATAGGGATTTACGGAATACACAGTACATTGCAAAGAAAGCTCTTTCTATGTTGAATGAAATTTGTCGTCGAGTGGTTGCTACTACTGGGGCGATTACTGATGAATTGCGTGAAGATTGGCAACTTGTTGATGTTATGAAAGAATTGAATTGGGAAAAATATAAAGTACTGGGATTAGTCGAATATTTTGAAGATAATGATGGAAGGTTGATAGGTAGGATTAAAGATTGGACTAAGCGTAACGATCACCGCCATCATGCAATGGATGCTTTGACAGTAGCATTTACTAAAGATGTATTTATCCAGTATTTTAATAATAAGAATGCTAGTCTTAAGCCTGATACGAATGAAGCTGCAATAAGAAATAAGTATTTTCAAAATGGAAAGGCTATTCCTCCCATGTCTTTAGATGAATTTCGTGCTGAGGCAAAGAAGCATTTAAATGATACGCTAATCTCTATTAAGACCAAGAATAAGGTAGTTACAATTAATCTCAATAGAACAAAAAAAGAAAAATGGAATAAACAAAAAGCAGCAACAAACTCCACGAGGGCAATTGCATTTGGAAACTGTTTACGGTAGTCATAAACAGTATGTGGTTAAAGAGGAGAAAGTGAATGCCTCGTTTGATGCAGCTAAGATAGCCACTGTAAATAAACCTGCTTATAGAGATGCATTATTGAGGCGTTTGCAAGAAAATGGCAATGATTCGAAGAAAGCTTTTACTGGTAAGAATTCATTGGACAAGCAACCTGTTTGGTTAGATGCTAAGCAGAACGAGTGTGTTCCGGAAAAGGTTAAAACAGTAATGCTTGAAACGGTTTATACGGTACGAAAACCTATTGATGAAAAATTGAATGTAGATAAAGTTGTAGATGCGAGAATTCGTAAACTTTTGCAGGATCGCATAAAAGAATACGGTAATGCGAAGAGTGCATTTGCCAATCTGGATGAAAACCCGATATGGCTCAATAAAGAGAAAGGTATAACTATAAAGCGAGTGAGTGTTTTTGGTATCAGTAAAGCGCAATCACTTCATGAAAAGAAGGATAAGGATGGTAATTTTATTTTAGATAAAGACAGTCGGAGGATTCCGGTTGATTTTGTTAATACAGGTAATAATCATCATGTCGCAATTTATCGTAAACCAGTTTTAGACAAAAAGGGACAGGCTGTATTTGATGAAAATGGTGAATTGAAGTTTGAACTTGAAGAGGTTGTAGTTTCTTTCTTTGATGCAGTGACGCGGGTAAATCTTAGTCAACCTATTATTGATAAAGATTATAAGAGAAGTGAAGGTTGGAAGTTTCTTTTTAGTATGAAGCAAAACGAGTATTTTGTGTTCCCAAATGAGAAGACTGGCTTTGACCCTAAAGAAATTGATTTGCTGAATCCTGAGAATTATGCTTTAATAAGTCCAAACTTGTTTAGAGTGCAAAAAATAGCCTCTAAAGATTATGTGTTTAGGCATCATTTAGAAACAGTTGTTGCAGATAGGAAAGAATTGCAGGAGATTACCTGGAAACGAATTTCTTCTCTAAGTATATTGAACAGAATTATTAAAGTCCGAGTCAATCATATTGGTCAAATTGTTATGATAGGGGAATATTGAGATGGAGAATAAATTGAAATTGTTTCAAGGCAAGAGTATTCGTTCCGCCTGGAATGAAGAAGAACAACAATGGTATTTTTCTATTTTAGATGTTGTTCAGGTTTTGACAGATAATGCAATGCTAAGCAATATACAAAGCGAATGTGTTCAAGAGATGAAATGTTGAATTTGAACTGGGGTACAAATTGTACCCCAGTTCAAATGACTGCTGAAGATGGTAAAAGAAGGAAAATCCAAGCGGCAAATATAAAAGGACTTTTTCGTATCATTCAGTCTATTCCTTCTCCCAAAGCAGAGCTTTTTAAACTGTGATCAGCCCAGATTGGCTATGATCGTGTACAAGAAATTGAGACCCCAGAATTAGCTCAAGAGTGAATGAAAGAACTTTATGAACAGAAAGGGTGTCTCCTCAGTTACCGTTTGAAGAAGGTGATGAATAATATTCACTAAAATTGAAGTACTATGATTAAGAAAACACTCTATTTTGGAAATCCAATTTATTTATCTTTAAAGAATGCACAGTTAGTAATAAAACTACCGGAAGTAGTGAAAAATGAAACTTTAACGGGAGGATTTAAACAAAAGGCAGAAGTGACAAAACCAATAGAAGATATTGGTGTAGTTGTATTGGATAATAAGCAAATTACGATTACCTCAGGAGTACTGGAAGCTCTACTTGAAAATAATTGCGCTATCATAACCTGCGATAGTAAAAGTATGCCCGTTGGCCTGATGCTTCCTTTGTATGGCAATACAACTCAGAATGAACGTTTTCGTCAACAATTAGGTGCTTCTCTTCCATTGATGAAACAATTGTGGCAACAAACCATTAAGCAAAAGATAGAGAATCAGGCAGCTGTGTTGAAAAAATGTGCAGGGGAAGAAATAAGATGCATGAAAGCATGGGCTGCTGATGTGAAGAGTGGGGATTCTGATAATCTGGAAGCTCGGGCTGCAGCTTACTATTGGAAAAACCTATTTAAAATAGATGGTTTCACGAGAGATAGAGAGGGCATTCCACCTAATAATTTGTTGAATTATGGGTATGCGATATTGCGTGCTGTTGTGGCACGTGGGTTGGTATTGAGTGGACTTTTGCCTACGTTAGGCATTCATCATCATAATCGTTATAATGCGTATTGCTTGGCTGATGATATAATGGAACCTTATCGTCCGTATGTGGATGAACTGGTTTGTGATATTATGAAAAAAGGAGGAGATTATGGGATGTTGACAAAGGAACTGAAAGGACAGCTTTTGACGATTCCGTCGTTAGATGTTATTATTTCAGGTAAGCGTAGTCCGCTAATGATAGCAGTGGGACAAACAACAGCTTCTCTTTATAAATGTTTTAATGGAGAGTTGCGTAAAATAGCATATCCGGAAATGTAATGGACCGTTTTAGTGAATATCGCATTATGTGGGTACTGGTGTTATTTGATTTGCCTACTGATACCAAGAAGGATAAGAAGGCGTATGCAGACTTCCGGAAGAACCTGCAGAAGGATGGATTTACTATGTTTCAGTTTTCCATCTACGTACGACATTGTGCCAGCAGTGAAAATGCAGATGTGCACATAAAAAGAGTTAAATCTTTCTTACCGGAGTTTGGACAGGTGGGAATTATATGTATTACGGACAAACAATTTGGTAATATTGAGCTCTTTTATGGGAAAAAAGTTCAAGATGTGAATACACCGGGGCAACAGTTGGAGTTATTCTAAAAGTAAAAATCCCACTTGTTGGTGGGATTTTTAGTGGAAAACTGTTTGCTTTTTGTGATTCAAATTGATTGTTTAACCATTTGATTATTAGATTATAATGAATAGTCAGCTGTTTCCAATGGTTCAAAGATACTAAAATGAAAGCAAATCACAACGATATTCGGCAAGTACATAGAACCTACCGCGCTGTTTCCAATGGTTCAAAGATACTAAAATGAAAGCAAATCACAACAATCTGCGAATCCGGAAGAATATGCCAAGCGCTGTTTCCAATGGTTCAAAGATACTAAAATGAAAGCAAATCACAACTCGTTGATAACAAGATGCTTTCCCTTGGCGGCTGTTTCCAATGGTTCAAAGATACTAAAATGAAAGCAAATCACAACTAACCAACAGTGTGGATTATCTGCGAGGCTGCTGTTTCCAATGGTTCAAAGATACTAAAATGAAAGCAAACCACAACCCACACCTGCAAACTCACCGTTCCTGTTGAGCTGTTTCCAATGGTTCAAAGATACTAAAATGAAAGCAAATCACAACTGAGACGAATTTTCATAGACTTTGAAACTGCTGTTTCCAATGGTTCAAAGATACTAAAATGAAAGCAAATCACAACGACTGCATCACAAAGGACGGGATAAGTGTGCTGTTTCCAATGGTTCAAAGATACTAAAATGAAAGCAAATCACAACGATTCCAATACAGCCTTCAGACTGTTGTTCGCTGTTTCCAATGGTTCAAAGATACTAAAATGAAAGCAAATCACAACCCTCGGTAATGTCGGTAGCAGATTCACATGGCTGTTTCCAATGGTTCAAAGATACTAAAATGAAAGCAAATCACAACAGCAGGGTTTCAGTTACTACAAGGCGGAGAGCTGTTTCCAATGGTTCAAAGATACTAAAATGAAAGCAAATCACAACATTCGTCCTCTGTATTAAGAATATTATCAAGCTGTTTCCAATGGTTCAAAGATACTAAAATGAAAGCAAATCACAACGTGTGTGTGCGTGTCTGTGTGTGTATTAGTTTTCCAAAGATAGTGAATCTTAATAAGAATCTCTCTGATTTCCCTACTATTTGGTATCTTTACACGCTTTTCTTTATACATGAGTACTGACTATAAATAAATCATATTGTGGAAATAACCCAACGCATTCGTCTCCTCCTTTCCGAAATGAACCGGGGAGTATACGAAAAAGAAACTGAAATAAACCTCTCCCTGCTGGCAGCTCTGGCAGGCGAGAGCATTCTGCTCCTGGGACCTCCGGGAGTAGCCAAGTCAATGGTAGCCAGGCGGCTAAAGTCGGCTTTTACAGATGCCCGTGCCTTTGAATACCTGATGTCCCGCTTCTCTACGCCCGACGAGATTTTCGGTCCTGTCAGCATTAGCCGACTGAAAGAATCCGACAAGTATGAACGTGCCATCGACGGCTATCTGCCCACAGCCGATGTCGTGTTTCTGGACGAAATATGGAAAGCAGGCCCTGCCATACAGAACACTCTGCTGACCGTCATCAACGAGAAACTTTTCCGCAATGGCGACAAGGAACTGCATCTCCCCCTCAAACTGCTCGTAGCTGCCAGTAACGAACTGCCCGCTCAAGGCGAGGGACTGGAAGCCCTATGGGACCGCTTCCTTATCCGCATTCTCTGCACCTGCGTCAAGCAGGAAGAGTCTTTCTACAAAATGCTGCTGGACGATTCTGCCGACCATCCGGAAACGACTGCCTGCGAATGGCAAATCTCCGACCGCGAGTATGCCGAATGGCAAGCTGAGATACGCCGCGTAACCTTGCCTCTCGATGTTCTTTCCTGCATCACAGCCATTCGCCACGGACTGACAAGCGTAGAGATGCAAGACTCCGACCTGCGCCGCAATGTCTACGTCAGCGACCGCCGCTGGAAGAACATCGTGAAGCTGCTCAAGACCTCCGCCTTCGTCCACGGCCGCACGGAAGTCTCCATGACCGACCTGCTTCCCGTCTACCACTGCCTATGGAGTGAGCCTGATGAGAGCGTTGCCATCCGTGACATCGTTATCCGTGCCTTATTCGTGTCCCACACAAAACAGATTGCCGGTATCGCCTCCTCGCTGAAATCCGATTTGAAAGTCAGCCGTGTGCGCGAAGCCCTCGACAAAGCCCGCCTTGCCGGCGACCGTAGGGACGATGACCTGCTGATAACGGAACACTTCTACTACCAGGTGGAGAAACATGGTACGGGCAACACCTACATCTTTATCGTGGACTACAAAAATCTGAAGGAGTACAGCGCCAAAGATGCCCCCACCTTGGGCGTAATGTATGCCGACCCCATCAATCCCAAGCGTACCATCATCCGCGCCTTTGCCGACACCGGCGCCGTGAAAGAGGAAGGCACCGAACGCGTCACCCTCTACCGCGACGACAAGCATCTCTACATCAACGGTGTGCGCTTCCCCATGCGGCGTCTGCAACGAGGTGAGGAGCAACAACTCTGGCTGGGAAACCTCTCCGTCACCGACCGTGACTACGAGACGGAATTGGACGCCGCCGCCACCAGCATAGACCGCCTGGTAGGAGATTTGTCCGACAACCTTTTCGTCTCCGAAGAAGACAAAAAGAGCGTAGCTCAATACGTCTCCATCGTCCGCAAGGAGATAGCCTGGGCGCGTGTGGACATGCGCAAACTGAGATATGGAGACGAATAATCCTCCAGTAACCAAGAAGAAGATGAACACCACCGTCACCCGATATGACACCGCCTTCTATGTGCAGGCACTGGACCGTTTCGTTGCCACCGGAGAGTGCGCAGAGACGGATACCGAGCCCTTGTATGCCTATCTACTCTCTGTGATGAACGACTCCATGGTCAAGGTGCAGGTGCTGGGCGATGAGGTCTGTGCACGTATCTTTTACGACACCATGATTCAGTTCATCCAATTGAACTTGGAGAAGGAGAGGTACCACCTCCGGAAAAGCCAGTCGGAACGGACCGGGATGAAACTCGTGCTGGAATGGTCCATGGTAAAGCGGAAAGACGGCTGGCAAGCCTTGCTCCAGCAGATTTCCGACAAATACCGGGAGTACGGCTTCGACTCCCGTTTCTACCGCAGCTACTTCGGTACAGAAGGAGGATATGCGGACGATGAAGTCTGGGAGAAAATGGTGGACGACTGGGAAGACGCCTTCCAACTGAAGATGCACGAAGAAAAGGAGAAAGAGATTGCTTTCCGCAAAGATGCCCTCGAGCGCAGGCTCCGTTCCAATCTGAAAGACATCCCCGAGTACATCCGCCAGAACCGGGTGGATAAGGACGAATTCTTCCAGACCTGGGGCATGATGAGCGGCTTGTGGAATACTGTCGACTTTGAGCGTATACGGAAAATCGTGCGCATCCAGCGCTCTTGCCCCGAGATAGTGAAAGTGGCCCGCAAGATGGGGCGTATGGCAGACGACGAAGGACGTGAGCAAATCCGCGTTGCCGAGGGAAACGTCTACAAAATGGAGCACTCCTCCAAATGTGACATCCTGGGTATCAGTACCGGCAACGACCTCAATGCCCTGCTTCCCATTGAGCTTGCCCATTCCGCCGACAGCGAACTGGAAGATTTGTTCGTCTACAAATACCTCACCCGCAAGCTCCAGACCTTCCGCTATAAATCGGAAATCATGCAGCCTGCCCGGCGTATCGAAACCAAGCCCGCCCGTCCCAAAGGTCCGATGATTGTCTGTCTGGACACCTCGGGAAGCATGGCTGGCAAGCCGGAGAAGATTGCCCACTCCCTGCTGATAAAGCTCCTGGAGATAGCCGACCGTCAACGGCGGAACTGCTTTCTGATAGCCTTTTCCGTCTCCATTCATCCGATTGATGTAAGGAAAGAGCGGGCAAGGCTGCTCGAATTCTTCTCAAAGACAGCTTGCGGGGATACAGATTCCACCCGCATGCTGGAAGCCACGTTCCACCTGCTCAAAGAAGGCAAGGAGTATATGAATGCCGATGTGCTTTGGGTCAGCGACTTCAAGATTCCTCACTCTTCACCTGCCTTTATGGAGGAGATTCGTCGCTGTCGGGAAGCCGGTACACACTTCTACGGTCTGCAGATTGGCATCACGGACAATGAGTGGACGCCGTTCTTCGACCGCATCTATCGGGCGGAATACACCCCTTTGCGGAATTACTGAAATAAGGTTTGCCCTGAAAGCGTGCTTATTGAAGGCTATATTTCAGCAGTAAATATCCGCCTGCCACTTGCAATCCCATTCCCGGCACACCGATACGGAAATCTTGTACAGCCCGGAAGAAGCTGCCCACCATGGCCCATTCTCCCAAAGTACCTGCTACCTGATAGAAAAGAACTACTGCCAGCAGAATAGGCAGGGAAATGCGCTGGAAACGGTGTGCTGCCCAGCCCGCCGCCACAGCCAGTAATACAGACTTCAACAGAATGGCGGGAAGTGCTGCGGGAAGTGGCATTCCGAATAGCAGGGAGTTGAGGACGGGCGACAGGACGGCTGTCAGCAACCCCACTTTCCATCCGAATTTATAAGCGCCCACCAGCGTGAAGAAATAGATTGGCAGCCAGGTTATCCCTCCCTGGGGAATGAGATGAAAGAGCTGGGGAAGAGCCAGATTGCCAAGAATGAATAGCGAGGCTGCCAGATACGTCTTCACATTATTGTAATCCAGCGAGTAGAGTTTAACTGTTTTTGTTTCCATGTAGTTGTAATGTATTAAAAGTTGATATTTACGCCTCCCATCACCGTGGCTTTCGGCATGGGGAAGCCTGCATTGATTTCATAGCGTTGCGCCAGCAGGTTTTCACCCTTGACAAAGACGTCGGCAAAACTGCACAGACGGTAGTTGGCACGCAGGTTCCAGAGTACGAAGCTTTCCTGCTTCTCCTTGCCCGGGGTGACCGAGGTATGGAGTCCCTTCACGTATTGTATACCGGTAGACAAGCTCCAGCGTCTTTGTGTAAAGTCCGTACCGGCATAGAGTTTGTGTTCGGGAGCCGCCAGTACCGGATTCTCCATGTGCAGCCAGCTATAATTGGCATTCATCTGCCAGTGTCGGTTGATGCGGTAGCCAAGGTTGGTTTCCACGCCCCAGTTCTCTATCTCTCCGGAGTTGACGTTCTTGCGCAGGGCAGGGTCTGTCATGATGATGTTGTCCCCGTTGATGTAGTAGAGGTTCACCCCATAGGACATGGGCCCTCCCAAAAGCTGCCCCGTAAAGGAGAGTTCATAGTTCATCAGGCTCTCCGCTTTCAAATCGGGGTTCTGTGGAGGGAACATGTACATCTCCCGGATGGTGGGGTTACGGAATCCTTTGCTCACCATTGCTTTCAGTTCTGCCTGCCGCGGCAGATGGAAAGCCAGTCCCCCTTGGGGAATCCATTCCGTGCCTACGTGCGAATGGTGGTCTATGCGGACACCGGCGTCCAGTGAAAGCCAACTGTTGATGTCCTGCCTGAAATCCACATAGCCTGCAAATTCATCCATCTGCTTGTCCACGCCGGGGATGCGGTCACCAATCTGCTGTCCGGGTTTTGCCTCGTCGATGGCGACAACCTTGTTCCAGGACTCTCCGCCGAAGTGCTGGTAATCGAAACCTACGGTCAGGCGGTTACCGGTGAAGAGCGTGGCGCTTTGATACCACGATATGCCCAGCATCCGGTCCTTGGAGTTGAAGTGCGACTTCTGGGGCTCTTCTCCGGGGTGGTAGCCGTCGTTAATCCTGTGCCGGCCCCAGTTATAGAAGAAGCTCACGGCGCCGGAAGTACGGTCGTAACGATTTTCCAGTGCGAAGGAGGTCATGCCGCGTGTGATGCGCGAGTCGTTGTCTATATACGGATTGTCGGCTTCGCCGGGATTGGAGGCGTTGAAGCGGGTGATGTTCACGTCGCCCCACAGCTTCCAGGTGTCGCTGAAGTCGTATCCCAGTTTGGCATAGCCGCCATACTGCTCAAACTCCATGTCGTCACGGTGTCCGTCGGTACGGTTGTACGAGCCGGTCACCACGCTGCTGAAACGCCCTTTCCTCACGCGGTTGGAGACTTCCGTCTGCAGGGTATTGTAGGAACCGTATCCTATCTGCGCATTGGTTTTCACCCCGTCCTCCTGCATCTTGCGGGTGACGATGTTGATAACCCCGCCCATTGCATTGGACCCGTAGAGGACGGAGGCGGGACCGCGCAGCACTTCCACCCGTTCGGCCATCATGCTCTGGTAGGCGTCGGCGATGGGATGCCCCATCAAGCCCATGTATTGCGGGTGTCCGTCTATCAGCACCAGCAGGCTGGTCGTAGGTCCTCCGGCGGCATTCACCCCGGCGCCTATGCCGCGCAGGCTCATGCCTCCTGCGGCTCCCGTGGATACGCCGTAGCCCATGATGCCGCGGCTTGTGGTGAAAAGTCCGGGCACCTGCTCGGTCAGTGCAGGCAGGATGGAGGGCTGGTAGGTCTGTTCCAGTTGCTGGCGGCCCACTACGGAGATGGTCATTGGCAGGTGGCGGATGTCTGTTTCATCTCTTGTCCCGGTCACTACGACTTCATCAAGCTTGTAGCTTTTCAGCCGGAGGCTGTCGGCAGGTGCGGACAGCATACTACCCGGAAGGGCGATACTTATTAAAATTGCGGTTAAAATCTTTTTATTCATCGTTTATCTATGGTTCTTTTTGCAAAGTTATACAAAAAGAAGAATCTGTATATGATTGGTAATCCTTAAAATGGACAACCAGGGTTGAAGATAAGTCCGTTAAAGGGTTTCCTGCTTCAGCGCTTCCACAAATCGGTCTATCTCCTGCAGTTTCGCCGGGATGTCGATGCCTTGCGGACAGTGCGGGTTGCATTGACCGCAACCGGTGCAGCGGTTGGCTTGGCGGAGACGGGGAACACTGCGGTCATAGCCTATCAGGAAGGCGCGGCGTGCCTCGCGGTAATTCTCGTCTTGGCTGTTCTGCGGCACGTTGCCCTCGTTGATGCAGCGGTTGTAGTGCAGCAAGATGGCTGGAATATCCAGTCCATAGGGGCACGGCATACAGTATTTGCAGTCGTTGCACGGCACGGTGGGGTATTGCAGCATTCGCTGGGCGGTATCTTCCAGTAAGGTAAACTCCTCTTCCGTACATGGAACAAGCGGGGAGAAGGTACGCAGGTTGTCTTGCAGATGCTCCATGTACGTCATTCCGCTTAGTACGGTCAGCACATCGGGGAAAGTACCTGCGAATCGGAAGGCCCAGGAAGCTACGCTCTCCTGCGGACGGCGTTGTTTCAGACGTGCCATCAAGTGGTCGTTCAGGCGGGATAGGCGTCCGCCCAGCAACGGCTCCATGATAACGGCGGGAATGTTGCGCTTCACCAGCTCGGCATATAGGTATTCGGCATCCGTGTTGCGGGTATTCACTTCTTTGGCATGCCGCCAGTCTACGTAGTTCAGTTGGATTTGTACGAAGTCCCATTTCAGTTCGTCGTGGCGGGAGAGCAGGTAGTCAAAGACTTCGATGTCTCCATGATAGGAGAATCCGAGGTTGCGGATGCGTCCGGCTTCACGCTCTTTCAGCAGGAAGTCCAGCATGCCGTTGTCCAGATAGCGGGAGCGGAGGGCTTCCATGCCGCCCATGCCGATGCCGTGCAACAAGAGGTAGTCGATGTAGTCCACTTGCAGGTCGCGGAAGGAGCGGTGATACATGGCAAGGGACTCTTCGCGGCTGTGCGTGCTGGGACTGAAGTTGGACAGCTTTGTGGCAAGGAAGAATTTCTCCCGTGGGTGGCGTTTCAAGGCAATGCCCGTGGCGCGCTCCGACAGACCTTGCACATAGGCGGGGGAGGTGTCGAAATAGTTCACTCCGTGGGCAATGGCATAGTCTATTAGGTCGTTCACGGCTTCCTGGTCTATTTCGTCTCCATTCCCGTCGGCGCGTTTCCGGGTGGGCCATCGCATGCATCCGTATCCCAGTAGAGAAACCCGGTCGCCCGTGTTGGGATTGGTACGGTAGGTCATCTTGTCGGTTGGTATCTCGCCCAGCGCGGCCGATTCGCTCTCCCCGTTGTTCTTGTTGCCCGAACAGCCGTACAGGGCTGCTGCCGAGGCAAGCGTTCCTGCACCGGCGAGTTTGAAGAAATCGCGGCGGTTTATCTTGTTCTTATTGTCTTCTTTCATTGTGATAGGACTGAAATTATAAATGGATATTAGGGTGATAAAGCTGCTTCAGACAGTTCTGTGCATCACATGGCCTTCCACATAAATGGCACTGAACGGACGCGACGGACAAAGGTTCTCGCATGCTCCGCATCCGATACAGCGTTCGGCGTTGACTACCGGTATCTTGATGGAGGCTTCGTCTTCCGGGTCTGAAGGAACCATCTGTATGGCACCGGCCGGACAATGGCGGGCACAGTTCCCGCATTCCATCTTGTCTGTGATGCAGATGCAATTCTCCTTAATCCATACGGCATGACCGATTTGGACGGCCGATTTCTCGGCGAGGCTCGTCAGATGGATGGCATCGGTAGGACACACCTCCGCACACTTGGCGCATTCGGGGCGGCAGTAACCGCGTTCGTAGGACATTTCCGGCTGCATCAGTTTTGTCAAGTCCGAAGAAGGACGGAGCACTTGGTTGGGGCATACCGATACGCAGAGCTGGCAGGCTGTGCAGTGTTGTGCAAAGTGGCGGGCGCTCAGTGAGCCCGGAGGAGTGATGGGAGTGGCGCGCTCGGGGATTTTCTTATCCTCGATGACAGCCAGTCCACCGTCCACTTTCTTCTCCTGCGCCTTGAGGGCTGCCGCAGCAGCAAACACGGCGGTTGTAGAGAGAAATGCGCGGCGGGCGTCGTTTACCTGCTCCGGTGCCACGGAGGTTTCCTGGGAGACTGCAGCGGAGGCCGGCTTGCGGCGTGTGTAAGTGATGGCACCTTTCCTGCACTTGTTGATACAGTCCATACATGCCACGCAACGGCTGTAATCTATTTCGTGTGCCTTGATGTTGATGCACGATGCCTTGCAGTTGCGTGCGCAAAGTCCGCAGCCGTTGCACTTCTCGGTATCTATGACCGGTTTGAAAAGAGAATACCTGGACAGGAAACCGAGCACTGTACCTACCGGACAAATCGTGTTGCAGTACGTACGTCCGCCTCGCCATGCCAATATGATGAGCACGACAAAAGTAAGGGACGCTATGATGAACGTAGGCAGGCTTTTCATCCACACCTCTGTTTCATAAAAAGCGTAGCTGTCCGCCCGTTCCGCCAGATATGCCAGCAGATTATTGCCCCACTGATAGACGGGAGCGAAGAGACTGGAAGCGATGCGCCCGTAAGAGCTATACGGTTCGAGCAGCGAAGCAACCGCATGAAAGCGCACGCCTGCAACGAGGGTCACGGCAAACACTGCCAACATTCCGTAACGCAGCCATTTCCTGGCGGGAGAATAGCGGAAACGGTTTTTCTTCCGCTTGCCTGCAAACCGGGAAATGACATCCTGAAATACGCCGAGCGGGCAGATAACGGAGCAATAGACGCGTCCGAACAGCAGGGTCAATGCAATAAGCAGCAGTACCACGCCTGCATTCAGTGCGAGCAGTGCGGGGAGGAACTGTATTTTCGCCATCCAGCCCATCCAGCCGTGCAGCGTTCCGGTGAAATCGAGAAACAGGAGCGTGACGAGTGCAAAGAATACAATTGCAAGTGTCAGTCTGATAGTACGTAACATAGTCATAATAGTTTTATCATTGCAAAAATAAGGAGTTTATAATTAGTTTGTGTATATGGATTACGTTTGTTTTTACCGATTTTACAGAAAAAAGCTTATTTCTTGTTCAATTCCTGTTTCTTTCAGAAAATCCCGGTCGTGTGAGACTGCAAGTACGGTACCTTGATAGTTACGTATCGTAGCTGTGATGATTTCAATACTTTCGATGTCCAGATTGTTGGTGGACTCGTCCAGCAGTAGGGTGTCCGGTTCTTTCAGTTCCATGCCGGCAAGGAACAGGCGTGTTTTCTCTCCGCCGCT
>OHPT01000605.1_pt1 | contig 15030 bp, 10 predicted proteins | sample 1577831 | NCBI WGS metagenome assembly OHPT01 (sample SAMEA3879530, study PRJEB24766) | human gut metagenome | biome: human-associated habitat; feature: feces | place: USA | collected 1985/1987 | reverse complement strand
CATTCTCGAATGCTCTGCTCGGTATCGTTCACTCAATGGCTCACAAGACAGGTGCCGCATTCGCTGATTACGGTGCACACATCATACACGGTGCCGCAAACGCTATGTATCTTCCTAAGGTTATCGCATTCAACGCAAAGGATGAAACAGCTAAGAAGCGTTACGGTGTAATCGCTGACTTTATGGGTCTTGGCGGTGCAAATGACGACGAAAAGGTAAAGCTCCTCATCGCTTATCTGCGTAAGATGAATGACGAACTGAAGATTCCTCACTGCATCAAGAACTACGGCGCAGACAGCTATCCTACAGAAAACGGTTTCGTTCCCGAAAACGTATTCCTGGAGAGATTACCTGAGATCGCTAAGAATGCTATCGCAGATGCTTGCACAGGTTCTAACCCTCGTATTCCTACACAGGAAGAGATGGAGAAGCTGCTTAAGTGCTGCTACTACGATACAGAAGTTGATTTCTGATATTTCTGAGATCGCAGCTGTTAAATTCGATTTCATCTATTTATATAGCCTCTGAATTATAACCCAAAGGAAAGCCCCTTGTACCACCCCCTAAGGTACAAGGGGCTTTTCCGTGGCGGGCGGCAGTGTGCCGCTTCAAATTCGCCGTTCTGACGGTTGGCGGATTGCGTAAGTTGCGTTATCGGCGGATAGCAATGTATGCTTCAGATTTACTTTTTGTGATGAAATTTGCCCGTCCTTGCAGGACATTACCCACGATACATACACCTTCGTTTCAAGATTTTTCACATTTCTTTCATCGCCCGTTATTATATGATTCATAAAAAGGGGGTATACTATAGTCACAGTCAGAGGAAAGGATTCCGACGACCGAAATCAGCCGATAGGTTTCGGCTTGAAAAATATCGTGCCGACAAGCACGGTTAACATAACAGGAGCCGGCAAGACGGCAAAAGCCGCCCTATACACGCTCCGCCTAAGTACAACGAAAGTTTTCATATATACCTCTCTATTATTCAAGCAAAACCGCTCTGTGACGCAGGGCGGTTTTTGCTATTAGCAAAGCCGACAGTTCATATTGTAAATTTTACACAAACGCACTACAAAATTTCTCAGCAAAATTATAAAAAAGTTTTCAAAAAGGCTAAAGTTTAGAAAAACAAGTGCCGATATAATAAATGTAAGGGTCACAGAGCCCTGTGCGGAGGCGGAGATAACTTCCGCAGTGTTTTGCAAAACAAACACCAAATGACTTTAGCTTAGCGCAAAGCAAGGTCACACTAACAAAAACAAGTCCCTATAAGGGCAACGACTTCCGAAAAGGATTTCGGGAGTACATTCAAGGAGGAAAACAAAATGGCAGGTATGGTAGTACAGCATAACTTAAATGCGATCAATGCTAACAACAAGATGAACATCAACGTTTCAGGTACAAAGAAGGCAACTGAAAAGTTATCTTCAGGTTATCAGATCAACCGTGCAGGCGATAACGCTGCAGGTTTGGCTATATCTGAAAAGATGCGTTCACAGATCCGTGGTCTTTCACAGGCTACAAAGAATGCCAACGACGGTATCTCTCTTATCCAGACAGCTGAAGGCGGCTTAAACGAAACTCACTCAATTCTTCAGAGAATGAGAGAGCTTGCAGTTCAGTCAGCTAACGGTACATACCAGGATGATACAGACCGTGAAGCTATCCAGCTCGAAGTTGACGCACTCAAGAGCGAAATCGACAGAATCGCTTCTTCTACAGAGTACAACGGCATGAAGCTCCTCGATGGTTCACTCGGCGGCTCAAAGGCTGTTACAGAATTCGGCGCTAAGTATGGTGTTGTAGATACTACATCAACAGATTTAGCAGGTTCAATCCTCACTTCTAATGTTGCAGGTGCTAAGGTTACTATAGCTTTAGGTGCAACAAAGGGCGGCGAAGCTGCTACATGGGCTAAAGATGGTAAGGAACTCGTTCTTAACCTCGTTGAGAATGAAACTTATTCTCAGGACGATATTGATAAGTTAATCGCTAATGCTGACAGCCGCAAGGCAGACGGTATTGTTGCTGACTTATCTCTCAAGCTCAAGAACGGCGTTATGAGTGCAACAACAGCTGAATCGACAGATAAAACAGTTGCAGGTGTACGTGCTTCTGCTGATGCAACTGATATTCCCGCAGATCTTCTTACTTCTGCAATTTCCGGTTTTGGCGATCAGATTGCTATAACATCAAACAGCTATGGTGCAGATACTCGTAAGATCAGTATCGTAACAGATGCACAGGCCGGCAAGGAAAATGTTACAACAGCTAAAGCTGATACAGCGGGTGCTAAGGACGGCGAGTTTGTAATCCACCTCTCAACAGGTAAGGAATATACAGAACGTGACATTCAGGATCTGTTAAAGGCTGAAGGTCTTGATTATTCAATCGATATCACGGACACCAACTCTCCTGATGGTGATGTTACTGTTAAGTTTGACAAGACAACAAATGATGCTACTAAGTATCAGTTTACAATGGCAAACGGTGCCGGTATCGGTAAGGAAGAAGTTGCTACAACAGGCAAGGGCCTTACATTCCAGATCGGTGCTAACGGCGTTGAGGATCAGAGAGTTACGCTGAACGTTAACGATATGTCATCTTCTGCTATAGGCGTTGCAAGTGCTGACGTTTCTACTCAGGACGCTGCAAACAAGGCTATCGACATGGTAGACGCTGCTGTTAAGACAGTATCTATGCAGAGAGCAGGTCTTGGTGCACTTCAGAACAGACTTGAGTACACAGTTAACAACCTGACAACAACAAACGAGAACCTGACAGCAGCTGAATCTCAGATCAGAGATACAGATATGGCTACAGAGATGATCAACTACACTAAGAATAACATTCTTCAGCAGGCATCTCAGGCTATGCTCGCTCAGGCTAACCAGCAGCCTCAGGCTATTCTCCAGTTACTCCAGTAATCTGAGAACAGCGTGAGTTTCAGGGCTTAATATTTATAAATTAATGACTTGATGAGTTCGCCCCCGTGAAAACGGGGGCGGATTTTATATATCCGATGAAAATTTGAAATATGAATACAAAATACAACAAAGATTTAATTAAAAACGCAAAAATTCTGAGGAAAAGAATGACGGACGAAGAACGTAAGCTGTGGTACTGCTTTCTCAGAAATTACCCGGTAAGATTTTTTCGACAGAAAGTGATGTATAAATATATAGCGGATTTTTATTGCCCGACGGCGAATTTAGTTATAGAGCTTGACGGCAGTCAGCATTACGAAGAAAAGGGCTTAACCTATGATGATGAAAGAAACAGATTTCTTGAAGAACACGGGATAAGAGTAATACATATTGCTAATAATCAGATTCACACAAATTTCCGCAACGTCTGTGAATATATTGATATGCTTGTTAAAGGTGAATTGTAATTGCTTAGAGGTTTAGAAGATAGGAGTGCTACTTTAAAAACTTCGGAGCGTTCACAATCCCCACCATAGTTGGCTCGGCTTGACCGAGCAACAGAACCTCACCCTTTTAAATGTTAGAGGGTAACAGCGTAATGATGGTGCTAAGGGAAAACAATCCCCACCGTCTTGACGGCAAAAAGTATAGCAATTTTGGAAACAGTTCGGTAAATTACAAAATGAAGATTATGTAGAATAACGGTTTTGCGATGCCGTCAAGCCACCTCCCCTTTTTCGAGGGGAGGCAAGGATATAGTGCAAGGCGAAGGGATGGTGCGGTTTTTGGAAGGGTTGGTGCGGGGCGAGGGTTGGTGCGGCAATTCCTCCGGTAGTCGCCCGAATTTTTTCGGCGACAGCACCTCACCTTTGACAAGGGGCGGTAAGAATGTGGTGCGAAGCGAAGGGGGGGCTAGCAATCCCTCCGTCTTGACGGCAAAAAGTATAGCAATTTTGGAAACAGTTCGGTAAATTACAAAATGAAGATTATGTAGAATAACGGTTTTGCGATGCCGTCAAGCCACCTCCCCTTTTTCGAGGGGAGGCAAGGGTGATGGTGCAAAGCAAGGCAAGGGTGATAGTGCTTTTCGTGCGATAGTGCGGTTTTGCGAGGGTTGGGTGTGGAATGAGAGATTGTTAACGGAGGTGTCAGAGAAACGGAAAGGGTACGGTAAGTGTGACAATCCCTCCGGTAGTCGCCCGAATTTTTTCGGCGACAGCACCTCACCTTTGACAAGGGAGGCAAGTGTGATGGTGTGGGGCAAGGGTTGGTGCGGCGATTTATCTGTTGTCGATTTCTGCACTGCAACAGAAAAAATCGGGTACTGTGCCGTACCCGATTAATCTTAACCGTTGATATACTCTTTTGGAGATATCCACTTTCCGTTTTGCTTTACTGCAAAGTGAAGATGAGGTGCCAGCTTCGACTCGCATTCGATAGTCCCTGTAACGCCTATCTTCTGACCGGATTCGACATCGCTTCCCTCTTTGACCTCAAGCGACTTGTCAAGCCCGTAGTAATGCGTTTCGCAGCCGTCGCCGTGATCTATCACAACGCATATTCCCCACAGGGGATCGTCCTTAATCTCCTTGACCTTACCCGTGCAGGCGGCTTTTACATCCGTTCCGACCGATGCGGCGATGTCCATTCCGTCGTGGGTCTTCCATACGCCGAGAGTTTCGCTCTTTACAAGTTCGCCGCTGCTGTATTCCCATATAACTTCATTCTCAATCGGCATTACACGCTTTGCTGTGCTTCTGACAAAGTTATTTGCAGGTGCGGCTGAGCTGTCAACTTCGCTCTTTGAGGTTTCGTCCTTAGGTATACCGCTCTGCGTGTTGTCCACCTGCTCTGCTGATACGGCAGAATCGGGCTTCTGAGGTTCTTCGTCGGCTATTGTCTTTAATGTGCTGTCGTAGGTCAGATATGTTGATATTCCTATAGCAACAACGCTCAGACATAATGCTCCCGCAAAACCTTTGCCCTTGAAAAACTTTTTTATCTTTCCGGTAGTTATCTTATCCATAGCTTTTTTCCTTTCAAGTTATGCTTTACTGCATTTGTAGTTTTAACGTTATTTTCCGTTTTATACGCATTTTTCAGAAAAATCTTCCGCTTTAACACTTTTCCGCTTTAAATTGAGTAAAAATCTATTGACAAATACCGAGTGCCGTGGTATACTTACATTGTACCCGAAAAATGGGTATTAAACCGAATATACACCACAAATCGCAGATGGAAAAAAGTAAGGCGGCAGATTTCTCACAGAGAGTCGGATTAGGTGCGAGCCGACAGAATATAAAGCCTGAATTCATTCCGGAGAGATGAGCCGAAAGCGCAGAGCCTGTAAGCCATTCGGGTAAGCCCGTTACAGCTTTAAAGACCGTATACCAGTGCTGTGCACCTGTACGGTGAATTGAGGTGGTACCGTGGATATATATCCGCCCTCAGATCAGAGATGACCTGAGGGCGGTTTTTGATTTTATTATAAAGTGTATCAAAACTCAAGAAAAAACGTCGAGTGTGATGTATAACTAAGATACGCAATAGGAAGGAAAGAAAAGCGATGAGTATGAACATGATAAGAAAGCTCCCAACTCCCAAGGAGATAAAGGAGTTGTATCCTCTGTCGGACAAGATAGTGGAAACAAAGAAACAGCGTGACAAGGAAATAGCCGATGTATTCACGGGAAAGAGCAATAAGTTCCTGCTGATAATAGGACCTTGCTCTGCTGACAAGGAGGAGCCTGTCCTTGACTATATTTCAAGGCTGGTACCCGTTCAGGAGCAGGTAAAGGATAAGATACTGATAATTCCCAGAATATACACGAACAAGCCCCGTACAACAGGAGAAGGCTACAAGGGCATGATACATCAGCCCGACCCGACAAAGAAAGAGGATATGCTTGAGGGACTTATCAAGGTAAGAAGCCTTCATACAAAGGCTATCGAGCAGACGGGATTTACCTGTGCGGATGAAATGCTCTACCCTGAAAACTACCGTTATCTGTCAGATCTTTTGTCTTATGTTGCTATCGGCGCTCGCTCGGTCGAGGATCAGCAGCACAGGCTTACATCAAGCGGAATGGATATTCCTGTCGGTATGAAGAACCCCACGGCAGGCGATATGTCGGTTATGCTGAACTCTATCCGTGCGGCACAGGCAAGCCATACTTTCATATACAGGGGCTGGGAAACTGTCACAAGCGGAAATCCGCTTGCGCACGCTATACTGAGAGGTGCTGTAAACAAGCACGGTCAGACTATCCCGAACTATCACTATGAGGATCTTTCACTGCTGTACGAGCTGTACTGTAAGAAAAATCTTCAGAATATGGCGGTTATCGTTGATACCAACCACTCAAATTCGGGTAAGAAGTATTTAGAGCAGGTAAGAATCGCAAACGAGATTCTTCACAGCCGCCGTCACAGCAAGGATCTTGAGGGCTTTGTCAAGGGACTTATGATTGAAAGCTACATTGAGGACGGAAGCCAGAGCACAGACGATGCGGTTTACGGCAAGTCGATAACCGACCCGTGTCTTGGCTGGGAAAAAACAGAAAAGCTCATCTACAGCTTAGCCGAACAACTGTAGCTGAAAGCTACAGTAAATTCCGACCTTTGATAACGTTGCGGATTTTTGATGGATAGCGGAACGGTCGGAGTTTAGCGAAGGTGCTTTTTGTTTATAATAATACCCGTGGGGCGCGGCAAATTCCGACCTTGCGGCTGTGAGCCGCTACAAATTCCGACCTTTGATAATGTTGCGGATTTTCGTAGGATAGTGAAACGGTCGGGATTGAACAATAATGCTTTTTAGACATTATAAATAAGCTGTAGCAAAATCGAATACAATATAATAAAACTCGCCGCCGTGATGAATTTACATCACGGCGGTGTTTCTGCTATTCTTTGGGCACTATAATTACCATACCCTCTTCATGCGAAATATAATCGCTATCGGTCGTATTATCATATTTAAAATTGACTTTCAGTGCATTTTTTCCACGGTATTTGCAAAGGATCGGTTCATCAATCTGTGTAACTGTGTACACATCCTTATTATCCACAGACTTGATTTTGTCTTTTGCAGCTTCCACGGAATGTTCAATATCAAAGGCGTTTACGCTGTCGTCGTTGAACTCACCGATATATACTTGTGTAACGCCTTGTAGGTTACCTTCTATATCTGTCAAAATATATAGCATTTCATCGGTTTTTACCTCTCCGCTGTATCTGATATACCTGTATTCGTATCTTATCTCGTCAAACGGCTCGCTTCCTTCATAATAATGTGTTCCCAAAACGGTCTTTTCTTCTCCGTCAAAACGGTACTTACCAAGATCTATAAGGCTTTCAGCAAATTTTTTCACTTTTTCCGTGCGCTTTTCAGTACCTGCATCGGATAATGTTTCAATATCTTCACCAAGCATAACTGCATAAGCAAATTTCCCGCCGTCTGATGAAAGCGCAAACTTCCATACATCGGAATTGATATCAGTCACCGAATAGCCGTAAAGATAATAGTCATATACCCCGTTTGCGTGTTTATCATTATCATACTTTACATTATAGATTTTCCCAAGGAAATCAATTTTCTGAACAGAATCGGGATCGAACCCGGAATTATGGCTGTCGTCTACCAACTGTTCGGGTTTATTTATATCTGCAATATCGGTTGTAAGATACTTGCCATACAGAACAACATCGTATTTATCCTCAAATTCATATTGACTTTCTGTACTGTCGGAACTGTACTCGTTGCTCTGAGAACATGACGAGAGAAGAACGGATAAAGACAGAATAAACAAGAAAGACAGTAGTGCTGTGATTTTTTTCATAATAGGTTCCTCCTTTTTCCTGCAAATTGAGTGCAATACACCGGCACTTCGTCACTCTGACACATAAGATCACGCATTTCTATACTTGCCGAAATTATCTACCTTTTAGTGTTATTCCGTGATTGTTGAGCACATTTTTTTGTTTAAATTTCAAAAGCGTTCTACAGGTACCCCAATCACTCCAACCTACTCTTGACACACCTGATAATCCGGCAGATTTTTCTTTATCTCCTTGTTGACAGAGTTTCCTTAATCTGATAATAACATACCTAAGCTCATATTTTCAATTCCTAAAATACAAATTTGTATATTTTTCACACAAATACCTTGAACCTTTGTGCATTGTTACCGAATACACAAAAATCCCCCGGTCATAAAAACCGGGGGAAATGTGAAAGCCATAATCGGCTTATTACTTCATCTTCTCGATAGAAAGCATTATCTTTTCCATCTTTTCCTGTGCCTTAGCAAGCTTTACACGCTCGTTTTCAATCTGCTGTGCGGGTGCTTTTGACAGGAAGCCCTGATTGCTCAGCTTACCCGAAAGGAAGTCGATGTCCTTCTGAGCCGCCTTGCGCTCCTTTTCAAGTCTTGCAAGCTCCTTTTCCTTGTCAACAAGCTCGCCCATAGGCATAAATATTCTTGCGTTTGCGGTAACGATTGTTACCATATCGTCGCTTGTTTCTGCCTTTTCGGATACTGTCAGCTCGCCTGCGCCTGCAAGACGCTCGAAGAATGCCTTTGCGCCTTCGAACAGTGCCGTTTCGGAGGTTTCAATGTACATTGTTACCTTCTTTGACGGCGGTACGTTAAGCTCGTTACGCTGTACACGGATAGCACGGATAGCGTCAACGACCTTTGTGAAGTCTGTCTGTTCAGCCGCAAAGTGAAGCTTTTCATCATATACCGGCCAAGCCGAAATCATTATGCTTTCGGGGTTGTTGTCCTTATCGGCAACTATAGGCATCGACTGCCATATTTCTTCTGTTATGAACGGCATAAAGGGGTGTAACAGCTTTAAAATTCCCTGCATAACGTAAACGAGTACGTTCTGAGCGGCACGGGCTGTTTCTCCGCCCTCTGCGATACGGGGCTTCGTAAGCTCGATGTACCAGTCGCAGTAAACATCCCAGATAAAGTCGAACAGATTCTGTACCGCAACACCAAGCTCGTAGCTGTCGAGATTTGACGTAACGTTCTTTATAAGGTCGTTGTACAGCGATAATATCCACTTATCCTCGATGGGAAGATTTTCGGGGAGAACTGCGCCCTGCATATCCTCGGGAAGATTCATAAGGATATATCTTGAAGCATTCCACAGCTTGTTTGCAAAGTTACGGGAATTTGTAACCTTTGTTTCTGTCCAGCGCATATCGTTACCGGGTGCGTTACCTGTAACAAGAGTAAGACGCAGTGCGTCAGCACCGTACTTGTCGATGACCTCAAGCGGATCTACGCCGTTGCCGAGCGACTTGCTCATCTTTCTGCCCAGCTCGTCACGGACAAGACCGTGTATAAGTACATCCTTGAACGGCTTCTGACCTGTATGCTCAAGTCCGCTGAATATCATTCTTGCAACCCAGAACGGAATTATATCATAGCCTGTAACAAGCGTATTTGTAGGATAGAAATACTCAAGATCTGCTGTCTTTTCAGGCCAGCCGAGCGTTGAGAACGGCCATAATGCAGATGAGAACCAAGTATCAAGAGTGTCCTCGTCCTGCTTCATAGGTGCGCCGCACTTGGGGCAGGTGTCTATACCGTCAAGAGTAATCTCTGTGTGTCCGCATTCTTTATTCTGGCAGTAGTAAGCGGGGATTCTGTGACCCCACCAGAGCTGACGTGAAATGCACCAGTCACGGATATTTTCCATCCAGTAAAGATAGCCGTTTTCAAATCTCTGAGGGATATATCTCAGCTCGCCGCTCTTTACTACGTCTATAGCGGGCTGTGCAAGCTGTTTCATAGATACGAACCACTGATAGCTTGCTCTCGGTTCAACGGTAGTACCGCAACGCTGACAGCAGCCTACATTATGCTTGTGAGGCTCGACCTTTACGAGTAAGCCCTGCGCCTCAAGGTCGGCTACCATAGCATTTCTTGCTTCATATCTGTCCATACCTGCGTACTTGCCGCCGATACCGTCCATAATAGTAGCGTCATCATTCATCATATGAATGATAGGTAAGTTGTGGCGCTTGCCTACCTCAAAGTCGTTAGGGTCATGTGCGGGTGTAATCTTAACTACGCCTGTACCGAATTCCATATCAACATATTCATCGGCAATAACGGGAATCTCTCTGTCGGTAAGAGGGAGCTTAACCATCTTGCCTACTATGCTCTTGTATCTTTCGTCATCGGGGTTAACGGCTATAGCGCTGTCACCGAGCAGTGTTTCGGGACGTGTTGTAGCTATCTCTACACTGCCGCTTCCGTCTGAAAGGGGATAATTGATATGCCAGAAGAAGCCGTCCTGTTCTTCATATTCGCATTCAATATCGGAAATTGATGTCTTACAGTTCGGACACCAGTTGATGATTCTTTCGCCGTGATAGATAAGACCCTTGTTGTAAAGGTCGATGAATACCTTCTGTACAGCCTTTGAACAGCCCTCGTCAAGAGTGAAACGCTCTCTGTCCCAGTCGCAAGACGAGCCGAGCTTCTTTAACTGCTGAACGATACGTCCGCCGTAAACCTTTTTCCATTCCCACGCACGCTCAAGGAAGCCTTCTCTGCCTACATCGTCCTTGGTAAGACCCTCTTCCTTCATAGCGTTTACTATCTTTGCCTCTGTAGCGATTGAAGCGTGGTCTGTGCCGGGCAGCCACAGTGCGCTGTAGCCCTGCATTCTCTTATAGCGGATAAGAATATCCTGCAATGTGTTGTCAAGAGCGTGTCCCATATGAAGCTGTCCGGTTATGTTCGGAGGGGGGATAACTATCGTATAGGGCTTCTTCTTGGGGTCTATTTCTGCGTGGAAGTACTTCTTTTCCTCCCATTCGTGATAAAGCCTGTCCTCAAAATCCTTAGGAGAATAGGTCTTTGCGAGTTCTTTCTTCATTTTATTTTTATCCTTTCTTTGATTACTGCAAGTTACTTATTTTGCAGATATAATCAGACAACTCGGTGCCTTGCCCCGTTAATTCAATTAACTCTGCATGACAATTCTTTTCTAAAAGAGCTTGTTGCACCTGTAAGCATAAAACTCTATTCGGACTATTTTTAGTTGCAAACCCTAAAGGTGTGCTAACCACAATATAAACATCGGTCGGCTTCTTTATTTTGTCTATCGCTGCCATTATACCCGTTAAAATACAAACATTAGCACTATTGGTGATGACTTGATTATTTAACACGCTAACCTTGTCGTTGTATTTCAAAACCGCTGTGTAATAACCTTCTTTGCTTGCTATTACACATGAGCCTATAGCAAGTATAAACAGTTTATTTTTGGTGTTACTTATGAAGTTGCTGAAGCCGTGACGAATATTATCTGTGTATTCATATTTGGGCAATAGAGCTTTACTCATAAATATTAACCTTTCTACGCCTCTACCCTTGCAAAAAGCTGTTCATCGGGGTCTACAAGCACTGTGTAATTGTTTGTGAATATCACCATACCCGGCTTTGCGCCGTTGGGCTTCTTCACAAATCTTATCCGCGTGTAGTCAACAGGCACTTTTGTGCTGTTCTGCGCCTTTGAGCAGTATGCCGCAAGGCTTGCCGCCTGCAGAATGGCATTATCCGATATTTCGCCGTTCTTCGCCTTTATTATGACGTGCGAGCCTGCTATGTTCTTCGTATGAAGCCACATATCGTCCGGCTCGGCGGTTTTTACGGTCAGCTTGTCATTCTGTATGTTGTTCCTGCCTATATACACATCGTAACCGTCATCGGTCACAAAGTGCATAGGAGGTTTCGGTTTTACCTGCGTCTTTTTATTGACGGTATTCGTGTGGATATAGCCGTTTGCCGCTAATTCCTGCTTTATCTCGCTTATCTCCGCATTGGAGGTGGCACGGGATGCGGCATCGAATACGCTGTCGATATATATAAGCTCGTTTTCGCCGTCTGCAATCAGCTTTGTAAGCATTCTTTCGGCTTTTTCAAGCTTCTTGTATTCCGCATAGTATTTCTGGGCGTTCTGCGAGGGTGTGAGCCTTACGTCAAGCGGAACGGTCACGGTTTCGCCCGTGCTGTAATCCTCGGCGGTAAGCTCGGTCATACCTTTTTCCATACGGTATATATTCGCACTTACAACATCGCCACGGACTCGGAATACCTCCCTTTCTCCGCACTGTGCAAGCTCGCCCTTCTGAAGCTCCAGCTTTCTTGCTATTCGCTCATAGGTATTCATCAGCATTTTCAGCAAATCCCTTGAACGCTGTTTCATCCGTTCGTTTTCCGCTTTACTGCCGTAGAATATATCAAGCAGTGCGTTTGCGCCGTCTGCGTGGGATACAAGCATCTGTGTGCCGTATTGCTCTATCGGCATAAAGCAGAAATCCTTATATGTGCCGTTCAGGTCACGCAGAATCGTAAAACCGTTTTTATCTGTCACATATTCTCTTGCACGTTTTATAAAAAACAGCAGGCGGTCATAGTTATCATCCGTCATATCGTCAACCGCAAAATCGGTATCCCTGCACGAATAATAAGCGCACTCCCTCGCAAATACGGGGGATATGCCCTCAAGACAGGCGGTCAGGTGCTTTGACAGCCGTTTTCCATCGCCCTGTTTTACAGCGTTTATAAACTCGCTGTCCGAACAAATAAGGAAGTTTACACGGGTCAGATCTCTCGGCGGTGTTTCGTATACGATATTCGGAAGTATACGTCTTACCGAGGAAACATCGTCCGTGATACGCTTTATGCTGTCGGTAACACGGTACACGCCGTCCTTTTTTGCCATAAGTATTATATTGCTGTGCCTGCCCATTATTTCGGCGGTAAGGCGGTTTACTACCATATCGCCTATTTCGTTCATGCACTCAAAATCAAAGTTTATTATACGCTCAAGTCCGTCCTGCGTTATATCCAGCAGTTTTCCTCCGCTGAGGTGCTTTCTGAGAAGCATACAGAACATAGGAGGGGCGGACGGATTTTCCGCCGCACGCTCTGTCATGCACACCCGTGCCGACATTGAATTTGAGCTTATCAGTATCTTATTATGCTTTCCTGCACTGCGTATCGAAATAATTATCTCCTCACGGGAGGGCTGATAAATCTTGTCTATTCTTCCGCCGACAAGCCCTGCCGACAGCATTTCGGATACCACACAGTGAAGAAAAGTGCCGTCAAGTGACATCGGCAGTCCTTTCCGTCACACGTTAAATTATATATGAGCAGGGGTCTTTACTGCTCTGTGCGACAAATATCTGTGTATTGTGGAATTTGCGGCTAAGAACACCGCAAAGATAATTGCAAAGTATATTTTCCGTGTGGAAGTGACCTGCGTCAATAAGGCAGAAATCCCTGTTGACAGCGTCTATCCACACATCGTGCTTTATATCGCCCGTTATAAGAGCGTCACAGCCTGCGGCAGCGGCAAGCGGCAATGTGCTTCCGCCTGCGCCTGAACAGACAGCTACACGCTTTATCGGTCTGTCGGTTTCGGTATAGCGTACCACCGTGCAGTCAAACGCTTTCTTACAACACTCAGCAAGAGCCTTGGCGTGAGTGGCAATAGGCAGTTCGCATATTTTACCGTAGCCTGTTCCGTCGGGCATAACGGGTTCAAGTATCTTGTCGGAGCGCTCAAATTCGAGCAGATCGAGCATAATATCGGTAACGCCGTTTTTGGTCATATCCGCATTGGTATGAACGCATACAGCGTTCAGCTTATTCTTTATAAGCTCGTAAACCGGCATACCCTCCGTAACGCTTTTCAGCGGATCGAAAATAACAGGGTGATGCGATATTATAAGATTGGCTTTGTTCGCCACTGCCTCTTTTATCACAGCGTTGGTTATGTCAAGGCAAAGGCATATACCCTTAACCGGGGCATTCATATCACCGACAAGAAATCCGCTGTTGTCAAACTTATCCTGCACCGAAAACGGTGCGTATTCATTCAGAAACTCGTAGATAGCGCTTACTTTCATAACCTTCACCCCAAAAAATCATAATGTTGATATTATATTTTCTATTTCCTGTGCGGTATTGCACAGCTTCTCGCTTTTTGCCGTATCGGACGATGAGCAGCATTCTCCTGTATGTCTTAGCTTACGGCACACCAAGCTAAGATACTCCTTGTCCGTTACCTTTCCGGAATATGCAAAAGCATCGGTTATCTCACGGCTCTCGCCGTCATAGTACACCGACATAATAACGTAATTTCTGTCGTTTTCCCTTGCGGTAAGCTCTTTTTCTATATAAAAGCCGTTTTTGTACAGTTCTTTTCTTAATATCTCAGCCTTTGTCATAGGCTGGAGGATAAAATGTGTATCACGGCTTAAGAAACGGCAACCGAGAACAATTCTTGCTATAAGCTCGCCGCCCATACCTGCGATTATCACATCGTCGGCATAATCTATTTTTTCAAGTCCGTCCGACAGCACAAGACGCACCGCATCTTCTTTTCCTATGTAGTGCATTACCGTCTGTTTTGCCGAAAGCAATGGGCCTTCGTTTATATCCGCCGCCGTGAGCTTTCTTTCACCGTCAAGATAGAGCCTGCAAGGGAGCAGGGCGTGATCCGTACCGACATCGCAGATTTCTCCGCCTTTACGCACCATTCCTGCCGCCGCCGCAAGTCTTGGCGAGAGTATCGGCTCGTGCATCAGTTGCCGACAGCCTCGTTCAGCTTCTTAACCAGCTCGTCCGCATCAACGCCGTGAACGTCGCACGCCTGTGCAACAGTTTCACCTCTTGACGCAGGGCAGCCTAAGCAGTGCATACCCATTTCAAGAAAGAAGGGGGCTGTTACCTCTCCGTATGCGTCTAAAATATCGCCGATTATTGAATCCTTTGTGATAGTCATGTTTTTTACATTCCTTCCGATAGAAATTTCAGTATATAAATATACATTATTTATTATACACCAATCCGAGTGAAATTACAATAGCGGAAATGAGAATTTGCGATGTGGGGGTTGGGGGAAAACGGGTTGGATTAACAAGGAGTGGTTTTCTGACGCTTGTCGTGCAAATAACAGTGATAGCGAGCTACCGATAGTTCTTTTTGTCGGATAGCACTTCTCGGGTTCGCTATTCCATTTAATAACGTTGCTGCTATTCACGCGGGAGACAACCAAAGGG
>OHPT01000576.1_pt1 | contig 15621 bp, 8 predicted proteins | sample 1577831 | NCBI WGS metagenome assembly OHPT01 (sample SAMEA3879530, study PRJEB24766) | human gut metagenome | biome: human-associated habitat; feature: feces | place: USA | collected 1985/1987 | reverse complement strand
ATCCGTGTCATCCGCGTCTAAAAGATTAAAGTCCGCGTTCGTCCGCCTTATCCGCCTTATCCGCGTACCCATTCCCTCGCCGCTAAATTATCATTTATATGCAAAGAAAAAGAAAAGGAACGACTTCACAGCCCCTCCTTCCTCCTAATTGATTCTTTTATCAATTATACTATAATCTATGAAATCTGTTACTAATTAATTCAATTTATACACTTCCGTGCCAGCCAGCAAGAAACATCCTATACCATAATCCTCAAAATCAGGTATTTTATCATAAGTCACCGGCTGGCCATCCTTTGGTTCCTTTCCCGTTCCCTGTACATACCCCAGACACCCGTCCGGATGAACAGCATCCTGCACCATCGCATTCCAGGCCTTCAGCAATACCGGAAGATACTCTTTTTTATCCAACAAGCCATTACGCACGCCCCAAGCCATTCCATAAACGAACAAAGCCGTACCGCTTGTCTCTTTCCCACCGAAGTTTGTCTCATCATGCAAACTCACATTCCAGAAACCATCCTTACGCTGACATTTCTTTATTGCCTTACTCATGGCCAGGAAGTCATTGACATAATCCGCACGATGCACCTCATCCGCCGGAATTTCTTCCAGCACCCGTACCAGTGCGGCATAAGCCCAACCATTGCCCCTACTCCAATAACAATCTTCCCCATTAGGTTCTTTATAAGGCGGAACAAAATCATGATCTCTCCACCACAACCCGTCTTTAGGGTTGAACAGTCCGTTCTTGGCATATTCATTGCGGGTATAGCTATACAATTCCCACATCTTATCAGTATATTTCCGCTCTCCTGTCAGTTTACCCAGCTTAGCATAAATAGGCATCGCCATCTGTATGGCATCCACCCACCACCAATCATTCACCTGCGGAGTATTAACCACCATGTCAATATTGACCTTGATATTCTTAATCATCTCCGGGTCAGGACAGATATTATACAATTCGATATAAACCTGTCCGCAACACTGGTCGTCCGCATTGCGGGTAGTATTTCCGTTACGCATTCCCCATTTATGATAATCGGCCCACTGATAAGCGTAATCATAATACTCTTCCCGAGGAAAAACGGAATGCAACGCCATCAGTCCTTCATAGTACACTCCCCTTGTCCAGATATTGCTGGGACGAATAATACCATTATAAGACGGAGTACGATAGTCCGCGTACTTCTTCATGAAGTAATTATTCACTTTTATTAAGGTTTCGAGCGTCTCTTTCCTGTCAGGCAATCCTTGCGCACTGATGCTTCCGCAAACGAGACTCATTAGAAGGAAAACTCCTATTAGCTTCTTTTTCATGATGTGGTTATTATGTATCCATTATTCCGTTCATTAATTCATGTTGCGAAAATAGCCCATTTCACTGTCTCAATGAATGGAAACACGTACATTTGCATGGAAATTCATCTAAAAGAGTCCTATATTGCAGGGAATTGCACTATTTTCCATAGGCTCTTTTTCATGGGTAGCTTACCTTTGTATACATAATAAATCCATCAAGAAAAACATCCATGAAAAAGCAGATCTTCACCCTACTCTGTGCATGCCTGATGAGCGGAATGCTCTTTGCACAGTCCACTTGGTTCAATGACAAAGACCTCACCCTGACCGGCGTCTACTACTATCCCGAACATTGGGACGAAAGCCAGTGGGAACGCGACTTCAAGCAAATGCACGACTTAGGATTTGAGTTCACCCACTTCGCCGAATTCGCCTGGGCACAATTGGAACCGGAAGAAGGTAAATTTGATTTTGCCTGGTTGGACAAAGCAGTCGCTCTGGCAGATAAATACAAACTAAAAGTAGTGATGTGTACCTCCACCGCCACCCCACCCGTCTGGTTAAGCCGCAAATATCCTGAAATCTTGATTAAATACGAAGACGGAACACTCCTCGACCACGGTGCACGTCAGCATGCCTCGTTCGCTTCTCCCCGCTATCGGGAGCTTTCCTACAAGATGATAGAAAAACTGGCGCAACATTATGGCAACGATCCCCGTATTGTGGGCTGGCAACTCGACAATGAGCCTGCCGTACAATTCGATTATAACCAGGCCGCGGAAGTAGCGTTCCGTGATTTCCTGAGAAATAAATATCATAATAATATCAAAGAATTGAATGATGCCTGGGGCACTGCTTTCTGGAGTGAAGTCTACTCCTCTTTCGATGAAATCACTCTCCCCAAGACCGCACAGATGTTTATGAATCATCACCAGATATTGGATTACCGGCGCTTTGCAGCCCGGCAGACCAATGATTTCCTAAACGAGCAATGCCTGCTGATTAAGAAGTATGCCCGCAACCAATGGGTAACCACCAATTATATTCCCAACTACGATGAAGGACACATCGGTGGAAGTCCCGATCTGGATTTTGTGAGCTACACCCGCTATATGGTTTACGGTGACAACGAAGGTATCGGGCGTCGCGGATACCGGGTAGGAAATCCACTACGCATCGCTTTCGCCAACGATTTTTTCCGTCCCGTACAGGGGACTTACGGTGTGATGGAGTTACAACCGGGACAAGTGAATTGGGGAAGTATCAATCCGCAACCGCTGCCCGGTGCTGTCCGGCTATGGCTTTGGAGCGTATTTGCGGGCGGAAGTGATTTTATTTGTACATACCGTTATCGCCAACCGCTTTACGGAACAGAGCAATATCATTACGGAATTGTGAATACGGACGGAACAACCATCACTCCCGGAGGACGTGAATTCGAGCAATTCATTAAGGAAGTGAAGCAACTGCGCACGCAGGCAAAGGCACGTGATGTGAAGCCTGCCGATTATCAAGCCCGTCGCACCGCCATTCTTTTCAACCATGAAAATGCATGGAGCATCGAAAGGCAAAAACAAAACCGCACCTGGAATACAATGGCACATATCGACAAGTATTACCGCACCTTGAAGAGTTTCGGTGCTCCGGTCGATATCATCAATGAAAGCAAAGACCTGTCACAGTATCCGGTAGTCATCGCTCCTGCCTATCAGATGGCGGATAAGGCATTGGCAGACCGCTGGAATGAATACGTAAGAAATGGAGGTAATCTGGTATTAACCTGTCGCACGGCACAGAAAGACCGTTACGGGCGTTTACCGGAAGCTCCTTTCGGCTCGCTTATCTACGACCTGACGGGAAATGAAATGGAATTTTATGACCTGTTGCTCCCCGAAGAACCGGGAAAGTTTGTGATGGATGGCAAAGAATACACCTGGAACTCTTGGGGAGAAATACTAAAACCGGGCAAGGATTGCCAGAGCTGGGGAAAGTATATCGAAGAATTTTATGAAGGAAAACCGGCCATTACTACCCGTAAACTTGGCAAAGGTACTATCACATACATAGGAATCGACAGTACGGACGGAACCTTGGAAAGAGATGTTCTTAAAAAACTCTATGCGAAACTGAACATCCCTGTAATGGATCTGCCCTATGGTGTGACAATGGAATACCGCAACGGTTTGGGGATAGTCCTTAATTATAGCGACAAAGCTTATAACTTTACCCTCCCTGAAGGAGCCAAAGCTTTGATCGGAACTACAGAGATTCCGACAGCAGGCGTACTGGTGTTTGCTTTAACTCCTAGTATGAACAATACAGGCTATTGGAACCGGAAGATACAACCCTTTCAGGTGGAAGAATAAGACCTTTCAGGTTCATCTCATAATCCTCTTATGCAAAAGATGGCATCTTTTGCTGCGAAAGGTGCCATGTTATGCTACAAAAGATGGCATCTTTTGATGTTAAAGATGCCATCTTTTGCATGAGGATACTAAGAGAAGAGCCTGAAAGGAATATACTATCGTACTACAAACTCACCTTGTACTTGTACACACTCTCCTTTGCTGTTAATCCCTTGCAGGGTTGCCACATAAGTTCCTTTCATATCCGACGTGTAAAAACTAACGGAATTCGTTGCAGCCGTAATATCCGGATTCCAATAAAGCGTGTGGCGGAAATCGGGAATACGTGAATGCAGTTGCTCTTCCGAGTCATATACCGGAGCTGTAAAATCAGGACGGTTCTGCGGAAATTCATAAGCAAACAGTTGGGAATTCTCATCCAGGCGTAGTCCGGGAAGGGTTCCACGATGTGTTATCATCGAAATGATTCCATCGTACAGTTTACCGCCAAACGTATATCTGCCGCTATACTGATGAATATAATGCAATAAACGCGCATTATAGTCCAATACTGCATCATGATCTTCAATAGGAACTCCGTCTATCAGTACCAACGCTTTTAAGCTACTGAACCGCTTTACATCATCCTGCAATATTCTGATAATCGTTGCGCCATCCGCCTTGCTTACGCGTACTCCCATTACAAATTCTACAAAAGCTTCACGGACCGTATTGAAACGAACATATTCATCCAGATTATAACTGAGTGAAGGGGTGAAATCGTGCAACTGTTCCAACACAGCCTGTCCGTGAGTGGAATCTACCGGTAAGATGTGGTGTAATTGCACTCCGATACTACGTTCTATCAATGCTTCCTCATCATATGCCAATCGAAGCTTGGGAAGTTTCGCGGGCAGCACTTCTGCAAAAGGAGATATTACTTCCAACCGGCCCGTACGTCCTTTTCCCGGCAAAGCCGTCAACACTATATCTTGGGTATTCATGATTTCCGAGGTATAGAAGGCGTAAGTGCCATCGGACTGTAGTTGCCCGTCAAAGATACGGATATCCTTTCCAACACACGATAGCCGGGCATTCACCGAATCGGCCGATGCTCCGATTAATCTTCCGGTCACAATATGTCCTTCGCACTCGGCAATAAAGCGTTCTCCGGCAGCCTTATTGTTTTTTTGCACTTCAACGGCAGACGGAAAAGCCTGTAACGCACAATCCCTTCTCACCACAGACAAAGAAAAATCCTTCAGATCACCCGGCAGTTCCGGTAACTTCAAAGTCACCTTACTGCGATTTCCATACACGGCTTTATCGGTTGACAAACGTAACGGCGAAAGTACCGGATTACCCGAAGTCAAAGAAACCGAATCTTTTAATAATTCCACATCATCTCCGTCCGTGGCCTGACTGGCGTTCAGAACAGCAATATATTTCTTCGGGAAGCGGTCTGCTGACTGATTTCTCATGTAACGGGTATAAGCCGTAAGCTGATAGGCACCCGAATGCATAGTTTGCGGGAATTTGATACGCCCCCATCCGGTTCCATTCTTCAAGGCAATCTTGCCTTGTGCATACACCTGGCGCATATCGCTGATCTCCACATAAGCCACTTTACTGAACGGAGCCTCTGCCGAATCCGTCACACAGACTTTTATCCACAAATCTTCTCCTGCCAGATAATTATCCTTATCCGTATATATTCGCATACATTCAGTGACCTGCGCCTGTAAGCCCAGCACCGAAATCAAACCAATAATGATCGATATAATTCTTTTCATAATACTCCGATATTAATATCCTCTGTCCGGTAACGGCCAGAAAGAAGGTTTATTGAGAGTCACCCCCAAACTACGCACATCAGTACATTCCTTTTTAGCCCACTGATACCCCGTCATTTCAGAAAAGGCAATGCGATATCCCGCTATATATAAATCATAATTACTTTTGTTTTCCGTTTCTCCATCCGGTAAAAGACTACACTCATACGGATTATCATATTGTATGTCATTGGTAGAAATATAAAGACGGTACTCGCTTACATTCATATTGACTCCCACATAACCAATGGCTTGTTTATCCGAATTGCTGCAAGTGATATTAGTAGGCAGTTCCGAGGGTTGGGGAGTGAACAAACCGCCCATCTCTTCGCTCAATTTCACCTTGTTCTCATAATACTCGAACTCTCCTTTTGACAAGGCTCTCTGCTTCATCAACGTACTGTAATAATACGAAGCGCGGAGATTGTCGGAGGCAAAAGAATACATTTTTTTATTCTTCAATAGATTTTCGGCATTCGATTCCGTAGAGCCAACAAGCGTTTTAGTAGACTCCGCATGAATCCAGCCTTGCGCATAAGGTGCTGTTTCATAAATATGTACTTCATCTGTCACAGGATCATATATCCATTTAGAATAAAATGCCGCCCTTACTTCCCAGTCTTCCTCATAAGTCCAGATATAATATGCCGGTCCTGTGGCCCCTGTATTGCGCGTAGAGAGGCGAATGTGTATATCCCCGTAATCTTCCGGCTGCTCAAAAGTGACCTCTTCGATTGCAGCCGTTTCTATCGGATACTGTAGTTCAGAATTATACGTATCCCCTTCATATACAATTTCCAGTCCGTAACGCACTTGCTTATTCAACGTTCCTATCCGTACCTGATACCGTCCGTCACCAATGGAAGTTCCCGCTATGCGCGAACCGTCTTCTCCCACAACACTGACATCGGCTGTAATCTTATTATATCCCGAAGGCAAGTCATCTTCATTTAAGGAAAAAGTACGGCTCAATGAAAACACGACAGTACTGTCTGATATGATATTACCCTCAACCACCAGCAAGCCTACACCGCCGTCCGGAATCTTAGCATCGAACTCATCTATACAGTTGCTCAAAGTAAAACCGAGCAAACTTATCAGGATTATTATATTCGTTCTTTTCTTCATATCCCTTTAGAATTTTATGTTATAAGTAATAAAAGGAATAGGAGCGCCGAAAATGGACATCTTATATCCCTGCACACTACCATTCTCAGATACATAATAAATGGAATAAACATTCTTCCTTCCGGTCAGGTTATAGACACCGAAGGAAATAGAACTATGCGTCAGCAGAGTCAGATGATGGCTCGGCTCTATATTGAAAGCAAGATCAAGACGGAAGTAATCGGGAACCCGGTAACTGTTACGGTCCGTGTAGTACACCTGCATGGATTGCAATCCCTGGTCGTAATATTGTCCGGCAGGAATGGTAGTAGGGCGACCCGTACTATAATCCATATTGAAAGACACACTGTAACGACGGGTAAACTTATAGTTTCCCACCAACTTGAAGTCATGCGGTTTGTCATACTCCGTCGGATACCAGCCTCCACCATTGACCGGGCGGGCTATGCGCGGGTCATTCTGGCGCAGGAAAGTACGCGAATACGTATAACTGGCCCATCCGTTCAGCTTGCCGGACGGCTTCTTTACCTGGAATTCAACGCCATAGGCATATCCTTCCGTATTAATCACGTCCGTTTCCAGATGATGATTCATGATCAGCCTGGCCGAACTGCGATAATCCAGATAATCGTTCAGTTTCTTATAGTACCCTTCCACCGACAACTCCAATACCTGGCCGGGTGTATTATAATATGCCCCTGCTGCCAACTGCCAGCCATTCTGGGGTTTAATATTCGTATCACTCAGTTTCCAGGTATCCGTAGGCGACATAATGGTAGTATTCGATACCTTATGAATATACTGCCGCATGGTGTTGAAGCCTGCCTTTACGGAGAAGTCATCATTGAAAGCATAGCGGGCAGACAATCTGAACTCCGGCCCCTGATAGGTCTTAACCACTTTTCCGCCACCCACTGATACAGAGTCAACAACGGTGGTGGAAGAAGGAAGCATACCATCCTGATAAGTATAGTACGTGCGCGGGCCCAAAAGGTTGAACATGGAATAGCGTATACCCGCATTTACGGATAGTTTAGGGGTTATCTCCCATTGGTCTCCAATGTAAATGGCACTTTCCAGCGCTTTATCCTTTTGAAGCTGGTCCCATTTCACCAGCGAACTTTCATGCAGTGGTTCATAAGTTCCTGAGTTGATATTATAGAACTGGCTCATGAGCCCAAAGTTCAAGGTATGGTTATTATCCAGCTTGTAACTAAAATCAACCTTTCCAAACCATTGGTTGATAGCGAATGACAAGCGGGCAGCTGCCGCCTCTTCTACCGATTCATCATTCCGGTAATCATAATGATCATAACCGAAAGAGAAATTTGCCGTCAGCTTCTCAGAGAATATGCTTCTCCAGTTTGCAGAGAAGTTCATATTGTTGTAAGCGTACTTCTGGTTATCGTTAAAAGCGAAACGGTCATGGCTGTAATAGCCGTATATATTTAGTTTATTACGCTCATTCAATGTATGCGAGAATACGCCTCCCAAATCGTAAAATCCGGCTTTACCATCACGGTAGCCACTCTTTTCGGGCAGCATCTTCATGATCCAGTCCGAGTATGTGGTACGTCCGCTCAAAAGAAGTGAAGTCTTCTCTTTAATGATCGGTATTTCAAGATTCAGTTTACTGGTGACAAGTCCGATACCCACCGAACCCGTAAACTTCTCCTTACTCGCCTCTTTACTTGTTATATTCAGCACGGATGCAATACGCCCTCCATACTGACTGGGAATACTGCTTTTATAAAGTTCCGCATCCTTTATCATGTCCGAATTAAAGGCGGTGAAAAAACCGAATAAGTGGTTCGGATTATAAATAGTTCCATTATTCAGCAACAACAGATTCTGGTCGGCAGCACTTCCGCGCACGTTATAGCCACTGGATGCCTCCCCCACAGTTTTGATACCCGGAAGAGTTTGAAGCATCTTCAGTAAATCCACCTCCCCCATAGCTGTAGGAATGTTCTTCAGTAAACTGGGCTGGAACTTCTCCATTCCCAACTGAGTGCTCCTTACATTCTGCACACGCCCGGAGACGATGAGAACCTCATCCAGCAAATGGTTTTCTTCTTCCAGTTCTATGTGGGTAGCTCCCTCTCCATACACCATGAACTGCCGGCGTGTTTCCTTTATATTCAGTCCATTGATTTCAATGGTATTATATCCGACGGGGAGCTTAATGGTAAAATTCCCCTGACGGTCGGTAGCTGTGGCAACCCACGGTTCCCGGTGGACGATGTTAATTCCTTCCAGATTCTGTCCGGACTTGAAATCCGTTACTTTTCCGGTCAGCACCACCATCTCTTCCGAAGAAGGCTTATATCTGTTCCCTATCTCATAAACCTTATTCTCCGAAGAAGATTTTACGACAGGAATAAAAGAAGAGGCTTGTTCTTCTTCCTTCATCTGTTCTCCTTTCAAGATCGGGGTAAGCGTGGTAGATAAAAACGCTTCAGGCAGAACGAAGATCCGGTTGCCATAGACAGTAACTTTATAACGTGTTGCAGTTAATGCTTGTCGCAGACTCTCGGCAGTAGGTTTTAAGGTCTCAGCCTTTTTCACTTTAAACGGCTCTGCAATCGTCGTATAGATGCGGCACGAAGTGTTTTTCTCAACGGCATCTATCAGTTCAAAAATAGAAATACTATCTCCTGCCTGCTGCTGTGCAAATGCCACGAAAGGGGATATAATAAACAGAATGGCTGCTATATACCTTATTTTATATATTGTCATAACTATTTCTTATTAATTAGAGAATCTGCATGTCTTGTTAGCTCAGTCAACGACTCTGCACGAAAGAGCGTATTAAAACTCAATTGCTCTTCCTTTGCATACTTCTTCAATTGTTTCTTATAAACCGGAAAGAGCTTCAGAAAACTGGAACGGGAAGTCACGGTATGGTCCACCCCATCTTTAGACAACACAAAACGTGCAGGCTTTTCGAACTGTCTATAGCTGATCCGTCCTTTCTCAACAGGCGTCCCCATTTTGCACTGAACATACTGAGTCAATCGCATTTGCGGACTATCATATAGGATTGCAGCAAAAGTATCGTTATGCGGCACAAACTTTTTATCTCCAATAATGAAATAGTCTACTTTCCTCATGTCAACCTGGAGGAGTATTCGTTTTTCGGGAGTAATTACGATCAATTGCTTCTTAAAAGTATCATATCGAAGTTGCAGGTCGGTATACACTAACCCACCATAGCAAACCGCTCCTTTCTTAAACTCATCCGTATCCCAATAAGGATGGTTTATATAGAGATATGGACTATAGCCCACTTCCACTTTACTGGTATAAAGCGCTGCATAATCTCCTGCCACTTTCCTGAATTCATCAGAAAGAGACTGCTGTGTATACACCGGAGACAAGATACAGAATGTGCATAACAGGATAAGTAAATATACCTTTCGAATGTCCATAAAATATTAAGATTTAAAAAAAGGATGCCTTTAAAAGACAATTATTTGCCTAAAGGAAGCAATTAATAATAGAGAAGTGTGCATAAAGGTTAAAACATTTAGATTTATTAAGTATTGCAGTCTATAGACCTATATATTCACCTGCCTATCACCAACATTACTAATATGAAAGCCCGGAATAATTAAAATGCCATTGGGACTATTCATTTTGATTTTAGCCATGAGTATTGACACAATTTTCGAGTCAGAAAGACGGAATTTTCCATGCTTTGACACAATCCTACATTCCCTTTTCTACCCCATACATGTATATTTGCAACACTTTTTCACAGCAAGGAGACCTGAGAATCTCCTAAGAGAATAGAAAACTAACTTTTGTTTAACTTAATAATTAAAGTATGAAAAACAGCAAGAATTTAGGCTTGTTTGGTCGCACGGGTAAACTCCAGCGGCTGTTCCTCATCGCTTTGTTTTCAGTATTGGCTATAGGGGCTTATGCGCAAAGCAAAACAGTTTCGGGCACTGTGGTTGACCAAACCGGAGAACCGATCATCGGTGCTAATGTTGTAGTGAAAGGTACTACTAACGGAATTATCACTGATCTGGACGGCAGGTTTACTCTTTCCAACGTACCGGATAAAGGTACTATCTCAATTTCTTTCATAGGCTATCAAGATCAGGAGATTTCCGTTGCCGGGAAAACGAATTTGCAAGTGACATTACAGGAAGATAATGCCATGCTGGATGAAGTTGTAGTAGTAGGTTACGGCGTTCAGAAGAAGAGTGACGTAACCGGTGCTATGGCTCGCGTAGGCGAAAAAGAACTAAAAGCGATGCCTGTCAAGAATGCGCTGGAAGGAATGCAGGGAAAAACTGCCGGTGTGGACATCACATCCAGCCAACGCCCGGGTGAAGTCGGTGGTATCAATATCCGCGGTGTACGTTCTATCGATGCGGAGCAAGGTCCTTTGTATGTTGTTGACGGTATGATTATCCAAACCGGCGGCATCGAAAACATCAATCCTTCGGATATTGAAGCTATCGACATTCTGAAAGATGCTTCTGCAACTGCCATTTATGGTTCCCGCGGTGCAAATGGCGTAATCCTCGTGACTACCAAGAAAGGTAAACAAGGAAAAGTGACGCTGAACTATTCCGGTACAGTCACTTTTGAGACATTGCATGATGTAACCGAGATGATGAGTGCGGCAGAATGGTTGGACTATGCACGTACTGCCAAGTATAACATGGGTTCTTATGCTTCTGCAACTCCCGATTATACAGCTGATAAAGCTATTTTCGGCAGCGTCGCCGCTTCATGGGCAAATATTGAGCAAGCATGGTCAAACGGAACTTATGATGCTTCAAAAGTCGGTTCCTATGACTGGGCAGCCAACGGAAAGCAAACCGGTATCACCCACGAACATACTTTAAGTGCATCAGGCGGTTCAGAAAAATTCCAGGGATATGCCTCATTCGGTTATTTAAACCAGAAAGGTACACAACCGGGACAGGCTTACGAACGCTATACCCTGAAGACCTCATTTGACATTAATCCAATAGATTTCTTCAAAATGGGAACTTCAATCAATGCTTCTTATTCGGATCAGGATTACGGTTACAATTTCTCCAAATCAGTAACCGGTTCGGGCGACCTTTACAATGCTTTAAGAAGTATGCTCCCCTGGACTGTGCCTTATGATTCAAACGGTGACTACATTCGTAATCCTAATGGTGATGTAAATATCATCAATCCGATTCGGGAATTGGACTACAACACCAACCAACGCCGTACTTTCCGTGCCAACGCCAGTATGTATGCCCAGGTTGATTTCGGGAAAATATGGGAACCGCTGGAAGGTCTTTCGTACAGACTCCAGTTCGGTCCTGAATTCCAATACTATACGTTAGGAATTGCAAATGCCGCCGGAGGTATCAATGGTGATGGTAACAACGGCGCACAGTACAAAAACGAACAGAAGCGTTCATGGACATTGGACAACCTGATTTATTATAATAAGAGATTTGCCGAACACCATAATTTAGGTCTGACATTAATGCAGTCAGCTTCAGCATATCACTACGAAATGGGCGATATGAGAGCCACTAACGTTGCTTCTGCCGATGAGTTATGGTACAATTTAGGTACTGCCGGCACTCTGAGTTCCTTTGGTACAGGACTGACTGAAACTCAAATGGCATCTTATATGGTCCGCGTGAACTATGGTTTCAAAGATAAATATCTGTTGACAGCTTCCATGCGTTGGGATGGTGCCTCACAGTTGGCTCCGGGACACAAATGGGCCAGTTTCCCCTCTGCAGCTTTGGCATGGCGCATTGATCAGGAAGACTTCATGAAAGACATTAACTGGCTCAGTCAATTAAAACTCCGTTTCGGTGTCGGTGTAACCGGAAATGCTGCAATTGATGCTTATGCTACTTTAGGAGGACTTAAAAAATCAGTATATACATTTGGTAGTAGTGTTTATGGATATTATCCTAGCGAGATTGCAAATAAAGATTTGACTTGGGAAAAAACATCGACATGGAATCTTGGACTGGATTTCTCAATTTTAAGAAATCGCATATCTGGTACAATTGATACTTATATTTCACAAACCTCGGATTTGTTACTTCCAAGTTTATTGCCTAGTTCTACTGGATATGCATCTGTTATGCAGAATATAGGTAAAACAGAAAATAAAGGTATTGAAGTGACATTGAATACAATTTGGTTTCAAAATAAAAATTTTAGTTGGAATACGGATTGGACATATAGTTTGAATCGTGAAAAAATTAAAGCTTTAAATAGTGGTGTAACGCGTGATGAAGGTAATCTTTGGTTTGTTGGCTCTCCTACTCAAGTTTTTTATGATTATAAAAAGATTGGTATCTGGCAATTAGGTGAGGAAGCTCAGGCCAAAGCTTTTGGAGGATTTAAGCCAGGGGATATTAAAGTGGCAGATATGTCACCTAAAGGTTCTGAAGGTGAAGGCGTTTTCTCTACGGATGACCGGGTTATTTTTTCAAGAGTTCCTAAGTATACGTTTGGTATAACTAATAATATCACCTATAAGAATTTTGATTTAATGTTCTTTATTTATGGTCGTATCGGACAATATGTAAAAGATGCCTATACTCAGTTATACAAGCCAAGTGCGTTGGAAAATAGCGCACCTGTAAATTATTGGACACCTGAGAATCCTAGCAATGAGTATCCTCGTCCCAATAGTGGTTATTCAACGAACAGCTATTTGTTACAGTCTTCATTGGCATTCCGTAAAGCTTCTTTTGTGAAAATACGAGATATTACATTGGGATACACACTGCCTAAAGAATGGACATCCAAAATGATGGTGCAGAAGTTGCGTATTTATTGTTCTTTGAATAACTTCATTACCTTCACGGATTTCCCGAATTATGATCCGGAAAGCAATGGAAGTATGGACTTTCCATTGGCGAAGCAAGTGTTGTTTGGCATCAATCTTAGTTTGTAATCTTTAATTATGATCATTATGAAAACAAAATTTTATTATTATATAAGCATATTATTTCTTTGTTTATGTCATGTCTCTTGTGAAGACTTTCTAGAAGAAACTAATAAAAGTGGATTGACAACGGATCCATTTATGAAAACGAAAGTTGGAATAGAGAGTGCGTTGAATTCCTGTTATTCGGGTGCAAGGACATTTTATGGTCAGGAAGATGGTTTTGGTATGACAGAATCTGGTACTGATTTGTTTTTGCGTGGGGGAGATAATAAAGCAAATCAATTGGCTGATTATACTATTGACTTAAATGGCTCCCAATCAACTATCGGAAATGTTTGGAAAAATCTTTATTTGTCATTAAGTGCTTGTAATCAGACTATTTCTTTGTTGCCAAGTGAAGTATTGACCGAAGCTGAAAATAAGTCATTTGAAGGCCAGGCTAAGTTTTGGAGAGCCTTCTATTTGTGGTTGATAACAGAAACTTGGGGAGACGTGGTATTGAACACAGAACCTATAACGGGTGCTGTTACTGAAGCACACCGTTCGTCTGTAGAAGATTTTTATAAAGTTATTTTTGATGATTTAGATGTGGCTGTCAATCAACTGGCACCAGGCAAATCAACAGATGGTAGAATAACTCAGGATGTAGCTAAAGCTTTTAAAGCAAGAGCTTGTTTGACCAGAGCTTGTGCAACGGGCGAGGCTTCGCTTTATGCTGAGGCCGCTATGTTGGCAAAGGATATTATCAATAGTCAACGCTATTCTTTCTATACTGATTATAGTGATATGTGGGATATTGCCAATTGTGATGGAGGTACAAACAAAGAAGCAATTTTTTCTATAAATTACACCAACTCAGAATTAGAAAATAATGCTTTTGATGCTACTGCTACTAATTCGGGTAATAAAGGGATTGTTGATTTTGTAATGAAATATGATAAGGAAGCCGGAATGGAACGCGATGTCTTGAATGCTCGTCCTTTCCAAAGATATATGCCGTCCAGGTATTTGCTGCAATTATATAATGAGAATATAGATCAGCGTTATAAAGTGACGTTTAAAGATGCCTGGTACGCAAACAAGAATCCGTTATCTGAGAGTGATTTAAAAGTTTATCCTTTAATGGCTACAGGAGATACGGCCATATATATCATGAAAACGGCTGCTACTGATTCACAAAAAGTATGGGCGTCAAAGCGGTATCGTTTGCTGGATGTTAATGACGTGTACACTTCGGAAGGTAAAGCTATCTTAAGGTCGCAATTTGTAGAAATGCATAAGTTTGCCGATCCTACGGCGGTTTATAATCAGGATTGGTGTCAACGGGATGCATTTGTCATTCGTTTGCCGGAAATGTATTTTATTGCAGCCGAAGCGATGCTGCAAACGAATAAACAGGAAGCAGTGGATTTGATGAATGAATTTTTGATGAAACGTGCAATACCAAGTAAAGAAAATGACATGAGAATTACTGAATCGGAACTGACTATCGATTTTATTTTAGATGAGAGGGCTAGGGAATTGTGTGGAGAACAAATACGTTGGTTTGATTTAAAACGAACTAAAAAGTTAGTTGAATACGTTAAGTTGCATAATATGGATGCAAAAGATAATATTCAAGAATATCATATGCTACGTCCGATACCCCAAAATCAATTGGATGCGGTGACTAATAAAGATGAATTCACTCAAAATCCCGGATATACAAAATAAAGTAATTTTGTAAAAGGAGTATATTGAAGTATTTCTTCTTAACATACTCCTTTTACAATATACCATAAAGAAAAATAGAGGTAAAATGAAATCAGCTATAAAAAAAATATTCGTTTTAACGGGTTGTGTACTATTGCTTGTAACATCTATGAGAGCACAGAGGGCATGTCTCAATTTATCAGAAACTCTATGGAATATCACTCTTGATCGTTCGGCTGTATGGCAAAATGATTCTCTTTACGTTCCTCCTGTCAATATTCATGACCTCCCTGTCCATATACCTACCGGAGGCTGGAATTTGCTTGATACACCCGATAAGATAGGGGTGACACTTCCTGCTACCGTAGAGCAACACCTATGGGGATGGAATGGAGAA
>OHPT01000563.1_pt1 | contig 15899 bp, 13 predicted proteins | sample 1577831 | NCBI WGS metagenome assembly OHPT01 (sample SAMEA3879530, study PRJEB24766) | human gut metagenome | biome: human-associated habitat; feature: feces | place: USA | collected 1985/1987 | reverse complement strand
TGTGTTCGATGCCTATACCCCCGAGATGAAGACCGCCCGCCACACCCACATCATCACCGGCCTGCCCGACACCTATGGCCGTGGCCGTATCGTCGGTGACTACCGCCGTGTGGCACTGTACGGCATCGACGCCCTCATCAAGTTCAAGCAGGAAGACTTCGCCAACTGCGGCGACGGCACCATGACCGATGACGTCATCCGCCTGCGCGAAGAGATCGCACGCCAGATCAACGCCCTGAAGGGCATGAAGAAGATGGCCGAGGCTTACGGCTGCGACATCTCTCAGCCCGCTAAGACCGCCAAGGAAGCCTGCCAGTGGCTGTACTTCGGCTATCTGGCCGCCATCAAGACCCAGAACGGCGCCGCTATGAGCGTGGGCCGCATCTCCACCTTCCTCGATATTTATATCCAGCGCGATCTGGACAAGGGCATCCTGACCGAGAGCGAGGCTCAGGAGCTCATCGACCACATGGTCATGAAGTTCCGCATGGTCAAGTTTGCCCGCATCCCCAGCTACAACCAGCTGTTCTCCGGCGACCCCGTCTGGGCAACGCTGGAAGTGGGCGGCATCGGCATGGACGGCCGCAGCATGGTCACCAAGAACTGCTACCGCTTCCTGCATACCCTCGAGAACATGGGCCCTGCACCGGAGCCGAACCTAACCGTTCTGTACTCCTCTGCTCTGCCTGAGAACTTCAAGAAGTACGCCGCCAAGGTGTCCATCAACACCAGTTCCGTCCAGTACGAGAACGACGACGTCATGAAGCCCGTCTGGGGCGACGATTACTCCATCTGCTGCTGCGTGTCTGCTACCCAGACCGGCAAGGAGATGCAGTTCTTCGGCGCACGTGCCAACCTGGCAAAGTGCCTGCTCTACGCCATCAACGGCGGTGTGGATGAGAAGAGCCACGAGCAGTGCGGCCCCAACTACGCCCCCATCACCGGCGAGTACCTGAACTACGACGAGGTGCTGCCCAAGTACGTCCAGATGCTGGACTGGCTGGCCGGCCTGTACGTCAACGTGCTGAACCTCATCCAGTATATGCACGACAAGTACTACTACGAAGAGGCTGAGATGGCCCTCATCGACACCGATGTCCGCCGCACCTTCGCCACCGGTATCGCCGGCTTCTCCCACGTCATCGACTCCCTGAGCGCCATCAAGTACGCCAAGGTCAAGGTCGTGCGCGACGAGATGGGTCTTGCCACCGGCTTCGAGGTCGAGGGCGACTTCCCGAAGTATGGCAACGACGATGACCGTGCCGACGAAATCGGCGTCTGGCTGCTGCGCACCTTCCTTGAGATGATCAAGAAGCGCCACACCTACCGCAACTCCGAGGCTACCACCTCTATCCTGACCATCACCTCCAACGTGGTCTACGGCAAGTACACCGGCGCTCTGCCCGATGGCCGTGCCGCATTCACCCCGTTCGCACCCGGTGCCAACCCCAGCTACGGCGCAGAGCAGAACGGCCTGCTGGCCTCTCTAAACTCCGTGGCCAAGCTGCCCTACCACTGGGCTCTGGACGGCATCTCCAACACCCAGACCATCAACCCCGACGCTCTGGGCCACAGCGAGGGCGAGCGCGTTGAGAATCTGGTGCAGGTCATGGACGGCTACTTCGACCAGGGCGCACACCACCTGAACGTCAATGTCTTCGGCAAGGAGAAGCTCATCGACGCTATGGAGCACCCCGAGAAGGAGGAGTACGCAAACTTCACCATCCGTGTCTCCGGCTACGCCGTCAAGTTCATCGACCTGACCCGCGAGCAGCAGATGGATGTCATCTCCCGTACCTGCCATGCAGCTCTGTAACCCCATCGGATACGTCCACTCGCTGGAGACTTTCGGTTCTGTGGACGGCCCCGGCGTCCGCTTCGTCGTCTTTTTGCAGGGGTGCGCCCTGCGGTGCAAATACTGCCACAACCCGGAGACATGGGCTGAGGGCGGCGAGGAATGGACGGTGGACAAGCTCTTCCAGCGGGTGTGGCGCTACCGCAACTACTGGGGTAAAAAGGGCGGCATCACGGTCAGCGGCGGCGAGCCGCTGCGCCAGATGGAGTTCCTGACGGCGTTCTTCGAGCTGGCACGCTCCAAGGGCGTGCATACGGCTCTGGACACCGCCGGTCAGCCCTTCCGCCCCGACGATGCAGCGTATCTGGCCGATTTTGACCGGCTGATGAAGTCCACCAGCCTCGTCATCCTCGATTTGAAGGAAATCGACCCGGAGAAGCACCGCAGGCTCACCGGCAGGGACAACGCGAATATCCTTGCGATGGCGCGCCACATCTCCGACCTCGGCGTGCCGCTCTGGATACGCCATGTCCTCGTCCCCGGCCTGACGGACGACGAAGACGGCCTGCGGAAGACCGCAGAGTTCATCTCGTCCCTCAAGACGGTGCAGCGGGTGGAGGTCTTGCCCTACCACACGCTGGGCCTCTTCAAGTGGCAGAAGCTCGGCATCCTTTATCCCCTGCCCGATGCTGTCCCGCCCACGGCGGAACAGGTCAAGCGGGCCGAGGAGCTGCTGGAAGTCAGCAAATATACCGGCTGACAAAATCAGCTGATATAAAACAAAGAGGCGTGACCGCAAGGTCACGCCTCTTTTACTTTTTGTAATTTAACCGCCCAGATATGCGCTGCGGACACGCTCGTTGGTCAGCAGCTCAGCACCGGTGCCATCCATGACCACGCGGCCCGTCTCAAGGACGTAGGCGCGGTCTGCCACGGAAAGGGCCATCTGTGCATTCTGCTCGACCAGCAGGATGGTCATGCCCTCTTTGTGGATGTTCTGGATGATGTCGAAGATCTCCTGCACCAGCAGGGGCGACAGACCCATGGAGGGCTCGTCCAGCATCAGCATGGAGGCGTTGCTCATCAGAGCACGGCCCATGGCCAGCATCTGCTGCTCGCCGCCGGACATGGTGCCGGCCAGCTGCTTGCGGCGCTCCTTCAGGCGGGGGAACAGCTCAAAGACCTTCTCCTTGTTGGGAGCGATGGTGGAAGCAGGCTGGGTATAAGCGCCCATGTCCAGATTCTCTTCCACGGTCATATGCAGGAAGACATGACGGCCTTCCGGCACCTGTGCCAGACCGGCCTCGACGATTTTATGAGCGCGGACGCCCTTGATGCTCTTGCCCTTGTAGAGGACGTCGCCAGTCTTCGGGTGGAGCAGGCCGGAGATGGTCTTCAGGGTGGTGGACTTACCGGCACCGTTGGCACCGATGAGGGTGACGATCTCGCCCTCGTTCACCTCGAAGGAGACATCCTTGACTGCGTGGATGTTGCCATAAAAGACGTTGATGTTATCAACTTTCAGCAAAGTCTGTGCCATCGTTCAGCCCTCCTTCTTGCCCAGGTAGGCTTCGATGACCTGGGGATTGTTGCGGATCTCGTCCGGCGTACCCTTGGCGATGATGCGGCCAAAGTTCAGCACGGCGATGCCCTCGCAGATGCCCATGACGAGGCTCATATCATGCTCGATGAGCAGGACGGCGATGTTGAACTCGTCGCGGATGCGGCGGATGGTCTCCGTCAGCTCTGCGGTCTCGGAGGGGTTCATGCCGGCGGCCGGCTCGTCCAGAAGCAGCAGCTTCGGGCTGGTAGCCAGCGCGCGCATGATCTCCAGACGGCGCTGTGCGCCGTAGGGCAGGCTGCCGGCCTGTGCATCGGCGAGGTCGGCCATGTGGAAGATGTCCAGCAGCTCGAAAGCACGTTCGGTGCAGCGCTTCTCTTCCTTCCAGTAGTTGGGCAGGCGGATGAGAGAGGAGCCCAGATTGTACTTCATGGACTCGTGGAGGCCCACCTTGATGTTGTCGATGACGGACAGGTCCTTGAACAGGCGGATATTCTGGAAAGTACGAGCCACGCCCATCCGGTTGACCTGATAGGTCTTTTTGCCGGCGGTGGGCATCCCATCGATGAGGATGGAGCCGCGGGTGGGCTGGTAGACGTTGGTCAGCAGGTTGAAGACGGTGGTCTTACCGGCGCCGTTGGGGCCGATGAGGCCGGTGATCTCGTTGCGGCCGATCATCAGGTTGAAGCTGTCCACGGCGGTCAGGCCGCCGAAGTCGATGCCCAGTTCACGGACGTCGAGGATGGGCTTTTTATCCTTGTCGCGGTCGGTCAGGAAGCCGCCGGAAGGGACGCTGTGTAACTTAGTCTGGAACTCACTCATGGTCTGCGCCCTCCTTGTCAGCATTCTTCTTGTGGAACAGCTCACCGTTCATGACCTTTTCCACGATGCGGCTCATGGAGAAATCGTAGCTGCCCAGCAGTCCGCCCGGACGGAAGATCATCATCAGGACGAGCACCAGCGAGTAGATGACCATGCGGTAGCTGTCGAAGCTGCGGGTAGCCTCGGGCAGGATGGTCAGGACGGTAGCGGAGAGGATGGAACCCAGCATGGAGCCCATGCCGCCCAGAACCACCATGACCAGGATCTCGATGGACTTCATGAAGCCGAAGGTGGAGGGGTTCAGAACGCCGATGTAGCAGGCGTACAGACCACCGGCCAGACCGGCAAAGGCAGCGGAGAAAGCGAAGGCCATGACCTTATAATAAGTAGTCTGGATGCCGCAGCTCTCGGCAGCGATCTCGTTGTCACGGATGGCGAGGACGGCGCGGCCATGGCGGCTCTTCATCATGGCATGGATGAGGAAGCAGGTGATGACCACACAGAGGAAGACATTGGCGAAGTTGGAGTACTTGGGGATGTTCTTGAGGCCCTTGGAGCCGTAGAACAGGCTGTAGCCCAGCACATCGTCGATGTTGTTCAGGGTGATGCGGATGATCTCGCCGAAGCCCAGGGTCAGGATGGCCAGATAGTCACCGGTCAGACGGAGGGCCGGGACGCCGATGAGGACACCAAACAGGCCGGCCATCACAGCGCCCAGTGCAAGGCCGATGGCAAAGGAAACGCCATCGGGCAGAGGGCTGTACTTGGTGAAGAGGGCGCAGGTGTAAGCACCCACGGCCATGAAACCGGCGTGGCCCAGCGGCAGCTGGCCCAGATAGCCGGTGGCCACGTTCAGGGACACGGCCAGGATGATGTTGATGCCCACGGTCATGAGCACCTTGTTCTGGTAAGTGGAGAGCATGTTGCCGGTCATGTAGGAAAGGGCCAGGAACAGCAGCACCACCAGCACGGCGTTCATGAGGTAGCGCACGGGCATTTTGAGCGTTTTGCGATTCTTGTTCATCTTCATGCCCTCCTTACACCTTTTCCTGCACCTTGCGGCCGAGGAAGCCCGTGGGCTTGAACAGCAGCACGATGATGCCGGTAAGTGCGGCGAGCACCAGCAGCGAGATTACTGTCTTTTTGCGGGAAGGTGCGGCAGAGGCGGGTTGGCTCATAGAGAGAACAGGCTCCTTTCAGGCGGAATGATTTGATAAAAGTATAACACACGCGGCCTGTGTCTTTGTGAACGGAACTGGAATTTTCTTGTGCAATTTTGATGGAATGATAAAAAGGCAAGGGCAGATGCACACATCGACCCTTGCCTTTATCTTGTTTTTAGTCTGTTGATTCGTTCACCAGCCGTGTCAGGGTGGCAACATAGGCTTCGTTGGAATAATATTTCTCGTACATTTTCCGGCAGTCAGCTTTCATGGCGGCCAGCTGTTCCGGATGCAGAATAGCATGTTCCAGCACCTTTGCCAGCTGATCCGGGTCGTCGTCTTTGTACACAAAGCCGTCCACGCCCTCGGTGATGAGCCCGGCGGTGCCGGTGTGCTCCGACACGATGGCGGGCTTGCCGAAGATGAGGCCCTCCGTGACGAAAGTAGGCATGGGGTCGTCGCGGGAGGCGCAGACGAGGCAGGTACACTGGGCCATCAGGCTCTTGATCTCGTCGCGGGTGAGCCGCTTGACGTAAAAGACGTTGTCGGGGCAGTCAGCGGTCAGGCTCCGCACGGCGTCCATCATCTCAACCTCTGCGGCCTTGCCCACGAAGAGGAAGGATGCCTTCTTCATGGTCTCAGGCGGCAGCAGCCGGATGGCTTTGCAGAAGATGTCCTGGCCTTTCCGGTTCTCGAAGGAACCCACGGTGGCGAACAGAGGCCGCCCGCCCGCATAGCTCAAATCGTAGTGGGAGAACTTCTCGGCGGCGTAGTCCGGCAGGCCGTAGATGAGGGGCCGGATGTTGAACTCCGGCCGCACCGAGTGCATGGCGTTGGCGGCGTGGCTGCCGACGGAGTAGAGCCGGATATTTTCGCCCAGCTCTCTGGGGATCTGGTGGGCGATGTGGGGGTAGCCTGCAAAGGCATCGTGGAGCCACCAGAGCACCGGCACCCGCGCACCGCTCAGGGCGCGGACGGCCCGGGCCTCCACGACGGTGTTGGCCAGAACGAGGTCGGCGCAAAGGGCCAGCCCCCAGAGCAGGGGAGACTGAACACAGCCCTTGCGGGTGATGACGGTAGCTCCCGCCTCGAGGAAAAGCGGCATGGAGCCGCCGTCCTCAGGGCCGAGGACGACCACTTCGTAGCCCATGCTGCGCAGCACCGGTACGGCGCTCACCAGCACGATGGGCGCACCGGTCATGTCCAGCAGGTGGCTCATGATAAAGACGCGCTTCCCCTTTGCAGACCAGACGTCTTCGGCGCAGATGTCCCGCTCATAGTGGGCCAGCGCCAGCGGGAGGCAGACGTGGCTGCGGCTGAGCTTCGCCGCCAGCGTCAGCAGTTCGACGGGATTTTCCGGGTCGCGGGCTTCCGCCTGACAGCGGCGCAGCAGCTCCCGGGAGACGAGGGCGCAGCCCGGGCAGGCTGCAAAGCCCTGACTGTGGTAGAGGGTGGTGACGCCTGAGTAGCCGAAGACGGCGTCGCTGGTGACGTAGTCTGCGCCGCTGCGCAGTGCGTCCGCAAAGCAGGAAAGGGCCGTGGGCATCAGGAAAAGGTCTTCCCTGACCAGAAGCACACCGACGGCGCTGCCGAGGGCTTCGGGGCGGAGGCTGTCCGTCAATAAAAATTTGCGGTGGAGCTGGTCCTGCAGGGAAGCTTTCAGGGCGGCGTTCCGCCCCGGCGCATAGATGCCGAGAAAAACTTCCTGGGTGTCGAGATATTCCTGTTTGGCGAGCTGAGCCCGCTGCAGAGTGGTATAACTGCTGTACATCGTATCCTCCTCTCCGCAGGCAGGCTCAATGGCTGCGATGGAACAGCCCCAGCAGGCGGCGCAGGGGCAGCGTGAGTTTCCAGCTGCTGGAAGAGAGGATGTTTTCCAGCGAGCTCTCGTAGGCTTTGCTCCGGGCGCTCAGCTCGGCGTTGGCCTGATGCAGCTCGGAGAGATTCTTCTGCAGGGCCTCGATGGTCTGCTTCTGGTCAGCCGTAGTCTTTTCCAGCTGGTCGAGGTGCTTCTGCTCGCAGACGCGGGTCTTCTGGAAATACTGTACGCCCTCGAGAACGGCGGCGAACAATGGGTCGTCAGACAGCGGCTCCAGCGGGAAGTAGCAGTAGCTCACGCCCAGCTTCATCCCGGCGGGGAAACGGTTCAGACCTTCCAGCATGAAATTCGGGTCGTTGTTGAGGAACAGGATGCCGTCGCCGTGGAGCGGCACACCGTTCACCGGGCGGCAGAGGATGCGGTCATCCGAGAAGACGAAATCGGTGATGCAGCAAGGCAGTTCACCGGGGTCGAGACGGAGATTGAACGCGGCCTCCGGCAGCTCGAAGGTCGCTGTCACCATGCCGTTCAGCTCGTCGTATTCGTAGTCCGGGGCCTTGACGGTGTCTTTCTGGGAAAAGCCGAACCCGGCATCATAGTAAAGCAGCGGCTGCACCAGAGCAGGCGAGTCGGTCTGCCTCTCTCTCTGGGGGTGGGCAGCATAGAAGGTCTGCAGCTGCTTTTCCAGCTCAAGGCAGCGCTGGGCCAGCCGCGAAGTGCCTTCGTCTGCAAGTTTGAGCTGTTGTTCAAGGTCCGCAATGCGGCTGCGCAGAGCCGCTTCAGGAGTTTCGTTCATCATTACCGGGGCCTCCTCCGATTTATCGCAAGGCGTACAACCCGCGCTGCAAGCCCATGCATCAAAAGTAACTATAGTCTACCCTCAAAATGGCTGGATACCAAAGCGCAGGAATTTCAGTGTTTTGCCGCATAGCGGCGAGTTTTGCTCCGCTGCCGGGGCTTGTCCGCAGGCTTGCCGCCCCGAAGCTTCCGGCCAAGCTCTTTGCGGCGCATCAGAAGTTCGGTGACGGCGAAGATGGACACAAGCGAGAACACGAACTGCAGCAGCATCCCCTGCACCGGATGGTCAGCATACTTTGCAGCCATCAGATACCACGGGATGGCCGTCAGCTCCACAGTGTGGATGCAGAAGATGAAGAGCGAGCGCCGGCCCACCCACTCGATGGCGTGGGAGATGGGGCCGTCCACTCGGCGCTGCCATTTCAAAAAGAGCCGGATGATGCCGTAGCCCACTGCGCCATCCAGCAGGATGCTCAGCGGCCCCATCGTCCACTCACCCAGCGAAACGCAGTCGGTGCTCTGGGTCAGCAAAACGCCCGCGACGACGCCCAGCGCGGACACGATAAGTCCGGCTTTGGCTTTGCCGGAGAGGGGAGTTTCAAAAAGACGGCGCTTCTTGGCCAGATAGCCGATGTAAAGGTAGGGCAGCGACACCATGCCCTGTGCGATGCAGAAAGGAGCCTCCCACACCAGCGTGACGCCCCAGCCAAGCAGGGTGACGCCGACGACTGCGGGGGTTATGTACCGCTCGGGGAAGATCTCGAGCAGCACGTCCAGCAGCACCCACGCCAGCATCAGAGCCACTAAGTACCACATGGGTCCGCAGGAGAAAAACTGCTGCCCGAAGTAAGTGGCCGTGTGGGGCAGACCTAACAGGAAACCGCCTAAGACCTTGGCCGATTCTGAGATGGCAGCATCCCACGAGCCGAAAGCTGCGTGGTGAATGAAAGCGTGGAGCACCGTGGTGGTCAGTGCAGTATAAACGTAAGGCTTGAACAGGGTCTTGAGCTGCTGCTCGATGCATTTGTGGATGGAGCGCTTGCGGAAGCCGTAGCCGCTGGCAATAAAAAAGGCGGCCATCAGCGCTTCGCGGTAAGCGAACAGCGCGAAAGCGAAAGGGGTGACGTCGTTGGTGCCGAGGGGGTAAAGCTCTGTCGTGTGGGCAAAGACAATGGCCAGCATTCCGATGCCTTTCAGCAGGTCGAACATGCCAAGGCTGCTTACAGTGCGGGGCTTGGTGCCTTCCATGAAAAGGGTCCTCCTTGTGCGCCATTCGTCCCGGAGGCCCCGGAAGGCCGTGTTTTAGGCGCGATAAATAAAAATATGAAGCTCGGCGGGGAGCTTTTTTGCTAAATGATATAAACAGTATAATGCTTTTTGGGCTTGCTGTCAATTTGATAAGGACTCGATCTCCGGGCGAAGTTTCGTCCTGACGAAAAAAGTGTATCACAGCTTTTTGCATATCGCAACAAAAGGAAAGAATTACATCTGCCTGCACAAATTGAATGCAAGCTCAAGTTGCATATTTGTGCAATTAAATCTTGCGTTTACGCTCTGCTTGCGGTATACTGTTGCCATAAGGAGCCGTGCCAAAGTTTTCCTCGAACTGCCAGAGATTCGGAATGACTCTGGAAAGTGAATGAAAAAAGTGCTGAGCTGAAAATTTGACAAAAAGGAGAAAAACCGATGGCTGAATACATCAAAGTACCCGCAGGCGTATACGACATGGTGACCCGCTGCATGGAGCAGGAGTTTCCTGATCATGTGGCCATCCGCTATGTGGCCGAGGACGGCAAGACCGTCGTGGAGAAGAAGTATCGCGAGTATGCGCAGGACATCCGCCGGATGACGGCCTATCTCAAGGCCGAAGTGCCGGACATCAAGGGCCAGCGCATCGTTCTGCTGAGCCGGAACTGCTATGAATTCTGCGTGGCGTCCTACGGCATCATCCTCGCCGGCGGCGTTCTCGTGACCCTGAACCAGAAAAAGACCTGGGAGGAGCTGGAATATGAGCTGGGCCTCGTGGAGCCTGCCCTCATCCTGAACGACGGCATCGACTACGGCTGCCGCGCCGAGCTGGAAGCCGCCTACGGCCCGAAGCTCCGCCCCATGGACTGCTATAAAGAGACCGCCCCCGGCGAGCTGACCAACTGCGTGGGCCACGATGATTTGATGATGCTGATGTTCACCTCCGGCACCACCGGCCGCAGCAAGGGCGTCATGCTCTCGGAGCGGAATATGTGCGCCAGCCTGCACACCTATTCGGAGGTGGCAGAGAACTGGATCACCGACCGCCTCCCGGCAGGCCAGAAGCTGCCGCTGAGCCATATGACCCTGCTGCCCCTCTTCCACATGGCCTGCTTCGTCTGCGTTATGTCCTACCCGCCTGCCGGATGGACTCTGAACCTCTGCGGCGACATCCGCGACTTCTACCGCGACCTGGGCCTGATGCACAGCGATGTCATGGCCTCGGCCCCCATGCTGGTGGAGACCGTCTACAACGACATGAAGCGTGGCCGCGTCAGCCGCCTGAACGGCCTGTGGGACCTGTGCTGCTCTTCCGCTGCCCTCGACCCCAAGATGCTGCTGGAGCTGGCCCAGAACGGCTTCGTCGTCAACCAGTGCTACGGTATGACCGAGACCTTCGGCGACGGCATCCTGAACTTTACGCAGGTCGAAAAGCACATGAGTGCCGTGGGCAAGCCCGACGACCACGTTCAGTATAAGCTGGACGAGACCGGAGAAATTTGCATCAAGGGCGACTGCGTGATGCTGGGCTACTACAAGGACCCCGAGGCCACGGCAGAGGTCATCGACGCCGACGGCTGGTTCCACACCGGCGACCTGGCCCGGATGGATGAGGAAGGCTTCTATTACATCACCGGCCGCAAGAAGAACCTTATCATCCTCGCCAGCGGCGAGAACGTCAGCCCCGAAGAGCTGGAAAAGAAGCTGGCCCTCTGCCCGGCCATCACCGAGTGCATCGTGAAGGAGAAGAGCCAGAAAATTTGTGCCGTCATCTACTGCCCTGAGGATAAGCAGGAAGAGGTCAGAGCCTTCGTCATCGAGGTGAACCGCAGCCTGCCGCTGTATAAGCGCATCAGTGCCGTGGAGTTCACCGTTGAGCCCCTGCCCCGCAACGCTCTGGGTAAGCTGCTGCGCAAGTAACAAGTAAGAAGAAACAGTGAAAAGGATACGCCGCGTAGTTGCATTTCTCTGCCGAAACAGGTATTATTACTCTGAGGCAGAATATGTCAAATGCCGGCGTTTCGCTGCAATAAAGAAAAACAGCAAGGAGCGACAAAAATGATAAATACTGTATATGAGCTCATCACGGACGTCATGGCGAAGCAGTACCCCGACCGGGTGGCTTTCCGCTATGTGGCCGCCGATGGCAAGACTGTGGTGGAAAAGACCTACGCCCAGTATGTGCAGGACATCCGCAGGGCCGTTACTTATTTTAAGGAGAATATCCCCGACATCAAGGGCAAGCGTGTCGGCATCATGAGCCGCAACTGCTATGAGTACGGCGTCAACAGCTTCGGCGCGATCCTCGCCGGGGCCGTCGTCGTGACCATCAACCAGAAAAAGACCTGGCCCGAGCTGGAATATGAGCTGGGCCTTGTCGAGCCTTCCCTCATTGTCAACGACGGCATCGACTATGGCTGCCGCCCCGACATCGAGGCCGCCTACGGCGATAAACTCCGTCCGATGGACGCCTTCAAGGACAGCGCGCCTGCAGAGCTTGTTGACTGCGTGGGCCATGATGATTTGATGGTGCTGATGTTCACTTCCGGCACCACCGGCCGCAGCAAGGCCGTCATGCTCTCGGAGCGCAACTTTTTTACCACGGTGGAGTGCCAGGTCAAATTCGGCGACGCCATGCTGGACTATAAGCACGAGCATATGCCCGAGGACAAAAACGACGTCCTGAGCAACTTCGCCATCCTGCCCCTGTTCCATCTGGGTACGTTCATCTGCCTCTTCGTTTGGGCCTGCAAGGGCTGGGCGTTGAACCTCTCCGCCGACATCCGCGACTTCTACCGCGACCTCGGCCTGATGCACAGCGATGCCATCGCTGTGGCTCCCATGCTGATGGAGGCCATCTACAAAGACGTCAAGCGGGGCCGCCGCGCCCGCCTAAACGGCATCTGGAACCCCTGCGGCTCCTCTGCCATGTTTGACGGCGCCATGCTGGCCGAGCTGGCACGGCAGGGCATGATGATCACTCAGGTGTACGGCATGACCGAGACCTGCGGCGACGGCATCATCAACTACGAGCAGGACGAAAAGCACATCCGCGCCGTGGGCAAGCCCGACGACCACGCCGAGTACAAGCTGGACGAGACGGGCGAAATTTGCATCCGCGGTGGCTGCGTCATGCTGGGCTATTACAAGGACCCCGAGGCCACCGCAGAAGTCCTCGACGCCGACGGCTGGTTCCACACCGGAGACCTGGCCCGTGTGGACGAGGACGGCTTCTATTACATTACCGGACGCAAGAAGAATATCATCATCCTCGACAACGGTGAGAACGTCAGCCCCGAAGAACTGGAAAATCTGCTGTCCAAGTGCGAGGCCGTCAAGGAATGCATCGTCAGGGAGAAGGGCAAGAAGATCTGTGCCGTCATCTACTGCGGCGAGGCCGACCAGCAGACCGTCCGCGACTTCATCACCGAGACCAACCGCACCCTGCCGCTCTACAAGCGGATGAGCGCCGTGGAGTTCAGCACCGAGCCTCTGCCCCGCACCGGCACCGGCAAGCTGCTGCGCAAGTAAGAATAAACCGGGCAGGCTGCGGAATACTGGAAAAGAGCCGCAGCCGCCTTTAATGGAATTACGAAAGGAAGATTCAAACTATGGAAAGAACCGAGATCGTGTCCCAGATCCTTGCAATTCTGGAAGATGTTGCAGAAATTTCCCCCGATGATGTCAACGAGAACAGCGTCTTGATGGACGATCTGGACCTGTCGTCCATGGAGATCCTGACCGTCGTCGCCGATCTGGAGGAGACTTTCGGCCTGCGCATCCCCGAAAAGGAGCTGCGCAACTTCGTCACCGTCAGCGATTTGGCCGACTATCTGGCCGCACACGCGGGGGAATAAGGAATGGATGCCGAACAGCGCTCTGTTTTTCAGGGTATCGTTTACTATTACCGCGAAAACATGGTCAACTGCCGCTATCAGGTCACGCTGAAAGATGCCGTGGACGGTGCGCTTTTGCAGCAGGCTCTGGATGCGGCCCGGGCAAAGGCACCCTACTATTTCCAGAAGCCGGTGTGGGAGAAAAAGCTGCTCCACCTCGAGCCGTCGGACGCCCCCTGCCCGGTGCGGCAGGGCAGCGCAAAGCCCGAATTTCCGGACGAGAACGGCTTTACTGTTGCCCTGAGCTATGAGGGAAAAGTCGTCTACTTTGACTGGTTCCACTTTCTGACTGATGGCCGGGGCATAGCACCCTTCATGACCATGGTGCTGCAGTTCTACTGCAACCTGCGGTACGGTACGGCTTTCGAGGGCCAGACCCTTGAGACGGACCCTGCCTACGACATCGAGGACATCCTTGCAAAGTACCCCGAGAGTCAGGTGGCCAACGATATGCAGCGCCCCGTGGTGCAGACCTTTGAAGAGACGCCCACCTGCTGCCGCATCCGGCTGGAAAAGGCGGGACTTGTGGACGCCGCCCTCCGCTGCGGCGTCAAGCCTTTCAGTACCCTCACGGCTCTGCTCTGTAAGGCGGTGCGGGCGTATCTGGACAAGGACGAGGTGCTCTACAGCTACTCGACAGACGCCCGCGACGCGCTGGGTGCGCCGAACGCCCTCTACAACTGCGTGGCATCCTTCCAGCGCAAGCTGCCGCTGACGGCAGATGCCCCGCTGGCCGAAGTGGCCGTGGGCGTGGACGCTGACCTGAAAGAGAACCTTTCCGCTGAGCGAAAACTGTTCCGTATTGCGGAGCAGATGGGCTGGGTCTACCGGGTCTACCAGCAGAAAGCCAGCCTCAGCATCAAAAAGCGCATCTTCCAGATGGGCGAGTACATCAGCGGCTTCCCGGCGGACTTCTGGGTGAGCTATCTGGGCGACCCCTTCGCCCCGTCCAGCCCGGAGCTGACCCGGTACATCGAGGACTTCCAGACCTGGGTGCCGGCGGACGGCGCTTCCATCGGTCTGGAATGCACCAGCCTGCATGGCATCATCACCATCTGCGTCAAGAACAAGGTGCCGCGCCCCGGCTTTGCCGAGGCTCTGCGCGCCGCGTTCGAGGCCGAAGGCATCAAGGTGCTGGAAGCCGCAGAGCTGGGCACAGACAATACATAAAAAGAAGCCTCTCCGTCACGCCTACGGCGTGACGGAAAGGTTTCTTTTTATCCAAAACGTAATTTTTACATCAAATTTTCATGCGTCATACTTTTGCGAAAAAATCGCCTGAAAAGCCGATTTTTCCCTTGAATCCAACAGTTTGCCGTGGTACGATAAATCGAATGTGAACGAAACACACTGGGAAATGGACAAAAGTGAGGAAAATCGTATGGAAAAAAATAAGAACAGCGGCGCGGCACTGGCAAGAAAGATGGCAGTGTCTCTGGTTTGCGGTCTGGCGGCAGGCTTTGCCTTTATGATGCTGCGCGAAAAGCTCGTGGCTTCCGGCAACAGCGGCATCTGGCAGACCATCAACGACCTGCTCTTCCAGGACATCACCACAGAGGGCGCGGAACGTGCGCTCGGCCTCTTCTACATCATCGGACAGCTCTTCATCAAAGCACTGCAGCTGGTCATCATCCCGATGGTCTTCACCTCCATCGCGCTGGCCATCGGCAGCATCGCCGATACCCGCACCATGGGCCGCATCTCGGCCAAGACCCTCTTCTGGTTCCTGCTCTGCTCCTTTATGGCGCTGGCACTGGCCGGATGCGTGGGCTACGCCACCTATTCCATGGGTCTCTTCAACGCTCACATCGAGGGCCTGACGGAAGCCGCCGGCTCCACCGGTTCCAACCCCTTGAATGTGGTGCTGAATGTCATCCCCTCCAACATCGTCACGGCCTTCGGCAGCAACAACGCTGTTCTTTCCTCCGTCTTCCTCGCGGTGGCTGTGGGCCTGAGCATGAATGTGCTGGGTGAGAGCCGTACTTCCACCCTCCGCCGCCTGCTGGGCGAGGTGAACGACGTGGTGGTGGTCTTCCTGAACTTCGTCGTCACAAACTTCGCGCCCTTTGCAGTCTTCGTGCTGCTGACCCGCACCTTCGCCATCTATGGCATTGATTACCTCAAGCCCGCTCTGGTGTATGTGGTGGTCACGGTGGTTCTGCTCTTCGTCTTCCTGCTGGTGGCCTATCCTCTGGTGGTGGCGCTGGGCGCAAAGCAGAACCCCATCACCTTCATTAAGAAGATCGCCAACGTGGCCGTCTTCGGCTTCTCCACCTCTTCCAGCGCAGCCACTCTCCCCCTGAACATCAGGGTCTGCACCGAGGATTTCGGCGTCGATGAGTCCATCGCCTCCTTCGTCCTGCCTCTGGGCATGACCATCAACATGGACGGCACCGCCATCATGCAGGTGGTGGCCACCGTCTTCATCGCAGGCTGTGCCGGTTACACCGTTACTCCCGCCCAGCTGGTCGTGGTCGCTCTGCTGGCTCTGCTGGCCTCGGTGGGGACGCCTGCCGCCCCCGGCGCAGGGGCCGTCATCCTCTTCACCATCCTGTCCGGTGCGGGCTTCGTGAATGACAGCGCCCTGCTGGCCTACTCCCTCATCCTCGCCATCAACCGCCCCATCGAGATGCTCGTCACCTCCCTGAATGTTGTGGGCGACGCTGTGGCCAGCATCTGCGTGGCCAAGAGCGAGGGTCTGCTGAACGAGGAAAAGTTCAACGCATAATTGACCTGTAACATACAAAAGCGCCCCTCCGTTTTATGATATGTACCCAGTTTTCTGGACACTGGATGA
>OHPT01000535.1_pt1 | contig 16412 bp, 7 predicted proteins | sample 1577831 | NCBI WGS metagenome assembly OHPT01 (sample SAMEA3879530, study PRJEB24766) | human gut metagenome | biome: human-associated habitat; feature: feces | place: USA | collected 1985/1987 | reverse complement strand
ATGGTCATAAGACATTGATTATTATTGCACATCGTTTGCAGACGATCGAAAAATGTGATATTGTTTACCGTGTAGAGCACGGGGAGATCGAACGGGAACGCTGATGCGCGACGAACACGGTCGATGCGGAAGCAAAACGTAGTCCTGAAGAGACGATTTATGTGGCGGGAGTACAGCGCTGCGCACTTTTGGAACACACCGTGCGCCCGGAAAGGAGGAAACATGGGAAAGCCCGGACGTCAGGCAAATTTTGAGCTGCTTCGGATCATCGCCATGTTCATGGTTGTGATCCTGCACTGGAACACGAACAGCGGATTGCTTTTGGATGTCGGAAGCCCTGTGACGGGCGCCGGGGTCTGGTCCCTTGTGACAGAATCAGTCTGCATTGTCGCAGTCAACGTTTATGTGCTGATCAGCGGATATTTTCTTTCCTTCTGTACCTTTTCCTTCCGGCGTGTGGCGCAGGTGCTGGTTCAGACGTTGTTTTATACGGTGCTGATTCCTCCGGTTCTGGCACTTGTCGGTGTCCTTTCGTGGTCGGAGGTTCTCAATCCCTACCACATCTGGAACAGTATTTTTCCGGTGCAGTCCGGACATTACTGGTTCGTAAGCGCTTATGTGGTGCTGTGCCTGTTGTCCCCATTTTTCAACGCAGGGCTGGAAACCCTTTCCCAAAAACGGATGCAGCAGCTGCTGGCGGCGCTTTTGTTCTTTTTCTGCATCGGAAAATCCTTCAGTCCGCTGCAGTTTGCGTTGGATCGTTTCGGATATGACTTCGGATGGTTTGCAGTGCTGTACCTGACCGGCGGTTATTTGAAAAAATACGGGATGCCGCGTTTGAACAGCTTCCCCAAAAATATTGTGCTGTATGCAGGCTGCACGCTGGGAACATTTTTGCTGGAGCTTTTGCTGCTTCCTTTGGCGGGACGACTGACGGGACTGACCTATTATGCGTCCGTTCCGTTTCACTATAATGCACTGTTTGCCTATCTTGCGGCGGTGGGGCTGTTTGGCGCGTTTGCTGTCCTGAAGGTAGAAGAAGGGCGTTTTGCAGATATGGTGCGGTTCTGGAGCCCTGCGGTATTCGGGGTTTATCTGATTCACCAGCAGACGGACATTGCACCGCGCTGGTTTGCGTGGGTCAATGCCCTGACCGGACGACTTGGGGATTTCTGGAACATCGTTCCGGGTGAGACGGGCGTAACTGCAGGACGGATGCTTCTTGTGCTTTTGATGCAGTCCGTCATCGTTTTTGTGGTCTGTATCGGAATCGAGCGGCTGCGGCTGTGTGTGTTCGATAGAATTGGAAAAAGCTGCGGCAGGTCTGCTGCAAATCGGGGAAAGGTTGTTTTTGGAGGAAAAAAGAGAGCGTGAAAGAAAAAGCAAAACGATTGGGAACAATTTTGTTTCCGGTGATACTGTTTTTGTATCCGCTGTTAAAAATTACACAGGGAATCGAATTGACGGACACCTGTTATGGTCTGGTAAATTACCGCTTTTTCCCGCATGCGGGGCAGGAGTGGACGGTTGCGACCTATCTTGCAAATGTGCTCGGGGCGCTTTTGATGCGCCTGCCCTTTGGGGACAGCCTGGTGGGAATGCGTTTTTATACGGGACTTTTCGTCAGTGCCATGGCGCTTTTGGCGTATTTTTTCCTGAAAGGCAAAATGCCGTCCTGGATCGTGTTTCTGGGCGAATTCGCGGCAATCAGCCTGTGCTGGATTCCGACGACGAGCCTGTATAATTACCTGACGTTTTTCCTGTTTTTGTGCGGAACGGTGCTTTTATACCGCGGACTGATCTGGCAGAACCGCAAATGGATGGCGTTTGCTGGCGTGTGTCTGGGCGCTTCTGTGCTGACGCGCCTGCCTAACATCGTAGAATGTGCGCTGATTATCGCGGTATTTTATTATGGCATTTTGAAAAAGAAAAAAGTGGCGGAGATCTGGAAAGATGTCGCTGCCTGTGTGATCGGCTTTGTGGCGGCATTTCTTGTCGGTTTTCTTGCGATCAGCCTGCAGTTTAGGTTTGATGCATATCCGAAGATGCTTGTCGGGCTTGCCGGATATTCCGGAACGGATGAGACGTATTCATCCCTTTCTATGATTGCTTCTGTTGTATCTGCTTATGTAGAAGCGTTTAAATGGGTGCTGATTTTGGGGATCGCAGCGCTTTTAGGTACGGTTTTATTTTTCCTTCTCCCCGGAAAATTCGAAAAAGGCAAGATGGTGCTGTATCTATGCATGCTTCCGGTACTGCTGCGGTTTTTATGGGGACGCGGCATGTTCAACCTGCAGTACGCCTTTTACTGGAGCGTATTTGAGTGGTGTATGGTGCTTTTATATGTGGCAATCGGGCTGTGTATCTGGACCCTTGCCGATCCGCTGGTATTTCGAAGGGATAAGCTGTTGTCGTTGATGGTGCTTTTGGTCATTTTGATCACACCGATCGGAAGCAACAACGAAACATATCCGAATATGAATAACCTGTTTTTGGTTGCTCCGGTGACCTTCTGGATGGGCTACCGGCTTTTGTTAAAGCTGCGCCGCCTGCCGTATAGCTTTGCGTGCCGGGCGATGCTGGTGTGCGTGGCGGTTGTTTTTCTGATACAGAGCACGGGCTTTGGCGTGCATGCGGTTTTTCGGGACAGCATCGAGGGACAAAAGCGGGATACCCGGGTTGTAAACTGCAAAAAGCTTTCCGGTGCAAAAACGAATCGGGCAAATGCAGAGCAGCTGCAGGATGTTGTGGATTATTACGCAGAGCATGCGGATGAATTGGAGGAAAACAGCAGGCTTTTGACCTTTGGCGATGTGCCGGGCTTTTGCTGGCTGTTCGATCTGCCCTCGGCGCTGTCCCATGACTGGCCGGATATGAATACTTACCCGGCAGAGACGATGCGGACAGATTTGGAAGCGCTGTCCCAGGCGGGAGAAAAGCCGCTGGTGATCCTCTGTCCCGGAAAGGTGGACACAGAGGATGCGCAGGAAGCGCAGAAATGGGAGCTGCTGCAGGAGTTTCTGGCGCAGAATGCCTATGAAATGAAGCTGGATAACGGAACCTATCAGATTTATGAATAAAAATGAAAGCAGCGCAGTGCGGTCGAAAAAACGGACTGCAAAACCGCTTTTGGGAAAGAAGGAATCAACCATGGAAGAAAAGAAGCTTCCCTTTACCGGACGGGAAAAAATCCGGTTCAATGTACCTCCGTTTACGGGACGGGAATACGAATATGTGCGCCAGGCAGTGGAAAATCAGAAGATCTGCGGAGACGGGGAATTTACCAAAAAGGCGAGTCACTGGTTTGAAGAAAAAACTGGAACGGCGAAGTGCCTGATGACGACTTCCTGTACCCATGCGACGGAGCTTGCCGCGATTCTGGCGGATATCAAACCGGGGGATGAAATTATTATGCCGTCTTACACATTTGTTTCCACGGCAAATGCGTTTGTGCTGCGGGGCGGCGTGCCTGTTTTTGTGGATATTCGTCCGGATACCATGAATATTGACGAAAAACAGATCGAAGCAGCGATCACCGAAAAGACGAAGGCCATCGTGCCGGTGCACTACGCCGGAGTAGCCTGCGAAATGGATACGATCATGGATATCGCAAAGCGTCACAACCTTCTTGTGATTGAGGATGCGGCGCAGGGCGTGATGGCTTCTTATAAAGGGAAAGCCCTCGGGAGCATCGGTGATTATGGCTGCTACAGCTTCCATGAAACAAAAAATTACAGCATGGGAGAGGGCGGCGCATTGCTGATCCGCGATCGAGAGCATGTGGAGCGTGCAGAGATCATCCGGGAAAAAGGTACTGACCGAAGCAAATATTTTCGCGGTCAGGTGGATAAATATCGCTGGCAGGAGTTCGGCTCCAGCTATTTACCGAGTGAGTTAAATGTGGCGTATCTGTATGCACAGCTGGAAATGGCAGATCAGATCAATGAGGCACGGTTGGCGCGCTGGAATGAGTACTATAAGCTGCTGACGCCACTTGCTCAGGCAGGCAGGATTGAGCTGCCGGTGGTTCCGGAGGGCTGCGTCCATAATGCCCACATGTTCTATATCAAGACGGCGGACGAACACGAACGCCAGGAGCTGATCAATTATTTGAAGGAACGGGATATTCTGGCGGTTTATCATTATGTGCCGCTGCATTCCGCGCCTGCAGGAATCAAATATGGACGCTTCAACGGAGAGGATGTCTACACGACAAAGGAAAGTGAGCGCCTGCTGCGCCTGCCGATGTACTATGGTCTGACGGCGGAAGAGACAGCATTTGTGGCGGATCAGGTGAAGAAGTTTTATGGCAGGTAAGCAGTTTTTGAAAAAACACGAAAATTGCATACTGTCGCTTGCGATGGCTCTGATCCTGGCGGGGATTTTAGCGGCGCGCTTTGACTTTTATTATGATTTGAATGACGATGTGCTGATAAAAGATATTCTGTCCGGCGTATATTCCGGTACGCCGGACGGACATACCATGCAGCTGTTGTATCCGCTGGGAGCATTGCTTGCGCTGTTGTACCGGGGGCTTTCGATCCCGGTATTCGGCGCGTTTTTGCTTTTCTGCCAGTTTGGGAGTATCTGGGCGGTTGGATACAGGAGCACCGTGCTGGTGGACGAGGAGCGGGCAGCACGCGAGAGCGCGTCTATTGCGCCAGGGATGTGCAGTGCAGCGTCCGCCGCGCGTCTGGCAGAGCCTGCGGTATGCAGCGCATGGAATACTACCGCTGCGCGGCTGGGCGTAAAAGGGGTGCTTCTCCTTGTAGAGGCTCTGTTCTGGTTCGCAGCGATGGGCAGTCACCTCGTGTATCTGCAGTACACGGTCACGGCAGGGATGCTGGCGGGCGCGGCGATTTTTTGGGTTGTTACGGCGAAGGGCAAAGAACGCTTCTGGGCGCTTTTGCTTTATTGGCTTTCTTTCTGCCTGCGTCCGGAGATGGCGCTTTTGTGCCTGCCGCTTGCAGGAGCTGGCGGTCTTTGCATCTGGGGCAGGGAAAAACAGATTTTTTCCAAAGAAAGCCTGCGGCATTATCTTGGACTCTTTGCAGCGCTGGTAATCGGGATGGGTGTTTTTTACGGGCTTGACGTGCTTGCCTATTCCGATCCGAACTGGAAAGATTTCCGACAGTTTTTCGATGAGCGCACGATATTATATGATTACCATCTGGATTTCATTGAGCAATACGATGAAAACCGGGAAGCCTATGAAGAGACGGGTGTTTCCAGGACGCTGCAGGAGATGCTCAAAAACTATAACTTTGGGGCGGCGGATGAGATCGACACGCAGATGCTTTCTTCCCTGGCAGTGCAGGCGAAGAAAACAGACGCAAAAGAATCGGTGCTATTGCAGGTAAAAAAAGCAATTTGGCGGCTGGCACATGAAAACTGGTTGTCGAAAAGCGACCTGCCCTGGAACTTTGTCTGGCTGGCAGTTGTTTTTGTATGGTGTTCCTGCTGTTTACAGAAAGGAAACCGAAGATATTTCTGGCAGCCGGTTTTTGTGGTTTGTGTCGGCGGAATGCTGTGGAGCTATCTGCTGATGCAGGGACGGATGGTGGATCGTGTGACTCATCCGCTGTATCTGGCACAGATTTTGCTGGCGGTTGGGCTGTGGGGAACGGCAATGAGCACAGCCGCGCCCGGCATCAACACACGCAGCGCCGGACGTATTCACACTGTCATGACCGCTGCAGTCTGCGGTGTTATCCTGTTGCTTTGTATTCTCCGGGTTCCGGGCATGTGGCAGGGTGTGGCGCGGGAGCAGACACACAGGGAAACGGTAAACCAGACAAACGAGGACGTGTTTGCGTATTGCGAAAAACATGCTTCGACGCTGTTTTTAGAGGATGTGTATTCGACGGTGGCGTATTCGGAGAAGATTATGCTGGACCGCGATAAACCGTTCAATTATGATCTGCTGGGCGGCTGGCTGGTAAAAAGCCCGCTGACGAAGCAGAAGCTGTCAGCGTTTGGATATGCTTCCATGGGAGAAGCGGCCAGAAGCAGTGAGAAGGTCTGTCTGCTGGCGGACGAGGGCACGGATATGTCCTGGCTGACAGAATATCTGGAGGAACGGGGAGAACCCGGAATGCTGCTGCGGATCGGCTCTGCAGGAGAAGGGGTTGAGGTTTATCAGTTCCTTTCAGAAGAGCGCATAAACGAAATGTTTCGGGGAGAAGAGATTGATGCAGAAGATTGAGGGAAAGCAGATTTATCTGCGGCCGATCACGATGGAGGATACGGACCGGATTGTTTCGTGGCGGAATCAGGATCGCGTCCGGCATAATTTTATCTATCAGAAGCTTTTTACAAAAGAAAGCCATGAAAATTGGATGCACACCCAGGTGGAAACCGGCCATGTCGTACAGTTTATTATCTGTGAAAAAAATAACGATCGACCGGTAGGCAGCGTATATTTCCGGGACATCGACCACGACAATAAAAAAGCGGAATATGGAATTTTTATCGGAGAAGCGGACGCTGCGGGCAGAGGAATCGGATCGGAAACAGCCCGCCTTGCAGCAGATTACGCGCGGGATGTGCTAAAGCTCCACAAGCTGATGCTGCGCGTGTTCGCGGATAATGTCGGGGCAGTCAAAAGCTACCAAAACGCCGGATTTGTGCAGGAGGCATGCCTGAAGGATGAATTTTTGCAGAACGGCGTTTATCGGGATATGCTGCTGATGGCGATTTTGTTTGAGGAGAACAGATAAACAGTGGGGGAAAGATGAAAGAACAGAAAGTTGATACACGACAAAGAAAAATTTCGAATATAAGATTTAATAAGGTGCTTTTCACATCCATTCTTGTGTGTGGTATTTTTATTAGCGGAATATTTTATTTGTGGATTTATCATGGTCTACGTTATGGTTATGAAGCAGAAAGACCTTCTACAGAAACTTTTGAGACGGTATCAACTGAAGAAACGATTACTCAGGAATTTATTGCCAGAGAATATTATTTAAAGGGGATAGAGTTTGTTTTTATTAACCTTGCAGAAGACGGAAACGGAGAACTTGATTTTCGAGTATTAGATTCTGACGGAAGAATAAAAGCAAATAGTGAAATTGCCATTTCTTCTGTTACAGCGGGTGAGTGGGAATTTATTCCACTAAGGGTAAGATTAAAAGCCGGTGAAAGTTATATTCTTGAAATCAGTGCGAAGGATTGCTCTATTCCACCATATGTATTAGCAAGGGAAAAGAAAACTGTAGGAGAAAATACTGTTTTGACAGCTTCTGGTGCGGAAACTTCGTTGGAATTGTTGAACGCATATGGATTTGCAGTGTCAGCTTCAAGATTGGAAAGGCTTTTAATTACTGTTATGCTGGCGGTTTGTCTGTTTGGATTATGGATATTCTGGAATAATGAAAAATGGACTGCAATATGTAAGCAAAATGCATGGGTAAAACAGATAAAGGATGGGATCGCAGCAGTTTTGCTGGTTGTACAATTTGTTTTTATGATTCCGGATATCATTTATGTATTGGAGAATACTGGATTTGATCCATCCTGGAGGTATTTCTTAAATGTTGTAAACGGAACAGATTTAAAATTCGGAAGAGATATTTATTTTACCTATGGTCCATTGGGATATTTGTTTTATTTAATGAAATTACCTGGAAATACGATAGAATATTGGTCTGGTATTGTTATTTGGGGGATCATTTTTCTATTTCATTTGTGGATGCTGTTACAGCTGTATAGATTGTATCAAAAGGGTAAGATTCATTTTTGGGCAATTACGGCGTCCGTGTGTTGCTATTTGGCGGGATATTACGCACCGACCAGAGATAACTATTTGTTGTACTTAATGATATTAGCGGTGGTATTGTGGGCAAAAGGTGCAAAAAATATTGTATTGATTCCAAATCTGCTTTTGCTGTTGATGTTTTTTGGAAAGTTTTCAACCTTTACGAGTGGGTTCGCTTTTTGTATTTTATTCTGTATTTTCGATGTATTGTTTAGAAAAAACTGGAAAAGTATTTGGCTGTTTTTACCGGGAATTATACTTATGCCGGTATGCTATTTGGTCTATTGTCCGTCGATAAAAAACTTATTTGAGTATGTGGCGGGAATTTTGAAAATTTCTTCTGGTTGGATGTTGACTATGCAGTTTGACAGCGTACTGCAGCCAAGCGAAGTCAGATGGTTAATTATTTTAATTGCGTGTTATGTATTATTGATAATAGGGAATCTGTGGAGTAATTATAAAAGCTCTGCAGCAATTATTGCAAGCTGTGCTTCGATGTTTTTCCTTTATAAATATGCAACAACAAGACACGGATTAAAAGTTGGAATCTGGCTGTTTGCAATGTTGTTTTCTGCGACTATTTTGTCGATCGACTGGAATGTTTTTTTTCAGAAAATTGGACAGAGGGCGAAAGCTGTAAGAAAGAATCAAATTATATATTACGTATGCGGAACAGCTATGATTATGGCAGTGGGATGTACAGGAATTTTAGAAGCACACAGTTTGCGCAGTTCAATGGGATATGTGAAAGAAACTTTGGCTGCGAAGATGTATCATTATACGCATTTGGGAGAGAACAGTATACCAGAAGAATTGGTAAAGGAAAATCAACTTCCAGATGAAATTTTAGAGGCAATTGGAGAGCATACAGTAACTGTATATCCCTGGAGAAATGGTTATGGAGCGGTATATCCGGAATGGAATATGGTTTGGTATCCGTCCGTACAGAATGGAAATGAATATATTCCGTGGCTAGATGGAATAGTTGCTGATTGGTTTTGTTCGGAAAAAGCATCAGAAAAGATATTGTTGACAAATGAGACAATTGATCATCATATTCCATATTTGGAAAATCCGCTTACTTGGGAAGCAATTCGAAATAACTATGAGGTGGAAATTATTTCTGATGATGTTTGCGTTTTAACACAAAGAAAACAGAAGATTGAAATAGAAAAATTGGAAAAGGTAGGGGAACAAATTAGTTCTTCTAATGAAACTATTGTGTGCCCTGAAAATGCAGATTATGTTAAAATACATTTAAAACTGAATTTAAAGGGGTTTATTAAAAAATGGTTATATCATGTAGGAACAGTAAATATGATGTTGGATTGTGAGGATGGAAGCCGGATAGAAGGACGTAGCGTAGTTCCAAATCTGGAATCAGGATTTTATTTGGAGAAAGTACCGGAGACACTGGAGGAATTGAAACAGGTTATAAATGATAACGTGTCAACTTCAATTATGCAGATTCAGTTGGATGGGAAAGGGTTGGAGGATTATCAGGAAAACGTTACGATAGAATGGTATTGCTTACAATAACAGCCGCATCTGCGGCAATACAGGAGGAAGATTGAAAAATAAAATTTTTCAATCACGAGATTTGTGTCTGCATGCACTTGACACAAACTCGGTATGCGCAAAAAGCGTGCGCAGAAATGAGAGGAAAGTATGAAGAAACAGTTAGTCAGCTTTGTAATCCCGTGCTACCGGTCAGCGGAAACGATCGGCAGTGTGGTGGACGAAATCGAAGCAGCGATGGGGGGGCTGGAGCGGTATGAGTATGAGATCATTCTGGTCAACGATTGCTCGCCGGACGATACCTTTGGAAAAATCCGCGAGCTGTGCGGCAAGGATAAACGGATCAAGGGGATAAATCTGGCGCGAAATTTTGGACAGCATGCGGCACTGATGGCGGGATTTCATCAGGTAAAGGGCGACATCCTGGTTTGTCTGGATGATGACGGTCAGACGCCTGCAAACGAAGTCGGCAAGCTTCTGGCTGCGCTGGAAAACGGCGCAGACGTTGCATATGCAAAATATGAGCACAAGCATCACAGCGCATTTCGGAATTTCGGAAGCAGGGTCAACGACTGGATGCTCTGCTTTATGCTGAACAAACCAAAGGATCTGTTTATTTCCAGCTATTTTGCCGCAAGACGCTTTGTACTGGAAGAGATGCTGAAATATGAAAATGCGTTCCCTTATGTCATTGGACTGGTGCTTCGTGCAACCAGAAATATTGTCAACGTGACGGTAGAACATCGGGATCGAATGGTCGGCGAATCCGGCTACACCTTTGGAAAGCTGTTGGCGCTGTGGTTTAACGGATTTACAGCGTTTTCAGAAAAGCCCCTCCGGATCGCAACGATGGCGGGTGTGGGCTGTGCCGGACTGGGATTTTTGTACGGAATTTATACGATTATTAAAAAACTGGTGCTTCCGGGTGTTCCGGTTGGATTTTCAGCGCTGATGGCGTCGATCATGTTTATCGGCGGAATGCTGATGCTGATGTTGGGGTTGATCGGGGAATATGTCGGAAGAATGTACATCTGTCTCAATCATGCGCCGCAGTTTGTGGTAAGGGAGATCGTTGGTGGAGAAGAAGAGGAAGCGGAAAATTAAATATCGCACGCTTATTTGCAGCGCAGCAGGGGCTTTCTTTTGCGGATTTGGCGCAAACTGGGGCAGTCAGCTGGATCGAAACGGAAACGTAGCAGTAACGGATTTGTACAGCTGGCTGATCCCATTTCTGACGGCCTGTGTGCTGACACCGGTGTTTTATCTGGTGGTGGAAAAGCTGACCGGCATAGAGGCGCCAGGCGATAGGCAGGTATCCCACAGCAACAAAAAAGCGCCGGATGCCGGGCAGCAACTGCAGCGGGGCTGGAAGAAGCTGTTCCAAAGTCCGATCCTCCGCTATGCCATCATCCTGTTCCTATGCTGGCTGCCGGTATTCCTTGCGGTCTATCCAGGCTTTTTTGCCTATGATGCGACGGAAGAGCTGCAGGAGGTGCTGACCGGACAGTATGTGACAAGACATCCCCTTTTACATGTACTGATGCTTGGAAAAACGGTAAGCGGCATTCAGAAGCTGACGGGCAGCTATAATAGCGGGATCGGCGTTTATGTTCTTGCACAAATGGCGATAATGGCGATGCTGCTTGGCTGGACCATACAGCAGCTTCGAACCAGGGCAGGACGAGTCTGCGGGCTGTTGTTCTACGGACTGTTCCCGGTCGTCCCGATGTATGTGCTGTGCACGAGCAAGGACACGCCATATACGGCAGGAATGCTGGCAGTGCTGGTGCTGCTGTGCAGGATGCAGCGTGGCGGATGCAGCAGGAGGGGAGAAGCTGAAGTTGCTGTTGCGCACGCGGACGTGGTATCATCGACAGCCAGCGCCGCTCGGTCAAAAGTTGTAGCAGACGCCGAAATGCCCAAAGCCGGTCATTTTCCCTTAAGCACCGCATCCCTCCCGGCACTCGCATTCGCCCTGCTGGTCATGGCAGTTTTCCGCAGCAATGGAGTGATCGTCCTTGTATTGTTTCTACCGATCCTGTTTTTTCTGGTACAGAAAAGCAGCCGGAAAAAGGCAGTGCTTTTGGCAGGCGTTGTTTTGGGGGCGTATGTTCTTTTACAGAGTGGCTTAAACATTGTCCTGAAGCCGGAGAGCACGAATGCGATGGAAAGCCTGACCGTGCCGATTCAGCAGCTTGCGCGGACGTGGAACTACAGCCCGGAGCTGTTTTTGGAGGAAGATCAGGAAACGCTGTTTGAAATTTTACCGGAGGAATCCCTGCAGCTGTATCAGCCGAAGCTTTCCGATCTGGTAAAGGCGGGATTTGTGACGGAAAATTTTAAAAAGGATCCTGCAAAATATGCAAAGCTGTGGACAAGGATCGGGATAAAAGCACCGGCAACGTACTTAAACGCCTGGCTTTTGACCTCCTATGGCTTCTGGTATCCGGGCGCGGATATTGATGTATACAATGGCACAAGATGCTACGAAAGCAACTCTTATTTTTCCTGTGAAACGGAAGGACCCGGACGGCGGGATTCCAAACTGCCGTGGCTGGAGCATTGGTATGAAAACCTTTCCTGGACGGATACAGTGCACAAAATACCGGTCGTTTCCCTTCCCTTTTCGCCGGGAGCGCTGTGCTGGTGTTACGTGCTCGGCACACTGTTTTTGATCGCGTCCGGAAACTGGAGGAAGGCGGCGGTATTTTCACCGGTCTGCCTGAATCTTCTGACGGTGTTGTTAGGACCGACCTATCTGGTACGTTACATCCTGATTTTCTGGTTCGCCCTGCCCCTTTACTTGTCAATCTGTGTCGGAGTGTGTTATACTTCTAAAGATAATGGAAAAAGTGGGAAATCCTGCGTAAAAGCAGATAAACAGGCTGCCGGAAATCTGCCGGATGGTTCCCTTTTCGGAAAGGCTTTTCATGAATCGAAAGATTAAAGCATATCAGGCAATTATTTATATCGTTCTGTTTTATCTGGCAGCGGTTCTTTTTTTGCTGGGACCGGGAAAACTGCTGGAAAAAGACAGGCTTCTGGCGGGGGCAGAAAATCCGGTCGGAACCGTGGAGGTGCGGGAGGATCAGCAGGTTCAGCAGGTGCTGATTGCAGAGGGCGATTATTTACGGTATCTGGAGCTGTATGTGACATCTCCAAAATCTCCCGGGGAGTATTATCATCTGCTCGTTTACGATGAAAATAACGAAATGCTGATTAACCGGGATTTTGAACTCAAAGCGGACGAAGTGCCCGGCTTTGTGCGGATTCCGCTGGGAATCGATACGACGAGGGGGACGGCTTATGTCTGGCAGCTGCAGGGTAAGTCGGAGCCGCTGGAGCTTTCTTATGAAAATACAGGGGAAACGGGGCTGACCTGCTTTGGCAGCTATTATGTCCTCGCAGACAGCACTTCGACTCAGATGGAGACACAGAATATTGTCATGCGTCTGGTCTACACCGACAAGCCGTCCGCGGCAGTGATGATGATTTTAAAGACAATACTGTGCGTTGCAGCGGCAGCTTTTATCCTTGCTGCGGTATATCTGAGTCCGAAACAGCCAAAACTCAACAATAAAATCACATGGCGCTTTGTCCACTGGGTGACAGCCGGACCTTTGATTACTGTGGGCACGGCAGTTTTGCTCTGGGAGGTCTATGGGCGCAGGGCATTTGGAGGCAAACCGGACGACCTGATCGTGTACGGACTTGGAATCGCTCTGTTTTTTGCATTTTCTGCCTGGGTGCTTTTTTCGCGGCGTGGCAGCAAATACCATCCACCGTTTGAAGAAATGCTGACAGAGCAGGGGATGGACTGGCTGCAGGCGGCGGCGTTTGCCGGTGTTTTGCTGGGCGGCATTCATTATATGAACGCGCTGTACCAAAACCAACAGAACCTCGCGTATCGGGAAGTGCTTTCGTGGGCGGCATTTCTGATTCTGACGATGGTATCTCCTGCAGTTCTGTTTTCCAAAAAGGGCGGACGGCGGGCACTGATCGGCCTGATCGCCGGTGGAATCTGGTATGTAGTGCAGTCGCTGACGCAGAAGGAAGCCCTGCAGACCAACGAGCTGCTTGGCAAACAGATTTTTCTGGAAGCGCTGATCGTCTTTTTCTTCGTTCTGATTCTGGCAGAGCTGGCAGCACGAATCCGCGCCAAAAAGCTGGTCGAGGGCAGTGTCAACCGCATTTATACGGCAGTGCTGTTTGGATTTATGGCGCTTTTGGTGATTTTCAGAAATACGCGCCTCTGGCCGGTTTATCTGGCGGTCGTATTTGCACTTTACTATATTTTTTATCTGGGCTGGAACAAAAAGAAACACCTGTTGAATAACTTCTGCAATGGCGTGATGTTAAACTTTGCACTGGCAGTCGTGTTCGCATTTGCGAGAAGACCGTTCCGTGCGTGGGTGTATTCGAGATATAATTTTGTTTTTCACACTGTAACGATTACAGCAACTTATCTGACGTTGGTGCTCTGCGTGCTGACGGTGCGGCTGTTCGTCAAACTGTCGGAGGGCATGCCCCAAAACAGCACGAAAAATGCCAAAGGGATGAAGCATAAGCCACTCCGCAAAAAGGATGCGAAAAACAGCTGCCCCGCGGATTTGTGGGGAACGTTTTTGCTGTACGGAATCGCAGTTTCGCTGCTGTTTTTAACGCTGTCGAGAACCGGCTATCTGGCGGTGCTGGTAATGACCGCAGTGCTGCTGATTTTTGTGCCGGTGTTTGTATACAGACAGAAAATCCGGGAAATTTTCCGGGCGCTTGTCTATATGATTGTAGCGTTTGTGATCTGTCTGCCGATGACCTATTCCGGCATCCGGCTGCTTCCGGCACTCTATAACGATCCGTATCTGTATGAGATCGAGGATTCCGCATCCGCGATTCACAAGGACGATCCGAAGGATTCTGACGCCTATATGTCGGTCTCCTATTTCAAATATGTCATAGAAAATAAGCTCCTTTCGGATGCTTCCGAGCTGACGGAACAGACAGAACTTTTCTGCAATGCAGTGACCGGTAAGCCTTCTGTAAAAAATGACGTGCTGGTAGCGTCTGCGCAGGATGAGGCAGGCATGTCGGACGCAGAGGATTTCTCCAACGGACGTCTGGAAATTTTCCGGTCGTATATGGACAACTGGAATGCGACGGGACATACGGAAATGGGCGTTTTGCTGCCGGACGGCTCCATTAGCGTCCATGCCCATAACACCTATCTGCAGGTCATCCATGATCACGGACTGATCGTCGGCATTTACTTCCTGTGCTTCGGGGCCGGAAGCATCTGCCTGATGTTTGCATATGCGATTAAAAAGATTCGGGAGGACGCATATGCTGTACTGCCGCTGGCTGTCATGCTCGGTTTTTGCGTCGCGGGGCTGGTGGAATGGCTGTTCCATCCCTGCAATCCGCTCGGATTTTCCGCGATGGCGCTGCTTGCACCCCTGATGAGCTTTTCCCCCCGCAGACATGCCGCCTGACGGGATATCACGATAAATGAGGAAGAAAGAAATGCAAGGCAAAAAGAAAAAACCCTTTAATTATCAGCTGTTTTATCGCAGGACAGCGTTAATTGTATACGATATTATCAGCGTAATCGCCGCCAGCTATCTGGCGATCCTGATCCGGTATGATTTTGACGTGAGTACAGTACCGGCAGCGTTTTTGCTGCCGATCCGCCACTTTTTGCCCATCGGGCTTGTTATCGCACTGTTCGTATTTTATCTGTTCCGTCTCTATCACAGCCTGTGGGCATTTGCAGGCGAGACAGAGCTTCAAAACCTTGTGATGGCATGTCTTGTGACGAGTGCGGTCAACGGCGCAGGGATCAACCTGTTCCGAATGGAGGGAAAAGCAGTTCCGGACAGCTATTATTTTCTGTATTTCTTCTTCCTGCTGACCTTTTTGTTTGCCAGCCGTTTTTCCTACCGTTTTTTCCGCAGCCGCAAGCACAAGCTGCAGAACCGCAAAAACAGCATTTCTGTCATGATCATCGGTGCCGGCGAGGCGGGCAATACGATCATCAAAGAAATCGTTTCCAGCAACTTCTCTACAATGGTGATCCGTTGTATTATCGATGACGATAAAAATAAATGGGGACGCTTCATTCAGGGCATCAAAGTGGTCGGAGGCCGCGACAAGATCATAGAGTCCGCAGATTTATACGATATTGATGAAATTTTCCTGGCGATCCCCTCTGCGTCTCCGGCACAGATTAAGGATATCCTGGAAATCTGTAAAGAGACAAACTGCAAGCTGCGCAGCCTTCCCGGACTGTATCAGCTCGTAAACGGCGAAGTCAACGTCAGCAAGCTGCGGGACGTCGAGGTCGAAGACCTGCTGGGCAGGGAACCGATCCGCGTGGATATCGATTCCATTCTGGGATATGTGCAGAATAAGGTTGTGCTCGTTACAGGCGGCGGGGGTTCTATCGGAAGCGAGCTGTGCCGTCAGATTGCCGGTCACAAGCCTGCGCAGCTGATCGTGTTTGATATTTATGAAAACAATGCCTACGACCTGCAGCAGGAATTGAAGGAAAAGTATCCGGAGCTGAATCTGGTGGTTCTGATCGGCAGCGTGCGCAACACGAGCCGGATCAACTATGTGTTTGAAACGTATCATCCCGATATTGTGTACCATGCAGCAGCGCATAAGCATGTGCCGCTGATGGAGGACAGCCCCAACGAGGCGGTCAAAAACAATGTATTCGGCACCTGGAAAACCGCTATGGCGGCGGCACAGAACCACACGAAAAAGTTCGTCATGATTTCGACAGACAAGGCGGTGAACCCGACGAATATCATGGGTGCGAGCAAGCGAATCTGCGAGATGATCGTGCAGACGTTCAACCGCCATTATGAGACGGAGTTTGTAGCAGTTCGTTTCGGCAACGTGCTTGGCTCTAACGGAAGTGTTATTCCGCTGTTTAAAAAACAGATTGCGGCAGGAGGTCCGGTAACAGTTACGCATCCCGACATCATCCGGTATTTTATGACCATCCCCGAGGCGGTGTCCCTGGTGCTGCAGGCGGGATACTATGCCAAGGGCGGGGAAATCTTCGTGCTGGATATGGGCCAGCCGGTGAAGATCGACGACATGGCCCGGCAGCTGATCCGCCTGTCCGGCTTCG
>OHPT01000534.1_pt1 | contig 16427 bp, 10 predicted proteins | sample 1577831 | NCBI WGS metagenome assembly OHPT01 (sample SAMEA3879530, study PRJEB24766) | human gut metagenome | biome: human-associated habitat; feature: feces | place: USA | collected 1985/1987 | reverse complement strand
TTTGGGCACTTAGTTTTTCCCATATTTTTGATAAGTCTGATAGGAATAAACGATACAGAATACCGCATCCAATAAAATCATCACTACCATAAAAATACTCTGGTATGCGGGATTTTCCATCATCAGGCTTCCCACAATAATCAGGACACCGGTAATGACAAAGCTCATTCCGCCAAACCTCTGAGAAAGATTCCAACAGGTATCGTTTGCCATGCTCCATTTAGTGCGTACACCAAACACTCCGTTTCGCTTTACCTTCGGCATGATGTTCCCTAACGGAATCAGCATAATTCCGACCAGAATATTGACGATTTGTATTTCGTGAATAATACATGCTTATTTAATTTGAGGCTCAAAGAAACTATTTTGTATTCATCTGATGATACTTTACCGTGCTGCTTTGATATTAATTTGGCTTATCCAGAGGAACGTTTGGCCATAATAATAAAGAAAATAAGATATTCTATGTATGCATTTGATCAAGCTGGAAAGTGTATCTTCAAGATACAACAATTACAGGAAAAGGTTTATTCTGAAATGAAAAATATTTATATAGAGTATAATGTGAATAAACAAAATATCGTTTTACTTGAATTCAATACGGATAAGGGATTGTCAGCTTATTGTAAAAAAGATAGAATAAATTGTGATAATGCTTATTTTGGAAAAATAGGCGATGTATTAGAACTAGTTTGTGAAGAGTATAAGATTAAAAAAATGATTTTCTATGTATTTAGTTTATTGTAATTCGCTTGCTTAGATAGGATATAGTATGAAGTATTTTACTGTAGATGATTCACTTGATGAATTGGTTGTAGGAAAAGATTTTCAGTTTATAAAGGGGGATAATCCAGAGGCTCCTGAGGCATTGATTTACTTCATATTGTTTCTAATTGTATAGACTGTGTTGATTTTAGAAAGTCATCTTTCATGGAATGTGACCTTTTTTCAAAAAAAAATATGCTGATGCTTTTGTCAGCTCTAAAGCGGACTTGTATCAACAGAGGAGTATAATTAAAAAGGAAAAAGGAATAAGTCGTACCATTTGGGGAGAGAGAATCGTGATGAATGACCATTTTGATAAAGAGCTTGATTTCTTTTCAATAGGGGTAATTGATGCTCATACATATATAAGTGAACGTTTAAAAAACGCCGTTGAAGCAAATGGTTTAATGGGGTGGGTTTTTACTCCGACTACTAAATTGGTTGTAGAGTAACTGTTTACCTGTATATATTTGGCATTTTGATATGTTATAACGGAAAATTGTTAGCTTTTTGTAAAACAATAGAGCCCCTTTATATTTGCCGCTTACAAGGAGTTAAGAGTTTGTCAGCAGGAAGTTAACTTCTTGTTGACAAACTCCTAACTTCTTGTCGACAATAAATGGACTTCTTGCATTTGCTTGATAATCAAATGTTAACTATTTTCCACCCCCCAATTGTACGCGTCGCACTGTCGAAGTTCACCCCGACCTTGACTATCTGTCTGCCATCCGATTGATAAGGAATGGCGTACTGTTTGCTGTCTATCTGAGTTAAAGCCTCTTCGGGGGTACCATCGAACTTAAACTCAAAGACGTAAATGGCATCTTTCATCTTTACGACAACATCCGCACGGCCGATGGCACTTTTCACTTCAGCGTCCACATATTGTCCCATTAAACGGAACAAAAGGTAAAAAATGGTTTGATAGTGCTTTTCGGTTTTGTTCTCCAAATCATTGGGAATAGAAGCAAAAAAGGAACGGGTACGCTCCAGGCAACTTTCAATATCGCCTTTGCGTAAATCGCGGATAAATGAAACGACATAGAAGGTGTTATTTTGCCCGGGAAGGTGTACGTAGGCAGGCAGCAGAGATTCTATAAATCCTTTGCGTACTTCTCCGTTGGGGTATGCCAACCGGTATATTTGGAAATCCGGATCATAACCTTTGATGGTGAGATAACCGCTTTGATAGAGCACTGGGATGGGACTTGTTATCCGTTCGGTCGGTGCGTCAAACTGTTCATCGGTAGCTTCTACACTTTCCAGTTCGCGCACGTCAAAATCCACTTCCTGAAGCAGGTCTATCAGGAAAGTGGGTGTACCTGTGGAAAACCAGAAGTTCTTATATTCTTTTGCATCAAAAGCATTGAACAAGCTAAAGGGGTTATAAATATCTTCGCAATGCTTGCTGAAGTGGTAACCGTCATATTGCTGCTTCAGATGCAAGCAAGCTTCATCGTAAGTTTCACCGTTTGCTTCAGCCATTCGAGCGATATCCGATTTCAATTGCGTCAGCAATTCCTGCTCGGTGATACCGCACAGTGCACTGAAGTCATCACGCATACTGATGTTTTTCAAGTTGTTCAGTTCACTGAATATACTCATCTGGCTGAATTTGCTGATTCCCGTAATAAAAAGGAAGCGCAGATATTGTCCCAAACCTTTAAGCGGACTGAAAAACTTGCGCATTTCGTTGCGGAGCTGTTGTTGAAGCGGAATATCTGAGTTGCTGTCCAGTAGTGGTGCGTCATATTCGTCAATCAGCACAGCTATGGTTTTTCCGGTCTGTTTGTAGGCTCTCAATATGATCCCCTGCAAACGTTCTGCTGAAGTTGTTTCTACTTCATCTTTTCCATAAATCTTTTCCCAGCGATGCAGGAAAAGGTTCAGTTGTCCAGTGAGATCAGTCAGTTCTGTGTATTTCGTCAGGCTGAAGTCTATGTGTAGTACCGGATAAACTGTCCATTCCTTTTCCAACTGTTCCATTGCCAGGCCTTTGAAAAGTTCTTTTTTTCCTTGAAAATAGGCTTCGAGCGTAGATATAAGTAAACTTTTGCCAAACCGACGGGGACGGCTGAAAAAATAAACTTTATCAGTATTAGCTAATCTGTAGACTAATTCCGTCTTATCAACATATACACATTGCCGGTTGCGCAATTCTTCAAAGTTTTGTATTCCTATCGGATAACGTCTGTAATTCTCTTCCATATCTGCTGATTTTTAGCGTTTACAGTTATGGCAAAGATAAGGCTTATTCTTTGAATTCGCGCATTTCTATTTGCAATATGTGATAGGAGAGGGGAAAATAGATAAACTTAATTCCGCAGTCACTATCTGGAGCCGATACTTCTGGTTGTAGTTTGCAAAGCTATCGGCTTTTAACTCCTGAGGCAACTTGTTTGACGCTAACTCCCTTTAAATCCTTGTTATAAGCGTGAATAAGAAAGTTGAATGATAGAGGAGAAACTTGATATGCCCCTTACTTTTTCCCCTAAAGCCTTAAGGTTAATGTTATTATGCTAGTAAGCATTCGGTCTTGTGCATTCCTCTTTGTTCCCTCTCCCCTAAGTAAAAAGCCTGAGATTTTTCAAATCCCAGGCTTTTTAGTAATGCTTAAAAAATAAGTTGGTATGAAATATGTCACAAATAAAAGTAACTTGGGTTCCCCACGCCCTCCGGATCTCTTATTATCGGGGGAGATAATTCCCGGGAGGAGAAGGATTGAGATAGTATTATTCATCATTTAGTTCATATCTTTTCACTTCATACGGGATGATAACTCTTCTAATTCCTAACAAAAGATATTCATGGTGGGAAAAAGTATTAGAATCCGTCTCTCTTTTTGTAAAGTCAATGGAAAAACCTTATATTCTCTGCTTACAGGAAGTCAAGAGTTTGTAAACAGGAAGTTAACTTCTTGTCGACAAGCTCTTAACTTCTTGCTGACAGAAAATGCACTTCTTGTAATTTTCTAATAATCAAAGGTTAAGAATTGGCCTAAAAGAGTTGTTTGTAATTATAGTTGCCCTGTATTTTATGTGCCCCTTCTGCTTTTCATGTCCCTTCTGCTTTGCATCTCCTTCTGCTTTGCATCCGCTCTTACTTGCTCTTACATAGCGTTTTCTTTACCTTCAGATGCTTTAATTTTGTGTACCTACATCTGTGGTTTACGTGCTTCACAATCGTAGGCATATTGCTTCACATATGTGAAGCACTTGAACCACATACGTGGACATGCTAAAACATCGCTTGTCAGCGGAAGAAACATGGAGTGTAAGCAGAAGGAACATGGGTGGTTAGTGAAAGAAATACAGGCCGGATGACGCAAGATTATGACGTGTACTGAACGGACGAAGGCGTACATTAAGCAAAAAGCGGCATACCTTCCATACTTTTCTTCATAAAAAGGCATAAAAATAGCAGATTGCCAAACAGTCATTTTGAGCATCTTGCATGACGTATCCGGCAGATTATGAGTGATATATAGAGAGAGAGATTGGTGCAGGCAAATTTACCTACACTTTTTTTTATTTGCTGCCACCACCGCTCTAGCCCCGATGAATAAGGAGATGCAAGATATGAGTGCAAGCGTGCAGGTAAAAGTGTGTGTAAACTAATAGTAAGCCTCCTGAGTTCAAGTTGTAAATGCAGGATATCCGATGAATAAAGCTTTAAATAGGCATTTCTCTTTTTTTGTTCTTTTTAGGTGATTACATATTTTTTAGTTGTTCGTCTTTTGTATGTGAAAATACATATTGAGTCCAATCAATGGATTTTATATTTTTGAATTAAAATTAGTAAACAGATGAAAAAAGAAGAAATCTTTTCTGGAAAAACACAAGGCAAATATCTGAGCGCAGCGAAGATTATTTGTTTCTCTTTCTTGTTTTCGATTCCTGTAGCGGCATTTGCTGAAAGCGTGGTGGAAGTGCCTGCGGTAAGCGTGGTTCAACAGCAGGGAATAGTGAAGGGAACGGTGGTTGACGAACAAGGCGAAACGGTTATTGGTGCTAATATCAAAGTAGTAGGCACTACTGTCGGTGCTATTACGGATCTAAACGGTATGTTTAGTGTGAATGCACCGGTAGGGGCAAAACTTGAGATATCATTTATAGGATATGTAACTCAAGTGGTGACTGTTCCGGTAAGTAGGAGCCTTAAAGTAATACTAAAGGAGGATTCGGAACTACTGGATGAAGTTGTTATTGTCGGCTATGGTACGCAACGCGTGAAAGATTTGACCGGTGCGGCATCAAATGTGAAGATGGAAGATATTCCCGATATTCCTGGTACATCCATTATAGATGCTTTGGCTGGCCAGGTTATTGGGCTTTCAGTTACTCAAAGTGATGGTCGTCCTGGTTCTACAGGTTCATTTAAGGTACGTCAACCTATGAGTTTTGATGCTGATGGTAACTCTGGTAGCTTTAATCAACCATTGATTGTTATTGATGATGTTGTCCAAGTGGATGAAAATGGTGATCCTTCAATGACGGCTTTCAATATGTTAAATCAGTCGGAAATTGAAAGTATGACAGTCTTAAAAGATGCGTCTGCAGCGGTTTATGGTTCAAGAGCCTCAGCTGGTGTTATTCTTGTAAAGACTAAAAGAGGTAACGTGGGTGCTCCTAAGATTTCTTACTCTGGGAAATTGGACTTTGCTGATGCAGTAAGTCATGCAAAAACTATGAATGCTTATGAATTGGGTGTATTTACCAATCGTTTGTATAATCAGGCCGATATGGTGAATGGTAATGGAAATAATTCATACTTTAAGTATTCACTGGCTGAATTGGAGGCCATGAAGAACTTAAACTATAATTGGCTGGATGAAGCATGGCATTCGTCCGTTTCGCATCGTCATTCTTTGACTGTTAATGGTGGTTCGGAAAAGGTAACTTTCTTTGCTGGTATCAATTATCAGAAACAGGAAACAAACTTAGGTAATGTGCAGGATTATGACAAATGGACATTTCGTGCGGGTGGTGAGGTAAAAGTTGCTTCAGGTTTAAAGCTGTCCGCTACTCTATCGGGGTATAATAGTAATAAGGTGGGTAACAATGCTCAAGTCAATGTCGGAGCAGGTCCTTGGGGGAATCAGACAGCTTCCAGAGACTATGCCATGTTGAGTCACATGCCTAAATACATTCCTTGGGAAACTTCAATCTATGATGAAGTTAGTGGAGAAACAAAGACTTATTTTGTATCTCCATGGGGCGGTCCACAACTTTTGGATAACAGTACGGACTCTAAAGTAAGTGGTGCTCCTGTTTGGAACTATTTTGCAGAAGAGGCTTCTAAAGCAAGAAGCTATAATAAGACGAATGGCTATAGTGCTAACTTCTCATTGACGTATGACGTTCCTTTTATTAAAGGCTTGAACTTGAAAGGTACTTATGCCATTTCTTATAATAATTCAACCTCAGAGCAAGTAGGTGATTATTATAAGTTGGCTCGTGCCGGTAATACCAATAAACCGGATATGCACTTGCTAGGTGATTATACAGAATGGAATTTTATAAATTACGGCGATCCAAATGGAGAAAATATTGATAAAAAACCTCGCGTCAAGTATGCTAAGAATGGAAGTAAAAGTGAACAATACAGTTTTGCTATTTCTTATAACCGTACTTTTGGGCAGCATGATGTTTCGGCTACTGGAGTAGTGGAACGTGCAGAGAGCGAAGGAGATGATTTGTCGCAATTATATCAAGGTCTGGGAATGTCCTATGGAGGAACGAGTGCTACAGCCGGAACATTGAGCTCAGATGATACGGGCACTTATTATAGGAAATATGAAAGTGGCTCCCTTTCTTATATTGGTAGAGCAAGTTATAAGTATGCTAATCGTTATTTGGCACAATTCGTTTTCCGTTCTGATGCATCTACTAAGTTTGCTCCTGAAAATTATTGGGGATTCTTCCCGACAGGATCTTTAGGATGGGTGGCATCTGAAGAAAAATTCTTTAATAATAGTACTTTAGGGAAGATTTTTGATTTCTTAAAAGTTCGTTATAGCTTGGGTAAGACAGGTAAGGATAATGTAGAGGCATGGAGATGGTTGCAGATTTATAATATCAAGCCTACCGGTGGTATGGGGTTTGGTTCGCTGGGAGGTCAATATACTAGTGGTGCTAGCATTAATGGTACGGCTAATCGTAATATCAAATGGGATACTACTATCAAACAAAATATTGGTTTGGATATGAATATGTTGAATAATCGCTTGTCTGTTACTGCTGATTTTTATTATGACAAGACCAAAGACCTGATTATGACCATCTCAGATCCTGAAGAGCCTATCTATGTAGGCGCTAAGTTGCCTTCCATTAATTATGGAAAGAAAGATGCATGGGGTTTTGAACTTTCTGTAAGATGGAGTGATGATATCAAGCAATCATTGCTTCCATCATGGGGACCCATTAAATATTCTATTGGATTGGATTATGGAATTTCCTGGAATAAAACAGTACTGGGGGTAGAACCTACATTTGACTATCCTGCGGAGGCGGTTAATAGAACGGATTATACCGGTTATCGTGGTATGGGCGCTGAATATGGATTTAAAACTTGGAAACATACCAGTAGTGGTGATGGTATCCTCCGCAATCAAACTGATATTGATAATTATTGGGATTATTTGACCAAACTTGCTGAAGCGGCAGGCGTTTCTCCTAATTTCTTGGGTATTACGTCAAAAGAAAAAATGTATCCCGGTATGTTAGTGTATGAGGATATTGCTGGAGATATTGATACGGAAAATAAAACGATTGCCGGACCTAATGGTGTTATTTCCAAGGAGCATGGTGAAGACTATGCGAAATTAGCGGATAATCGCCGTCATGGCATCAATACAAAGTTGAGATTACAATGGGGGAATTTCAGTTGGTCAGCTCAGATTTCTACTACTTGGGGGGGATTCTTGGATTTTCGCGGTTCGCAGACTAAGACAAGTAGCTTTATGTGGAGTCAGTTCTCGTACATAAATGATATGTTTGATATGGATGATAATCCGAATGGTCGTTATCCGACCATGGCAGCCGGAAATGCGTATGGTGAAACTTCTGATTTCTGGCAAGTATCTGCATTTCGTATGTATGTACGCAATATGACATTCGCATATTCTTTTCCAAAGTCTATATTGAAAAAAGTGAATGTTGATGCACTCTCCATTAATCTGACAGGTAATAATTTATGGGATTTCCATAATCCATATCCAGATCATTTCGTGAATGTATATGATGGAATTAAGACAGGCTATCCGACTTTAAGAACTTGGAGTTTGGGACTTAACCTTACATTTTAATGATATGATTTCTAATATTTAAAATAGGCTAATATGAAAAATATTAAAAATATATTTCTAAGTGCAGTAGGACTGCTTATAGGGTTCTCTTCGTGTAGTGATGAGTTCCTGAAAGATAAAAAGGATTATAACAGAATGACTACTATCGATGTGTATAGTGATAGACAACAGGCTACTGCTGTGTTTGCTACCATTTACAAGCAAATATTGTCAAGATACAACTCTCCTCTTTGCGGCTCTGATCCTTTGATGAGACAAGATCAATCTACTGGTGGTAAGCAAAACATCTTCTCGGAAGAAATGACGGGTTGGAAAAGTGCAAACTATACAGGACAAATTACAAAGAATGTGAAAGCGGGAAATCATATAAGCAATCCTCCTTATTGGAATGATCCGCGAGATAATGTAAAAAACTTTAATAATTTCGAACGTTATACTTTATTTCCGACAATATATGTAATTAATGATTTTATTAAGGAAATAGACCGTTCGCGCTCCTTGATTGTTGATGATGAGTTTTGGGATCATCTGAAAGGTCAAGCTATGTTTGCCCGTGCATGGCTTTATTTTGATGCAGCTCGTGAGTGGGGTGGTTTCCCTTATTATTGTACAGAACTGGATATGCCGGAAAATGGTGATCGTTCTCCACGTATGCCTATGCAGGAGTGTATTGATAAGATATGTGCTGATTTTGAAGCAGCAGCTAAGTTACTTCCTGAAAGTTGGAAAGGCGAGAATTATGGGCGTTTTACTTCGGTAGCTGCTTTAGCAATGTCGGCTCGTGCCCGTTTATTCATGGCAAGTCCTATATTTAATGCAAACTGGGATGATCCGTCCAGTAAGCGCTGGCAAGTGGCATTAGCTGCCAATCTGACTGCTTTAGAAGCTGCTAACAAAGCCGGATATGGTACAAGCGTAACAGATATTGAGTCATGGGATAAAGCATTTTATAATTATAATGGAACGTTTAATCCGGAATCTATAATTACTGTTTTAATGAGTGATGATCCGTTAGTATCCGGGACTTTTAATAAGTGGGAAGCTAAGATTCGTCCGGGTGCTGTTGTCAGTGGTGAATCTGCAGGTGTTCCAGCTCCAGATGAAGTTTTGAAAGCGTTTCCCATGAAGGATGGTAGAATGGCTACTGCTGAAAATGGTTATGATGATGAAAAATTCTATCGTAATCGCGATCCGCGCTTCTATCGTACTTTTGCTTTTTCCGGTTGTGAATGGTCTTTAGCGAAAGAAAGTAAACAGATTTGGCTGTTTACTTATAAATATAGCGATAATGAAAGCAATATGTATCGTTACACTGACAGTACCAAAGGCGATGGTGGTGCAAAAGGAAAGAGCCGTGCCATTGTATGGAAGATGTCTAATCCTAACTTGGGAATAGGTGCGGAAGAATCCAGTGGAACTGATGTGATGGAATATCGCTATGGAGAATTGTTGCTGAATGTGGCCGAATGTTATGCAGCTCAGGGAAAAGCCGGTGAATGTCTGGAGTATTTAGGAAGAATCCGCTCTCGTGTAGGCATCTCGAATGCTAACAATTATGGTTTAGGTAATATTTCCGACCGTTATCAGTTGATAAAAGCAGTATTGAACGAGCGACAGGTTGAACTGGCTTATGAAGGTAAACGTTCTTGGGATTTGAAGCGCTGGTTACTGTTTGAGGGAGGTGCTGGATTTGACCCGAATATCGGTGGTGGCTACGATGCGGCAACTGGTAAATATGACCCTATTGCATCATGGGGTGCTGGTTGGAAAATTTATGATGGCAAAAATGGAAGACCTGAATATTCAAGAACAAATAATGTGTTGACTAAATTAGGATTAACTCCTTTGTCAGGAACTAAGCATACTAGTAAAATTTGGGGATATGATTTAGACAATGTACATGCTGTTGAGGAATATATTGGGACTGAAATTAATCACCCATTGCTTGATAATGTATTGTATACAGCTGTACCGGGTATTACAAGAAGTATGAATGAAGTCGATCGTAATGCAGCCTTTGACAAGCTGGAAGCATTCTATGACGGTGTAGGCATGAAGACTTATGATCCGATTGAGAAGATGGGGCATAAATATGGAATGGAATCCGGTTCAAAGGAGACAGACCAGAATTTCTTGTTTGCTTGGAGAGGTTGGTATTATATCTATCCGATTCATTATGATATGTATGATCCGGCAAAAGGTAATAGCTGGATTGAACAAACTGCCGGTTGGATGATAGAGAATAGAACTCCTTCCTGTCTTACCGTAGACGAACAAAACGGTACATATTATTATTGTACTCCGGAGGAATAATAATTCTTTCTGTTTACGATCTGAAGATTGAATCTGATGTAAAGGTTAGGTTCAATCTTTTTTATTATAAAGTCTTTTACTGCCGATTACAAAGGTTCATCTTTTTCGTCCTATTATTGATAATAATTTATGTATAATTGTAAACTATAAAAACATGATGAATAGAATTTTATCTCTCCTTACTTTATTCTTTTTTTCAGTAGTGGTATCTGCCGCGGATATAAAATTAAATACGAGAAATCTTCCGGCAAATGCTGTAACTGAAGCTCAGCAAAAGACAGCTAAGGTAATGGACAAACTTTTATTGGCCAATGATTCCATCCGTGAGAATATTCAAATCGTTATAACAAACCGATATCTGGAATTAAGGGAAATTCATCTGAATTATGATGAACGGAACAAGACGATTGAGGCGAGAGGATTACCTAAGGAAGTGGAAGCAGAAGAGCTGGAACGTTCGTACTATCAATATAACTCTGATTTATATCGCTCCCGCTTTGGCTATGAGGCTTGGCTCTCTTTCTACTTGAATGATAAACAAGTAGAAACGATCAAGGATGCTATGACCTACAATTTATTCCATATACGCTATGACGATTTTATGGATTTGTTACCAAATCTGACAGAGTCGGACAAAAATAGAGTGTATCATTGGTTGGTAGAGGCACGTAAGATGAAAAATAAATAGTTCTTTCTGATTACAATTCTTCTTTCTTATCGTCTTATTATTGTATTTTTGAAAAGCAATCGGACAAAACCAATAAGATAATGAAAAATAAACTTGTATTTTTGGCGGCCTGTGCCGTCACAGTGTTGATGCCGGCTACTGTTAAAGCTCAGTATCCTGGGATAACTAAAGAAGCTGGAGAAATCAGTGGAAAAATAATGTCTGAAGGGCGTCAGCGCTCGGATGAGGCATGGGCGAAAGCTTTACCTATTGTCGAGAAAGAAGCCAAAGAAGGACGTCCTTATATACCTTGGGCTTCCCGTCCGGACGATCTGCCTCAGGCTAAAATCCCGGCATTTCCGGGTGCAGAAGGAGGCGGTATGTTTAGTTATGGTGGTCGTGGTGGTAAGGTAATTACTGTAACCAATCTGAATGATCGTGGACCGGGCTCTTTCCGCGAAGCTTGTGAAGTGGGTGGAGCTCGTATCATTGTTTTTAATGTAGCAGGTATTATCCGTTTGGAAACACCGATTATAGTTCGTGCTCCTTATATTACTATTGCCGGGCAAACAGCTCCTGGTGATGGGGTGTGTATTGCCGGAGAATCTTTTTGGGTAGATACACACGATGTTGTAGTACGTCACATGCGTTTTCGTCGTGGAGAAACCAAAGTTACCCGTCGTGATGATTCCTTTGGTGGTAATCCGATTGGTAATATCATGATTGACCATTGCTCCTGCACTTGGGGATTAGATGAGAATATATCTTTTTATCGCCATATGTATAGCCCAGGTGAGGGTTATAAAGATGAGAAACTTCCAACCGTGAATGTTACGATTCAGAATACGATTTCAGCTCAAGCATTGGATACTTATAATCACGCTTTTGGTAGTACTTTGGGTGGTGAGAATTGTGCTTTTATGCGTAACCTTTGGGCTAGCAATGCAGGGCGTAACCCATCTGTGGGCTGGTATGGTATTTTCAATTTTGTGAATAACGTTGTGTATAACTGGGTACACCGTTCGATGGATGGCGGTGATTATCGTGCGATGTTTAATGTGGTCAATAACTATTATAAACCGGGACCGTTAACTCCGAAAGATTCTCCTGTCGGACATCGTATTCTAAAGCCTGAAGCTGGACGTAGCAAACTTGACTATAAAGTATATGGTCGTGTTTTTGCTGATGGTAATATTATGGAAGGGTACCCTGAAATTACAAAAGATAACTGGGCTGGCGGTATCCAGATTGAAAATCAGAGAAATACAGATGGCTATACGGAAAATATGCGTGCCTATGAGCCGTTCGCAATGCCTTATATCAATATTATGTCAGCCGGTGATGCTTATGAATCTGTATTGAAAAATGTAGGTGCAAATATTCCTTGCCGTGACATTGTCGATCAGCGTATTATACATGAAGTAAGAACTGGAGAAGTTTATTACGAAAAGAAACTTCCGAAAGATGCTTATGGTGATATGTGGGGATTGGCGGAGAAATCACAGGATGAGGACGGTCATTTCAAATATCGCCGCTTGCCGAAAGATTCATATAAGAAAGGTATTATTACAGATATTCGTCAGGTTGGCGGCTATCCTGAATATAAAGGTACTTCTTATGTAGATACTGACGGTGACGGTATGCCAGATGCATGGGAAACAGCCAATGGCTTGAATCCTAATGATCCGAGTGATGCTAATAAAGACTGTACCGGTGATGGGTATACCAATATTGAGAAGTATATTAATGGCATCAGTACAAAAAATAGAATTGATTGGACTGATATGAAGAACAATTATGATACATTGGCAGAGAAAGGAAAATTGATGTAATTATGAAAAAAATACTATTACTCTCAATCCTGCTTTGGACGGGATGGGTATCCGCTCAGGCCATTGACTTGGATAAAGAGAATCGTGATCCTAAATATGTAGAATCTATAGTTAGCCGTTCACAGAAAATAGTAGATAAACTTGGTATAAACGATGCAAAGGTTGCTGAAGATGTACGCAACGTTATTGCTAATCGCTATTTTACTTTGAATGATATTTATGAGACGCGTGACGCAAAGGTGAAGGAAATTAAAGAATCAGATCTGGTTGGTGAAGCAAAAAATAATGCACTGAAAGCTGCGGAAGATGCAAAAGACGCTGCTTTATATCGTATTCATTTTGCATTTCCTGCTGATTTATCTCTTTTTCTAACTGAAGAACAGATTGAGGCTGTGAAAGATGGAATGACGTATGGAGTTTTGAAGATAACCTATGACTCACATCTTGATATGATTCCATCTCTGAAAAAGGAAGAAAAAGCTCAGATTTATGCTTGGCTGAAGGAAGCTCGTGAGTTTGCGATTGACGCAGAAAATTCAGATAGAAAGCATGCTTTTTTCGGTAAATATAAGGGGCGTATCAATAACTATTTGGCTAAGCGTGGATATGATTTAACAAAAGAACGTGAAGAGTGGTACAAGCGTGTGAAAGCACGTGGAGGCTCTCTCTGATAATTAGGATAGATAAAAACTGGTTAGTTATGTGATGTGAAGGGTGGCTGAGAAGTCACCCTTTTCTGTGTTCTGATTTTTGGAATATGGCGAATCTTCCATTATCTTTGAGTACAAATTCGTCTTATTGCCGTCTCCTCTGTATACAGAATACGATATAAAAACAAAAGTATTATTTAGAAATGAGAAAATTAAGAAATACATTAGCTGCAATAAGCATTTTGTTCTTAGCTTCTTGTGGAGGAAACAAAGACTACTATATGTTCACCTCATTCCATGAGCCGGCTAATGAAGGTTTAAGATATCTATATAGTGAAGACGGCATGCATTGGGATAGTGTTCCCGGTGTTTGGCTGAAACCGGAATTGGGACAACATCAGCTGATGCGCGATCCTTCGATGGTACGTACTCCGGACGGTACTTATCATTTGGTTTGGACCACCAGTTGGAAAGGTGATTTGGGATTTGGCTATGCGTATTCCAAAGACTTGATTCACTGGTCGGAGCAACAAATGATTCCGGTAATGGCCCATGAACCGACGACCGTCAACGTGTGGGCACCGGAGATTTTCTATGATGATGAGGCTGAACAATTCATGGTGGTCTGGGCATCTTGTGTTCCGGGGCGTTTTGAAAAGGGTATAGAAGAAGAAAAGAATAACCATCGCTTATATTACATCACTACAAAAGACTTTAAGACGATATCCGAAACCAAACTTTTGTATGATCCGGGCTTCAGTTCAATTGATGCTACCATCATAAAACGTGCAAAGAATGATTATGTAATGGTGCTTAAAGATAATACACGTCCCGAGCGTAATCTGAAAGTTGCTTTTGCCGATTCATTGACAGGACCTTATTCGCCTGCATCGCAACCTTTCACGGAATCGTTTGTAGAAGGTCCCTCTGTAGAGAAGATAGGAGATGACTATCTTATCTATTTCGATGTCTACAGGAAGAAAATATATGGCGCTGTGCGTACCAGGGATTTTCGTAATTTTACGGATGAAACCGGAAACGTAAGTGTACCCACAGGCCATAAACATGGGACTATTTTCAAAGCCCCGGAATCGCTCGTTAAGGAGTTGTTGAAAGAAAGCAAGAAGAAATAATATATAAAACAGGAACAGATAATGAACAGCCCTATCAAAATACTTTTTGTTCTGGCAACTGGATGGCTGACACTAACGTCGGCTTCAGCACAAGACAGGATACATTACACTGGAACCGAACTTTCTAATCCCACCTATCATGATGGACAATTGTCACCGGTAGTGGGAGTGCATAATATTCAATTGGTACGTGCCAATCGTGAACATCCGGATGTGTCGAATGGTGGAGGATGGACTTATAATCACCAACCGATGTTGGCCTATTGGAATGGGCAATTCTATTATCAATATCTGGCAGATCCGTCGGATGAGCATATTCCGCCTTCCCAGACTTTTCTGATGACTTCTAAAGACGGATATAACTGGACAAATCCGGAAATCGTGTTTCCTCCTTATAAAGTTCCCGACGGATATACGAAGACTTCCCGTCCGGGTATGCAGGCAAAAGACCTGATTGCCATCATGCATCAGCGTGTGGGCTTTTATGTATCCAAGTCCGGCAGACTGATTACAATGGGGAATTATGGAGTTGCGTTGGATAAAAAAGATGATCCGAATGATGGAAACGGTATTGGTCGGGTAGTTCGTGAAATTAAGAAAGACGGTTCATTCGGTCCTATCTACTTTATATATTATAATCATGGATTTAATGAAAAAAATACCGATTACCCTTATTTCAAGAAAAGTAAGGATCGTGAGTTTGTAAAGGCTTGTCAGGAAATTCTGGATAATCCATTGTATAGAATGCAATGGGTGGAAGAAGCGGATCGGGAAGACCCGATTATTCCTTTGAAGAAGGGATATAAAGCGTTCAATTGCTATACTTTACCCGACGGGCGTATTGTCAGCCTTTGGAAACATGCACTGACTTCAATCACTGAAGACGGTGGCTATACTTGGGCGGAACCAGTGCTTCGTGCCAAAGGATTCGTTAATAGCAATGCAAAGATTTGGGGACAACGCCTGACTGATGGTATGTATGCTACCGTGTATAATCCTTCGGAGTTTCGTTGGCCGCTGGCTATATCGTTGAGTAAGGATGGGCTGGAATATACGACCTTGAACCTCGTGCATGGTGAAATTCCGCCGATGCGTTATGGAGGAAACTATAAGTCGTATGGTCCGCAATATCCCCGCGGTATTCAAGAAGGAAATGGAATTCCTGCGGATGGTGATTTATGGGTTGCTTACAGTGTGAATAAAGAAGATATGTGGGTATCACGTATTCCTGTTCCGGTACAGATACAAGCCTCTGCACATGCAGACGATGATTTCTCAAAAGCCGGATCAATAGCTGAGTTGACCGACTGGAATATTTACTCTCCCCTTTGGGCTCCAGTCACTTTAGACGGAAAGTGGCTGCGTTTGCAAGATAAAGATCCTTTTGATTATGCCAAGGTAGAACGAAAAATACCGGCTTCTAAAGAACTGAAAATCTCATTTGATCTACAGGCCGGACAAAACGATAAAGGTACTCTTCAGATTGACTTCCTGGATGAGAACAGCATTGCTTGTTCCCGGCTTGAGCTGACTCCTGATGGGATTTTTCGTGCTAAAGGCGGTTCCCGCTTTGGGAACCTGATGAAATATGAACCGGGAAAAAACTATCATGTAGAGGCTATCCTTTCAGTGACCGATCGTAATATTCAGGTATTTGTGGATGGTAAGAGAGTAGGATTGCGCATGTTCTATGCACCGGTATCTGCTATTGAACGTATTGCGTTCCGTACAGGAGTTCCACGAACATTTCCCACTGTAGAT
>OHPT01000520.1_pt1 | contig 16600 bp, 13 predicted proteins | sample 1577831 | NCBI WGS metagenome assembly OHPT01 (sample SAMEA3879530, study PRJEB24766) | human gut metagenome | biome: human-associated habitat; feature: feces | place: USA | collected 1985/1987 | reverse complement strand
AGCCTTCTCCGACAACTCCGGCTGACCGATGGTTCTGCCGTAATCCTCAGTCTTTCCCCTGGTCTGTGCCGTTTGGGACGTCTTTCCCGTACCTGTTGTGCCGGCTGTCTTATCCGGCGTTCCGAATACCTCAGGCTTCTTCGTCTTCGTACTCTTGCTGTAATCACTCTGCGCAGCATACGCACCTACGCTGCCGGTTGCTCCGATTCCCGCCATAATTATTTCCTCCTTGAAAATAAATGCCAAATCCGTTTGTTTACCTGGTTCCTCTATTGAGAATATCGGACAACTTCTCCGACTTTTTTATACACACCAAAAGGAAACATGCAAAAATGTGCAAAAAAACCGCCTTTCTGCGCCTTTGTGGATCAGAAAAACGGTTTTCCTGTAAACTTTATCCTAAATTACTATTGATTCAAATGGTTGATCGTAACATGCAGCTCTCCCAACAGCTTCTTAATGTCCGCACTGGAGGTCGCCATATCTCTTGCTAACTTCTGTACTTCCGTTGCTACCACAGCAAAGCCCTTGCCCTGATCTCCGGCTCTTGCAGCCTCAATCGAAGCATTCAGTGCCAGAATCTGCTGTCTCTTGCTGTAGCCATCGATTTCCTTGGTCTTGTCCGTTGCTTCCTCGATCTGTTCCGCAGCTTTCGTAATGCCACCCTTTAGCTCACCTACCAGATTCTCGTTTTTCCTGTTGACGTAGCTGGCTCTTACGAACATGTTGATCACATCTCCCAGCAGATTTGCCGAAGCGTCGATCTGCTCCCTTGTCTTTACATTTACCTTTTTCAAGGCCTTGATATATTTATCCTCATCAATGCCAAGTTCTCTTGCTGTCTGACGGAACTTCTCCTCATCCGGATTCTCCGGCAGCACCTGTCCTCCGATAATACTGCCCAACACGGTTCCATCCTCCAGTGTGATCGGAATACCGAAATCCACAAGTCCCGCATGGCAGGGATACACACCATGGCCTTCTCTGTCACACTGCTCGCAGCGCTTTTTCCCCTCTACGCTTCCTCTCGTCAGATCAATACAGAACTCCGTAAAATTATAACAGTCACTGATGTATTTTCCGTCTGCATCCACAGCCACGGTTGCCAGTCCTGTACTGCTTGCCCAGTTCTTCATGATTTGCTCAAATTTGTCCATGTCACAAAAATCCTGAATCTTCATATAACTTCCTACTTTCCCGGTTGTCTTAACCGCTGAACGCATCAAATCCGGTGGCTTTTTGTCCCGGTATCATCTTATATTTGCATAAAAAATTATATCACATTTTTCAATATTTTTCGCCCTTTTTAATATTTTTACAGATATTTTTTTCGACATTATCTGCCTGAATGCAGTATTTTGTATGGCTCTGAATAGTTAACAGAAATACATGAAATGTAGAGCCATCTATAGTATAATTATCTGGATACAAATATTGAAGCAGATCAAGCGAAAAAGGAGGTACCGTTAATTGAGGAAAACGAAGCTATTCATAAAAATAATATGTGTTCTCATTCTGATATTATCTACAGCCCTGCTCAGTGCCTGCTCTGCCAGCACCTCCGATAGTACAGGAAAATACGTTGTCCTGATCGGTGAAGATTCTGAAATCACAGAAAAACTTTCTGACATTGATCTGCTTGTCATAGATGCGGAATATTTTTCCCAAAATGACATTGCCCGTTTAAGAGAAAATGGTGTCCGTGAAATCTACTCCTATATCAATATCGGATCGATCGAAAGCTTCCGATCCTATGATACAGACTTTGAGAAATATACACTGGGCGCTTATGAGAACTGGCCGGAGGAAAAATGGATCGATGTCTCGGCTCCGGAATGGCAGGCATGTACAGCTTCCAGAGTAGACTCTCTGGTGCAGAAGGGTGTGGACGGCTTTTTTGTCGATAACACGGATGTATACTATAACTATCCGCAGGAATCCATCTATGACGGAATCCTTACAATTCTGGACTATATGAACCATACAGGCAGAAAGATCATGATCAACGGTGGGGACTGTTTTGTAAAAAAATATCTTACAACAGAAAAAAACGTTCTCATCGATGGGGTAAACCAGGAGAACGTTTTTACTGCGTATGATTTTTCAAAGGATATCTATACCATAAACGATAAAAGTACACGTGAATACTATACTGATTATTTAGATTTTGCTATGTCACACGGCTGTACCGCTTACACCCTGGAATACGCAACGGTTCCTGCCATCCGCAGACAGGCAGCCGCCTACGCCGGGAAGCATGGATACATCTGCTGCATTTCTGATAATATCGGGTTATGTCTGGAAAAATAACATATTCCTATCAGCCACCATCACAGAAATGTAATCATACAAGTCTCCCGATGCTTTTGCTTTGTCTGTTCATCCGCATCAGCAGCTGTGCACAGATCACAATAATAGCATATATTGTAACCTCCCTGACCCTTGGTGTTTTCTGTCACAGCATAGTATCCTGCCTTCAGCTTCACAGTCTGCCCGCTTAAAAAGTGAATCTCTCTGAGTTCATAACCGCCTTCTCCATATTTATCCACCAGCGGCACCTGCGGATTATACACTCCTGTAGAAGCATAATCCAGTTGGATCTCCGTATAATAATTCTTTAGATTCGCCTGATCTGCCGCCACCTTTGCCTTATGTATATAAGACAAATACTGCGGTGCCAGTACTCCCACCAGCACTGCCATGATAGCTATTACAATGATCAGCTCTACTAATGAAAATCCCCCGTTTCCCTTCTTTCCTTTTGATTTTTTCATGACTTTTCTCTCCATTACACTACAATACATTCCGCAGGCATCAGGCCCACTGATTTTCTCCGTCATGATTTTATCATTTCCAAAGTAAATGTCAATAAAGTAATTATTAAATATATATGATGCCAGGGTCAAAAGGTCTAAGCCCACATGAGCTTGCTCATAAGTGGGTGAAAGACCTTATGACCCGCCCCGATATGAGCATAAAAGTGGGATGATAATCCCACGATATGCGAATATTGGGTAGGATTGTGGGAGTGCGTAGCACGGAACAATCCGTAGGCATCAAAGTCGGGGGCTTTTGACCCCGACATCATATATAAGAAAGACCCGCATGGTCTTCCCAGGCAGGTCTTTCTTCCGGTCATATATTCAGTTTTATCAGTTCTTTATTATTCGCAAAGCTTGGAAAATGCATCCGCTACGAACTGAACCTTAGGTCCGATGATTACCTGAACGGAGGTCTTACCGGGTTTCATGACACCGGCTACGCCTGCAGATTTGATCACCTTATCATTCACTGCGGTAATGTCTTTTACTTCCAGTCTCAGTCTTGTAATGCAGTTGTCAATGCTTGCAATGTTGTCCTTGCCGCCGCAGCCTTCCAGAATGGTTGCTGCGATTGCTGCGAAATCATCATTTGCCAGCTCGATCTTCTTCTCTGCTTCTACATCATCATCTTCTCTACCGGGGGTCTTCAGATCCCATTTCTTGATAGCGAAGAGGAATACGAAGTAGAATACAGCAAATGCTGCGATACCCAGAGGGATGATCAGCCAGATTCTGGCTGCTGCAGGCAGGGAGGATGAGAACAGCAGATCCATCGCACCTGCGGAGAAGCTGAAGCCTGCACGGAAGCCAAGAGCAACAGTGATCATGGTGAAGATGCCGTACAGTGCTGCGTAGATCACATACAGTCCGGGAGCTAAGAACATGAATGCAAACTCAAAGGGCTCGGTAACGCCGCAGATGAAGGAACAGATTGCTGCGGAAGCTACCAGACCGATCGCTGCCTTTTTCTTGGCGGGCTTTGCACATTTTACCATTGCCAGAGCCGCACCGGGGACACCGAACATCATACAAGGGAAGAAGCCGGACATATACATTCCAAGGCTCCAGGATACATCAGCGCTTGTCTCACCTTTCCAGAAGTGCTGCAGATCTCCAAGTCCGATGGTATCGAACCAGAATACGTTGTTCAGTGCGTGATGTAATCCGGTAGGGATCAGCAGACGGTTCAGGAAAGCATAAATACCTGCGCCGACTACATCCAGACCTACAATGGCTTCACCGAGAGCTACCAGACCGCCGAACAGTAAAGGCCATACGAACAGCAGTACAACAGATGCCAGAATAGATACCACACCTGCTACGATAGCTACGCAACGCTTACCACTGAAGAAGGACAGCCAGTCGGGAAGCTTGGTATCCTTGAACTTGTTGTAGCACATGGAACCGATAATACCGGCAATAATACCGATAAAGGGATTCGCAATCTTATTGAATGCCAGTGTCTTGGTAGCATCCTCAGCGATGGAGGGCATAATGGTCGTAACAAATCCGGTAGACAAAAGTGTTGTGAGCATCAGCCAGGAAGCCAGAGCTGCGATGGCTCCGGTACCGTCATTTTTCTCTGACATACCGACACCTACACCAATTGCAAACAGGATCGCCATGTTGTCGTTCAAAGCACCACCTGCTTTTACGAGGAACAGACCGATCAGATTTGCCACGCCCGAGATCTCACCACCCTGCATCGTTGCCGGGCACAACCAGTAACCAATACCCATGAGGATACCGCAGATCGGCAGAACCGCTACGGGAAGCATTAACGCTTTACCCAGTTTTTGAAGAAACTTCATACATTTCTCCTCCTTTACATTATACTCAACCGGAACAGTTCCGGTCAGTTTCGTTAGTTGATACGGACGTACCGCTCTTAAGAGATCTGGAGCACGTCCTCGCCGGGAGATACCTCTCCCTCCTTCAGAATACTGATCTTTTTATATTCATCGGTATTGCAGACCAGAACCGGAGTGATGATATGCAGTCCGGCTTCCTGAATCTTCTCCAGATCCGCATCCAGCAGAAGATCGCCCTTTTTGACATGGTCTCCGGCAGCAACATGTGCCGTGAAGGGGGCCCCCTTGAGCGTCACGGTGTCCAGTCCGATGTGGATCAGAAGCTCCGCTCCCTGATCCGTTGTCATGGTGATCGCATGAAGCGTATCAAATACCACGGTCACCTCTCCGTCTGCGGGAGCATATATTTTCCCCTCAGAGGGGATCACTGCAAATCCGTCTCCCAGTATCTTCTCGGAAAATGTAGGATCCGGTACCTCCGTAAGAGCAACTGCCCTCCCCTTACAGGGAGATCCGATACAATTACCTTTTCGCTTACCTTTCAAAAAATCTAACATGTGAACTCCTTTCCGTCGATATATACCGCTGCAATGTTCAGTTCCTGATCCAGGAGTACGAAATCTGCCCTTTTACCAACGGATATACTGCCCACTTCATTGAAAATGCCGATCTCCTTCGCCGGATTCTCCGTGGCACACATCACTGCCGTCTCTAACGGCAGACCGACCGTTTTTACTACAAACCGCATACAATCCATCAGATTCGTCGCCGATCCGGCGATCGTGCCGTCATGCAGGGTAGCCAGATTGCCTCTGACGGTAACCGGCTGTCCTCCCAGAGTATATTCACCATCCTCCAGTCCCGTTGCACGCATACTGTCACTGATCAGGATCATGCGGTCAGCGCCAAACATCGCAAACGTTGCACGGATCACTGACGGATGAATGTGTACACCATCACAGATCAGCTCCGGATGACATTTCTCTGAATCTCTCACTGCTCCGATCACGCCGGGCTCCCTGTGGTTCAGCGGCGGCATTGCATTATACAAATGTGTCGCATGAGATGCTCCATGTTCAATGGCTTCCCTTGCTGTATCATAACCGGAAGCTGTATGCGCCAGTGAAATGACCACTTCTCCTTTGGCTCTGTCGATAAATTCCATCGCTCCCGGCTCCTCCGGTGCGATATCTACCAGCTTGATCAGCCCGTTCGCCGCTTTCTGCAGCTGACTGAAATATTCATAATCGCAGTGCATGATATTTTCCGCCGCCTGAGCACCCTTTTTCGCCGGACTGATAAAGGGTCCTTCCATATTGATGCCCACCAGGTGGGATCCACCGGAATACTCATAGCTGCCGGCATTTTTCATGACCTCCAGCAGTTCATCCTTAGGGATCGTCATGGTAGCCGGGCAGACACTTGTCACACCGACAGATGCTTCATATGATGTGATGACATCCAGTGCTTCCTTCGTACCGTCACACATATCTGCGCCCTTACAACCATGGAAATGAATATCCACCAGTCCCGGTATCAGATACATGCCTTCCGCATCCACAACAGCTTCGTCACCTGCCGGATCCCCGGTACAGCTTACGAACCTGCCGTTCTCCACGGCTACATCCCCTCTGACAAACCGATGCTCCTCTGTATATATATTTGCATTTCTGATTCTCATGACCTATCAGCTTCCCCTTTCTTATTCAGAAAGCTTACTGAGCGCTGCTTCGTCTGCCACCAGCGTCACATCATTATGAAGCTGTAATACCGATGCCGGCACCTGCGGTGTGATGGGTCCGAAGAAAGCTTTCTGTACGATCTCCGCCTTGTCTTCGCCACTGGCTACGATCAATATTTTCTTCGCCTGCATAATGGTCTTGATCCCCATCGTATATGCCTGCTTCGGAACATCCTCCGCCGATGCGAAGAATCTCTTGTTGGCTTCGATCGTAGACTCTGTCAGGTTCACACAATGTACCTGCTTGTCAAAACTCTCTCCCGGTTCGTTGAAGCCGATGTGCCCGTTATGTCCGATTCCCAACAGCTGCAGATCCACACCGCCCAGTGACTGGATCAGTTCCGTATATCTACGGCATTCTTTCTCCGAATCCGGTTCCATTCCGTTTGGCAGATGTGTATTTTCCACCGGGATATTCACATGGTCAAACAGATTCTGGTGCATAAAATAATAATAACTCTGATCGTTTTCCCGGCTCAGCCCCTTATATTCATCCAGGTTCACCGTCATAACCTCAGAAAAGTCCAGATCTCCCTTGCGGAACCATTCCACCAGTTGTTTATACAGGCCGATGGGAGTAGATCCCGTAGCCAGTCCGAGAACACAGTTCGGTTTCATGATAACCTGTGCCGATACGATATTTGCAGCCTTTCTGCTCATATCTGCATAATCTTTCGCTTTGTATATTCTCATGAATCTCTCACTCCATTTCACATATTTTACTACGGACATTCAGTACCATGGACGGTGCCACACTGAGTTCATCAATTCCCATCTGCACAAATCGTGTGGTCAGTGTCGTATCCGCTCCCAGTTCTCCGCAGATGCCGACCCATTTTCCATGCTTATGCGCTCCGTCAACAGTCATCTGTATCATACGCAGGACTGCCTCATGATGTGGATTATAGAATCTGTCCAGTCTGTTGTTCTGCCTGTCGATAGCCAGCGTATACTGTGTCAGATCATTCGTGCCGATACTGAAGAAATCAACATGCTCCGCCAGCTCCTCACTCATCATGACAGCCGCAGGAGTCTCGATCATAATTCCCTGTTCCGGAATTGCGTAAGGAATCTTTTCTTCCTCCAGCTCCTTAGCCACCTCAGCCACGATTTTCTGAATATCCAACACTTCCTCCACGGAAATGATCATCGGATACATAATAGCCAATGTTCCGTATTTTGCCGCCCTGAGAAGTGCTCTCAGCTGTGTCTTGAAGATCTCCGGCTGCTCCAGACAGATCCGGATCGCGCGGTATCCCATGGCAGGATTATCTTCCTTGCCCAGTCCGAGGTAATCTACATTTTTGTCCGCACCGATATCAAGGGTACGGATGATGACCTTTTTCCCTGCCATCATCTGCAGCACCTGACGGTAAGCATTGAACTGTTCTGTCTCATCCGGAAGAGAATCCCTTCCGAGATATAAGAATTCACTGCGGAACAGGCCGATACCCTCCGCATCATTCTCCAGTTCATATGCCACATCCGATACGCTGCCGATATTGGCATATACATTGACCTTGCGTCCGCTCTTTGTCACGGATTCCCGTCCCTTGTAATCTGCCAGCAGGCTTCTCTGTCTCTGCTCTGTCTGCTGTGCCGCTTCTGCCTGCCGGAGCTGCTCTTCCTCCGGATCCAGGTAAAATACCGCTTCCCTGCCGTCCACAATAGCACGGGTTCCGTTATGGATTTTCTCCAGTTCCAATGGTACCCCTATCAGTGCCGGAATATTCATCATACGTGCAAGGATCGCAGTATGGGAATTCGTTGAGCCATGTACTGTGACAAAGGCCAGGATCTTGCTCTTATCCATCTGCACCGTCTCACTGGGTGTCAGATCATCTGCCACAATGATCGACGGCTCCATGGTACTCCAGTCAATCTGCTCCTCCCCGGACAGATTACGGACGAGCCGGTTGGAGATATCCCTGACATCCGCAGAGCGGGCCTGCATATATTCATCATCCATGTTGGCGAACATCTCTGCAAAATTATCACCGGTCACTGCCACCGCATACTCTGCATTCACTTCTTCGTTCTGAATCATGTTGTGAATGGCATCCTGATAATCGTCATCCTCGAGCATCATCTGATGCACCTCGAAAATAGCTGCATTGACTTCTCCGACCTCCTGCAGCGCCTTCTCGTATAACTGCCCCAGCTGCGTCATCGTACGTTCCTTAGCCGCATCCAGCCGTTTCAGTTCTTCCGCTGTGTTGTCGATATGGATTCTCTTAACGAGACTGTCCTTTTTCTTCAGAACACTGACAGGTCCGATCGCTGTTCCCTTATATACGGATTTTCCAATATATTTTTCCATTTTCTACCTTCCAAACTCTGTCGTGCAGGTCTTCTCCTAGAGGTTCTCACGGAAAAACTTCTGAAGCTCTGCTGCGGCGGTATCTTCATCCGCTCCTTCTACCGTAACTTCCACGTTGTCTCCGTGCTTCACGCCCATTCCCATGATCGCCATCAGCTTGCTTGCTGCAGCTGATTTCCCCTTACAGGAAAGTGTCACTGTACTCTGATACTTTTTTGCCTCCTTGGCGAGCAGTCCCGCAGGACGTGCATGCAGACCGATTTCATCCTTAATAACATAGCTGAACTGTTTCATCGACAACATTCCTCTCTATTTTATATTTCTTGCTTTAATTATGTAGCATATTGTACATACTTTTTGCCTGTCGAGCTTACTATATATACATATTACCCACTTTTTTATTGTTTGTCTACATCACTTTTGATAAATTGTATATTTTTGAACATTATCGTAAAATTTTGTAAACTTTTTAATAAAAAAATTCAATCGTATGCACATAAAACAGGCACATCAGCTGAGCTGATGTGCCTGGGTTTTTTGATATGATTTCATATGATTCCATGTAAGCACCCGTCATGGAGCTTACAGCATGCTTTTTAATCTTCATCTTCTGTTTTTCCCGGGATTCCATCTGATGCCTGTGTCATCTTCCTGTACTCATACCGGGGAAGAAAATCATTCCTGCCGTAGGCATCATAATAATTCATGAATATCCGCTGTAAAATATCCGGGATATACGATTCTTCTGCTTCCACCAGTATGATCAGGTGCTGGAGAGAGCTGTATCGGGTGCATATATCGTTCTTCCGGATATTTTGCCGGATTGCTTTCTCCATGCACTCCATTGCTTTATCGATATGATCAATGTACATCGTCTGGTCTGATTTTGCATCCATGGTGACCAGCACCAGATAACAGCGGTGCCGGTATCGTTCTCCCAGGCTGCTTACATATTGATACAGTCTGGCGAACTCACGATAGTCAAGATCTAATGCTCCTGTATAGCTTCCGCTCTCCAGCAATGCTCCGGCGATTACCTCCAGATCATTTTTTCTGGCCTGTGCATCCGGCTGCTGTTCCTCCAGCTCCTCATAAAACCGGTAACTGTTTTTACCGTTCTGTTTGACATAATACAACGCCTTATCCGCTTTTATATAATATTCTTCAAAGTTTCCTCCCTGTCTGCACATGCACAGACCGCAGGACAAGGATGCCGGTGAAGTCTCCGCCGTGACATTTTTTGCCGCACCAAAGCTGTCAAACAGCTTTCTTATCCGCATGCTCATCTCTGCTTCTGATGCCGCCGGCAGATAGAACAGGAATTCATCTCCTCCCAGCCGGCAGACCACTGCGTTCTCCATGCACTCTGTGAGCATTGCTCCTACCAGCCTGAGAGCACGGTCCCCTGCCTTATGTCCATAGACATCGTTGATCTTCTTCAGATTATCCATATCCACAAATCCCAGACAGCCATCATGCTCCTGCATTTTCTCAAGGATCAGCTTTTCACCCTTATGACGCATGGGAAGACCAGTCAGATAATCCAGGCTTTCCCTGGCCTCTCTCTGCCTGGCCAGCTCCAGCTCGCGGATGCGATCCATTGTCTGGATCAGCGTAACGACCAGCAGCACCACCAGTCCGGTTGCGATAAAGATCCCGGACAATGACACCACTCGATACACCGCTGTCACTTCCAGCATGACTGCGATCATGGCAGCTACCAGTCCGATCAGCGGAAGCTTGTAATGTTTCGCCGTTCCCTTGATGAGATCCCGGCAAATGGTGATAAATATCGTCAGGAACGTTCCTGCGATCACCAGGTGGGACAAGAACATTGTCGAGATAAAATCTGCGATATTCAGTAGCTGTAAGGCCGTGCATAGTACAAAATTCACACAGGTGATACACTCTGCCACATGATAGACCTTCCGGTACCTTCCCTGCTGCACACTGTCAATATAGAACATGATCGGAACCGGGCAGAGCATCACAACGAAGAAGCACATATTCGACAGAATAGAAGCATTGGAAACAAACAGCTGGCGCAGCTTCGATTCTCCCAGCATCCACACTGCTCCCAGGAGCATGCACCATCCCAGGTACTCCAGATCAAATCTCGTCTTATATATAATATCAAGCACCAGACTGATGATCAGCACGACCAGTCCGGCAAACAGCATGGCGCAGGCGATCAGAGTTACCATAAAATAGCAGTGGAACATATATGCCCAGATATCTGATTTATCCCCACAATATACCGTGTTGACGACACCGGAATACTTGTCGGTAAAGGACTGCAGTTCGATCCGCACTTCCTTTCCCGCATCCTCGCCTGATGTCTCGCAGAACACATACCGGCTGGCAGAATTTTTCCCAAAAGGTCTGGTATTCTCCGTATCATACACCGCCCTCAGTTCCCCACCGATGTAAATGCGCACATTCTCCAGAGAGGACCTGATGGCGATCGTATTTTCATGATAATCCTGTGGGAGCACTGACCGGATGACCAGAGGCTCTCCGGCAGGCACATCACATCTGCCCGGAACTGGAATCTCTTCTTCTGTTCCGTCTGCCAGCACCCGGTAAAAGGTTCCCGTAAAAGTAATGCTTTCCTCCGTGACCGGTTCCCTTTCACTTGGGTAAATATATTGTCCCCAAAGGAATGCCGCAAGCAGCACACATATCACTACATAAAATAAAATTCTTTTATACTTTCGGATCGTATATTTCTCTTCTGTCAACTTTTCTACCTCATTAAGTGATACCGGGGCAGCCCCCGCTTTTATTCCCTTATCGGGGTTCTGTCCATGATCTTTCAACCACTTATCAACAAGTTTATCACAAGCCGCTGAAAAAAGTAACTATCTATTTTACCCCGCAAAATGTTTATGGAAAATTCATTCGACAAATCATGCTTTCCGAACTAAAATAGGAATGCGATATGATAATTTCATGATCCTATGAAAGGAGACAACATGATATGAAGAATAAAAAATATTCCATCATTTATAGCAGCTTAACAGGTAATACCAAGGTGCTGGCTGATGCGATCCACGAGGCATTACCTCAGGATGAATGTGAGTATTTCGGTGTGTCCGACACCGTGATCCCTTCCTCCGAACTGCTCTATATCGGATTTTGGACCGATAAGGGAAATGCAGATACCAAGACCTTACAGCTATTATCGCAGTTAAAGAATAAACAGATTTTTCTGTTTGGAACTGCAGGCTTTGGTGGCAGTGATATCTATTTCCGGAAAATCCTGAATCAGGTTAAGCAGTTCGTTGATGCAAGCAATGTTATCTTCGGAGAGTATATGTGTCAGGGCAGAATGCCGCAGTCTGTCCGGGAACGCTACTTGAAAATGAAGGAAGCTCCTGATCATCCGGCAAATCTTGATGTATTGATCCAGAATTTTGACTGTGCATTGTCTCACCCTGATGCCAATGACCTGGAAAAACTGAAAGAAGCCGTTATGGATCCATCCTTCTGATAAGACCATAAAATAAGGCAGCCCCACATAGCTGAGTCTGCCTTACTCTCTTTATTTAACGTTGATGCCTCTGGCATATTGTTGCAGAAACTGTTTCTTTCCACATGGTCTTCCAAAATAATATCCCTGCAGATAATCCACCTTCATTGCTTTCATTTTCAGAAGCCATTCTCTTTCCTCGATGCCTTCTGCGCATATCCTGACGTTAATACTATGTACCATGGGAATGATATTTTTATATAATTCATAATCCCTGGCACTGTTCATCGCCTTGGCCGTAAAATCCCTGTCCATTTTCACATAACTCGGATTCATATCACGGATACAATGAAGATTCGAATATCCTGTTCCAAAATCATCGATCACAAAGGGAATCCCGTTCTTGTCCAGAGTTTTACGGAATTTACAGAACGAAGGTGTCATATCCATAAATCCGCTTTCTGTCATTTCAACACATAAGCATTCCGGCTGTAATGAATATTTTTGAATTGCATCCAGAATATCCCGCTCCACATTGCCTTGCAGGATCTGAACATAGGATACATTTACATTCATCCGGAAGTCAGGAATATATTTCTGCATTTCACAGCACATTACTGCAGCTTCGTTCAAAATATATCTTCCGGCGGGAATGATCAATCCGGTCTCTTCCAATAATGGGATAAACTCCATCGGTGAAACAAACTCCCGTCCTTCTTCCGTTATCATGGAAAAACGCATCAGTGCCTCTGCTCCAATGATCTGTTCGGACTGACAGTCCACGATCGGCTGGTAGTATACTTCAAAGCCATCATAATGGTTCACAATAGCATTACGAAGTGTTGCTATGATTCTTCCTTTATGTAAAAAGACCTCATAGTCATCCTGGTCAAAAATATAAAATCCATTTTTACCCATGCTTTTTGCCTGTTTCAAGGCAAATTCAAACTTTTTGCGGCATTCTTCGGTTCCCTCACAAAATGTTGCTGCATCTATAACACCAATAGAAATAGAAAATATAGCTTCATAATTTTCGGCTACTATGAAATTATGAAGTTTATCTGTAATCTTTTCTTTCAGTGCCACAGCGTCTTCTGCGGAGGAAGCTTCCAGATCCACGATCACATACTGATCCGCTACCAGATGGTAAATTCTCTGCTTGTCTGAAAGGCATTCCTTCATACAGTCGGCTACGCTTTTCAGGATATAATTACCATAATCCGCTCCCCTGGAGCTATTGATCGCTCCAAAATCATCAATTCCTATATGCATAAAAAATCCCTTGGTAATGGGTTCTTTTTGTGCACGCAGGTAAGCAAGGAATTCCGGACCGCCAAGCAGTCCTGTGACATTATCGGCTCTTCTCCTGTTGCCGGTCTCATTCAGACACCCGACCAGATACTCTGCCTTTCCCTGCTGATCAATGATCACGATACCACGGCAGTTAATCCAGACCGGCATACCTTCTTTATCAAGCCACCTGTAATGAAGATTATGTACATTTTCTCTTCCTTCGCATATATCCGCAAGATGCTTTGCAAGCATCCTGCGGTCTTCCTCATATACTACCTTCATAACTTCATTTGCAGCATCTGTCAGAACATTTTTCGACATATTAAACCGTTCCACAGCTGACTGTGAAATCTCAAAGGTATTATTCTGCAGATCAAATATATACAGGTAATCATCCATACATTCTGTAATGATCTGAAATAAGATTTCTGCTGTCTGCTCTCCAAACACTTTAAATATATCATTAATCACAACAAGAACCTTCCTTCCGACAGCTTCACTCTATTCCTGCCATTTTTCTAGGATAACGGTTTCTAAATAACTACACCATTCACGTAGAATATTTTTCTGAGAGTGCAGGATAAAAAACGTAGGCGTAGCGGGCTACGCTGAGGATTTTTAGCCTGTGCTATCGGGAAAATAGGCAAGTGATATGGGGTAGTTTATTTAAAACTGTTATACTAGAATAGCTTAAAGATATTCACGCGGTCATGCATCTTGGCTGCTCCCTCTGCCAGATTAACACTGATCGCAGTATTCTCTTCGGAGGATGCTGCATTGCCCTGTACCACGCCTGACAGCTGTTCAATTCCCTTGCCGATCTGCTCCAAGGACTCTGCCTGGGAGTTGGCTTTCTCCATGGTGTTCTCTGCAAGCTCTGCAAAGGACTCCATATCTGCAATGATCTGATTGAATGCGTCTGCTGTTGTTCTTGTAATCGTATTGCCCTTTTCGATTTCCACTAAGGTCTTATCGATCAGATCTCTTGTATTTACAGCAGATTTTGCACTGTCTGCTGCCAGCTTGCCGATCTGATCTGCAACCACCGCAAAGCCTTTTCCTGCTTCTCCTGCTCTGGCAGCTTCAATGGAAGCATTCAGGGATAACAGGTTGGTCTGGGATGCAATATCCTCGATATCTGTGATAATATTACCGATCTCCTTGGAGATTTCTGTAATGTGCTCCATTTCCTTGAGCAGATCGTTCATTTTTTCTTTTTCTTCGTTCGCTTTATTTGCAGAGGCTTTTACACGTGCAGATGCGCTCTGCGTTTCCTTCGCTGTATCTGCAGCCAGATCCACGACAGTGTCAATGGTGGCATTCAATTCCTCGATGACTCCTGCCTGCTCTGTTGCACCATCCGCCAGGGATTTTGATGCATTTTCCACCTCTGATGCATTCGATGATACCTGTTCTGCCAGATTTCTGATCTCAGTCAGGGTACTGTTAAACCGCTTCAGGATATACAGCAGTGATGTCTTCAATTCCGAGAAATCGCCCAGGAAATCCGTAATGTCATCACCATTTCTGGTCAAGTCACCCTGTGCGATTGCCTTTACCTCCACAGAGATCTCGCTGACATAATCTGCCAGAATACCCATGGCTTCTTTCAGATTCCTGATGGTACCACCCAGCTCATCCTCAGACTCATAGGTAAGCATTTCTACGTTGGACAGTTCGCCCTTGCGCAGGCTGGCAACTGCTGCCTCTATCTGTTCTACCGGCTCTGTAATGGAATTGGTAATGATCCTTCCGATCAGTGTTGTCACTACAGCAATCGCAAGACCTGCTGCCACGATCACGACAAATATGATGATGGTGCATACATTGGCCATGGTCTTTGCCCGGTCTAATTCTACCTGGAACTTGTCACGTAATGTAGTTAATTTCTCAGCAAATGCCTTATACTCTTCATACACCTCTCCGATCATCAGTTTCGCTGCTTCCTGCTGTTTACCTTCACGGCTCAACTTCAGGATTTCATCCGAAGCAGCCCTGTATTCTTCCCATGCAGCGTTTGCTACTTCGTAATCGTCCTGTCCTTCTTGAGCATCTCTGTCTGCAGACATGATTGCCTCCAGATTCGCATCGGTATCCTGGATCTGACTCTCCAGCTTCTGAATTTCTTCTTCGCAGGAGGTCATAACAGCATCATCTGATTCTACCAGATGTTGATACTGTTTGATTCTATATTTTGCAGTCATTGTTTCTAATTCCTGCAGATCTTCCAATGCCGGAGACCAGACCTCCGTGATCTTCTCTATATTTGAACGGATCACTAATGTCGAGATCAGTGCCACCAACACTAAAAATAATGTCATAACAAGCACTGTCATTTGATATACTTTTAATTTTCCTGCAACCTTTAAGTTAGCTATACGCTTTTTGATCTTTTCCATGATAGTTTTCCCTTCCTTTGTAAATTATTGACTCAAACTTCGCACATTAAAATGTGCCTTTGCACCTTGAAAATTCAATAATAACTGGCATAAAAATAGCATGAAACCAATGGCTTTGGTATAATTGAGTTGTCAAAAAACAATTACAAACCGGAGGCTCATGCAATACTCCTGATTTTGCAAAAGATACCGTGTATCGTTTCATGAAGATGGTTCAAATTAACTGGATGAGTTTTACTACAATACTTGCATCCAGAATCTCGCTACGATGGTGAAGATATGTCTTTAATTTCCATTTACAACAAAAATAAAAAGAGACGAGGCAAATCAAAATATCTGCTTTCTGTTATGGTTGATGTAGTGAAGGATGGGGACATAATTTCCTACCTCATTGCGTATAGCTTTTTTATTTCTTCGAGATTGAATTCTGTAGAAGGAAGATTGGTAATTACACATTCATAAGTATCTTCTGATATAGGAAATCTCAACACTCTAAACTCCATTTTACGGTTTATAATAAGGATTTTTGTCTAAGTCTATGTAATCAAGACAATCTTTTTTATGAAAAGACTTATAAATTTCCGGATGATTTACAATCTCCTTTGTACATTTGCGAGTAAGAATAATTGAAATATTACAGTCAAACTGGTCGGATGCAGGCAATTTATGTTTTAGACCAGATAATATTTCATTACTACTGATATCTTTGCATCTGAATAAATAAAATTGGATTGACAGAAAA
>OHPT01000475.1_pt1 | contig 17531 bp, 10 predicted proteins | sample 1577831 | NCBI WGS metagenome assembly OHPT01 (sample SAMEA3879530, study PRJEB24766) | human gut metagenome | biome: human-associated habitat; feature: feces | place: USA | collected 1985/1987 | reverse complement strand
CCGATAGTACATGTGGACAGCCTCGGCAAGCAAGCCACTGTTTTCGGTTCTCCGTGGAGCGGAAAGACACCATGCTATCGGAAAGAATCCATGACCGTAGGCGCCTTCGTCCGCTTGGAACAAGCACCGCAGAATGAAATAGAGCAAGAGAGAGCAGCACATGCTTTCGCCACCCTCCTCCCCTCCTGCTCTTGCCTGAAGCAGAACAAGGAAATCTATAACGCCATTGTCACCACTGTGACGGAACTTGCCACGCTGGCACCCGTCTATCATCTGAAATGCCTGCCCGACCGTGAAGCGACGGAGCTTTGCAGAAAGACGGTAGAAGGATAAGTTATGAATGATGAACTGAACAGCCGATGAAGAAAAGCATTCCCAACGAGATATTGCTTCCCGAAGTGGCGCGTCTCATCAAAGAGGGGCATACAGTAACCATCACCGTGCGGGGCAACAGCATGAATCCTTTCTTAGTGGACCGCCGTGACCGGGTGACACTGGGCGATTTCACCACAGAACAGCTGCAACCGGGCGTCGCCGTACTGGCACGCGACCTGACGGAACGCATCGTCTTTCACCGCATCATCCGTCGGAACGGAGACATACTCATCCTGCAAGGCGACGGCAACCTCGCCCAGACCGAAGAAACCGACATCGGACGGGTAATGGGCGTCATGACCGAAGCCATGCGAAAAGACAAACGGTACACCGCCGACGGCAAAGTCTGGAAGCTCTACTCCTACTGGTGGATGAAGCTAAACCCCGCTCGCCGCTGGCTGCTCGCCCTGTTCAGAAGAATATAAAACAAAATAACCATGAAAATCAAACAAGGATTTATCCTGCACCGGATAGGCGATGACTACATCATCATGCAAGACGGCTCGTCGAACGTGGACTTCAGCAAAGTCATCAGCCTGAACCAAACTTCCGCCATGCTTTGGCAAGAGATAGAAAACAAAGAGTTCGATACAGACAGCGTGACAGAAGCCCTGACCAGCCGCTATGATGTAGATAACGAATCGGCCCGTCGCGATGCGCAGAAGTTTATCGACTCCCTTGACCGCGAAGGAATCATAGAATAAGGACGGATATGCAACACGCTTTCTTTTCATTGGTACGCTCCGGCCTGTGGGGCACTCCGGCAGACCGACAACTCTTCCGGTCGGTCTCGCCGGACGACTGGGAAACCGTGTACCGCATGGCAAACTCACAAGCCCTGCTTGCACTGACTTTTGACGGCATAAGCAGTCTGCCGGCCGAACTGCGCCCTCCACGCGTCCTCTATCTGAAATGGGCTGCCCGGACTGCACAGATAGAACAAGCCAACAAACGCCTCAACCAGCTTCTGCCCGAACTCAATACCCTTTACCGGGAAGCCGGGCTGCATCCCGTACTGCTGAAAGGGCAAGGCATCGGCACCAACTACCGCACTCCCTTGCACCGGCAATGCGGAGACATCGACATCTATTTAGGAAAACAAGGGCAACCCATAGCCAACCGCCTCCTGCTGCAACAAGGCGCCATAGTCGAGGGAGAAGCGTCCGACAAGCATGCCAGCTACAGTTTGAAAGGAGTACACATCGAGAACCACCGCATCATCCTCCGGCTGAACAGTCCGCTTGCCAACCGGTACTTTCAGCAGATTATCAGAAAATGGTACCCGCAGGAAACAGACTATGCCCTATTCTCCGAAACCGGGAAAGAGGACTCGAAGGCCGTCAGTATCGCCATACCTCCGGCCAGCTTCAATGCACTTTATATCTTCCTGCATGCCTTTGTACATTTCCTGAACAGCGGAATCGGCCTGCGCCAGCTATGCGACTGGACTTGTCTGCTTGCCAATCGCCACAAAGAAATAGATGCCACCACCCTGCTTCGCCAGTTGCAGGACCTCGGACTATTGCATGCCGCACAAGCATTCGGCTACATTGCCGTCACCCGACTGGGATTGCCCGCCAACCGGCTTCCTTTCCCCTTGGAAGGCACCAAGCAGATAGGAGAACAATTATTGGAAGACATCCTGTCTACCGGTAACTTCGGGCAACATGATAACCGCATCAAGCCACGCCCCAAAGGATATTGGGCAGGAAAGTGGTACACCTTCTGCCGCGCCACCCGACGCTGCAACGAACTGCGTCAATTTGCACCGTACGAAGCACTCTGGTATCCCGTGACTCTGATAGGGGGAACGATAGCTATACAAATAAACCGATCAAAAGGAGTAAAAGACAAGAAAGCAAGGACAAAGAAATAAAAGAACCCGGAAAATAAAAGGAATGAAAAAGCAACAGAAGGACAAAAAAGTGAAAAAGGACAGACGTGAAAAACTTAGGTATATTCGAGAGGTATCTGCCGAACAACGCGGACGTATCCTGCTAAGTTGCCTCACCGGCATTCTGGGCGTGGCCTTTGCCCTAGCCTTTATCTATGCAACCAAACGGGTGATAGACACCGCTACCGGAATAACAGACGACAACCTGACGCATATCGCCGTTCTCACCGTTGTCCTGCTGACTGCCCAATTACTGTGCGGAGCTGCTGACACTTGGATAAGTACCCGTATGCAGATAGAGACGGGCAACGCCCTTCGCCACCGCCTCTTCTCGCGCTTACTGCAAAGCCGCTGGAACGAATTGGAGCGTTTCCATACCGGAGACGTAGTGAACCGGGTAGAACAAGACACCACCGCCATCGTCACATTGCTCACCTCTTCTGTCCCGGCATTCATCGTCACGAGTATACAACTGCTGGCAGCCTTTCTATTCTTCTACTTTTTAGACCCTTCACTGCCATGGCTGATTGTTGCCATCCTGCCCGTCTTTCTATCAGGCAGCCGTTTCTATATGCGACGAATGAAACGCTATACACATGATATTCGGAACAGTGACGGTCGCATCCAGTCCGTCATACAAGAGAGCCTGCAACATCGCATAGTGATTAAAACATTGGAACAAGGCGAACGGCATCTGGACAAACTCGATGACTTGCAAGACATGCTCCACAGCCAAGTCATGGGACGTACCCGTTTCTCGCTTTCTGCCCACATGTTAGTGGCCCTTGCCTTTTCCGGCGGATACCTCACGGCTTTTCTTTGGGGAGCCGTTCACCTCAGCGCAGGCTGTATCACCTTCGGAACGATGACCGCCTTTTTGCAATTGGTAGGAAAAGTCCAGCGTCCCGTGTTCGACCTCTCACGCCTGATACCTTCCGTAGTCAATGCCCTTACCGCCATAGACCGGCTATTGGAATTGGAAAGACTGCCGGCAGAAGCGGATGGTGACAGCATATTCCTCGCCCCTACCCCGGAACTGGAACTGAAAGACGTGACTTTTCGCTACACTCCCGATGACCGTCCGGTATTCAGCCGCTTCTCCTGCCGTTTCCCCGCCGGTAGCTGCATAGCTATAGTCGGAGAAACAGGAAAAGGAAAGACAACGCTCATCCGGCTATTGTTGGCACTGGCAACGCCACAAGAGGGACAGATACTCTTGATACCCGCCAAACATCCACTTGAAACCAGTCATACCGTCTCTCCGCAAACCCGCAAGAACTTCGTATATGTCCCGCAAGGCAATACCCTTTTCAGCGGAACTATCCGTGACAACCTGCTGATGGGAAACCCACAAGCTTCTCAAGAAGCCATATATCAAGCCCTGCAAACCGCCACCGCCGACTTCGTCTTCCACCTTCCCGACGGCGTAGACTCCCCACTCAGCGAACGAGGTGGTGGACTCAGTGAAGGACAAGCCCAACGCATCGCCATTGCCCGCGCTCTGCTACGCCCCGGAAACATTCTTCTTTTAGATGAAGCCACTTCTGCCCTCGACCCCGACACGGAACGGCTGTTAATAAAAAACCTGCGCAGAGACTGCGCAGGCAAAACATGTATCTTCGTCACCCACCATCCGGCAGTAGCGGAGGCATGCGAATCTATTGTCCGATTATAATCAGAGAATAAGCCCCAACGGGTATCTGCCTTTGGTTAACAAACTCAGAACAGCTTCGCAGGATACTCGCCCGCATCCACCAAAGCCTGAATCTTGTCGACTACACTCTGACGGTCTTCGGGATAAGTCACACCGAACCACTTGCTGGTTGTATCGAGCACTTCGCAGGTAGCAGTGCCATTGTTAATCAGCTTATCCACCATCAGCGGGATGAAGAATTCGCTTTTCAGATTCTCCATATTCTTCGGGTCGCTCAGGAAGCTCTTGAAAAACTCTGCACTGTAAGCAAAGTAATCGGGAGTAAAGCCCCAGAAGTTCATGCTGACCGGAGTCGTCTCGGGAGTGGCAGTCCATTCACCGTTATCATCGATGTACTTCACCTCGCCGTCCATACGCTGAATCTTGGTACGCTCTACTACAGAAGTCAACAAGTTGTTTGCATCCGTTCCGCACAAACCACGGGATACGGTACCGCTCTCGCTCAACGTATTGCCGATGCGGAAGCCTACCATGGAATATACGTTTTTGGAGCCTTCGGGAAGGGCTGCAAGGAATTTGCCCATTACCTGGAAGGAGTCACGACCGTAGAAATCGTCGCAATTGATAACAGCAAACGGTTCCTTTATTACATCGGCACCCATCATTACAGCATGGTTGGTTCCCCAAGGTTTGGTACGGCCTTCGGGGCAGGTGAAGCCTTCAGGAAGGTCATCTATGGACTGGAATACCAGTTCGCAGGGAATATGGCCTTCGTATTTGGAAATAATCTTGTCGCGGAAGTCCTGTTCAAAATCTTTACGGATTACGAAAACGAGCTTGCCAAAACCGGCATTGATGGCATCGTAAATAGAATAATCCATGATAGTTTCGCCATTCGGTCCCAATCCGTCCAATTGTTTCAAGCCACCATAACGGCTGCCCATACCGGCTGCCAATAAGAATAAAGTTGGTTTCATATTAGTTATTATTTAAAAAGGTTAGTGTATCACAGTTGATAACGGTTGCAAATGTACAAAAATTTATGGCTGACAGAAGGGAGTTTTAGTTCATTCTTTACCACTATCCGTTCAAAAAGGTACATTTAGAACGGATAACCGATGGCAAAATGCAACGCCATGCTGTCCTTGAACTTGGGAATATTATAATACCCCGACTTCCCGGTATCATACGGATCATGCAGCCCGATACCCAAGTCCAGACGAAAAACAAGAAAGTCCAAATCGTAACGCAAGCCAAATCCCGTGCCTAAAGCAATCTGTTTCGGGAAATTCTTCAACGTAAATTCACCATCCGGGCGGTTTTCATCTTTACGCATCAGCCATACATTGCCGGCATCCAAGAATACCGCTCCATGCAAGTCGGCAATCATACGGAAGCGATACTCGATATTGGCTTCTATGCGAATATCACCCACGTGGTTGATATAGGTATATTTCCTATCCGTCTCGGGAGGATAGCCGCCCGGACCTATACTGCGTGCAGAAAAGGCGCGCACACTGTTGGCACCGCCGATATAGAACTGTTCCGTATAAGGTGCGGTCGTAGCGTTGCCATACGACCATATCACCCCTCCGGCAATACGCGAGGCTATCATCTGGTTCTTGTCTATCCGGTAATGGTACCTGAATTCCGAGTTCAGCTTCAAGAACTGTGCAAAAGGTACCCCGAAAAGCTTCTTTCCTTCCTCACTGAACGGCTTGCCGAAAATACGGTAGACGGCAGAAGTCAGGTTACCGGCCGACGCAACGGTGGTCTGCCACCAGATGGGGTTACGCTTGCCGCGCACGGAAGCGTTGTCATAAGTATAGGTGTACTCCATGGCAGGAATGAACTGGTCGCGCAAACTAACGTAGAGTGCCGGATTCTCGGCACGCAACGTATCGAAAGCGGCAGTAGGATTGCGCAGTACATTGAATGTCAACCGGAAAGGAGTTATACTGTGCCTGGAAGTCGATTTGGGCTGGAAGTCATAAGTGACATTACCGCCAAAAGCCAACAGCTTATAATACTTGGCACGGTTCATCTGGTCGGCATATAAACGGAAAGTCGTTGTAGCCGGGAAGTCATACTCACGGTCGCCCATCCTAGGAAACACCACGCGCGGAAAGATAAGCGAAGTGGAGATACCCAGTTCATAACTGTTCATCAAGGAAGAACTTGCCTTGCCCGTCTGCCATTCGTACGAACCGTTCAACTTCACATTCCAGCTTTCACCGCCACCGAAGACATTGTTCTTCGTCACCGTAAAAGCGGCACCCGGTCCCGTCTGGTTATTGCTCTTCATGGTGACATTAAAATCCAACTCCGCATCGTAGGGTTTATCGAGCGCGGCAATGACCCTCACATCCAATGTATCAGACACAAACGCCGTATCACGCGGTATATACTGCATCTCCGCATAACGGAAAATACCGACGCTTGCCAGACGCTCCTGAATACGGGTCTGACGGTACAAACTATACAAACTCTGCATAGAACGCTGGCGGGCAATACCTGCGCTGTCCTGTATCTGACGTTTCCGCCGATAACCTTGATAGTTCAACCAACGGTAAAGCATGTTGGGACGTACCGGAGGTTTGTTGTAGTAATGTATGGTCAAGCCTTTGTAATCCATGCTGTCATTGGGTTCCTGCCCCTGCTTTCCAAGAAGATAGACGGATTTACGCCCCACACGGAACTGCTTCTCGGCTACCTTTGGCATACCGGGAACGGGAATCAAGCGCATCTGGACATGCCCATTGGGAACCATCATGGTATCGGCCTGATAGGTTAGGTAGTCGGGACGGAAATAATAACAGCCCACATTACGCAGCAGGGTACTGATACGGGTACGCTCCCCATCCAAATCAGCCACATTGAATTGTTCTCCCGAACTGATAAGGGAACGTCGGCGTCCCAGCTCCATAATGCGAGTGGTACGCTCGCTGAAACCACGATAATATACCGTATCTATAAAGTAGGGGTTACGCATGTTCACCGTATATTGCAACTTTGCCTTCAGCGAGTCCTTCGGGTCGATAAATGTCTTGTAGCTGACGCTTCCGTTGAAATAGCCATAATCGCGCAGCAAGTTAACCGCCGCCTTCTGGCGTATATCGGGATTCACCGTAGACATAAGCACCGGAGTGGCGGCAAATTTATTGAATATCCACTTTCCGAATCCCTTCTCATACTTCTGGAAACCATTGTAAATCCACAGTCCGAAAGGAAAGGGATAGCGGATAGTAGAGCTTCCCAGCAACGAATTGTTCGGTGCCGTAGCAAGGGCGGCTTCCACCTCTTCCATAGCAATCTCACCAACAGACGTTTCACTGCGGTTCAATACAATCATCGGCTTTTGGCCGGTATAGAGTATCTCCCCCTCGGGCAAGTGCTTCGTGGTGGAGCAACCTGCCAGAAATATCAATCCTGCAATATATAATATCAGTCGTTTCATATCACATTCCTACTTTTTCATATCGCTATTTTCAGCCTCCGGTTTTATCTTTTTCTTCCTGAAGATGAAGAGTTCACTCAATCGGTCCATCTTCCGGCGCAGCACAAGGCCGACACCCGTTTCGGTTATCTCACCGTCGAGTATGCTTTCGTAGTTTTTATTATGGAATACACGGACATATCGAGTACCCGACGCATCAAGACGGTATTCCAGCGATATATTGTCAATGAATGATTCCGCATCGTTCGTGGCATTGGCCCCGGTGGACACTTTTCCACCGATGACTATCTGTACGCGGTCGTTGAAGAAACGCTGGGAATAACGAAAACTGAAGTCTTTCTGCGTGTCACCCGTTTCAGCAGAGGTACGGTCTTCCACACCTACACTGATATTGGCCCCTTTTATACCTCCCGCCAAGGAGTTTATCTGGCTCTGAAGCACTGAGTTCAAGGCGGCTCCCATTGACAAACCTCCTCCTTTGGCACCACTGTTCAGGTAAATACCCGTGGCAAGCATGGCAATGGCCTGCTTGCTACGCTCTTCTGCACCCATTGCCTGCAGCTCATTCTCTACTGCGGCATCTTCGGGCGCCGAAATATCGAATATCAAATCGGGAGCGTCAAGCCTGTTCTTGATGGAAATGGAAACATCGAAGTTCACCATGCGCGAACCGTCCCCGTCACCATCGGCCACAGAAGCACGCATACGTTCCGTAGCCTTCAGACTCAGCGTAGGATTCATAATATTCCCCCGCCAATCCACATAACTGCCGGGATTGAACTGGAACTCCTTCAACGGGATGATAGGCAGCGAATATTTCATGACGCCACCCGAAAGGGTATAGCGTCCGGTAAGGCTCATATCCCCTTGGGGAGTATACTGCATATTCAAATCACCGCCACCTTCCAGTTCGATGTATTTGCTGCGGTCGGGACTCAAGTCAGCACGAAGACGGACAGCATCGTCAATATGGACGGACATATACATTTCCAATCCTCCCAAAGACATGGCAGGAACCTCATCTGCTTTTACCGACGTCGTATCGGTGAACGAGGTAAAGGTAACCAGCCCACTGAGACGGTCTTCCACCGTTAAAGGGGAATCGGTCAACACGTAGGTTACGTTGGTATTGCCCAGCAAATTCATGTTTCCACGCATCGTGAGCCCGTCAAGCGGCCCCTTCACCGTGGCATGCAAGTCGACGAACACCTTTCCATACACCAGACTTTCGCGGGTACGCGGTGCATCCAGCAACGTATAGTTCTCTGCCAGCAGATTGAGGTTGGCAGTAGGACGCTCCATATTCCGGAAATCAACCTTACCGTCAATCGTAAACGGATTCTTGCTGGTGGTATAAATGGCAAACTTATCAAATATCAACTGATTGTCCTTTATCTGTACCGGACGGTTGTCGAACCAGTAACGTGCTCCCGCCTGGCGTGCATAGACAGACACACTGTCCAAAACAATATCACCATGCATTTGAGGCTTGTCCAGCGAACCGTAAATATAAAGCCCTCCATCAATATCTCCGGTAAAGGCCACCGTTTGGTCAGGGATGAATGCATTGGCCATCTTCAATGGAAAATGCTCGAAACGGGTGGACACTTCCAGGGTATCCTTTCCGTTCTTCTGCGTCAAGATACCGTCGGCGGTCATCACTTCTTCATTATCATATGTAAAATAGGTATTCAGATAGTGCGTATTCTTGTCGCCCGGCAACCAGGTAGCCCCCAGGCCGATGTCTCCAACCGGTTGGCGTTCGTAGGTCAGTTTCTCTACATTGGCTTCGGCAGACACCTGCAGGGAAGTGGCAGTCTGTATATAATTTGCTTCGGCAGAGAACAATCCCGTAAGCCGGGGCATATAAGGAAGTACCTCCGTAAGTTCATCCAGGCGCAATCGGCTCAGTTCTACGTTTATATTCTGCAAGGAAAGGGTATCATTCTTGTCGGATTGCATACGGAAACACAGACCATCGTCGCTGTCCATATCAATATTGGCATAGACGCGCATATTCTTATGCAGATAAATCCAGTTACTATTGTCCGCAAAGTGGAATTTACGGAAAGCGATAATCGGCTCGGCAGGAATAAGGTTCAGCAGCACACCATTACCGCGACCGTGTCCTTCGGTCAACGGACGGGCATTAATACCGAATAGAACACCGGTCTGCCCTTTTCCATTCACATAATCCACAGTCAGTTCCGCATCTTCATTACGGACTTCACCCGTCAGTGTGCTACGGAACACAAACTGCGGGTTCTTAGGACCGTTTATGACACCACCTTGCAACTTCATGCGGGCAGTATCCTGCTTCACTGTAAAAAATATCGTATCGAGCTGCAAGGAGTCCATGCGCAATCCGTGAACAGCTGTACGTCCATTGATGCCGACTTGCGGAGTAAATCCGAAGCTCAGTTTGAAATCATTATAGGAAATACCCTTTGCAGCCAGGAAATAGCTGACGGGATTCTGGTTACCGGCTTCCAGATGCATGCCCGCTGAAGGAAGGACTTGGCGCAAAGCGGCATGGTCCAAACGCCGTTCATCAATCTGCTTTGTCAGGATAGAGACAAATTTATCCGACTGTTCCATCAACTTCTTCAACGTGCTGTGAGCGCGGAAACGCAGATTCAAGTCACCGGCATCAAGCCTCAACTTGAGAGAATCATGACGTGCCTCCGCTCCCATTGTAAAGGCAAACGGGTGTTTCAATGGTCGGGGCACCAAACCCAGCTTATGCAGATTCACCTCTTCCACATTTAAATCCAAAGCGCCATCCAGATAGTTGCGGTCAAGACGCATATCCGCATTTCCCTGCATCTTGAGAAGGACATTATCGCTGGCAAGACGGACGGTAGCAACGGATGACTTGAGTCCGGCATGCACATCTACACCGGAAATGTCCCAATGGCCATACTGTAGTTTTTCCAAGGAGGCATTCAAAGCGGCCACAGTTTTTCGTGATGCCACATCCACCCCTTGCCCCTTAGCGGACATCTTTGCCGTAAGAGTATAGATAGAGTCCTTGGGCAGGAAGTGATGCACCTGCAAGTTGTTGATGGCAAGGTCGGCATGGTAGGCTTCCGTAGCAAGATTATAGGCGGCGTCCAAATTCAAGGCGCCTTCCTTCTCCTTCAGTTTCAGGGCGGCAGTGCACTGCGCCCCCTCCATACCGAGACGTGCCGCAAGGTGCATACTGTCCGGCACAATGATGGAGCCATCGGGAGCAATGTCAGCTAGTCCGGTCAGGAAGTTCAAGTTCTGCGTATGCATTTCGAAGTCCATGCTTCCATTGCGTTTCACACTGTCGGTCAGGCTCCAGAATTCTCCTCCCCCACTCAACGAAAAGGCTCCGGGCAGCTCAGCCGTAAAACGGGAAATCTGCATCTGCTTCAGGTTTCCTTCCGTACCGGCATGAATCACCAACGGACGGAACGGATAGGCTTCCTTGAAAGCTTCCGGCAAGCCACCGGCAAAAAGCAGTACATCCTGTTTGCCGATACGGGCATTGAAACGGGCTGTCAGACGGCCGGTGGTAGGTATATTTATCAGTTCCCAGTAAGTCTGTGCCGTAAGGTTCATCTCACTATGAGGTGTCAGCAACTTCAAAGAAGGGATACGGATAACGGTAGAATCGGCAAACAACCGCCCGGTCAGGGAAGTTACACTCAAACCGGAACGCTCATACATGGAAAATTCCCGGATAACGGCATTCATATCTCTGCCGTAGTACATCACAGAATCAATGCCCATACGAATGTCGCGAAGAGCAATGTGCGAGGGGTCGAAGCCTATCGCACTCCCCGGGCCACCGGTATCATAATTGACAGAAGTTCCAGTCAGCAGGAATTTTCTCCAGCCATAGAACTGGTGTTTCAGGTCGGCAGCAGCGTCCGCAATCTCAGCATCTCCTATATGGGCTTTCAGCCCCATGGAGTCCAATGGCATCTGTAAATCGACCGAGACGTTCTTCAACTTCAGAGTATGGAGTGTGACTTTCCAGTTTAACGCAGTGTCAGTAGTGTCCTTGGGAGTCTCAGTGGTATCTGCAAGCATCACCTGCACATGGGTATCGCTCAATTCTATATTATTGAGGATGGCATCTTCTTTTGTAAGGTCTATGCCATGGCTCTCGAAAAAGAAATGCCCCAGTACCCCTTTGATGCACATACCTTCCATTAAATTGGAGGAGTTGACAGCAACTTGTTTCAAGGTAATGTCATCCACCTCCACTTTCCCTTTGAGTAAAGGCCATGCCTGTACCCGTACGTTCAAACTTCCAAGATTCAGCAAGGTATCGGGATGCTGCACATCAACAGCACTGTCGGCAGGCTGTACCACCAATACACCGCGGACCAACAAATTCAAAGGAAAGCGAAGGTCAATCCGCTCCACGGATATGTCCATACCCGTAGCACCTGATGCAATTGCCGTAGCCTGCTTCCGTATCAAATTCTGTACGGGAGGCACATAAAGCAATATCATCAATATTATAAACAGTATAATAGGAGTAAGCAACACCCACAGTGCTGTTCTCAACCATTTTCTTCTCATCGGAACGTCAATCTTTCATCGTATTTAAAAGTCCTACAAAGTAAACAATTTCTTTCGACATTTGGTTCCCGACAGAGAAAAATCACGTATTCTTCTCTGTTCCCCCATTACGGAAAAGCTGTTGCCTGAGTAATGACATCCTCTATCAAAACGAGGGCGGCAAGGGCGTGTTCTTTCAACTCTCCGGTAAAAGGCACTCCATGAGAAGTTTCCAACAGTTTCAGCAATGCAACCAGTTCCGCTGCTCCAATTAAAGTAAAGAGGGGAATCATTTTGTGGGAGACAGCAGCCATCTCGTCCACATCCTCATTCTCCACAGCCTTCTGCAAACGCTCCGCATTGAGGCGGGTTTCAGCCACAAAACTTTCCAGAATGGACTTTGCCGCCTCGGGGTCATCGACCGAAAAAGCAGTGAGCGAAGAGAATTTATACCCCGGGCAAGCCGAAGTTTCCGAAACTTCCGTAACCTCCATCCCTTTGTCCTCCATATTCAATTCATGTAGCAATTCACTGACGGTAAACGGCTTATGCAGGCATCCGGCAAATCCATGCACCGTAAATTCCTCACGCTGCATGTCACTGCGGGCAGTGACAGCAATCACCGGAACAGACTGTGCCTGCGGTATGTTCGAAGCACGAAGCAGTTTCAGTAAATCAAAACCATTAATAGCAGGCATCTGCACATCAGTAAGCAGAACATCAAAGGTTGCAGTGCGCAAGGCATCCAGCAGTTCATCCAGTTGTAAACAAGAGACAGAATTTATACCACTCTGCTGAAGCATGGCGGCAGTAAGGGTAAGCTGAATACGGTCATCATCGATAAGGAGGACATTCTTCAGTGAAGAATGAGGAACGGGGAATGAAGAATTGCCATTCGGCGTGGCAGCACATCCCGATTCTTCATCCTTCATTCTCCGTCCTTCACTCCTTACGGGATAGATAGGAATATATATGGTGAAAGTGCTTCCCTTGCCTGGCACACTGTCTACATCAATCGTGCCTTCAAGCAACTGTACCAGCATACGGACAATGGAAAGTCCAAGTCCAAACCCCTCTTTACCCTGAGCACCCGGTAAGCGGGTAAACTCCTGGAAGATACGTTCCCGGTCGGCAGGTTCCATACCTTTACCGGTATCAGCAATGGCAACTACCAGTCGACGGTCCTCGTAACGGGCAGTCATGGTAACACTGCCTTGGTCCGTAAACTTCACGGCATTGGACAGCAAATTGTTGATAATCTGGCGCAGACGCAAGGGGTCGCAAATATAGGTACCGCCCAGCTCCGGGGCAATGTCGCAATGAAGCGCCAGTCCTTTGGCAGCCGTAAGTGGTTCAAAACTGACGTGTATCTCTTCAAGCAGGCGGGAAGGATGAAAGGTGACCCGGTTGATTTCGGCCTTGTTCAAATCAAGACGATGGAAGTCGAGCAAATCAACGACCAGCTTCAGCAGATGTTCCGATGAGGTTTTCATATTGTCCAGATAGAACCGCTGACGCTCATCCACCGTCAGACGGGAAAGCAAGTCGGCATAGCCCATAATAGAACCGAGCGGGGCTTTGAAATCATGGGTAATGGCAAGCATCAGTTTTTCACGGACAGCGAGTAAATCCTCGGCACGACGACGGGCCTCTTCCAACTCACGACGGTAACGGTTGCTTCGGGTTATGTCGCGGCCGATGATAATAAGAAAAAAAGCGGAAAGCAACACCGCACCTACGGCAATGCCACTGATAATCTTGGCCGAACGGCGTCGGACCGCTTGTTGATACTCGGCTTCCGTCCGTGCACGCAGCAGAGTTTCCGTCTCGTAATCTTTCAGCAAGCTGTCAATACGAGCGGTCAGCATATGGTCCAAGCGTTGCAGATAGCGTTTACGTCGCTGTATAACAGTGTTTACAGCTTTTTTCTGCTGGGCCACGGCACGCAGTTTCTCATGCAAAGAATCGGCCGGATTATAGGGTTCAATCACCGTATCCGTTGCAAATTCAAGAGAGGTCTTTACCTGGATAGCCGTATCTTTCTTTGGGGGGACAAACACTTCACCCAAACGACGGAAGAACCCCTTCTTCCGAGGACGTGTCACGACGGTATCCCGATGTGTAATGATACGGTGCTGCACACGCTGCTGGGTCACTACCGAGTCCTGCTGGGCAATTATCTGCTCAATGTCACTGGTGGATACCATGCTGTCATTCGCCTCACTCAGCGTGCGCAGCATTTTTATCGTATTGGTATCCTTCTCGCGTATCAAGGCAAGCACGCTGTCTGTCCATTGTACATCGCGGTCATCAGTAAGAATAAGGTTCTCCATTTCCCGGTGTACGAAAAACAAGGAAAAAAACAATACCGCCAGCAACAAAGTGTAGCCTACGGCAATCTTTACTTTGGAGACATTATTCATACTATCAAATCCTTTCCCTGGTCTGTTTACGGAACCTCAACCACAGCATCACTCCCGCACTGGTCAGTCCGAACGGGAAAGCCATCCAGACTCCCGTCAGCCCCCAACCGAAAACGAAACCGCAAAGGTACCCTACGGGCAAAGATATAATAAAATAGGATATAAATGCAATAATCATCATCGGTTTCACATCCGAGATGCCGCGCAGGGCATTGGCAAAGTTAATCTGCAACCCATCGCCGAACTGGTAAATCAAGAACGGGAAGAAGAGAGCGGCAACCATGCCAGACACTTCCGCATTGTCCGTAAACCATCCCCCTACCTGACCGCGAAGTGCAAAGACGATACCCAGCAACACCACCTCCATACACAGGATGATGTGAAGGCCGGCATACGCCGAGCGGCGCACATTCTGCCCGTCTCCCTGCCCCTTGAAGTTGCTGACACGCACGGCAACCGCAGCGCCCATGCCATAATACATCATGAAGGTGAACTGAGAGATAGTAAGCATTATCTGATGCGATGCTAGGGCAAGTGTCCCCAGCCAGCCCACCATGACGACGCTCAGACTGAAGGAAGCGGTCTCCATACCCATCTGCATACCCACGGGCCAGCCCAGTGCATTGAGCTTCCTGAACATCGGCATCGACCACCCCAGCCGCATGAAGCCGAGCCTGTAACGGATAAACCGGCGGCCGCGAAGCACAATCGCCGCAAAGACCACCACCATCACAATGCGGGAGAACAAGGTGCTGATACCCGCACCAAGCAGTCCCATCTCCGGAAAGCCCAGCTTTCCATTGATAAGTATATAGTTTCCTACGATGTTAAGCGCATTCCCTCCGAGCAGAATCCACATGGCCGTCTTGGTATCGGTGATGCCGTCCGTAAACTGTTTGAAACCGTTGAACAGCATGACAAAGACCAGTGAAGCAAGCAACACCAGATAGTAAGGCTTGATTAGAGGCAGCAATTCTCCGGGCTGTCCCAGCCGCTCCACATTGAAATAGAGAACAGCCATGACAAGAGTCAGCAACAAAGCCACCAGCACATTGGCAACCAGGCTACACCGCAACGCCTGCCCTGCCTCGGCAAAGCGGCGGTTACCGTAGAAGCCCCCTACAACCGGTGTCAGCCCGTAGCTGAAGCCCGTACTGAAAATAATGCAAAGAGTAAACAGATTGTTTACGAAAGAAGCGGCACCCAGTTCCTCCGTGCTGTGATGCCCAATCATCAGCGTATCGGCAAAACCAAGCACAATGACTCCCAACTGCCCCACCACAATGGGTAGCCCCAGGAGAAGCAATGCTTTATAGTGCTGCTTATACGTATCAAATAATTTTTTCATACTAAAGGTTTTCTTTTTGGTAATAAAGCACAATCCCGTTTTCATCGCGGAAGGTCTGTTGGGCGACCCTATGAAGCTGTTCTGCCGTCACAGAGCGGTAATTGTCCACTTCACGGTCTATGTCTTCTGCCTGTCCGGTCAGTTCAAACCAGGCAAGATTCGTGGCAACATTCAGATAATTGATGTTGCCGAATATCTGTGTAGACTCAAACTTGTTCTTTACTTTCTCCAATTCTTGTTCTCCAACAAACCCGGATTTCAACTCTTCCAACTCTTTCCGGACAGCAGCCTCGGCTTGCTCCAAAGATACGCCTGCAGATGGTTTTCCACTGATATGCAGCAGGCCGGCATCCCGTGTACCGGAGATATAGGCATCGAGACTGGAAAAGAACTTCTGCTCCTGCACTAGCCTGCGGGTCAAGCGACTGGAACGTCCATTGCTCAGAATATCCGACAGAATATCGAAGGCATAATAATCGGCATCCTCACGGCTGCACATGTGATAAGCCATGAACAAAGCATCCAGAGGAACATTCCGTTCCACCGTCTGCCGGCGTTCTGCCGTCTGTACAACTTCTTGCGGTAATTGCCTTACGGGCACATTCCTACGGGGAATGGGAGCAAACCATTTTTCTGTCAGCCTAACCGTTTCTTCCCACGAAATATTTCCGGTAACGGCCAGCACTGCATTATTAGGTGCATAAAAACGAAAAAAGAATTCCTTTACCTCGTCCAGCGTGGCATTGGCAATGTGAGAGAGGTCTTTCCCGATAGTAGGCCAGCGATAAGGATGCGTTTGATAAGCCAAAGGACGAAGCAGATGTCCCACATCACCATACGGCTGGTTCAAGCAACGTTGTTTAAATTCCTCCATCACTACCGCACGCTGCACTTCAAGACTTTGCTCACTGAATGCCAGTTCCAGCATGCGGTCGGACTCCAGCCAGAAGCCGATTTCCACATTCGATTTTGGAACCGTCAGGTAGTAATTGGTTATATCATTATTGGTCCATGCATTATTCTCCCCGCCTGCTAATTGCAAAGGAGCGTCATAATCAGGAATATGCACCGAACCTCCGAACATCAGATGCTCGAACAGATGGGCAAAGCCCGTATGCTCGGGATGTTCGTCACGGGCACCCACGTCATAAACAATATTCAAGGCAACCATCTGCGTGCTGGTGTCCTCATTGTGCACCAACCGCAGACCGTTGTCAAATATCTTTTTGTTTATCTTCATAAAATGGAATGACAGAATCTATCATCAATCTATCACTGTCACTTTTTTAATAACCACATCCTCTTCGGGACGGTCGTTACGGTCAGTCTTGACCTTCTGTATTTTATCAACAATATCCATACCTTCCAGCACTTCACCGAACACGGTATATGCACCGTCCAAATGTGGAGTACCGCCCACGGTAGTATAAGCCTTCACCTGCTCGGGGGTAAACTTGAACTCCGGTTCCTTGGCAACCTGAGCCTCTGCCTGCGCAATCAAGGAATCTTGCAAATCCATCAGACCGTCCTGGTCATTATTCTTGCGCATCTTGTAGATTTCCTTCATGTGTTTCTGCGCCAACGCGTTGAAAGCATTGTTCAAGCGCATCTGATTCATCTGCTGTTCCATCCCCAGCAAGGTAGAGTCATTATACACTTTTCCGGTCACAATGTAGAACTGGCAGCCGGATGATGCCTTGTCAGGGTTCACCTCATCACCCTGGCGTGCAGCCGACAAAGCACCTTTTTTGTGAAAATACTCCGGATAAACAAATTCGGCAGGAACGGTATAACCCACGTCGCCTGCCCCCAGCATCTTGCCTTTCGGAGCATTCTTTGAC
>OHPT01000393.1_pt1 | contig 20175 bp, 8 predicted proteins | sample 1577831 | NCBI WGS metagenome assembly OHPT01 (sample SAMEA3879530, study PRJEB24766) | human gut metagenome | biome: human-associated habitat; feature: feces | place: USA | collected 1985/1987 | reverse complement strand
GTTTCCAGCCGTAAAATAAAGGAAGCTGTCTTACCAGAGGACTGGTATTATTTACCGGAATAAATATCCAGTTGTAGAGACGCAGCATGCTGCGTCTCCCACTGTCTGATAGTATCTTAGTCTTGTACGGCAGCTTTCGCTTTCTCTACCGCCTCATTGATATTACTGCAAATATTTTCTGCGCCAATCTTCTTATCGAATCCGGATTTTGTCAATACACGGTGTACATGTTCATTGACCCCGGAAAGTATCATATGGATATGCTCTGCCTCGGAAAGACGGAAAAGACTTTCCAAGTTATGCAGACCGGTAGAATCTATGAACGAAACCTTACGCATACGGATGATGCGGACTTTCGGTTTATCTCCCATACTTTTCATGATGCCGTCGAACTTATTCGCTACGCCGAAAAAGAACGGACCATCGATCTCGTATACCTCTACACCTTTAGGCAGGGAGAGGACTTCCTCGTCATGATGAATCTCGCCCTCGTCGGAAAGATCGATCTCATCCGTGGTGACGGATACATGCGTGGTCTCAGCCACACGGCGCATAAAAAATAACATGGCGATCAGAAGGCCGATCTCGATAGCGATCGTAAGATCAAAGATAACCGTCAGGAAGAAAGTCACCAACAAGACGGATACGTCGCTTTTCGGGTTTTTCATCAAGGAACGGAACGTACGCCACTCACTCATATTATAGGATACGATGATCAATACGCCAGCCAGACAAGCCATTGGAATGTGTTTGGTAAGCGGTCCGAGGAAAAGCAAAATCAATAATAATACGATGGCGTGAATAATACCGGCAACCGGAGTTCGTCCACCATTATTTATATTGGTCATTGTACGGGCGATGGCGCCGGTCACGGGAATACCGCCAAAAATAGGAACGATGATATTCGCCGCACCTTGGGCGATTAGTTCCGTATTTGAATTATGCTTGTCGCCTGTCACACCATCCGCTACCGTAGCGGAAAGCAGCGATTCGATGGCTCCTAATACCGCAATGGTAATGGCTACAGGAAATAAGTCCTGAATAGCCTCCCAGTTTAGTGAAGGCATTACTGCATCCGGCAGTTCCGCCTTGATACTGAAGCGGTCGCCAATGGTATCTATACAATTGATTCCAGCATAAGTTTTCATCAGATATACCGCTACCGTTACTACAATAATAGCAATCAGCGATCCCGGTATCTTCTTTGAGAATTTCGGGGTTATGGCGATAATTGCAATACTTACGATGCTGACAATTGTATTCCACCAGTTGATAGTATCGAAATGCTGGAAATAGATCATCCATTTCCCGACAAAATCTCCGGGAACCTTTTCACCACCGAAATTAAGTCCGAAGATATCGGCTATCTGCGTGGTGAAGATAGTGACGGCAATACCACTGGTAAATCCCACGATAATAGGATAGGGGATAAACTTGATTACAGCACCCAGCTTGAATATCCCTAACAGGATAAGAATGACTCCTGCCATCAGCGTGGCAACAATCAGTCCCGCTTCTCCATATTGCTGGATGATGCCATAGATAATGACGATAAAAGCTCCCGTGGGACCACCGATCTGTACTTTGCTACCTCCCAACATGGAGATAATGAATCCGGCAATGATTGCCGTGATAATACCTTTTTCGGGTGATACACCGGATGCAATACCGAATGCAATGGCAAGCGGGAGAGCGACGATACCTACTATGATACCGGCCATCAGGTCTGCCATGAATAATTCTTTCGAGTAGTTCTTCAAAGCCGTGAATAGCTTTGGTCTGAATTCGAACGCTTTCATAGATAATCTGTACTTTTTGTGAAACGAGGTGCAAAATTAGACAAAATAATGCATATATTGGTTGATTGCTTTCAAATATATTATATTTGCAGCAGCTAACTGTAATATTATGAAATCACGACTGCTTATATTCTTTCTTTTTCTTTCTATTTTTAATATATATGCTTCGGATGTGAAGTTTTATAATATTAATGCGATGTATGGAATTTCCATGCGGGAGATGGCCTCTGTTTGTAAAGATGGGAATGGTTTTATCTGGGCTTCCTCTAAAACGGGTATATTGAGAATTACGGAAAGTGATTATCGTATTTATCAGCTTCCTTATAAAACAGCCAATATCATAAATGTCAAATTGGCCTATAATAATTCATTTTTAATAGCATATACGAATAATGGGCAATTTTTTCATTATAATGAACTGTATGACCGGTTTGATTTATTTCTGGATCTTAGAATATCTTTCAATAATACTTTTTTAAGTGTAGGTAAAGTTGTTATTGATGATGAACAGGCTCTCTGGATTCCTACGTCCGGGGGATTGTGCAAATATAAAAATGGAATATTTACCCAAATAGGTGAGGCGCCAATTCGAACACAGTGCATAACGTCTTATGATCAGACACATCTGCTTGTAGCCAGTCAAGACAGTATTAGATTATTAAATACAAATACGTTGAAACAAAAAAGTATATGTGGAATAGAAGATATGTTTCAGATAAATACTCTTTTTTATGATCATAAAAGAGAGGTTGTATGGATAGGAACTTCCACTGATGGTCTTTTCTATCTGGACATGAAAAAGAAAACGTTATTGCCATTTTCTAATTTCCCAAAGCAACCTATCGCAGTGATAACGGAAAGTTCGGATTCAACATTGTTAGTCGGAATCGACGGGCAGGGAGTATGGGAATTGGATAAGGATAAAAAAAAGGTTCTGAATATTTTGAAAGAAGATATTGATAATCCTTTCTCTCTTCGTGGAGATGGGGTTTATGACATCTTTTGCGACGGTCAGCAGAGGGTGTGGGTCACTACCTATACTGGTGGGCTTTCTTTCTTCGACTGGAAATCTCCCTTAATTAATCAAATTACCCATCAGGTTAATAATCCGAATTCTTTAGGGAATGATAATGTAAACAAGATATTGGAAGATAGCAAAGGGGATATCTGGTTTGCTACAAATAATGGGATAAGCAGGTGGAGAGTCGCCACTAATGAATGGGATACTTATTATCAGAATAAACAGGAACAGGCACAGGTTTTTCTGGCTTTATGTGAAGATGACGAAGGAAATATCTGGGCAGGTTCGTTCTCATCCGGGTTTTATGTTTTAGATCGGAATACCGGAAAAGAATTGGTTCATTATCCGCGGAATACATCGGAACTGAAATCTGACGGTAAATTCATAATGAATATATATAAGGACAGTGAGGGTGATATCTGGATTGGAGGTATCCAAGATGTAATATGTTATTTAACAAAAGAAAAGCGTTTTCATACGTATGGTGCACAGCCCATGCGTACGTTTATGGAGTTTTCTCCGGGAAAAATGCTGTTGGCCTGTACTTATTCTGTGCTTTTGCTAGACAAGGAAACAGGGAAAATCACTTTCTTACCGGAATGTCTTGCACAGGATATTTTAGTAATGGGAGATGATATTTGGGTGGCTACTTCCGGAGACGGATTGCTGCACCATAACTACACGACTCGTGAAACTCATAAAATAACAGTGGAATCCGGATTGCCATCTAACTATGTGAATAGTGTCATGTATGATAATGGATATTTATGGTTAGGAACGGAAAATGGATTGTGCCGCTATAATCCTGCCGACAGCACGGTGCATGCTTATTATTCTACTTTAGCTCTCTCCAGTGCTTCATTCAATGTGAATGCCAGCTGCAAATTACGTAATGGCGAATTGATGTGGGGTACAAATAATGGGGCGGTAATGTTTAACCCCGACAAATTATATCATACCCAGCTCAACGGGGAGATTTATTTCCAGAATATCACTATTTCCGGTAGTTCTATCAGAGAAAATCAGGATTTGTTGCGTGGAATTCCGGTGAATAAGCAAACAGATATTTCATTCAAATATGATCAGAATACTTTGACGCTTGAGGTATTGCCTATTGGCGTTTCTTCCAAAGAAATAAAATTTTCATGGAAAATGGAAGGGCTTGATACAGAATGGTCACATCCTTCCAATCAGCAGATAATCACTTATACCAATATTCCTAATGGGAATTTCCGGCTTAAAGTAAGAATGTACAATAATTCACTTTCTCAGATAGTCGATGAACGTACATTGGACATACACGTTATTCCGCTTTACTGGCAGACGTGGTGGTTCCGTCTGGTGGTATTCATTATTATAATGAGCATTACATTCTTTGTGCTTAAATTCTATATAAACCGTTTGAAACAGCGTCATGCTGAAGATAAAATCCGTTTTTTCACAAATACGGCTCATGATCTTCGTACATCGATAACGTTGATAAACGCGCCTATTCAGGAATTGAATAAAGAGAAAGAATTATCAGACAAAGGGCATTATTATCTGAATCTGGCTACGGAACAGTCTGAACGTTTATCTAATGTTGCAACCCAACTCCTGGATTTTCAGAAAGTGGATATGGGGAAAGGACAACTGTTTCTGGTAATGGTTGATATTGTTAAATTGGTGTACAGGCGGAAAACAATGTTCAAGTCTACGGCGGGAAAAAAGAATGTTATATTGGAGTTTGTCTCTAACAGGGAATCTTATATGTCAGCTGTCGATGAATTGAAAATAGAGAAAGTGGTTGATAACTTGATATCTAATGCGATAAAGTATTCTCATACGAATGGTAGGGTGGAACTTACATTGAATTGTAATGAGTACTATTGGAGCTTGGAGGTAAGAGATTATGGATTGGGTATCTCGGATAATGCTCAGAAGAAGCTGTTCAAAGAGTTTTATAGGGGAGATAATAAGGTTAATTCACGCATGGTAGGTTCCGGGATAGGCCTGTTGTTGGTGAAGAATTACGTTTTGATGCATGAGGGAAAAGTCTCACTTGAAAGTAAGGAGAATGAAGGTTCTTTATTCAAAATAAACATCCCTTATAAAGAAGTGGTTGAGGTTGCACCTGCTGAACATGAAGAGCCGGGGAATATCACATCTGCTGATGGTCCGTCTGATCAATCGGAATATAAAAAGGAAGATGATAAGTCCGAAAAGAAGAAATCTATATTAATCGTAGATGATAATAAAGATTTGCGGAACTTCCTGAAGTGTTCTTTTGAAAATCAATATAACATCTTAGAGGCTGGCAATGGCAATGAAGCATGGGAATTACTTCAAAAGGAATCTCCAGAATTGATTATTTCGGATGTGATGATGCCTGATATGGATGGCTTTGAGTTATGTAAATTGATCAAATCTACTTTTGAAACTTCGCATATTCCGGTGATTCTGCTAACTTCACTTTGTGATAAAAGTGACCAGTTGGAAGGTTTAGGTTTGGGAGCGGAGGACTATATCACGAAACCTTTCGATATATCACTTTTGGAGCAACGAATAAAGTCCCTTATGCGGAACCGGGAGATTGTCAGAGAGAAAGCTTTGAAATTGATAAAGTCGGATAATGATGAGCAACAGGTTATTTTGAACAATGAGCTTAACGATCATTTTGTGAAAAAAGCAGTGGAAGTGATTCATAATAATATGCAAAATCTAGATTTTGATAAGGAAAGCTTTGCTATGGAAATGCATGTGAGCGGTTCGTTATTGTATAAAAAAATAAAAGCACTGACAGGTCAATCACCTATTGACTTTATTAAATCCATTCGTTTAAACCGGGCTTTGGAATTACTCCAATCTCATAAGTACACTATCACGGAAGTTAGCGAACTTTGTGGTTATTCCAGTATCAGTTACTTTAGTACGGTGTTTAAAAAGTACTTTGGCAAGTCTCCTACAGAGGTCTAATTTACTTCTTTTTCCTGTTTTTTATCGTTTGTAGTATAGATTATCTAATATCTAAAATTATATATCTAATATCTAAAAGTGTATTGGGTACACTTCTGTAGCTTTGTATATCGATGTACGGAATGTATGTCGATGGAGTTATTGTTATGTTAAATCTAATCAAGTTAATCTTATGAAATGTATGTATGATGATGACGGTTAAGTCAACGATTATGTAAAGACTGTAAAATCAGAGATAACCGTAGCGATGCATATCACTTTCGGTAATCTGTAATGAATTTCATGTGGCTTTGACATTTAAAGGGGGGCTGGTGTCAATGGCTGCCGTTATGAATGAAAAACATAGAACCCCATTACTTATATATTATGAAGAACAACAAGCTTTATTTTGTTTTTCTTTTCTTAAGTATTTTGTTCGCAAGTTGCAATGGCGAAGAAGTAATTGAGAAATGGCCTGAAATAGGCAACTATTATGATTCGAGCAAGCCTATTGAGTTAAAATCCATGTCACCCGACTGGGGAAGAATCAACGATTCTTTTATTATCAAAGGAAACTTTCCGGTTGACACGACCGGAAAAGTCAAAGTTTTCTTTGCCGACAAGGAAGCTGTTATCGTAAACAACAATGGAAATGAATTGTATGGGCTTATCCCCAAGCAGATGCCCGGTTATAACGAGATAATATTGGAAGTGGAGGGTAAAAAGTACACCTCTGACAATGTGAAGTTTAAGTACTATCAGACTCAATCTGTGAAAACAATATTGGGAAAATTTGGTGAAGACGGCTGGACATCGTCAGATGACAGTAAAATAGAAGAATTCCGAATGAATGAGTGTACGGGAATTGTAGCTGTTGCAGGACAAAAAAGTGATAATTTCATTTTCGTTGGAGGAGGATGGGGCGACCGTACCTATTTTGTGTCATTAGAGGATAATGTGGTGATTCGTCTGATTAATATTGGTTATATGGGGGCTGTTGCAGTTGATAGTTCAAGGGAAAAAGTGAGTATCATGCCCCGTAATGGAGGTGCTTTATACACAGCTTCCCGTGCGGATGGATGGGTTTTAAACTCTCTTGGTCTCACAATACCTTTCCAAGGCGATTGCCAGGGGGCATTGGCTTATGCCGAAGATGATCGCTATTTGTATGCAATGTCCGGTGATGGTCTTTATGAAATAGATTTGGAAGATAAAGGTTATACAAAGTTATTTGCTACATCAGATTACCCGGCTTTTGATGGAGTGAACACCGGTCAGTGGAGGCATTATCTGACTTATAGTAAATATGATAAGTGCTTTTTTGCCTCTTATCCTGAGAGTAATGGTATTATGAAGATATGGAAAGATACTTCGGGCGCATGGCAAGTGGAACGCTATGCCGGCTTCCAACCGGGATGGTTGGCTACAGCTTTTGGAGATAGATTGACGGATGCCGTATTGAAAGAACCTTGCGGAATGGCGGTGAATAGTAGCGGTGAACTCTATGTATGTTGCAAAAATAGCCATTGCATTGTGAAAATCAAAGGAAGGCTTGTCTCTTTGGTAGCAGGAGCTCCTGATCAGGCAGGAAGACTAAACGGATTCCCTACGGATGCATTGTTTGATAATCCATTGTGTATTGCTTTGGATTCGGAAGAGAACTTCTTCATTGGTGAAGAATCTTCAAAGGCCATCCGGAAAATGACAATTGAATAAAAGTAGAAATCATATAAAATGAATCAAGATGAAGATTAAACATATATTACTGTTTCTCATAGCATGGGTAAGCTCTATGAGTTTGGCCTATGCGCAACAGACTGTGGTAGCTTCTGGTTCGGTTATGGACGAGAAAGGCGAACTCTTAATCGGAGTATCGATTTCTGTAAAGGAAGTTCCTTCTATGGGTGCCATTACGGATATTGACGGTCGTTTCAAGATAGGGGGTATCAAAGCCGGGCATACGTTGGTCATATCCTATGTGGGGTATGATCCTCAGGAGATAAAAATGAACAAGAGCAACGAGCGCATGCGCGTAGTGTTGAAGGAGAGTTCGAATGTAATGGACGAGGTTGTGATTACGGCATCGGGTAAGGTACAGAAGAAGATTAATGTGACAGGTGCCATTACCGGAGTTGAGGTGGCTACGCTGAAAACTCCTGCCACTTCCATAAGCAACATGTTGGGCGGACGCGTTCCGGGCATCATTTCCGTTACACGTAGTGGAGAGCCGGGCAAGGATTTCTCCGAGTTCTGGGTACGTGGTATCAGTACCTTTGGTGCCGGACAGGGAGCTTTGGTGTTGATTGACGGTGTCGAAGGCAACTTGAATACGCTTGATCCCGAAGACATTGAGAGTTTCTCTATCTTGAAGGATGCCTCTTCTACGGCGGTTTACGGTGTACGTGGTGCCAACGGTGTGGTATTGGTAAGTACCAAGAAGGGTAAAGCCGGAAAACTGAATTTGCAGGTAAAGGCAAATGCCGGTATCTCTTATTCTCCTCGAATGCCCAAATATGTACGTGCTGCGGAATATGCGGCACTCGCCAACGAAGCTGCCGTGACACGTGGACGTATTCCTGTCTATTCCGATGTGGATGTGGATTTGTTCAGGAACCACATGGACCCTGATTTTCATCCGGATGTGGATTGGAGGGATGTTATCTTGAGAGATTATACCTGGAACCAGCAATACTTCCTGAGTGCGTCGGGAGGCGGTGAAGTAGCTCGCTATTACATCAGTGCCGGTTTTACGACAAAAGATGCCATCTTTAAACAAGATAAAGGGGTAAACAAATACAATACGAACGTAAACTACAACAAGTTCAATTTCCGTGCTAATGTGGATGTGAATGTCACTTCCACCACTACGCTTTCGCTGAATGAAGAGACTGTGATTGTTACTCAGAATTATCCGGGATATGGAAACGACAGTAAGGTATTGTGGCAGGCACAATCCAATCTGACTCCGGTGACAGTACCGTTGATGTACACCACAGGGCAGGCACCTGGATATGGCACTGATAAATCGAATATTAGTCCGTATGTATTGTTGAATATGACGGGTTATCGCAAGTTCTATTCCAATGATAATAAAATCACGATGCAGCTTAATCAGGATTTGAAGATGATAACTCCCGGACTGAGTATTGCAGGATTGGTCAACATTAATTCGATAGGTGCGAGAACCCAAGTTCGCGAAAAAATGCCGGCCATTTATTATGCTCATGGTTATAAACGTGATGGAACACTCGATTTGGAGAAAATATCTGATGCAGTGGAGCCCTATTATACAAATTGGAATGACACTGAGCGTAGAATTTATTGGGATTTCCGACTGAATTACGACCAGACATTTAATAAGGTACATAAGGTGGGTGCTTTGGTGAAGGCCGAATGGAGCGATTATGAAGCATCGAAATATAATCAATTGCTGACTGCTATCCCTAAACGATATAATAGTTACTCAAGCCGTTTCTCTTATTCGTATGATGATACTTATATGGCCGAATTTAATATGGGTTACACCGGTTCGGAGGCTTTTGAGAAAGGTAAGAAATTTGGTTGGTTCCCTGCTGTTTCTATAGGTTGGGCTCCCACGCAATATCGCTTCTGGCGTAATAAGGACAATTTTATCAATTATTTCAAAATCAGGGCTTCGTATGGTATAGTAGGTAACGACCGCCTCACTTGGGACGACTCGGTACGTTTTCCCTATCTTACTTTGATTGGTTACACAGGTTCCGGCAGTTGGAATAACGGTTCCGGTTTGACCGAAACGCAAGTAGGTTCCAGCAACCTGCGCTGGGAAAAGGCCAAGAAAGCTGACATCGGTATTGATGCACGTTTCTTCCACGAACGTTTTGAGATGACAGTCGATTTCTTCCAGGATATACGTTCCGGTATTTATCAGCAACGCCAGAGTGTACCGGAAGAGATGGGACTTCCGTCATTGCCTTGGGCCAATGTGGGTGAAATGAAGAGCTGGGGTATGGATGGACATATCTCATATACGCAACCTTTGGGTGACAATGACAAATACCTGATTGTACGTGCCAACTATACACAGTCCATGAACAAAATCACCAATTTCGAGGAAGACCTTAAGAAATACGATTACCAATCAGCCGTAGGATATCAAAGTGGAGTTAACCGAGGCTTGATAGCTTTGGGCTTGTTTAAAGACCAGGCAGATATAGATAATAGTCCTCGTCAGGATTTTGGCAATTACTTACCGGGTGACATCAAGTATAAGGATGTCAATGGCGATGGCATTGTCAATTGGGATGATATTGTACCTTTGAAGTATTCTTATGTGCCTCAGATACAGTATGGATTCGCCACAGAGTTTAACTGGAAGAACTTCAATGTAAGTGTCCTGTTCGAGGGAGTAAGCCGCGTGACCTATTTTAAAGGTGGAAATATGTATCAACCATTCTCGGGTAGTACAGTCGGTAATGTGATTACAGATTTTGCCAACCCGGCAAATCGATGGATTTCACGTGAGATCTCAGGCGACCCTGCCACTGAGAATCCGAACGCCAAGTATCCTCGTCTTTATTATGGAGGTAGCAGTAATAATAGTCAATCATCTTCTTTTTGGTTGTCTGATGGTAGTTACTTGCGTCTGAAGAATGTGCAAGTCTCTTATACACTCAAGAACCAATTCCTGAAAAAGTTTGGTCTTCAGAAAGCAGTAATTAGTATGATTGGAGACAATTTGGCAGTTTGGTCTAAAGAGAAGATGCTGGATCCTGCACAGGCGGGAGATAATGGAACAGTCTATCCTGTCCAGCGAGTGTATACTTTACAGCTTAATCTTTCATTCTAATATAACCTGACAATTATGATAAAATTTGGAAATTATAAAAGAGAATTCGGTTTTCTTGGCAGAATAGCCGCAATAACCGTTATTTTGGTTTCAAGCATTATGTTCGGTTCGTGCGAAAAATACTTGGACATTGACCAATATGTGTACGATCAGACCACACTGGACTCCATTTTCCTTTCCCGCTCCAGAACGGAAGAGTATATCAATGGAGCGGCTGCTCTTCTTCCCGATGAATCAATACTTATGAATGGTTGGGGATGGTCTTCTACATTGCCCAGTGGATTGGGCTCAGATGAAGCAATCGTTCCGTTTGTAACGAATGGAAATGCTATACTTTATGATGAAGTGAAAGAAACGAACTCATGGTTTAATCCGTGGCCCGATTGCTATAAAGGAATCCGTAAGGCCAACATCGTATTGGAGAATATATCCAAAAACCAGGAGCTTACCGAGATGGAAATGCGTGATTTCAAGGGAAGGGCTTATTTTCTGCGGGCTTACTTCTATTTCTATTTGGTAAGATTGTACGGGCCTGTGGTTGTACTTCCCGACCGTCCTTTCGATACGGACGAAGATGTAGCGTCAGTTTCATTCGAGCGTTCCACTTACGATGAGTGTGTAGAGAAAATCTGTGCCGACTTTGAAGAAGCAGCTAAATTGCTGCCTGCAAGTCGTATAGATGCATTGCAGTATATACCTACCAAGGGTGCTGCTTTGGCGTTCAAAGCTCGTATGCAGCTCTATGCTGCCAGCCCCCTTTTCAATGGTAACAGTTACTATTCCGATTGGAAAGACTCAGAGGGCAGGAATTTCATTGCCCAGACGGAAGACAAGGTTAAGTGGGGAAAAGCTGCCGCCACGTTCAAGCGGATTATTGATATGAATAAGTATGCCATTCATACTGTATCCAAAATAGTGAATGAAAAGGGTACAGGCACATTGCCTCTTCCCGAGACGGTATCTGATGCCGACTTCCCTGATGGAGCCGGAGGTATAGACCCCTATAAGTCATACAAGACGCTGTTTGATGGTACTTACCAGCCTGAGTTGGTTAAAGAATACATCTATTTTTCAAAAAATAATGGAAACTATATTCTTGTGACACCTTCCAAATTGGGGGGAATATCTTCATTTAGTGTTACTTTAGATATGATTGATGAATACCGGATGGCTGACGGTAGACCGTTTAGTGAAGCTACTCAGGCGGAAAAATCATGGCAGGCAGTGGGACAAGATAAAACATTCTCGTCAGATTATCTTCTTTCCGGAAACAGAGCTCATCGTGATGATGGTCGCGAGCCGCGTTTTTATGCGGCTATTGGTTTCAATGCTTGTATCTGGCCTACAACTTCCCACCGTGATGGTTTGTCAGCAGGTACCAGAAACTATGTTACCGACTATTACTACGGAGGTAGTGCATCTGATATGAATAATAATGATAACAGAACCAGGACCGGATATACCTGCCGGAAATATGTGCATCAGGATGATTGTATCTTTTGGAATGGAGTGGTAAAAGCGAAGACTTATCCGATATTCCGCTATGCCGAAGTATTGTTGGGGTATGTAGAAGCGATGAATGAAATGGAAGGTTCGTATACGGACGAAGATGGGCAGGTGACGGTTACTCGTGATGTGGATCAAATGGTGAAATATTTCAATCAGATTCGTTATCGTGCCGGTCAACCGGGAATCACAACTGCCGATGCAGCCGACCAAAGCAGGATGCGTGAACTAATTAAGCATGAAAGGTTGATTGAGTTTGCTTTCGAAAGTCATCGTTATTGGGATTTGCGCCGTTGGAAAGATGCCTATGACGCTTACAACAAACCCATCAGAGGATTGGATGTAAGTGCTCGCGAATCACAACGCGAACAGTTCTATACAGAAAGAATTTGGAATACAGAAAAAACCATGAAACGTATGTTTTCCAACAAGATGTATCTGTGGCCGCTTGACAGAAATGTGTTGAGAAAGAACGGTAAGTTGGTACAGAACCCAGGATGGAATTAAAATGAAAACAATAAAAGTTGATAATATGAAGAAAATAGCATTTTTTTCGATAACCTTGCTGTTGGCATGTATGGCGGGTTGCGACAATAAAATACCTATGGAAGAGAATTTATGGCCCGAAACGGTTTATCTGGTTGGGGCAAAGGATAAGATTATAAATAGAGATCTGAATATAGGTTATGAAAAAGATACCATATATGCATCGGTTGCCATCAGCGGTTCGCTGCCTACCAAGGAAGATATAACTGTTACTATTGAAGAATTTCCTTCTGGTATTGAAAGTTATAACCAGAAAGAACTTGGTTCGGATGATATAAAGTATCGTACGTTGACAAATGGTATCTATAGTTTTCCGCAAGAAAATGTGGTTGTGAAAAAGGGTGAAACCTATGGCACGTATCCTGTTCACATTGACCCATCCACTTTGCATATAGATTCGCTCTATATGATGGCGTTTAAACTTAGTGGAACATCTCGTTTTGAACTGGCTAAAGAAGATACAGTGGTGCTAATCCGTCTGAATCTGATGAATGACTATTCAGGGCTTTATTATATGGACGGTGTGATTAAGCCTGCTGATAATCCGAAGGATTCCGTTATCTATAAGTCGCCTCGCACGTTGCAAGCTGTAGTCGATGGTAACACTGTACGTATGTATCATCAAAAGAATGAATGGTCAAAAGGTGCTACAGACTACAGACCCGATTATTGCTTTAATATCACCGTAAATCCGGATAATTCAGTAACCTTGAAGTCTTGGGATAAGTTTAACCTTGTCAGTGGTGGCGGTAAGTATTATCCCGAAATGGAAGTGTACGATTTGTGGTATACTTTCAAAGAGGATGGTATGTTGAAGAAAACCCGGGGATTTGTGTATAAAGAGCGTAAGAACGATGATGAAGTACGCAAGATAAATGACTGGATGGAAGAAAATAGAAAGTACGATTATTAAAAGATTCTATTTTAAGGTAAAGTTAGATTGCATTTTTTATTACCATTAGTTTAAGAAGGTGGTGCTTCGTGAGAAGCACCATTTTCTGTAAATTATATAAAATCTATATCATGAGAACCTATTTTTTCTCTTTATTATTCCTGTGTATGCAAAATGTATTTGCACAAGCACCATTAGCAGTGGAAACGGATTCTATGAGTGTAGAAAACCTTTTTCTACAGCAAATGTCGCATTTCCCTCAGGAAAAGCTTTACCTTCAAATAGACCGTGGCATTTACATGTCCGGTGAAACCCTTTGGTTCAGGGCACATTTAGTAGATGCTCTTATGTTAAAGCAAGCTAATGCCAGTCGATATGTATATGTAGAGTTGGTGAATCCGTTGGGCAACTTGGTGGAGAGAGTGAAAATAAGACCGGACTCTTTGGGATGTTTTTACGGACATATTCCATTGGGTGAAGATCTGCCGGAAGGCAACTATTCTCTCAGAGCCTACACTTGGTTCATGCAGAATATAGGTGAAGAGTACTTTCCCCATAAACTGATTTATATATCCGATCCCGTATCTGAAGCGATATCTCCGGAAATCAGTTATTCTGCTGAAAACAACGACGTTCATGCGGAAATACATTTTCTCAGTAAACCGGACAACCGATCCGTCACTCCCACACAAGCCATTCTTTTCCCCGATGGAGACAGGGACAAAGAAGGAAAAGTCTTATCATTGGAAGGGGAAAATATCCATTACACTTTCAAGAAGAAGGAGATTCCTGCTTCGCGCACGTTTTTGTTACAGACAGTGTATGACGGAAAAATTTCCAATCGCTATTTCAGAATCCCCGAATTGAGTAAAACCTTTGATGTGGCTTTCTTCCCCGAAGGAGGTCATGCAGCTCAATCCACCACGATCAAAATGGCATTTAAGGCCATCGATGCAGATGGTTTGTCTACAGAGGTAGAAGGTCAAGTATTTGACGAAGAAGGTCAGGTATGTGCCGATTTCAAAAGCCAGCATTTGGGTATGGGGAGTTTTCGGATGTATTATGTTCCCGGAAAAAAGTATCATGCCGTTTGTAGTGACGGAACAGGTGTTTCCAAGCGTTTTGATTTGCCCGAACCTTCTCCGGATGCTATTTCCCTGAATACACTTTGGTCTAGAGATTATTTGCGGGTAAGTCTTTCCAAATCACCCGATACCCCATTGGGCACTTCGCTGACACTGGTGGCGCATTTGCGGGGCATCGTTCTGTATGCACAACCCTGGGATGATAAACAAAATTATGTTGACTTTGAAAAAGACTTTTTTCCGGCGGGCATCGTTCATTTTCTGCTGGTTGATGAAGGAAGAAACATTCTGAGCGAACGTTTAGTGTTTTCTCTGCAAAAAAGTGCACTGGCGCAGACTGAAGTCCGGCTTGACCGTGAAAACTACTTGGCAAGAGAGAAGGTAGATATGGATATACAGATTAAAGATATAAATGGAAACCCCATGTCAGGCAACTTCGCACTTGCAGTTGTTGACAGAACAGACGTGAAGCCGGATACCGTTTCCAACATTGTTTCCACCTTATTGCTCACTTCCGATCTTAAAGGACACATTGAGTCGCCATTAAGTTACCTGCAGGATAGCCGCAGTTCTTCCTATGCCCTGGATTTGCTGATGATGACACAAGGCTGGCGGAAATACAACATACCGGAGGTATTGAAAGGCAACGTAACCAGCGCATTGCCCTATAATTTGGAATTGGGCGACGAAGTTTCCGGTAAAGTAGAGGGCTTGTTTTCTGCATTGAAAGAGGGAAATATCTCTTTGCTCGCCCTTAAAGATTCACTCATCGGGACAGAACTGACGAAGCCTGACCGGAATGGGCGGTTTGTATTCGATAAACTGGAATATCCCAGTGGTACTCACTATATTGTCCAGGCGCTCAGCAAGAAAGGTTCTTCAAAAGTTTTTATCGAACTGGATCCTTATAAATCGTTTCCTGCTCTCCGAATCGGGTGTATTCCCCGCATTGAAAAGCCGCATATCGAGGAGAACTATATGGCAAAGATGGATCAGAAGTATACGATAGAAAATGGAATGAGAGTTTATAATCTGGCGGAAGTGATAGTGACAGGTAGAAGAGAGAGAGCTGTAAAAACGGAATCTCCTTTTTATTCGGTGGGAACTTCGAAGGTGCTGACGGAAGAGGATGTAAAAAAAGGACATTTTATTTCTACATACGACCTCTTGCGGCGTTTGCCGGGTATTACTATCACGAATAATGAAGTGCGTTATCGATTTGCTCCGGTCATGGTGTTGCTGGACAATGTTCCCGAAGAAAACTTTGATTTTGATAGGTTGGACGTGGATGACATTAAAGATGTTTTTTACTCCCCTGCCACTTCTGTCGGTCCTCTTTACGGGGCGGCTGCGGGAAATGGTGCCATAGTAGTCACTACGAAGAATGGGTTTGTACAGAAAAATAAAATGAATAGCAACATGCAGACTATTACGACTTTAGGTTATCAGCAAACTGTAGAATTCTACTCACCGGCGTATGACACGGAAGCAAAGAAAGAATCCGTCAAGCCAGACTTACGTTCTACGATATACTGGAATCCGAGCGTGCAGGTTGATGAATCGGGAACTGTTCAAGTCAGCTTTTATACAGCCGATTCTGCTGCCGATTATGGGGTAGTGATAGAAGGTGTTTGTACATCGGGTAATCTCATTTATTCAGGTGAAAAAGTAATATCGCGGCATAGCGATTCTTATTAATTTTTTGTTGAAGTAATTTAAATATATAGCTTATGAAAAACATTACAAACGTATTTTACGAATTTCTTATAGCTTTATGCTGTTTGATGTCTTCTTCCGCACTTTGGGCATGGGAAGATATGTCGATGCCTCGACTGCATGTTGAAGGCCGTTACCTGGTAGACCCGCATGGGAATAAAGTGAACCTGCATGGGTTTGCGCAGACCTATAGTCCGTGGTTCAATGAGATGGGGCAGAAGTGGGACAATTATGATGTGGAGAAATGCTTGAAATACAATCAAGGGTTGATTGATGACATTATGGCTGCCGGTTGGAAAATGAATTTTCTTCGATTACATATGGACCCGTATTGGTCAAATTCTCCGGGAATTCATGTAGAAGGAGAGAATGACATTTCAGCATTCGATTTCAATCGGTTTAAAAACTATCTTGATAGGGTATTTATTCCGATGGCGGAATATGCTGTCTCGAAAGGACTTTATGTAGTCATGCGTCCTCCCGGAGTATGTCCGGAAAAAATAGCTGTGGGAGATGAGTATAATCAGTATCTCATTAAAGTATGGACACACGTAGCCCAGCATCCGAAATTGAAGAATCATCCCAACATTATGTTTGAACTGGCCAACGAACCGATTAATATACTTGGTCCCGATGGTACTTATGGAGCCGGTTCGCAGGGACACTTCGATAAACTGAAAGAGTATTTTCAGTCGGTGGTAGATGCGATGCGTGCACAAGGTTGTGGTAACATTCTTTGGATACCTGGTCTGGGTTATCAAGGGTTGTATAAAGGGTTTGCCGTCAATCCTATCGAAGGAGATAACATCGGTTATGCGGTACATCTCTATCCGGGTTGGATGGGAAGTGATGGAGAAAATGGGGATGGTGGTTCCAGTACGGGAGGCTATGAACCTTTCCAGAAGGGATGGGATGATTCCGTAGCTCCGGTAGCATCATTCGCGCCTATCATGATAACAGAAATGGATTGGGCACCGTCAAAATATAACGCTTCGTGGGGGAAGGCTCATACCGGTACATTCGGTGGTCCCGGTTTTGGAGCAAATATGAAACATATTGTAGATAATTCGGGTAATGTAAGCTGGCTTATTTTTACGGGTGCTGATTTGTTGGCAAAATTTAAGGATGTACCGCCCGCCGAAGGAGAAGCATATACTTTCCTGACCGATCCGGAAGCCTGTCCGTGGCCTACCTATCATTGGTATCAGGAGTATGCAAAGGAAAATTATCCACGTCCTGATTTTACTTATCAGTCACATAGTGATAATGGGGATGGCACATACACTAATCCTGTTATATTCGGTGACTTTCCTGATCCGGATGTAATCCGTGTGGGTGATGTCTATTATATGGTATCCACCACCATGTACATTTTCCCCGGAGCCACCATTCTGAAATCTTATGATTTGGTGAACTGGGAGTATTGCTGTAATCCGTTGGAGCGCATAGAGGCATCCGATGGTTATAATCTTGAAAATGGTCAGAACCGTTACAGCCGTGGCCAGTGGGCAACAGCTCTTCAATATCACAACGGCAAGTTCTATCTCCTGTTTACTACACTGGATGAAGGTGGATACCTATTGACCACTACCGACATTGAAGGTGAATGGGAAAAGAAGAAGCTAAATGATGGTTTTTATGATTGCGGATTGCTTTTTGATAATGATAAAATATACGTAGTTTACGGTATCAACCAGCTTCGTATAGCCGAATTGGATGAAGATTTCAATAAAATTCCCGGCAGTGATAAGGATGTGGTTAAATGGTCTTTTCGCGAAGGGCTTGAAGGGAGCCGTTTGTATAAGATAGGTGAGTATTATTACATTTACTCTACGTATGGAGGATGGCCTGCTTTTCAAACTGTTTTCCGCTCCAAGGATATCTACGGACCTTATGAGGAAAAGAAGCTGATAGACGATGACAACATTCATCAGGGAGCTTTGGTAGAAACGCAGACCGGAGAGTGGTGGACTATGCTTTTCTATGATAAAGGTGCTTATGGACGATTCCCTAACCTGCAACCCGTAAAATGGGTGGATGGCTGGCCTGAAATAGGTGAGAACGGAAAAGGAGTCACTACCTATCGTAAGCCCGATGTTGGCAGGGAATACCCCATAAAGTCATTGCCTACCAATGATAATTTCAGGCATTATAAATTAGGACTGCAATGGGGATGGAATCATAATGCGGACAGATCAAAATGGTCGTTGACTGAACATGCCGGTTATTTGCGGTTGTATACGGCAAATGTTACCGACAGCCTGCATAAAGCCAAGAACACATTGACTCAGAGAATTCTGGGGTATCCTCAGGACTTGGAACATTCCTATGGCACGGTCAGGATGGAGATAGGCGAGATGCAGGAAGGCGATGTGGCAGGATTGGCAGTATTTCAGGACCCTTATGCGTTTATTGGCGTTAAAGTCATAGATGGGCAGAAGCGGTTGGTTTATACCACTGCCCCTGTAGTATCGTCGGCTGCAAAATCGGAGCAGATAGGAGAAGTGGTCACTGAACAGGTAATCTATTTGCGCGCTATTGCCAATTACAACACAAGTAGGGCAAGCTTTTATTACAGCCTGGACAACAAGACCTATACAAAATTTGGGGATGACCTGAACATGAAGTATGATCTGACGGTATTCACGGGCAATAAGTTCGCTATCTTTAATTATGCAACTGTCCAGACAGGCGGCTATGTAGATGTAGACTGGTTCTCTACCGAACCGGAGTTTGATGAAGCATTCTATTTTGACGACTCTTTTGAGGGGTATAGTGAAGAATCATTGACCTTAACCGAATTGACCATCAATGGAAAAGAAGAGCTCACTTTGCTTACCGGAAGTTCTTCTACAATTACAGTGAAAGGAATATATGCCGATGGTCATACGGAAGATATTACCATGGCGGCCGATTATGAAAATCAGAATCCGGATGTCATACGTGTAACTAACGGACGTATAATGGCTTTGCAAGATGGAGAGAGTGATATAATTATCAGTTATAAAGGCCCGTTGGGTGACCGTCAGTCTTTAAAGATTCACGTCACTTCTTCTACTTTTCCGCTAACCGCAGAACTGTTTAATCCCAATATTTGGGAGACCGGTTCTTTTGATGAGAATACACATACATTGGTGACCGGACAGTATGGTTTCGGTGGCTGGTGGTACGATAACGGTATTGATTTGTCGGAATATAAATACGTTGTGGCAAAAATAGGCAATGATAACTCAAACAACGGTGCTTCATTTCGTTTATTTGATGAGAATAGCTATTGGTCGGGAGCTGCTGAGTATGAAGTTAAGAACAGTAAGCAAGTGGTTGTTGATTTGAATAATATGTATAAGAGTAATTCTAAAGTGAAACTTGATCCGAGCCATATCTATGGTGTAGGTTTCTGGTCGTTCGGCGGCAGCCCTATTATTATCGATAAAGTCTATCTGACTAATTCCGATGATTACGAAGATCCTACGGGCATCGAGGATGTGACCGTGGATAAAGATCCTTTGGTAGATGTCTATACCATTACGGGAATCAAGCTTCGCACTCAGGTGCGCAGAAGTGAGGTGATCCGGGAACTGCCTGCAGGAATTTATATTGTAGGCAGAGAGAAGGTTGCCATATTGAAGTAATAACGATGATAAAATCTGATTAGTTTACATAAGTGAACAACTAACTTTTTAGAAAACATATTTATAAGGATGATATAATCCAGCCTACAGGTATTTATAACCCTGTTTTGAAAGGGCTACACCTTTTTGTCCGGATGGCTACACCCTTTTACTCTCATGGCTACACCTTTTCATATAAAGGGTGTAGTCATTCCAAAAGGATACTTTACTCTTAAA
>OHPT01000339.1_pt1 | contig 22328 bp, 15 predicted proteins | sample 1577831 | NCBI WGS metagenome assembly OHPT01 (sample SAMEA3879530, study PRJEB24766) | human gut metagenome | biome: human-associated habitat; feature: feces | place: USA | collected 1985/1987 | reverse complement strand
GGTCCGTGTCTGGCCCGTACCTGGTCCGTATCCGGTCCAAACGCTTAGGTACGGACCAGCTACGGAGCGGGTACGGCTTTGATAAAATTCGGGTACAGAAAAGGAGGAAATATAGACCAATCTTATTTCAACTTATAAACCTTGAATGAACTTACCGCATAGCTACCGCCTTTGGCATAGAAACTGATACGGTTGTAAGGTTCCGAAGGAAACACAAGGTTTGTCATTGCGAAACGTCCGTCATCGCCAAACACTTCAATACTTGATTTATCAACGAAAAGACGCAGCGTCATTTCCGAATTGCCTTCTATCGGAGCAAGAGTCAGCACCGGAAAGTCCGAACTGAATGATACGACTCCGCTCTTACTACGATCCATCGCAAACTTCTTCTCTACCAAGTTATAGTAAATATCCACTTCTTCTCCTTTTGAATTGAAAAGTTGGAAGCCAATGACTTCTGCATTTCTGTTCTTAATCGTCATTTCAATTTCATACGTACCTGTATTATCCGAAAGCAGTTTGTCCATATTATAAGTACGGTCCACCTTGAAGGAATGCTTCTTTTCTTCTTTCCCACGCAGTTTCAGCAGTTCTCGCGAAGGGGAAGATTTCAGATAAGTTTCACCCGCCGAAGTATAGAGACTCAGGTCACGGGGAACAGAGTTACCACTGCGATACTGAGTAGTAGGTACATTGTTAGCATATTGCCAGTTGCTCATCCATGCCAGCGCTATATGGCGTCCTTCGGGCGCATTACTCCAAGTCACGGTAGCATAGTGATCTTTTCCCCAGTCCATCCACTTGGTGTTTTTCGGTGATTCATTCACAAACTTCTTTCCATCGAAGGTACCTACAAAATATTGAGTGGCACTTCCACCGAAAGGTCCGCCGGGATTAATATTACAGATTAGAACCCATTTCTTCAGTTCCGTACCTTCGATAGGCAGTTCTATCAGGTCGGGACATTCCCATACACCACCATGAGCCCCCTGACCTTCACCGAAACTACTTTCATAAGCCCAGTCCTTCAGATTAGCTGAAGAGTAGATTTGCATTTCCTGACCTACGGCAAGAATCATGATCCATTTATCGGTAGCGTCATGCCAGAAAACTTTCGGATCACGGAAATCACGTTGGGTGGAAGTCAGTATAGGATTACGCGCATACTTCTTGAATGTTTTTCCGTTGTCCAGACTGTAAGCCATACTCTGTACCTGGCGATCGCTGGCCGAAGTATAGAAAGCTATGATCGCACCGGCACCAAAGCCTGCCGTATTATCCTTATCAACCACACAGGAACCACTGAAGATAGTTCCCAACGCATCGGGCGCAATGGCTATCGGCTGATGTTCCCAATTCACCAGGTCTGTACTGATAGCATGTCCCCAATGCATATTTCCCCACATAGAACCGTAAGGATTGTATTGATAAAACAAATGATAAACACCATCTTTATATACCATACCGTTCGGATCATTCATCCAGCCATATTGAGGAGTGAAGTGATAAAGCGGACGGAAACTCTCGCGATTGGATGTATCAAACTCATTGGAAAGTTTCATTTCATCCCAGCAAATAGCCGTATCGGGTATCAACTGGAAGTTGAAAGAAAGTGATTTATTATCAAATCCGGAGAGATCTACCGGAACAAAATAGTCCACCTTACTTATAGCCAGACGAACATTCATATTGCGCACTACGTCATTATCGGCTATCATATATAGCTTTGCCTCCGGAGCAGCCTCTTCCACGGGAAGCAACAGAAATTTCTTCTGGTTCTCAATCTGGACAATGCTCTGTCCGTCACCTAAATGTTTAATCACAAAAGGAGGATTAATAGCCTGACACGAAAAGACAGACCAGATTGTACCTATTATAAAGGTAAGGGTCCATCGCACAGTCAACAAATTGTTTTTTAAATTCATGATGTTTTTGGGTATTACATTTAATTAATAATGAGTTGCTCGGGAAAGCACTTTGCAAAGGAAGCGAATAAAACAGAAATAGCCTGCCATTTATGTTTCATAAGCTGGCAAATATGATACCTGCCCTTTATTTTGTTACAAATATACCAGCTTATGAAACATAAATTACAGCATATTTTCACTTAATTCCCTTTCTTTGCAACATCAAAACATCACTCGGGAAAGCATGTTTTGAGAGGTAATCCACAGCGATTACAAAATGAAAAGCATATTAATTAAAATCTAAAAACATGGAAGGCATAAAAAGATCACTTCTATTTGCACTCTTTCTTATAATGTGTACACTAGTTCAGGCCCAACGCCTGACGGTACAAGGAAAAGTGGTTTCCAAGACTGACGGAGAATCCATTATCGGTGCAACTGTCATAGAAACCAACCAGACAAGTAACGGCACCATAACAGACATCGACGGTAACTTTACATTGTCTGTACCACAAGGCGCAGAACTCTCCATTTCGTATATCGGATTCAAGACTGTGAATGTGAAAGCTCAAGCTACACTGAATATCGTTCTGGAAGAAGAATCGGAATTGCTACAGGAAGTCGTAGTCACAGGTTATACTACTCAACGCAAGGCCGACCTGACCGGAGCCATCTCCGTAGTCAGCATAGACGAGATTGCCAAGCAAAACGAAAACAACCCGATCAAAGCATTACAGGGACGCGTCCCCGGTATGAACATCACAGCCGACGGTAATCCCAGTGGAAACGCCACTGTACGTATTCGCGGTGTCGGGACTTTGAACAATAACGATCCTCTTTATATTATTGACGGTGTGCCTACCAAATCAGGCATGCACGAACTGAACGGCAATGATATCGAATCTATCCAGGTATTGAAGGATGCGGCTTCTGCCTCTATCTATGGTTCGCGCGCTGCAAACGGTGTCATCATCATCACTACGAAGAAAGGTAAAGAAGGACAGATAAAGATTAACTTCGATGCTTCTATCGCCGCTTCCATGTATACCAATAAGATGGAAGTACTGAATGCGGAAGAATATGGCCGTGCCATGTGGCAAGCTTACGTAAACGAAGGCCAGGATCCCAACACCAACGCACTGGGTTATAAGTATAGCTGGGGATATGACGCAAACGGTTATCCTCAACTGAACAACATCAGCATGTCCAAGTATCTGGATTCCGCCAATACCGTTCCGGCTGCCGACACCGACTGGTTCGATGAAACAACCCGTACAGGTATTATCCAGCAGTACAATGTATCAGTAAGCAATGGTTCTGAAAAGGGGTCATCTTTCTTCTCCCTGGGCTATTATAAGAATATAGGTATCATCAAGGACAGTGACTTCGAACGTTTCTCTGCCCGCATAAATTCTGATTATAATCTGATTGGCAAATTCCTGACCATAGGAGAGCACTTCACACTGAACCGCACTTCGGAGGTGCAGGCACCGGGTGGATTCTTGCAAAATGTATTGCAATTCAATCCCTCATTGCCCGTTTACGACATCAATGGAGAATATGCAGGTCCGGTAGGCGGATATCCCGACCGTGAGAACCCGGTAGCGAGACTGGACCGTAACTCTGATAATCGCTATACTTACTGGCGTATGTTTGGTGATGCTTACATCAACCTCAACCCCTTCAAAGGATTCAATGTCCGCTCCACCTTCGGATTGGATTATGCACAGAAATCACAACGCATCTTCACCTACCCCATCACCGAAGGCAATGTGGCAAATGATAAGAATGCCGTAGAAGCCAAGCAGGAACACTGGACGAAATGGATGTGGAATGCCATCGCTACCTACAATCTGGAAATCGGCAAACATCGTGGAGACGCCATGGTGGGTATGGAGCTGAACCGTGAAGATGATATCAATTTTTCGGGTTATAAAGAAGATTATTCTATTCTGACACCCGACTATATGTGGCCGAATGCGGGTTCCGGTACGGCTCAGGCTTACGGTTCGGGCGAAGGCTATTCACTGGTTTCTTTCTTCGGAAAACTGAATTATACATATGATGATAAATACCTACTCTCGATGACAGTACGCCGTGACGGTTCTTCACGTTTCGGTAAAAATAACCGCTATGCCACATTCCCTTCCTTCTCACTGGGATGGCGCTTGAACCGTGAAAAGTTCATGCAAAACCTCAGTTGGATTGACGATCTGAAAGTCCGCGGTTCATGGGGACAGACCGGTAACCAAGAAATCTCGAACATTGCCCGCTATACAATTTATGTTCCCAACTACGGTGTAACGGAATCAGGCGGTCAGAGCTATGGTACTTCCTACGACATTGCCGGAACCAATGGCGGCAGCATCCTTCAATCCGGATTCAAACGTAATCAGATCGGTAATGATAACATCAAATGGGAAACAACTACACAAACGAACCTCGGCCTCGATTTCTCACTGTTTAAACAATCTCTTTACGGTTCATTCGACTGGTTCTACAAAAAGACAACGGATATTCTGGTACAGATGGCAGGTATCGCCGCCATGGGCGAAGGAAGCAGTCAATGGATCAATGCGGGAGAAATGAAAAATGTGGGTGTTGAATTGAATCTCGGTTATCGCAATCAAACGAGATTCGGACTGAAATATGACCTGAATGCCAACATATCCACCTACCGGAATGAAATCACGAAGCTGCCAACTACAGTAGCAGCCAACGGCACTTTCGGTGGTAACGGTGTACAAAGCGTAATCGGTCACGCTAATGGTTCGCAGGTGGGTTATGTAGCTGACGGTATCTTCAAATCACAGGAAGAGATTGATAACCATGCCACTCAAGAAGGCGCCGGGATAGGCCGTATCCGCTGGCGTGACTTGGACGGCAACGGTATCATCAATGAGAAAGACCAGCAATGGATTTACAATCCGACTCCGGACTTCAGCTATGGTCTGAACATCTACCTTGAATACAAGAATTTTGACCTCACCATGTTCTGGCAAGGTGTTCAGGGAGTAGATGTTATCAGCGACCTGAAGAAGGAAACCGACCTTTGGAGTGGACTCAATATCGGTTTCCTGAACAAAGGTAAGCGAGTACTCGATGCATGGTCACCCACCAATCCGAACTCTACCATTCCTGCATTGTCACGCAGCGATACGAACAATGAGAAACGTGTTTCCACTTACTTTGTTGAGAATGGTTCGTTCCTGAAGTTACGCAATATACAGTTGGGATACAACGTTCCGAAAAACTTTGCCCAGAAGATGAAGATGGAGCGCCTGCGCTTCTACCTGAGCGCACAGAACGTATTCACCATCAAGAGTAAGGAGTTCACCGGAGTAGATCCTGAGAATGCCAACTATGGTTACCCCATCCCGATGAATATAACTTTCGGTATTAATGTAGGCTTTTAACAATAAAATCAGTTACTTATGAAAAAGTTAATATATACAGCAGTCTTAGGTCTTTCACTGATGTGCGGCAGTTGCACCGACTTTCTGGAAGATCAGCTCCCCCAGGGAACCATCAGCGATGAACAGCTGAAGAACCCGGCATACATCGACAATCTGGTAATCTCTGCTTATGCAGTATGGATTACTGCCGAAGATATCAATTCTTCCTTCTCCATGTGGAACTATGACGTACGTTCGGATGACGCTTACAAAGGCGGAAACGGTACGGAAGACGGTGATGTATTCCACTCACTGGACATCTCACAAGGTATCATGACTACGGCATGGAACATCAGCGATATGTGGCAGCGCCTCTACAACTGTATCTCACGCGTCAATACAGCTTTGCAACTATTGGAACAAGTGGATGAAAGTACTTATTCACTAAAGCAGCAGCGCATTGCCGAAATGAGATTCCTCCGTGCACATGGTCACTTCTTGCTGAAACGCCTGTACAAGAAGATCCCGTTTGCCAACGATGCCAACTTGTCACCGGAAGAATATAACTATCTCTCCAACACCACTTACAACAATGACGAAGGCTGGCAACAGATTGCAGATGACTTCCAGTTTGCTTATGATAACCTTCCCGTGAAGCAGGCAGACAAAGGTCGCCCCGCCAAAGCCGCAGCAGCCGCCTATCTGGCAAAGACTTATCTGTACAAAGCTTATCATCAGGATAATGCAGACAGCCATGAAGTGACAAGCCTCAGCACGGAAGACCTGGTGAAAGTAGTACAATACACAGACAATGCCATTATGTCGGCAGGTGGCTACGGGCTGGAATCAGATTTTCACAATAACTTCCGTCCGGAACCTCAATATGAAAATGGCGTGGAATCCCTGTGGGCCATGCAATACTCCATGAACGACGGTACCAACAACGGTAACTGCAACTGGTCTTATGGTCTGATCGTTCCCAACATTCCGGGAGTTACCGATGGTGGTTGCGACTTCTACAAACCGAGCCAGAATCTGGTAAATGCATTCAAAACAGATGCCAACGGACACCCGCTGCTGGATTCCTTTAACAACACCGATTACAATTCGCAATCCGATTATGCTGACCCACGCCTCTTCCTGACGGTAGGTATGCCGGGATTCCCTTATGAATTCAATAAGAACTACATGATGGACCAGTCGACTACCTGGAGCCGCAGCAACGGACTTTACGGATATTACGTGACCTTGAAGCAGAATGTGGATCCGGATGGCGATTACCTGATAAAGGGTGCCTGGTGGGGTTCTCCGATGAACCGCATCGTACTGCGCTACTCGGATGTATTGTTGATGCGTGCCGAAGCACTGATCCAACTGAACGACGGACGTATAGCTGAAGCTATCAGCCTGATTAACGAAGTACGTAACCGTGCTAAACAAAGCACAGCCATGATTGCCGACTACGAAATGGAATATGGCGTACGTTTCAACATTCAGCCTTATACGGGAAGCTACTCACAGGCAGATGCCTTGAAATTGTTGAAGTTTGAACGTCGTGTAGAGCTGGCTCTGGAATCAGAGCGCTTCTTTGACCTGGTAAGATGGGGCGAAGCTGCCGAAGTACTGAATAAGTTCTATGCCGAGGAAGCTGCCGACTGCACCATCTACACGAATGCCTCGTTCACTAAGAATAAAAATGAATATCTGCCTATCCCGTTTGCACAGATGAGTGCCAGCAACGGAAACTATACGCAGAATTGTGGTAACTGGTAACCTTATAAAAAAGAAGAACATTATGAAATCAATACTGAATAAACTAAATCTGCTTGTACTGGGAACTGTCCTGTTGTTAACATTCCCGGGATGTAGCGATGATAATACTTCCGACCTGAAACTGGACGGAGACACATGGCTCACCGCCCTTGAACTGAATGATACCTATACGGGGGTGATAGACCGGACCAATAAGACCGTAACTGTGGCAGTGCCCGAAGTATACGACACTGACGCAATGAAAGTTACCGGTATCGAAGTATCCGAAGGTGCCGAGGCCTCTGTTAAGGCAGGCGATGTGCTGAACTTCTCATTCCCCCAAGTGATAAAAGTGACTAACGGAAACGTATTCCTGGACTACACCGTCAACATCAAGCACGATGAAGCGCGGATACTCTCCTTCAAACTGAATGACGCTTATGCCGGAGTTATCGACCAGACTAAACGTACCATCACCGTACGTGTGCCGAGTTCAGTCAATATCAAAAACATGGTTCCGATCATTACAACTTCGGCAGGAGCCACCGTAATGCCGGCATCCGGCCAGGCTATTGACTTCAGCAATCCTGTAGAATTCACCGTTTCATATAACACCGCATCTGCCGTTTATACGGTAACGGTTATCCCGACCGATGCACCGAGTGCCGTATATGTGGGTCTGGCAGCTACACTGAACGAACTGAATCCGGAAGAAAAGGAAGCGGCAACCTGGATGCTGAACAATATTGCCAATTCGCAGTATATCTCATTCGAAGATGTGCAGGCAGGAAGAGTAGACCTGAGCGAATGTGAAATCATGTGGTGGCATCTGCATATAGACGGCGGCATCGACAACATGGATAAGTTTGAAAAGGCAGCGCCTGCAGCAATCAACGCATTGGTGAAGATGAAAGACCTTTATAACAATGGCATGAACCTGCTGCTTACCCGCTATGCTACTTATTATGCCGCCAAACTGGGTGCTACCCTGGACGGCAACAACCCGAACAACTGTTGGGGACAATCGGAAGAATCCGGTGAAATAGTGGGTGGTGCATGGAACTTCTTTATCCAGGGACACGAGTCGCACGCCCTCTACCAGAACCTGGTGATGAACAGCGGTGAAACAGATAAGGTCTATACCTTCGATACCGGTTACCGAACCACCAACAGTACGGCACAATGGCACATCGGTTCCGACTGGGGCGGCTATGCTACGAATGAAGTATGGCGTACCAATCATGGCGGTGTTGACCTGGGTTATGGTGGCGATGGTGCTATCGTGGCATGGGAATATCTGCCTAAAGACTCTCGCGGAGGTATCGTATGTATCGGCTCAGGATGTTACGATTGGTATGCTTATGGCATAGATGCTTCAGCAGACAAGTATCATGGCAATGTAGCCAAACTGACAGAGAATGCAATTGACTATTTAACGGGTAAATAAAACTAATATATGAAAACAATGATATATTCACTCACACTGGCTGCTCTGATGATCACTTCTTTCAGCAGCTGTAGCGATGACAATGATCCGGTTTTAACTCAGAAAGACTGGGACGGAACCACCACTTATTTTGCTTCGGCAGATGCCATGAAGTTCGATACATACTACAAGCCATCTGTTGGTTATGTAGGCGATCCGATGCCTTTCTATGATCCGCAGGCAAAAGATTTCAAGATTATGTATCTACAAGAATACCGTCCGAACCAAGCAGGCACTTACCACCCGATATGGGCGGTAAGTACTCAGGACGCCGCTTCATACACATCTATGGGTGAACTGATTTCTTGCGGAGGATTGTCGGAGCAGGATGCCGCTATCGGAACGGGTAGTACTATTTATAATCCTTCGGATAAATTGTACTATACCTTCTACACAGGTAACAAATATCAGCCTACTTCTTCCGAGAACGGTCAGGTAGTGATGTATGCCACCTCACCCGACTTCAAGACCTGGACCAAGAATCGCACTTTTTATCTGAAGGGTGACACTGACGGGTACAGCAAGAATGATTTCCGCGACCCCTTCGTTTTTGAAGGTGAAGATGGAAAATACCACATGCTTGTTTCCACTACTAAAAGCGGCAAAGGGGTACTGGCCGAATATACTTCTACAGATATGAAGACTTGGGAACATGCAGGTGTATTCATGACCATGATGTGGGATCGCTTTTATGAATGTCCCGATGTCTTCAAGATGGGAGACTGGTGGTATCTGGTCTACTCGGAGATGCATGCAGCCGTACGCAAAGTTCAATATTTCAAGGGACGTACACTGGAAGAACTGAAAGCAACCACCGCCAACGATGCCGGTATCTGGCCCGACAACCACGAAGGTTTCCTTGACTCACGTGGCTTCTATGCAGGCAAGACGGCTTCGGACGGAACTAACCGCTACATCTGGGGATGGTGCCCCACTCGCTCGGGCAATGACAATACTGCCGTAGGAGCTTCTCCGAACGAACCGGAATGGGCAGGAAGCCTGGTTGCACACAAAGTAGTTCAGCATGCGGATGGTACTTTGACTTTAGGCTTAGTAGAAGGTATCAGCCAGAAATATGCCACCGCCTCTACTGTAAAAGTGATGGAAAAGAGTAGCGGAGTATCAGAAAGCAACGGTAACTATACTCTGACGGATAATGCTTATATCCTATTCAATCGCTTAAATGTAAACAACAAGATTTCGTTTACCGTAAAGACGGCAGGCGATGCAGATAGATTCGGTATCTCTCTGGTACGCGGTACGGACTCCAAAAAGTATTATACCATTGTAGTGAATCCGGAAGACAACAATAACAAGCGAAAGATAAACTTCGAAGAAGAAGGTGAAGAAGGTAAAGGATTCATCGACGGAATAGACGGGTATCTGTTCGACAGACCTGCTGATAATACTTATCATGTAACTATCTGTACGGACAACTCTGTCTGCGTGGTTTATATCAATGATAATGTGGCTTATACAAACCGCATATATGGTATGCAGAAGAATCCATGGTCTATTAATAGTTATTCGGGAACGGTGGAAGTCAGCGCTGTGAAGGTTAGCTATTACTGAGTTAATTCACCACAGAGTAACACTGAGTTTCACAGAGTTCTATAAGAGTTTCACATACCACGTAACCATCTGTGTGACAACGCACTTGGTGTTCCATCACGATCAGTCGTAATGAAACACGAGTTCAGTCCTAGTGGGAGGTACCTTCAGTCCTAGTGGGAAGTGCCTTCAGTCCTAGTGGGAAATACCCTCAGTTTAATATAGTGAACGAATCATTGGATTGTTCATATCAGACTTACTAAAGTTTGTAGGCCAACAAAGATTAAGAATAAAAAAACGCATTGCCAGATAATGATTGCCACTTTATAGCAATCATTATTTGGCAATGCGTTTACAATCTTTTGATTAATCACTGAAAGTCATACTTCGCCGCACATGCATAACCTTCTTCATACAAATCAGTCAATTTCCTGATATCCCGTTCGATACGGTCGACTGTTACAGGTTTCTGCGGACGGATTACAGTAATCTCTCCTGCCGCTTCCATACGTTCCACCATTTCCAACTGCTCGTTGTACACACGGCAACGACGGCTTAAAGCCTCACGCACTTTCGGGTATTTACGGTACAGGAAAGAAGGTATATGTATGTCCTTTGCTTCTTTACGATAACCATGATTACGGGTAAGCACTACCACATTATGGGTAAATCCCTCACTCCTGGCACGCATCAGCGGAATACTGTCGACAATACCTCCGTCAAGCATCGGCTCATTATCCACATAAGCAATAGGGCAGACAAAAGGCAGGCTGCTTGAAGCACGCACAATGTCAATCACTCGATGCTTGTCCCGTTTCTCCTCAAAATAGTTAGCCTCACCCGTCACACAATTTGTAGTCACCATTTCATAGCGCTCCGGACAAGAGAAATACGCTTCATAATCATAAGGAAGAATGTGTTCGGGAAATTCCTGGAACAGCAGATCGAAGTCCATAATATTACGTTTCTTCAACAAATATTTCAACCCGATATACTGATATTTCTCCAGTAAGTCAATGTTACTGTACTTGGCACGTCCGCGCTGGCCGGACATATAAGAAAGTCCATTACATGCTCCGGCACTGACTCCGATAGTATAGGGGAAGCGGATGCCACGGTCCATAAAGCTGTCCAGCACGCCACAAGTGAAGACACCACGCATGCCGCCGCCTTCAAGAACCAATCCTGTCTGGGGTTTGATATGTATCTTTTTCTCCATAATTATCTGATAAAACGCTCCAAAGATAGCTTTTGTTTCCGAAATCTCCCTATCTTTGTGCCAGTAACAATCATTTAATATCAATTTAATTATGATGAAAAAGTCAATACTTATTGCCACTTTAGGCTTATTGAGTTTCAATGTGTCAGCACAGGACACTCCGAAAGCGGAAGAAGGCTTCATCTTCACAACCGTTAAAGAAAACCCGATTACTTCCGTTAAAAACCAAAACCGTTCCAGCACATGCTGGAGTTTTTCGGCTCTTGGTTTCCTTGAAAGCGAATTGCTGCGTATGGGCAAAGGCGAATATGATTTATCAGAAATGTTTGTGGTGCACCACACCATGATGGACCGCGGCGTGAACTACGTACGCTATCACGGTGACAGTTCTTTCTCACCCGGTGGAAGCTTCTACGACATCATGTTCTGCCTGAGAAACTACGGTCTTGTTCCGCAGGAAGCTATGCCGGGCATCATGTACGGTGACACATTGCCGGTACACAACGAGTTGGATGCCGTGGCCGGTGCTTACGTAAACGCTATTGCCAAAGGCAAACTGACCAAACTGACTCCGGTATGGAAGAAAGGCCTGTGCTCTATCTATGATACTTACCTCGGCAAGTGTCCCGAAAACTTCACTTACAAAGGAAAAGAATATACTCCGAAGACATTTGCCGAATCCCTCGGAATCAATCCGGACGATTACATATCTCTGACTTCATTTACCCACCATCCATTCTACACTCAGATGAACATCGAAATTCAGGACAACTGGCGCAACGGCCTTTCTTATAACCTGCCTTTGATGGAATTCATGTCTGTTATCGACAATGCCGTTAACAACGGTTACACTGTAGCTTGGGGTAGCGACGTCAGCGAAAGCGGTTTCACTCGTGACGGTATAGCCGTTATGCCCGATGCGGATCGTGGTGCCGAACTCACCGGTTCCGACATGGCACGCTGGACAGGTCTTACTGCCGCCGACAAACGCAAAGAACTGACTTCCCGTCCATTACCGGAAATCACCGTAACTCAGGAAATGCGCCAAACAGCATTCGACAATTGGGAAACTACTGATGACCACGGTATGCTTATCTACGGTATAGCCAAAGACCAGAACGGTAAGGAATACTACATGGTAAAGAACTCCTGGGGTACCAACAACAAATACAAAGGTACTTGGTATGCTTCTAAACCTTTCGTTGCTTACAAAACTATCAATATCCTGGTACACAAAGATGCAGTGCCCAAAGCATTGCTGAAGAAGCTGGGAGTTAAATAAGTGATTAGTGGTGAGTGATTAGTGCTGTGCTGTCATTGCCGCATGGTACTAATCACTTATCACTCACTACTAATCACTATTTCATCATCCTACTGTTAATATATTCCGTAAACTGATCCTTATAATTCTCTCCTACCGGAATATAGGTCTCTCCAAAAACGATGCGCAGGCGAGAAACTTCCGTTATCTTTTTCAAATTGACAATATAAGAACGATGTACCCGCATAAACTGAGAGGGGGGCAAAGTTTCTTCCAGACGCTTCATGCTGAGTAAAGGCATAATGGGCTTAGCCTCTCCTTCTACAAAGATACGTACGTATTCGCTCATTCCCTCAATATATTTAATATCTGCCAAGTTGATACGCGTAACGCGATAATCACTCTTCACAAACAGAGTACCGTCATTGAAAGAAAGTTCGGACGGAGTTGACGGTGGAGCAACTGTTCCATGACCTTTGGTGCGGAATTCCCACCATTTATACGCTTTGTCCACCGCCTTCAGGAAGTCTTGAAAGCCAAACGGTTTCAGCAGATAATCCAGTGCATCTACTTTGAAGCCTTCGACGGCATACTCCGAATAAGCTGTTGTGAAGATAACCAACGGCTTTTCCGTCAGGGAACGCACAAAGTCCATCCCATTCAGGTCGGGCATATTGATATCAACAAACATCAGATCAATCTTCTGTGCGGAAAGAACACTCATAGCATCGAAAGCGTCTTGGCAGGAAGCTACAAGATTCAGAAAAGGTACACGGGAGATATATCCCGTCAGTTGGGTAAGAGCCAACGGCTCATCATCAATAGCTATACAATTTATCATAATATACCTCCATTCTGTATTAACTCACCGGCACAAGCAACTGCACATCAAAGCAATCGGCCGTATCATCAATAGATAGTTTATAACGCTCACCGAATAACAGACGCAAACGCTTACGGATATTATCAAGACCGATACCGTGGTGCTGATCTTCAGACCTATAATAATTACTGTTGGAACAAACGAAATGAATTTCCTCTCCCACCACCTGCAAACAGACTGATACGAATGAAGCATGCTGATAACTGACACCATGCTTAAAAGCATTCTCTACAAACGAAACGAACAATAGGGGCGGTACTTGTACTTCGCCCGTATCCGTAGGAAAAGACACATCTATCCGCACTTTATCCGTATAGCGGATGCGCATCAGCTCTATATAATGATTGAGGAACTGCAACTCCTTGGAAAGCGATATCAAGCGGTTATTCGATTCATAAAGCACATAGCGCATTAACCGTGAAAGTTCGACAATGGTTTGTTTGGCCTTCTCCGTATCAATATCCACCAATGCATGTATATTATTGAGAGTATTCATGAAGAAGTGCGGATTTATCTGGTATTTCAGATAATCCAACTCCGTCTGAAGATTGTTGTGCTCCAGTTCTTTCATAGCCTCCTGATCGCGTACTGACTTAAAAAACAGCTTAACAGCAATGTTGAAACTGAACATAAGCAAAGCTATCAGCATGCGCCCCAGAAAAGGACCACGAAACAGGGGCACAAAGAAAGGCATCTCTTCGAAAGGCGGACGTGGGAAGTCAGAATGAGGCTTACCGGGAGCATCATGCTCTCTCGGCCCGGGCCCTTCCTTTCCCCGGTCGCGCATTCTCTGTTCTATTTGCTGCCGCTTCATGACAGGACGACTGGGAGACACCATATCCACTACCCAGAAAGTGAACGTAGATAATAATATGGCAACTACTACATACACTACCACTTTCTGCTTCAGGAAAAGGAAAGGAGCAAGCACACGATTATTCAATAAGAAAAGGAAAAAGAATGGCAACACATTGAGCCATAAAATAAAAACTCCTTTCCACCGCATCACTTCCACCTTACCCGATAAAAGTTCGAAGAAATTGCTTACCACCGGCACCATCAGTACGATAAGCCACACAGCAATGTAGATCATCATTTCCGGCAGGTAACGTTTATAGGTAGCACGGGCAAACACTTTCTTCATGGTTTGTTTCCTTTTTAGAGATGTCATGGCAAATATAGCTGACTTTCGATTAACTGACAAAAGAAATAGACGAGGAGGAGCTTTTTATCGGCAAAGTTCTCATTACCAATGCCAACCACCTCCGCCACCACCAGGACCTCCGGAAGATACGTTTCCTACCGAAGTCACCATACTGCTGGGCGTAAAAGTCGCTACCTGTGAACCTGTTGTATAGGTGCCACCAACAGTCAGTCCATAGAATTCAGTACCTCCGGTCACCGAACCGCCTGTATAAATCGTATAAGTGGTGCCCGATGCCAACTTCGAACTGCTGAACAACAATGTCATTTGCGAATAAGCACGGGGAATAGTGTAAGACATCACCTGATCAGAACCTTGAATACTCAAAAGCGTACCTTTACTACCCGAACCGCCATAGATAACCGTGCGTTGTGTACAAACGCTGGACGTGGGAGTACTAGTGCCGCCACCGATTCCCAAGATAGTTCCTCCTGTTATCTTAAAAGTATTCTGATCGCAGTCAAATCCTTCCTCGGGAGATGTAGTACCGATAGAGACAATCGTACCACCGGTAATAGTCAGGGTACCGTTAGAATCGACACCATCATTTCCACTGCTGTAACAATAGATATTACCGCCGTTGATAACAATGCTTTTAGAAGCATTCATACAGTCATCATAAGAATAGACGCTGACGTCACCACCATTCACCGTAAGGGTACTTTTACTTTCAATCCCTTCACTTCCTTCACCACCCGGGGTCTTCACCCAGATAGTACCGGAATTGATAGTCAAATTACCGTCTGCTTTAATGCCTTTGGCGGAGGAATCCAGACGATTATAGACATACTGTTTACCGGTAGTAATAATCTTCACCGTACTATTATCGATACTCAGAGTTCCGTCGCAATTAATACCTTTACCGGCAGCACCCGTACTTTTGACTAAAAGAGTAGTACCATTCATCACTAGGTTACCATCACATTTGATACCTGCGGCAGAACTCAGATCATTGTCTTCATAGACCCCAGAGCCCGAAGTCAGCAGAATCAACTGCCCCCCACTGAGCGTGATGTCCGTTTCCGCCTTTACCGCTTTAGAGGCATCCCCAGAGATGTCAGCCTTGATAAGTCCGCCTCGTATATCAATGAATCCTTTTTCACAGTCCAACCCATCACCGGATGCCTTCACCTTCAGGATACCACCACCAATAATGATTTTATCATTCGTATGAATTCCATCTTTCACGGCAGAAGCTACGGTAATATTGCTGCCGCTACGCAAACGCACATAGTCGTCACTACAAATACCATGCTTGTAATTACCTGTCACAGTCAGTGCACCCGTACCGCTAAAAATAAGTTGTCCTTCACTAAAAAAGCATCCTTTTTCATCTTCGCCCGTTACGGTGGAGTAAGAAGAAGCATCTGCCAGATAGTTCTCCGTTTCCGTCTTCACTTCTACAAAAACACGCTTGCCGGACTGGATATTGATTGCCGCCCCGCTGTCATTAGTCAGCGAAATACCCGCAAGAGTCAGTTTAAACTTCTTATCACTGTATACCTTGAAAGAACCGTTGGATGCCGAACCACTAAGCACATATTCTACACCTGCTACGGATGCATTTACTGTGACATGTGCTCCGTTTGTGGTTACTGTAACCCCACTCACAGAGCCTGTCACCGTTGCCGAACCATTAGCAAATGCTATTTGTATGGAAGAAGCGAATGATGAATTCTCTATAAAGTCATCATATTCGTCATCATTCTTGTCGGTTATGATAGTTTCAGCTATTTCAACATATGAATTATCAGCTATATCTTCCCACGAAACATCAAAGTCAAGTAATGTACCCGAAGCATCCGAACTGCCTGAACTTCCACCGGGGTTCGTTCCCCCATCCGTTCCGTTCTCTCCCCAATCATCAAAAGGACTATCAGCACTACACGCGACACACAAGCAGAAACACACTGCATAAATCCCTATTTTCTGTATTCGTTTCATTTCCATCATTTATTTATGTGACTAATAAATCATTCACTTAAAACTTAAACGTATATCCCGCACCTACTACGTGCCCGTTCGTCTCATCATCATCTGCATGATTCTGATACCGATAGAAAAAATCGAGCGAATTCTTCTTATTGATTTTGTATCCGGTACCCAGTGTCCAGCGAGTTTTATCCAGTGCCCAACTATCGGACATGGAATGATATAATTCACAAGAAGCATAAGGTGCAAAACGAGATTTCTTAATATTCCATTCAGCCTGCAAGCGTGAACGAAGTACATTCTTACCTTTGCCGGTAATTTCCTCATCTGCTTTTTGGGAACCATCGTCCCCATCGTACTTGGAAACAAGCTGCGAAGTACGATACGTATACTGGTAACGTTCGCGCAAGGAAAATTCAAAGCGTTGCCAGTTCAATTTACCTGTCAAAGACAAGTACATACGATGACGGGGTGACCAGTAGTCAGAAACATAATTGCCTTTCTTGGTCATCTCTCCCGGACGATGGCTATAAATAAAAGTATATCCGCCATCTGCTTTCAAAAAAGAAGTGATGCGATAAGCCACACCCGCCCCCGCAGACCAGCGTTCAACATTATCCACACCATCACGAGTACGGAATTCACCTTCCACCGAAGCATCAAAGCCCGGGAAGATTTTCTTCTTTACCTCGGCACTGGTCCAAATGCCGAAGTCATCACTTTGGGCATATACTCCTGCAACCATTGTGCAGAGAAAAACAGCCAGTAAGGTTATTCGTCTATTCATTTTCTTCATTCTCCTTCCCTCGGTATCCGTCTTAGTGTATCAATTGTATTTATCTCTTCACTCTCCGGTTCATAATAAACCTTCAGTATCGCTGCATCTCGTAGGAAATCAATATGGCCCACTTCTACTTTCGTGATGCTAAGTCCCGTTCTATTTTCCAGATCCATAATCAATTCTGCCCTACGTTGCGGGGTAATCAATTCAATACGATCATACTGTACCAGCTTGCATGAAATATGTTTCAGCCAACGATTGCTTTCGCATAACCAGATACACAGAATAAATAATAAGTTTGTTGCCGTCAGTTCGGCATAACTCAACTGTACAGACAGAGCGTTGATGACGGAAATAGCTATAATCACAAACAGGTAGGTCATCTCACGCACAGGCATCGACTCTGTCCGGTAGCGAATTATGCCGAAGATAGCAAACAATCCAAGTGCAAACCCTATTTTCAGTTTCACACTGCCCAACAGGAATATCATCAGAAAAATGCTGATACTGATAAGCGTAAATGTGAAGAAGTAATCGCGACGACGGCTCTTCGGGTAATAAAAGAAACGAATAATGGCCACCACCACTACCATGTTGAGAACGAAGCGCAATATCAATTCCATAAATCCAGCCGCATCTATAAGCGGCGTCTCCATAAAGGCTAATTCAGCAAAATCGTTCATATACTATTTATTAATGTTTCTATATTTCGGGGAATTTCTGCCCTCCTCATTTTACGTACTTTCGGTTTGAAACGATTCTGTTTCAAGTTTTCATCCGTCAGTACACACCCCATGCAATATTTACTAAAACCTGCAGGATGTACATGCAAGCGACTTAATATATCGCGGATGGGCGATGATGTACGCCCGTCTCGCTTTAACTCCACCACAGCAAGACGTGGCAAGGCAGCATAATTCCCGTTCACCAGATTTCGGAAGCAAATATCCGTATCAATAGTAAGCCGTTCCGTCATTGCCCGGTTGACAAGAGTAATGCGCTGAAAACGATTCTCCAACTGTGGAGACAATTGCGGCAGCTTGTACCAGGCATACAAAGACAAGAAGTCATCCACACCTTCAGCAGACAGTTCATCAAGAGCAGTGATGCGTATACGCTGCTTGTCCGTGCGACCTTTATTATTCTTATTTTTGACTTCAAGAAAAGTTAATTGGGAAGCAACATAGGTACGTACCCTGATTTTCTCACGTACCGCCCGTCCGTTTTGATGTGCCCGATACATTGCTTTGTCTACAGTATCCAGATAAACAGTATGATAGACAATGTTCCGTTCTCCCGCCACTTCCTGTACACGATAATCGGCGGCAGCATAATGCAAAAGCACAGCCAGCGTTTCCAAGGGCAGCAGATATTTCGTATCCGTCCTGTTCATCAATCGGATACCACTCATTTCTTCCAGCGTGACAGGACCGAATATATCCAGCATTTCCACTATATCCTTCAATATTTCTTCTGTTATCATACCTGCTTCGTTTCTGCAACAAATGTAACCGCAGGAGTGAAACAAAGAAAATAGATTCAACCAACAAGTGATTTTTAACGATAAACACAATCAAAAACGATGTAGTTCTTCTGCCCTATTTTGCTCAAAACCGTTCTGTATGTGCATTTTTTGCCCGCATTTCTTGTCAGAACGAACAGTTTGACTAATTTTGCACGCTGATAATTAGTTAACCGGATAATTTCAGTAGCTGGACACTATGTACCTCCTACTCCTATTCCCGGCACTGACGCTCCAAAGAAATACTAATACTAATAATTAATAACATGAGTTTGAAAATCGTAGTATTGGCTAAACAAGTTCCCGACACACGTAATGTTGGGAAAGATGCCATGAAAGCCGACGGAACCATTAACCGTGCGGCACTCCCCGCCATCTTCAACCCCGAAGACCTGAATGCCCTTGAGCAAGCTCTCCGGCTGAAAGATGCACATCCGGGCTCTACCGTAACCATCCTGACAATGGGACCGGGACGCGCAGCCGAAGTTATTCGTGAAGGACTTTACCGTGGTGCCGACAACGGCTATCTGCTGACCGACCGCGCCTTTGCAGGTGCCGATACGCTTGCCACTTCGTATGCCCTTGCCACAGCCATCAAGAAGATAGGCGACTATGACGTCATCATTGGCGGACGCCAGGCCATCGACGGTGATACCGCCCAAGTAGGCCCGCAGGTTGCCGAAAAGCTGGGGCTGACGCAAGTGACCTACGCAGAAGAGATTCTGAACGTGGATAAAGCCGCCAAGAAAATTACCGTGAAACGTCATATCGACGGTGGTGTGGAAACCGTTGAGGCTCCCCTGCCCATAGTCATCACCGTAAACGGAAGTGCCGCTCCCTGCCGCCCGCGCAATGCCAAACTGGTGCAGAAGTACAAACGCGCCCTCGGTGCCCAGGAAAAAGCTGCCATCACCAAGGAAGGCACTGAGCTTGCCTACGCCGGCCTCTACGAGAAATATCCCTATCTGAACATCACGGAATGGAGTGTTGCCGACGTGAACGGCGACCTTGCACAATGCGGTCTGAGCGGTTCGCCTACCAAGGTGAAGACCATTCAGAACATCTCATTCCAGGCCAAAGAAAGCAAAACGCTGACGGGCAGCGACAAGGATGTGGAAGATTTGATTGTTGAACTGTTAGCTAACCATACGATAGGATAAGATTATGAATAATGTATTTGTATATTTAGAGATAGAAGGCACAACAGTTGCTGACGTCAGTCTCGAACTCTTGACCAAAGGTCGTAAATTAGCCAATCAGTTGGGCTGTCAACTGGAGGCAGTTGCTGCCGGCAACAATCTGGCAGGCATTGAAAAGCAAGTATTGCCCTTCGGAGTAGACAAACTCCACGTATTCGACGCTCCGGGCTTGTTCCCCTATACTTCCCTTCCCCACTCCTCTGTCCTCATCAATTTGTTCAAAGAAGAAAAGCCGCAAATCTGCCTGATGGGCGCCACCGTTATCGGTCGCGACCTCGGCCCGCGCGTTTCTTCCGCTTTGACCAGCGGACTGACTGCCGACTGTACCTCACTGGAAATCGGCAACCACGAAGACAAGAAGGAAGGCAAGGTTTACGAGAACCTGCTGTATCAAATCCGTCCCGCATTCGGCGGTAACATCGTTGCCACGATTGTGAATCCCGAGCACCGTCCGCAGATGGCAACCGTTCGCGAAGGTGTGATGAAGAAAGAGATACTGGACGCTGACTATAAGGGCGAAGTCATCAACCACGACGTTGCCAAGTACGTGCCCGAGACGGATTATGTGGTAAAAGTCATCGACCGCCACGTAGAAAAGGCAAAACACAACCTGAAAGGCGCTCCCATCGTGATTGCTGGCGGCTACGGCATGGGAAGCAAGGAAGGTTTTGACATGTTGTTCGAGCTTGCCAAAGAACTCCATGCAGAGGTAGGCGCCAGCCGTGCTGCCGTCGATGCCGGTTATGCCGACCATGACCGCCAGATTGGCCAGACCGGTGTCACTGTCCGCCCCAAACTGTATATTGCTTGCGGCATCAGCGGACAAATCCAGCACATTGCCGGTATGCAGGAAAGTGGTATTATCATCTCCATCAACAATGACGAGAACGCTCCCATCAATACGATTGCCGACTATGTCATCAACGGTACGGTGGAAGAGGTTATCCCGGAGATGATAAAATATTATAAATCACACAGTAAATAACAATAAAGGTAATCATGAAAGGGCTGATTCTTATATTTGTTCTTCTTTCAGGTATATCTTCCGCTATCGCTCAAGAAAAGCTCTGGTTGGACAAGAATTACCAATGGACGGACGACTCCATCCAGGCAGTCAAGTATGCTCTTGTTTCCAAGATAAACAAGAAGTGCATCAAGGTGGAAGAGTATGCTTTGGAAGGACAAAAGAAGGATGTCTGGCATTTCTCCGAATACAAAAGCAATCCCCGCAAAAGGATAAGGGAAGGCCTGCATACATCATTCTATGCAAATGGCAAGGACAGCCTGACAGAAGTATATAGAGACAACCGCCTGGAGGGGCAGACCATGGTGTATTATCCCGACGGTGCCATACATCTGGCCCGGAGCTACAGCGATGGTAAACTTGACGGAACACTCCTGCAGTACTATCCCGACGGGAAACTCCGTAGAGAGGAACACTATTCAGAGAATCAGTGTACCGGTGGAAAGATGTTCGACGAGCACGGAACTGAAATGGAACATCAGCCGTATTTCATGTTTCCATCCTTCCCCGGTGGAATAGAGAACCTCATGAAACTGGTGGCCAATGTTACCAAATATCCGGAAGACGCCTGGAAGCAAAAGGCAGAAGGAAGGGTAATCCTACGATTCGTTGTAGACGAAGAAGGCAAGATGACCCATCCCCAAATTCTCCAGTCCGTGCGCTATGACATCGACAAAGAAGCCATACGCGCTTTCGAGGCCATTGCCGACGTCTACCGCTGGTCGCCCGGCTATCAGGACGGAGAGGCCAAGCGAGTGAAATTCACCATACCCCTATACTTCAGAATACCTAAATAACCAAGAAATTATGGCAAATTTTTATACCGAAGTTCCCGAATTGAAGTATCATCTGAACAACTCGATGATGGAACGTATCTGCGAACTGAAAGAACGCGGTTACCAAGACAAAGACAAGTATGACTATGCCCCGCAGGACTATGCGGATGCTATGGACTCTTTTGACAAGGTACTTGAAATCACCGGAGAGATTACCGGAGAGATTATCGCTCCCAATGCCGAGGGCGTGGACGAAGAAGGTCCCCACTGTGCCAACGGCCGTGTGGAATATGCCAGCGGCACCAAGCAGAACCTCGACGCCATGGTAAAGGCCGGACTGAACGGTATGACCATGCCGCGCCGTTTCGGCGGACTGAACTTCCCGATTACCCCGTATACCATGTGCGCGGAAATCGTAGCTGCCGCCGATGCCGGC